>Ga0307416_100001976_pt1 | contig 11496 bp, 13 predicted proteins | sample DK1Cmetagenome_2_FD_203821 | JGI IMG/M metagenome (GOLD analysis project Ga0307416, IMG submission 203821) | Maize rhizosphere microbial communities from greenhouse at UC Davis, California, United States - DK15-C-3 | ecosystem: Host-associated > Plants > Roots > Rhizosphere > Soil | place...
GAAGTCCCTGGGGACGGAAATTCCCGACTGTCGTCGCCGCCTGGCGGCGCGCGTGGACGCAGGTGATTCCCTTCTTTGCCTTTCCGCCGGAGATTCGCCGCCTGATCTACACCACCAATGCGCTCGAGAGCGTCCATGCGCAGCTGCGGAAGATCATCAAGACGCGCGGCCACTTCCCGAACGATGACGCCGCGACGAAGCTGCTGTGGCTGGCGCTGCGCAACCTGACGGCCCAGTGGAAGCGAACCGCCTACGCCTGGCATGCGGCCATGAATCAATTCGCGATTTTCTACGGCGACCGCTTTCTCCGCGCACCAACATAGAATGCTGCCGCGCATGGACGCTGCCGGAGCCATGGACGCACAGAACGCATCCACCGCTCCTTGGAAAACCGCACAGACCGCGGTTTCCCACAGCGCCCACACGCCTCACTCGATTGTCGGGAGAAGACGAAGGACCGGAAACTCTAATCAGGCCTCACACACGAAATTCCTGACACTCCCCCCCGAAGCCTGTTTGCACCGACCTAAGTCCACCTCGCACCGATCCGGCGCAGCCTGCTCGCACCGACCCGGCGCAGCCTGCTCGCACCGACCCGGCGCAGCCTGCGTCGGCGTGAGAGTTGCTCTAACCCTGTCAGGACATCACGAAAGCCACGAAATGCGGGGGATCTTTCGCTGGTGCGCGAAATTTTCCCCAGGGGAGACAGGGTTATCAGCATGGCCACCGCAACGCTGCTCGTTGTCGACGACGAAGAACTGGTGAGATGGTCGCTGCGCGAGCGTTTTCGCCGCGAGGGCTATACCGTCGTCGAGGCGCCGACCGCGGCTTCCGCACTGGAGCAGGTCACCGGCGGAATCGACCTGGTGCTGCTCGACTACCGGCTGCCGGATGGCGACGGCCTCACCGTTCTTCGTCGGATGAAGGAGCTGTCTCCGGACACGCCGGTCATCCTGATGACCGCGTTCTCGACCGTGGAGAACGCCGTGGAGGCGATGAGACACGGCGCCTACCACTATCTGAACAAGCCGTTCAATCTCGATGACGTCGCCATTACCGTCGAGAAGGCGCTCGAAACGAGTCGCCTCCGCCGCGAGGTGCGTGCCTATCGCAGCACTCAGAGCCGCGAGTACGGCTTCGACGCAATCATCGGCTCGTCACCGGCGATGACCGCGGCCAAGACGCTGCTGGTGCGCATTGCCGACAGTCCGGCCTCGACGGTCCTGCTCACGGGTGAGACGGGAACCGGAAAGGATCTGGCGGCGAAAGCGATCCATTACAACAGCGACCGTGCCGCGAAGCCGTTCGTCAACATCACCTGTTCCGCACTGCCGGAACAGCTGCTCGAAAGCGAGCTGTTCGGGCACGAGCGCGGCGCGTTCACGGATGCGCGGCAGCAGAAGCGGGGGCTGTTCGAGACGGCTGATGGCGGCACGGTCTTCCTCGACGAGATCGGCGAGATGACTCCGGGACTGCAGGCGAAGCTGCTGCGGTTCCTCGAAGAGAAGACCTTCAAGCGGATTGGCGGACTCGCAGACATCCGTGTCGACGTCCGGGTCGTGGCGGCGACGCACCGCAACCTGGAGGACGAGGTCAAGGCCGGGAAGTTCCGGGAGGATCTGTTCTATCGGCTGCAGGTCATGCCGGTGACGCTGCCGGCGCTGCGCGAACGACGCGGAGACATCCCGCTGCTGGTGAACTACTACGTCGATCGCTACAACCGCGAGTTCCGCAAACGCGTGCGTGGTGTCAGCCCTGACGCGCTGACCGTGCTCGAGCAGTACCGCTGGCCGGGCAATGTCCGTGAGCTGCGCAATGCAATCGAGCGGGCGATGCTGCTGACGGATCGGGACCAGCTCGCCGCGGCAGACTTCAGCACGCTCTCACGGAATGCGGTGGCGGCAACGTTCCGCCTGCCGCCGGAAGGCGTCAATCTCGAAAACGTCGAACGGCAGCTGGTCGTTCAGGCGCTCGAGCGCTGCGGCGGCAATCAGACGCACGCCGGTGCGCTGCTCGGAATCAACCGCGATCAGGTCCGCTACCGGATCGAGAAGTTCGGACTGGCAAAACCGGACAGTGGGTTTCCGCGCGGATCGTCCCTCGCCAGCATGGCTCCGGCGTAGGCGTGGAGTCGCGGCTTCAGCCGGAATCGAGGGCAGCGAGATGCATGACAACGACGGCCAACGCGATATCGAGATCAACCTGCTGGTACGGGTGTACAGCGAGTACATGGAGATGCCCGGACTGCAGCTGACACTGGCGCAGGCATCGCGGCTCTGGAACATGCAGCCGACGACCAGCGCGCACGTGCTGGAGCGCCTGGTGAACGCCGCCTTTCTCCGCCGGACCGGCGACCGCTACGTTCGCGCTGACTCCGGGCGCCTCTGCGCCTGAGGCGCCGCCGGCGTCCCTGTCTGGGCCGGCGGCGTAGCCGGCCGCAGCGGCAGCGTCATCGTCACGATCGTTCCGCCTGCGGCGGGGCATTCGAGCGTCAGTGACCCGCCGTGCAGTTCAGCCGTCCGGCGGGCAATCGGCAGCCCGAGGCCTCCGCCGCGCGCTTTCGTCGTAAAGAACGGTTCGAAAATCTGCTCGCGAATCTCGACGGGAATACCGGGCCCGGTGTCCCGAATCTGAATGCGCGCCTCGTGGTCGTGGTGCGAGGTGCGCACCGTAATCCGGCCGTTCCCGGCCATGGCCTGCGCCGCGTTCAACAGCAGATTCAGCACGGTGGCACGCACCAGTTCGCCGTCGGCCGAGATCGACACATCGTCGCCCTCGACCTCGATCTGGACGCCGTGAGCCGATGGATCGCGTCGGACGATCGTGATGGCATCCGCGACAATCGCATGGAGTTCGACGACGGCCAGGCGCGGCGGCCGTGGCCGCGCAAAGACCATCAGGTCGTTGATCAGTTCGCTCAGCGCGTCGATCCGGGCCACGATGTCGCGCATCACCGGCAGTTCACTGTGATCACCGCTGCGTCGCGACATCAGCACCTGGACCGCGCCCTTGATGCCGGCCAGCGGGTTGCGGACCTCGTGGGCGACGACGGCCGCCATCTGCCCGACCCGCGCGAGGGCCGCCTGATGCGCGAGACGCTCTTCGGCCGCCTTCCGCGCCGTGATGTCCGCACGAATGGCGATGTACTGATACGGTTTCCCGCGCGTGTCCAGGAACGGCACGATCGTCGTGTCGACCCAGTAGAAGTGGCCGTCCTTTGCCCGGTTGCGCAGTTCACCGTGCCAGACGTGTCCGTTGGCGATCGTGTGCCACAGATCGCGGATGAACTCCTTCGAGTGGTATGCGGAATTGATGATGCGGTGATCCTGGCCGATCAACTCGTCGCGAGAGTAGCCGGAGATTTCGACGAACTTGTCGTTGACATACGTAATCCGGCCGGAGACGTCGGTCGTGGCGACAATGGCCGCGTGGTCCAGAGCCGCTTTCAGATCGGCCAATTGCTGGATGTAATCCGGCCGGCGGTCCGACGTGGACGTACGGTTCTCGGTCATGCCTGCAGCTGCGGCGTTGATCCTAGCGCAGCAGGCACGGCGCCGCCGCTATACTCTGAGCAGTGGCCGCAACTCTGCTCATTGTGGACGACGAAGCGCTGCTGCGCTGGTCGTTGAAGGAACGACTCGGACAGGAAGGCTACACCATCCTCGAAGCGGGGACGGCCGCCGATGCGCTGACGCAGGCCGCGAACGTCGTCGACCTCGTCCTGCTCGACTTCAAGCTGCCGGATGGTGATGGCCTCTCTGTTCTGCGACGAATCAAGGAAATGTCCCCCGACACGCTCGTCATCCTGATGACCGCCTACTCGACGATTGAGAGCGCGGTCGAAGCGATGAAGCTCGGTGCCTACCACTACGTCAACAAACCGTTTCATCTCGACGAAGTGGCGCTGCTCGTCGACAAGGCGCTGGAAACCAGCCAGTTGCGGCGTGAAGTCCGGACGCTGCGCAGTAATCAGGAGCGCGAGTTCAGCTTCGACGCGATCATCGGCGAGTCGCCGGCGATGAAGCAGGTCAAGGCGCTGCTCGCGCGCGTGGCCGCCAGTCCCGCCTCGACGGTGCTGCTCACCGGCGAAACCGGGACCGGCAAGGATCTCGCCGCGAAGGCAATCCATTACCACAGTGGGCGGGCCCTGCGCTCCTTCGTGAACATCACCTGTTCGGCACTGCCCGAGCAACTGCTCGAAAGCGAACTGTTTGGACACGAACGCGGGGCGTTTACCGACGCACGACAGCAGAAGAAAGGCCTGTTCGAAACCGCGGACGGCGGGACGGTGTTCCTCGATGAGATCGGCGAGATGACGCCTGCGCTGCAGGCGAAGCTGCTGCGGTTCCTCGAGGAGAAGACCTTCAAGCGTGTCGGCGGACTGGCGGACCTGCGCGTCGATGTCCGCGTGATCGCGGCTACCAACCGGAATCTCGAAGAGGAAGTCAAAGCCGGGAAGTTCCGGGAGGACCTGTTCTACCGCCTGCAGGTGATGCCGATCGCGCTGCCGCCGCTTCGGGAGCGGCGCGGCGACGTGCCGTTGCTGGCGAACTATTACATCGACCGGTTCAATGGTGAGTTCCGCAAGCGCGTCCGCGGCCTGTCGCCGGCAGCCGCCGAGGTGTTGCAGCAGTATCGATGGCCGGGGAACGTCCGCGAGATGCGCAATGCCATCGAGCGGGCGATGCTCCTCGTCGAGGGCGACTGGCTGGAGCCGGATCATTTCACGACGCTGACGCGAACCGTCGCTCCCACACAGTTCCGCCTGCCGCCCGAGGGCGTCAATCTCGATGACGTCGAGCGTCAGCTGTTGATGCAGGCGCTCGAGCGCGCCAACGGCAACCAGACACAGGCGGCGCACCTGCTCGGGATCAACCGCGACCAGGTGCGTTACCGGATCGAAAAGTTCAGCCTCGGCAGCAAGACCTGACACGCCTACGCGGCGAGTCCGGTGACCAGCCGACGCGCCAGTCGCACGCCCAGATCCTGACGTTCGATCAGCTCGCGCGACTCCGGCGGAATCACGTCGGCAACCGCGTCGTCATAGACGTGCACCGCATGCCGTTCGCCGCGTGCCGCTTCGTCGAGCACCGCCCGATCGGGATCGCTCGCCAGCCGTGCTTTCACCTTGATCCAGACGCGATGTACCGCGGCGGCCGCGGTCCCGTCGGACACCGACGCACCGCCGAGTCTCTGCGCGTGTGGCAGCAGCTCGGTCGCAAAGGCATGCCGCTGATCCGCAAGTCCAGTGAGCACGCGATGCAGCTCCGCTGATGTCACGTAATCGGCGGCGACCCGGAGCCCACGCTCCGCGTCCCGGCAATTCTCGATCAGCTGGTTCAGCACTGCTCGTTCCGTCCGTTCGCCCATGACGTCCCTCCCAAGCTGATTGCCCAGGGGGCATCGTCCGTACCACCGCCAGGTATGCGAAAGCATGGCGCGTCGTACGTATCGTCGCTCCGGGTGGGGAAGTCATGCGGATTATTTCGCGATCGGTAGGGTTATTTCGCATCCGGCTGACGCGTTCGCGTCTCCTGCGGCAGGCAACGGTGCGGCATACGTGTTGAATCCAGTGATATCCGACCACCAACTGGAGAATCCAATGATCCGCATCCTCATCCCTCTTTTTGTCGTTGCACTTGTCGGAACCGCCGCTGCCCAGGAGGCACCGCCGATCGAGAAAGGGAAGCAGGTCTACGCGGCCCAGAAGTGTCAGGTGTGCCATTCAATCGCCGGCGTCGGCAACAAGAAGGGGGCCCTCGACGATGTGGGGGCAAGGTTGAAAGTGGACGAGATCCGGCAGTGGATCATTGCCGCTCCGGAGATGGCGGCGAAGACGAAGGCGGAACGGAAGCCGCCGATGAAGGCGTATCCCAATCTCGCGAAAGACGATCTCGACGCGCTCGTGGCTTACCTGGCGGGCCTCAAGAAGAAGGCCTCGTGAAGCGTTAAACGCGGCGGTCGTGCGTTGACGTTCGTCGGAGGCAGTGGTGCCGACAGCCGACCGTATTCTGTCGTGGGCGATCGCCGTGGCGAACGACTGGCGCTGGCTGGCGATCGCCTGGCATGTCGTGCTGGCGATGTTGCTGATTGTGTGTGTCAGCCGCTGGCGTCCTTCCACGCGTCTCCTTGGCCTCTTCCTGATTGCCCCGCTTGGCTCCGTGGCGCTGGTTGCCGGCATGTCGGGCAACCCGTTCAACGGTTTCATATTCCTGAGCCTCGTCATCCTGCTCGAGCGTGCCGCGGTCCGACTGCCCGTCGCACCGGTAACCTGGGCGAATGCGCGAACAGGCGTCACGGGCGCGACACTGGTCACGGTCGGGTGGGCGTACCCGCATTTCCTTCGCACGGATACGTGGACGGAGTATCTGTATGCGTCGCCATTCGGACTGCTGCCGTGCCCGACGCTCGCGGTTGTCATGGGAATCACGCTGATGTTCGGCGGTTTCCGTTCCACGAGATGGAGCCTGTTGTTGTCCGCAGCTGGCGTTCTCTACGGCGTGATTGGCGTGTTTGTGCTCAGAGTGTGGCTCGACGGCTGGCTGCTAGCTGGTGCGATGCTGCTCGCGATCCAATTGGTGCACGGTGCGACGCCGCAACGCACGGAGTTGAGTGAAGCTCCCCGTCCTCAGCTGCAAGGCCCCTGAGCTGCAATAGGGACCCGCCCGAGGGTGCGGAGTATTCCGCGGCGCCGTGACAGAGTTCGCCTCCTCCACTGCCCAACCGCCGTTTCAGCGGTCAAATCGGCCCGATTCGCGATGTGTTCCGTCGGCACGTGTGTTGCGCTCAGGGTTGTCATAGGAGTGCCGCCATGACACGCATCACCCGCATCCTCGTTCCCACTGATTTCAGTGACACGGCCGATGCAGCGCTCGATTATGCGTTCGGACTCGCCGAGCGTTTTGGCGCCTCGATCCAGCTGCTGCACGTCCTCGATGATCCGTTGGTCTTCGAAGGAATGTCGGCTGAGGCGTACATCGCCGAGGCGCCGGCCTTGAGGACCGCGATGCTGGAGGACGCCCGCCAACGGCTGCGCCATCGCGCCGTGCCGCGTGACGGAGGCGTACCGGTCGAGACCGAGGTGCTCTTTGGTCACGGTGCACGGACGATCGCCGAATACGCGGCGGAGCGCGACGTCGACCTGATCGTGATGGGCACGCACGGCCGCACCGGGTTCGCGCACCTGATGGTCGGCAGCGTCGCCGAACGGCTCGTGCGGATCGCTCCGTGCCCGGTGTTGACGGTGAAACACCCCCATGCGAAGAGCCACCGGTCGGAGCTGGTCTACGACGTCGAGCACCTGCCGGCGTGAACGGATCTGACGCTGGTCGGTGCGAACGGGCTGCGCCGGGTGGTGGGATCAGTCTGACGCTGGTCGGTGCGAGGTGTCTTCGCTGGTCGGTGCAACGGATCTGACGAAAAGTTCAGCAAAACTTCAGAAGCAGGACGTGTGCGGCGTGCCTACGATCTCATGAGCTGTTCGCTGACAGCCCAAGGATCGGAGGCGCGATGCGGAAGTCAAACCTGATGCTCAACGTGGTGGTCGTCACGACCGCTGCGGTCGTGTTCGTGTCGGCGTGTAAGCCGTCGGCGCCGCCACCAGTTCCGGCCGCACGCGATGCCACGGCCGAAACGCCGATGGTGCCGGTAGGAACGGTGAAAGACGTGATGAAGGGGATCGTCGATCCGACGTCCAAGGCGATTTGGGATTCGGTGGGGACGGAATCGGGCCCGGCCGGACTCATTGAACGGGAGCCGAAGACCAACGACGAATGGGCGGTCCTCGAGCATAACGCGCTCACCCTCGCGGAAGCAGCGAACCTCCTGAAAGTGCCGGGCCGGCACATGGCGCTTCCCGCGGAAGCCAACGCGAAAAGTCAGCCCGACGCGGCGGAGCTGACGCCGGCGCAGATGGAAGACAAGGTCAATAAGGACCGCGGCGCCTGGGACATCAAAGCTGATGCCCTTCGGACGAGCGCGACGAAAGCGCTCGCCGCTGTCCGGGCACACGATAAAGACGCCATCCTCAGCGTCGGCGAAGAGATCGACAACGCCTGCGAGAGCTGTCACAAGGTTTACTGGTATCCCGACGACGGCGCCCCGAAAACACCGCAGTAGTCGCGTCCCGCGGGAGCGACAGCCGTGGCGCTGTGCTAGTCTGAACGCTCCGTGGAGTTCGACGTCGCGCGCATTGTCATCGGGTTCACCGTACTCCTGCTCTCGTTGTCGTTCCACGAAGCCGCTCACGCCTGGTCCGCCGACGCCCTCGGCGACCCGACGGCCCGACACCTTGGCCGGGTGTCGTTGAATCCCATCGTCCACATCGATCCGATCGGTACGGTGCTGTTTCCGCTGGTGGCGATGTTCACGGGGCTGCCGCTGATCGGATGGGCGAAGCCGGTGCCCGTGAATTCCGCCAATCTGCACGGGAACTGGCAGCAGAAGTTCATGATGATTGCTGCCGCGGGTCCGGCCAGCAATATCGTCCTCGCGGTAATCGCGGCAATCGGTCTGCGGCTGATCGGGTGGGACGGAGGGGCGACCCCCGCGACCGAGCAGATTCGTATCTTTCTGTCGATGATGGTCGTCCTGAACGTGCTGCTGGCCGTCTTCAACATGCTGCCGATCCCGCCGCTCGACGGCGGGAACGTGCTGATGGGGCTGCTGCGCGGCCGTGCGTCGGAGCTGTTCAACAGCATCCGGCCGTTCGGCATGATCGTCCTGTATGGGCTGCTGATCAGCGGCATCCTGTGGCAGATCGTCGGACCGGTTCAGGACGCGATTCTGCGCACGCTTCTCTGATGTCACAGTTGCGAGTGGTTTCGGGTATGCGCCCGACGGGACGGCTGCACCTCGGCCACCTTGTCGGCGCGCTCAAGAACTGGGCGGCCCTGCAAGACCAGTACGACTGCTTCTACTTCGTGGCCGACTGGCACGCGTTGACGAGCGAGTACGCGGACACGTCCGAGATCGCCGCCAACGCCATCGACAACGCCGCGGACTGGATCGCCGCCGGCGTCGATCCCGAGCGAAGCACGCTGTTCATCCAATCGCTCGTGCCTGAACACGCCGAGCTCTATCTGCTGCTGCAGATGGTCGTGCCGATTCCCTGGCTCGAACGCGTGCCGACCTACAAGGAACAGCGCGAGCAGCTGTCGGAAAAGGACCTTTCAACGGCAGGGTTTCTCGGCTACCCGCTGCTGCAGACGGCGGATGTCGCGCTCTACGATGGCCGTTTCGTGCCGGTCGGCGAGGACCAGGTGGCCCACCTCGAGCTGTCGCGCGAAGCGATCCGCCGGTTTCACCAGTTCTACGGGGAAGTGCTCGTCGAGCCACAACCGCTGCTCACCTCCATGCCACGGCTGCCCGGGCTCGACAACCGCAAGATGAGCAAGAGCTACGGCAACACCATCGACCTCACGGACGAGGATGAGGCGGTGACGAAGAAGGTGCGGCAGATGTACACCGATCCCAAACGCGTCCGTGCCGACATTCCAGGCACGGTCGAGGGCAACCCGGTGTTCATGTACCATGACGTGTTCAATCCCGATGCGGCCGAGGTCGATGACCTCAAGGCGCGCTACCGCGCCGGCAAGGTGGGCGACGTCGAAGTGAAGACCAAGCTGGCGCGCGCGATGAACGCGGCGCTGGCGCCACTGCGCGAACGGCGCCGCGAGGTGATGGCGCGCCCCGATCGCGTCCGCGACATCCTGATCGAAGGCTCGCGCAAGGCGCGCGGCATCGCGCACGGGACGATGGAACGGGTCCGTGAGGCGGTGAAGCTGCGATATTGATCGTGAACACTGAACATCCGGACTTCGAATCCTCGCCGGACGCCTACAAGGTCAAGCTCGAGACGTTCGAGGGGCCGCTCGATCTGCTCCTCTACCTCATTCGCAAGAACGAGGTGAACATCTACGACATCCCGATCGCGCTGATCACCGAGCAGTATCTGAGCTACCTCGAGCTGATGCAGGAGTTGAATCTCGACGTGGCCGGCGAGTTTCTGGTGATGGCGTCGACGCTGATTCACATGAAGTCGCGGACGCTGCTGCCGCGCCCGGATCCGGCACAGGAAGACCTGGTCGAAGAGGACCCGCGCGAGACGCTGATGCGCCGGCTGCTCGAGCATCAGAAATACAAGGCGGCGGCGGAGCTGCTGCACGAACGCGAGACCCTGCGCAGCGCGCAGTTCATGCGTCCGGACGCGAGCGTCGCCGAGGCCGCCGGCGAGGACTACGAACCGGAGCTGGAAGTCGATCTGTTCAGTCTGCTGGCCGCCTTCAGGGGGGTGCTCGAGCGCGCCAACCGCCGGCCGCGCATGGTGCTGCCGCCGGAGCAGATCACCATCGAGGATCGGATGCACCAGCTGCTGACGCGGCTGTCCGAACACGAAGCCTGCGGATTCGAGGAGCTGTTCGAGGACGGCGACGGCTCCCGCGGGTTCATGATCGTGACGTTTCTCGCCGTGCTCGAGATGATCAGGCTGAAGCTGATCCGCGTGTTCCAGTCCGGATCGTTCGGCGCGATTCGCGTGTACAAGAGGGCCCGCCCGGCGGATGCACCGCATCCAATCGGCGATCCTGAAAACCACTGATGTAGGCCGGGTGCGGCCGCAGGCCGAAGCCAGCGGGGCCGACCGGCGGAACGAAAACATGATTGAAGAAAATCCTGGTGAGCCAACAGCGGTCGTGGAACCGGCGGCGTCCGCCGAGGTGAAGGCGATCGTCGAGGCGCTGATTTTCGCGTCGCCGGAGCCGGTCACGCCGAAAATGCTCTACAAGCTGCTCGCGGACGAGCCGAAGGAAGACGTGGCCGCCGCTGTCAATGCGCTGAAGGCCGATTACGAGAGCCGTCCGGGCCTGCAGGTCGTCGAAGTGGCCGGCGGCTATCAGATCGTGACGCGCCCGCAGCTGCACGAGTGGGTGCGGCGGCTGTTTCACGAGCGCTCGACGCAGAAGCTGACCGTTCAGGGGCTCGAGACGCTGGCGGTCATCGCCTACAAGCAGCCGATCACGGCGCTCGAGATTGGTGAAATTCGCGGCGTGAACACCTCGGGCGTGTTGTCCACGCTCCTCGAGCGCCATCTGATCAAGATCGTCGGGCGCAAGAACGTGGTCGGCCGTCCGTTTCTTTACGCGACCACCAAGGAATTCCTCATTCGGTTCGGCCTCAAGGATTTGAACGATCTGCCGCGCGTCGAGGACATGGCGGAGGCGCTTGGCTTCGACCCGCCGGCAGGGCTCATCGAGCAGACGCCGGCCGAGGACGTACTGCCGCTTGAGGAAATGGACGGTCAAGTGGAAGAAGTGGAAGACTAGCTTTTCAACTTTTTCACTTCCTGCCGCGTCAGCTCCCTCCATTCGCCGACGCGAAGCCGGCGATCGGTAATCGGACCGATTCGGACGCGGCGGAGCTTTCGCACGGGATGGCCGACCGCCTCGCACATTCGTCGGACCTGCCGGTTCCGCCCTTCGCGAATCGTGATCAGCAGCA
>Ga0307416_100001977_pt1 | contig 11490 bp, 8 predicted proteins | sample DK1Cmetagenome_2_FD_203821 | JGI IMG/M metagenome (GOLD analysis project Ga0307416, IMG submission 203821) | Maize rhizosphere microbial communities from greenhouse at UC Davis, California, United States - DK15-C-3 | ecosystem: Host-associated > Plants > Roots > Rhizosphere > Soil | place: USA...
ACCCGTTCATGGGGTCGGGGACCACGGCGGTGGTGTGCCGCCGCCTGGACCGGCGCTTCCTCGGCTTCGAGCTGATCCCCGAGTACGTCGAGCTGGCCCGGCGGCGGCTGGCCGGATCAGCGGCGGGTGGCCGTCACCTCTAGGTAGTCCGAGGGCATGGCGACCGTCGGCCCCACGGCCCGGTCGTGCTCCCTGGCCAGGGCGGCCAGGTCGTCGTGGAGCCGCTGGCGGCCCGTCTCGTCCAGGGCCAGGAAGGCCTTGTGGACCGGTCCGTAGTTGACCCGGAAGAACTCGACGAACTCGTCGGCGGAGCGGAACCGGAACACGAACTGGCGCGGCCGCACCGTCAGCCGCGACACGGCCGGGCCCAGCAGCTCCTGGAGGCGCTCCTCGGTCCCCCACAGCCCGGGCGGCTTGAGCCCGGCCGGCGGCGGGACGTGCTTGCCGACGGTGCGGAGGATCCCGCCCACGAAGCTGGTCGGGGTCCAGTTGGCCAGGGCGATGGTGCCGCCGGGACGGCAGACCCGGACCAGCTCGGCCGCGGCCCGCTCCTGGTCGGGGGTGAACATGACCCCGAGACACGACAGGACGGCGTCGAAGGAGGCGTCGGGGAACGGCAGGCGCTCGGCGTCCCCCTCCTGGAACTCGACCGGGAGCCCTTCCGCCGCGGCCCGGGCCCGCCCGCGCTCCAGCAGCTCGGGCACGTAGTCGACGCCGGTGACCTCGCAGCCGCAGCGGGCGGCGGCCAGGGCGGCGTTGCCGTTGCCGGTGGCCACGTCCAGCACCCGGGCGCCGGCCCGCAGGTCGGCGGCGTCGGCCAGGCGCTCGGCGATGAGCGCGATCCGCGCGGCCACGGCCGAATAGTCGCCGCTGGCCCAGGTCTGCTGCTGGCGCTGCTTGACCGCGGCCAGGTCGGGGCGTGAGGTCTCGGTGGTGGTCATGGGCTTCCTCCCTCTGCCGGTCGTTGGCCAGCGCAGGATGTCGAGCCCTCGTGTGAACGGCCGTGTGATGGGATATTCGGCTACAATCCGGCAGTTCCCCGGCCAGGAGAAGCTGTCGTGAGCATGAGCGCGCCAAGCGCACCAGAGGTTTCCGTCGTCCTGCCGTGCTACAACGAGCGGAGCCACGTCGAGCTCGAGGTGAAGCGCATCCGGGCCGCCCTGGACGCGGCCGGGATGAGCTACGAGCTGATCTGCGTGGACGACGGGTCCACCGACGGGACCCGCGAGGTCCTCCAGACCATGCCCGGCATCCGCGCCATCCTGCTGCCCCGCAACCAGGGCTCGGGCACGGCCCGGCGCATCGGCACCCAGCAGGCCCGGGGCGGGGTGGTGGTCTGGACCGACGCCGACATGACCTACCCCAACGAGCTCATCCCCGAGCTGGTCAACCAGCTGGACGACGCCTACGACCAGGTGGTGGGGGCCCGCAAGACCGAGGCCGGCAGCTACAAGCTGTTCCGGGTGCCGGCCAAGTGGGCGATCCGCAAGCTGGCCGCCTACCTGACCAACACCGAGATCCCCGACCTGAACTCGGGCCTGCGGGCCTTCAAGCGCAGCGTGGCCCTGCCCTACCTGCGCCTGCTGCCGCCGGGGTTCTCGTGCGTGACCACCATCACCCTGGCCTTCCTGTCCAACGGTCACCAGGTCAAGTACGTGCCCATCGACTACTTCAAGCGGGCCGGGCGGTCCAAGTTCCACCCCTTCAAGGACGCCTACAACTACATCATCCAGGTGCTCCGGATGGTGATGTACTTCAACCCGCTCAGGGTGCTGATGCCGGTCGCCCTGACCCTGCTGGCCGCGACCTTCGTCAAGGCCGGCATCGACCTGGTCGTCCACGACCTGCGGGTGGCCGGGTCCACGGTGCTGGTCGGGCTGGCCGCGTTCAACATCATGGCCATCGCGCTGCTGGCCGACCTGGTCGTGCGGCGCACCGCCACCGACTAGATGGAGGCCCGCCCGATGCAGGCTCCCGAGGCCCCCGAGACCGTCGGGGTCGTCATCGGCAACCACACCCAGAAGTACACCGCCCGCAACCCGGCCATCCGCTTCCTCACCGAGCGCTGGGTGACCAACCTGGACCGGGCCTTCGGCCGGGTCGGCGCCGACCAGCAGGGGGTGGCGCGGGCCCTGGAGGTGGGCTGCGGCGAGGGCGTGATCGCCGACAAGATGCACCGCCGCTGGGGCGAGGTGGTCGCCCTGGACCTGCCCGACGCCGGGCTGCGGGCCGACTGGCGGCGCTACCACGGGCCCCGGTTCCTGCACGCCAGCGCCCACGAGCTGCCGTTCGACGACGACCAGTTCGACGTGGTGGTCGCGGCCGAGGTGCTGGAGCACCTGCCCGACCCGGTCCGGGGGCTCCAGGAGATGGCCCGGGTCACCCGGCGGCACCTGGTGCTGTCGGTGCCGCGGGAGCCGATCTTCCGCTCCTGCAACCTGCTCACCGGCCGCTACGTGCGCGACCTGGGCAACACCCCCGGGCACCTGAACCACTGGTCCAAGCGCGGCTTCGTCCGCTTCGTCTCGTCGGTCGCCGAGGTCAGGGACGTGACCAACCCGTTCCCGTGGACGACCATCTGGGCGACCGTCCCGGCGGGCTGACCCGGCGGGTCGCGTCAGCCCGCGACCGTGACCTGGTGGAGCCTCGGCCCGGCGCCGGCCCGCTTGACCTGGTAGAGCTGGACCCGGTTGCCGCCCGGCCGGAACAGCTTGTCGGGCACGACCGCGGCGAAGGTCTGGGGCGTGTCCTTCTGGGTGAAGGTGACGCCGACGGCCCCGATGGTCCCGTTCACGGCCACGGCCAGCGTGACCGGCCTGTCGGGCAGCGAGCCGACGAGCGCGCCCGAGACCAGCGCCGGGATGGTGCCGCTCTCGGGGCTCACGTCCTCGAGGTTCCCGGGGTCGTTGAGCCTGGCCCGGAGCCCGCTGCCGCCGGCCGCGCCGACCGCCTCGGGCTTGCGGCCGACCAGGTCGGCGTACGGGCCCACCTCGAACAGCCCGGCCACGCCGTCCTCGGGCCGGGCGACCCGGTCGGTGACCCCGCGGAGGGCCAGGGTCAGGTTGCGTGGCCCGTCGACCTCGGTGGGCTGGCCCGGCTTGCCGTAGAAGCGCTTCACCTCCCGGGGCCGCTCGGGCCCCAGGCCCGACAGGCCGTCGACGTGCCAGGGCACCTTGACCTTGAGGATGTCGGCGATGGTGGGGACCAGGTCCACGTGCTCCCAGTTGCGGTCGTCGACCTTGCCCGCCCGCTGGTGCGGGGCCTTGATGAACAGCGGCACCCACATGAGCTCATGGGCGTTGCGCGCCTGGAGGGTCCGCTGGGCCTGACCGGGGGTGAAGCTGATGCCGTGGTCGGCGGTCATGATGACCAGCGACTGGTCGTACAGCCCCTGGTCCTTGAGCCGCTGGATGACCTCGCCGACCAGCCGGTCGGTGTAGGCCAGCTGGAGCAGGTGGCGTTGCTGGCCCAGCTGGACCGGGGCCGGCTGGGTGGTCCAGCCGACCTTGCGGTCGTAGCCGAAGCTGATCCTCGGGTAGCTGTACTGGACGCCCGAGGGCAGGTACTTCCAGGGCTGGTGGGGCAGGAGGATGTGCAGGAAGTGCAGGGTCGGCTGGTCGGCGGGCCGCAGCTGGTCGAGGAAGGCGTTGAAGCGGGACGGCTGGTTGGCCTTGAGCTGGTTGAAGCGGAAGGTCGGCCCGGGCTTCTTCTGGACGGCGTCGGCCGCCGGGTCGCCGGTGGCCTCGACGAACTGGGCGGTGGGGTCCTCGTCCATCCGCCGCGGGGACACGATCTTGGCCCAGACGCCTGCCAGGTCCCGGGTCAGGGCCCGCCAGCCGGTGTGGCCGCCGGCGCCGGCGTTGGCCGCGCAGATGCGGGGCGGGCAGAGCTCGGTCACGGTCTCGAACGCCCGCACGTCATAGGACCCCGACAGCCAGGTGAACAGGTTGTCCGGGTACTCGGTGGAGGAGGGGGCGACGCCGGCCCGGGTCGGGTAGCGGCCGGTGAGCATGGCCGGCAGCACATCGGGGGTGAACGAGCCGATCCCGGTGGCGTTCCGGTACCAGGTGGACCCCTCGGCCAGCTTGGCGAAGTTCGGGTACAGGCGCCGGTCGATCTGGCCCTTGGAGTCCAGCAGCGAGGTCATCGGGAACTCGTCGAAGAACACCATCACGATCGGGACCCGGGCGGTCGCCGGGACCACCGCCCGGACCGGCCCGTTGTCGCCGCCGCCGACCACCAGCTTGCCGACCGGGGAGACGGTCACGAACAGCAGGGCGAACACCAGGGGAGCCGGGCTGAGGTAGCGCAGCCACAGCCGCGCGGCCGCGGCGCGGGCGTAGACGACCGTGGCCGCCACCCCGCCGGCGACGCCCAGGAGCAGCAGCGGCCAGCCGCGGATCGAGGTGAGGTTCTTGGCCAGCTCGATGGTGAGGAGCAGCAGCAGCCCGGCGATCACCACCAGGTGCGCGACCCGGCGCCGGCGGCCGCTGACCAGCCCGACCAGCGCCTCCACGGCCCACAGGAGCAGCGGCGGGCCGAGCACGGTCAGCGCCACCAGCACCAGGATGTCGGCGGCGCCGGCCCGGCGGAACAGGAAGAAGTCGGGGCTGCGGCCGGCCACGTCGAACAGCGGCTGGGCGACCACGAACCCGCACAGCACGAACAACTGGAGGAAGCAGCGGAGCTCGGTCCTGTTCCGTGAGAGACCTCCCGGGTCGCCGGCGCTGGCTTCGGCCGCGGCGCGGGAGGTGTCGATGGTCATCGGCGCACTTGGCCTCGTCGCCTCCACAGCCACAGCCCGGCCAGGCCGAGCACGCTCACGGCACTCACCACCAGGCCCACCTGCAACGCCCGGTCCTCATAGGAAAACACAACCCGATGGGTTCCGGCCGGCACCCGCACCCCCCGGAAGGCGTGATCGACCCGCACCAGCTCCGCCGGCCGCCCGTCCACCGACACCTTCCACTGGGGATACCAGGGGTCGGCCAGCACCAGCAGCCCCTCGGCGGCGGTCTGCGCCTCCACCTCGACCCGGGTCTGGTCTCTTCTCCGTAGCTCGACGGCCGGTGGGCGGTCGGGCCTGGCCAGGGGGCCGAGCGGCTCCTCGACGATGGCCCGCTCCAGCAGCGGGTAGCCGCCCCGGAGGCGGGCCACCCGCTGGGCCGGGTCGGCGATCACGTCGAGGTCGTAGTACATGCGGGCCAGCGGCGGGGCCGGCCGCTCCCAGACCAGGAAATAGGCGGCCCGCTCCACGATCCGGAAGCCCTTGGCCTCCATCACCTTGATCTCCCGCTCCGGCAGCCCGGCGGTGACGAACCAGCGCACGCCCAGCAGGTCCAGCGCCGGCCAGCCCCACTGGGAGGGGCCCTGGAGGTTGACGCCGGCGGTGAGCCGGGCCTTGGGGTTGACGGCGGCGGTGAAGAACTCCTGGTAGGTGCGGAGGGGCATGAGCCCGCCGTCGCGACCCGAGATGGTCTCGGCGTCGGTGGCGTACTCCCAGGCCGGACGGGCGGCCAGCCGCCGCGGCCAGCTCACCCGGTAGTAGTTGGCCATCCGCGACGGCCAGTCGTCGGGGACCTCGATCGCGTCGCGCTCGGCCGGTGTCCTGGGCCGGTCCCAGGCGATGGAGACGTACCGGCCCCGCTCGCGGCCGAGGCGCTCCATCACCGGCCCGGGGTCGTCGTAGATCCTGTCCGGGACGAGCTGGTGGAACTCGGCCCTGGGTCGTGCCTGTTGCAGCTCGACCGCGGTCACGCCCAGCAGCAGCAGCGCCACCAGCACCCTGGGGACCCAGCGGACCGTCGCCGCCGCCCACGCCACCGCCCCCACCCCAGCCGCCGCCAGCCACCAGCGCCGGCTCTCCACCCAGTAGCTATGGCCCCCCATCACCAGGGCGAAGCCGAGGACCAGGCCCACCACGGCCAGCCCCCCCAGCCCCTGGCGGACCCGAGCCGACAGCCGCCCCACATCGCGCTCCAACACCGCATCGGCGCCCAACCCCGCGGCCACCGCCAGCCCGAAATAGCCCAGCAACAGATACCGGGCCGGCACCCGGAACTCGGCCACCAGATCCACATGCGAGGCGACCAGCCGATACAGCCCGCTCTGGTTCCCCAACGCCATCACCACCCCCAACAAGGTGACGGCCACCACCCACCCCCGGACAAACCCCCACCGGGCCGGCCCCGCCCACACCCCCAGGCCCGCCAACCCCAGCCCGACCAGCCCAATGAACCCCACATTCTCGCCAAACAACACATTGCCGTAATCGGGCAGCAAGGCGTTGAAGGCCAACCGAGCCGGCAGCGCATACTGCTCATCAAAGCCCGGGGTCGTCCGCCACCCCTGGCGCTGCAACACCAGAGTCGGCAGCAGCTGCCAGGCGAACAACAACCCCAGACACACCATCGCCCCACCCAGCCGCAACCCCGCCGCCAGCGCCCGCCGCGGCCACGCCCGAGGGGCGGCAGCCACCGTCCAGGCCAGCCCGTAGCTGGCCAGGGCGAACAAGGTGTACACCCACTCCTCGGGATGCCCACCCAGCAACTGCAGGCCGGCCGCGACCCCGGTGAGGACCACATAGCGCAGCCGGCCCCGCGCCAAGGCCAGGTGCCCAAAGGCCAACACCAGCGGCATCCAGGCAATCACCTGCAACTGGTTCAACAAGATGATGTGCTGCAAGGTCACCGACCCAAACCCAAACACCAACCCGGCCAGGACCGCCCCCCAGCGGCCGGTCCCCAACCCCACCCGGCAGAAGAACCACATGCCCAGCCCGGCCAGGGCGATGTGGCCCGCCACCACCACCTCCAGCGCCATCGAGGTCGACGGCAGCACCCAGAACGGCAGGTTGCCCGGGTACAGCACCCCATGCTGGAGATTGGCCAGGAACGGCTCCCCGCCATACTGGTTGTCCAGCCAGGTCGGCAGGAACCCACCACCCAACAACTCGGCCAACCCATGCTTCTCCGGCCCAAAGAACCCCAACAACACATCGTCGAAGAAGGTCTGGCCGCGGGCGCGTATCGCCTCCAGGAACGGGATGGTGAGCAGGCCCAGCGCCACGGAGACGACCAGGCCCTCCAGGGCCAGGGCGCGGCCCGACGGCCGCGGTCGCTCGGCCGGGCCGTCCTCCCCGGTCGACACGGGCAGGCCGGAGGAGGCCGGCGGCGGCCGCTCGGCGACGTCGCGCTGCATGCGTAGTACCTCGACAGCTCGGATGGGGACGTTACCAACGCCGCCGGATCGTACACTGCCGCCGGACTACTCTGAGGCTCGCCCATGGGACGGACACGAGACCTGGTAGACATCGCCGAGCAGGTGCCAGAGGCTGACGAGGGGCGATCCGGCCGGACACGATGGCGGGCGGCGATCGCCGCCGCGCTGCCCGACCTGGCCAGCCTGCTCGTCTGCCTGCTGCTGGCCGGCCTGCTGTTCGCGCGCAACTGGGCCTCCCCCACCACAACCAGCACCGGCGCCGGGGTCGGCGACGGGGCGCTGATGATGTGGTTCCTGCAGTGGACCCCGAGAGCGCTCCAGGATGGCCTGAACCCGCTGCTCACCACCCACATGAACGTCCCCGACGGGGTCAACGTGATGTGGAACACCTCGCTGCTGCTGCCCGGGCTGGTGCTGGCGCCGGTCACCATGACCTTCGGACCGGTGCTGACGTTCAACCTGCTGCTCGCCCTCGGGCCCGGCCTGTCCGCCTGGTGCGCCGCCATCGCCTTCCGGCGCTACGTCGACAGCCGGTTCGCGGCCCTGGTCGGCGGCCTGGTGTTCGGCTTCTCGCCCTACATGCTGGCCCAGTTGCGTGGCCATCTCCAGCTCACGCTGGTCTTTCTGGTGCCGCTGCTGCTGTTGGTCCTGGACGAGATCCTCGTCCGCCAGCGCTGGCGGCCGCTGCTGGCCGGCGCCGTCCTCGGGTTGCTGGCCGCCTGTCAGCTCTACATCGGCGAGGAGGTGCTGGCCTTCACCGCGATCATCGGCCTGGTCGAGCTGCTCCTGCTGGTGGCGCTGTCCCCCCGCCAGGTCCGCCGCCGGGTCGGCTATGCCCTGCTGGCCTTCGCGGCCGCGGCGGTGGTGTTCGGCGCCCTCGCCGCCTGGCCGCTGGCCTTCCAGCTCAGCGGCCCCCAGCACGTCGCGGGAGACCTCCATGTGGTCGACAAGCTGGCCACCGACCTGTACGGGCCGCTGGTGCCCAACCGGGTCCAGGCGATCGCCCCTGAAGCCGCCGTCCAGGTCAGCTCCCGCTTCCCCGGCAACGAGGCCGAGATCAACGGCTACCTCGGCATCCCCCTGCTGCTGATCATCGGCTTCACGGCCGCGCGCTGGTGGCGGACGCCGGTGGTCAGGATGGCCACCCTGCTGCTGCTCGTGCCCCTGGTGCTCTCCATGGGCGCTCGGCTGCACGTCGGTGGCCACCGGACCCAGGTCCCGCTGCCCTGGGCCATGATCGACTCGCTGCCGCTGCTGGAGAGCGCCGTGCCCAACCGTCTCATGCTGCCGGCGACCCTGTTCGCCGGCCTGCTGCTGGCGCTGTTCATCGACCGGGCCCGCGAGTGGGCCGCCGTTCCCAGGGTCGCGGCCATGGTCATGGTGGCCGCGGCCCTGCTGGCGCTGGTGCCCCGGGGGCCCCTGGGCGGCACGCCGGTCCAGGTCCCGGCGTTCTTCGCCGGACGCGAGGTCGAGCGCATCCCCGAGGGCAGCGTCGCCCTGCTGGTGCCGTTCCCGAAGGCGGGCAGTGCCGCCGCCATGTTCTGGCAGGCCACGGCCGACCTCCGCTTCCGCATCCCCGGAGGCTACTTCGTCGGCCCCGGCCCGGCCGGGGAGCCGAGGTACGGCGCCAGCGCCCGCCCCCTCTCGGGCTGGCTGGCCAAGCTCCGTTCCGGCTGGCGCGTGCCCCGGCTCCAGCCCGCCCTGCGGGCCCAGCTGATCGATGACCTGGCCTACTGGCGGGTCGGCACCGTGGTCGTCGGCCCCACGGACCGACCGGGCACCGAGGCCACCACGGTGGCGCTCCTCACCGACCTGCTGGGCCGGCCCCCGTCCCTGGTCGGCGGGGTGTGGCTCTGGGAGGACGTGCGCCCCGAGGAGCTGCGGGCCCTGGGTCAGGCGGCGGCGCGGCGGTAGGCGGCGGCGGTCAGCTCGGCGCAGCGCTCCCAGGTGAAGGTGGCGGCCCGCTGGCGGCCGCGGGCGGCGGCGTCCTGGCGGGCGGCCGGGTCGCCGGCCAGCTTGGCCAGGGCCGCGGCCAGGGCGTCGGCGTCGCCGGGCTCGATCAGGGTGGCGGCGTCGCCGGCGACCTCGGGGAGGGAGCCGCCGGTGGTGGTGACCACCGGGGTGCCGCAGGCCATGGCCTCGAGCACGGGCAGGCCGAAGCCCTCGTAGCGGCTGGGGTAGGCGAACACGTCGGCCCCGGTGAGTAGGGCCGCCTTGTCGGCCTCGGGCACGTAGCCGGGGACCAGGATGCGGTCGGCGACCCCGGAGGCGGCCACGGCCGCGGCCAGCTCCCCCGCTCCCCAGCCGGCCGGGCCGGCCAGGACCAGGTGGTGGGGCAGCTCGCCGGCCAGGGCGGCGAAGGCCCGGACCAGGGTGGGCAGGTCCTTGCGGGGCTCGACGGTCCCCAGCCCGAGCAGGTAGGGGCCGTCCAGGCCGAGGCGGGCTCGGAGGTCGGCGACCTGCTCCTCGGAGGCCGGCGCCAGGTCGGTGCCGAGCGGAGTCACCTCGACCCGGTCGGCGGGGACCCGGAGCCGCTCGGCCAGGTCGGCGGCGGTGGTCGCGGACACGCACAGCACCCGGCTGGCGGCGGCCACGGCCCGGCGCAGGGCCCAGCCGAAGTAGCGGACCTTGCTGGCCTCGTGCCATTCCGGGTGGGTGAGCAGGGTCAGGTCGTGGACGGTCACCACCTGGGGCAGGCCGGCCCGCAGGGGCAGCTCGTAGTGGACGCCGTGGAGCAGGCCGGCCCCGGCCCGCCGGGCCGCCCGCCCGGCCAGCAGCTGGGTCCAGGCGATCCGGGCCGGCCGCCCCGCCCCGGCCGCCCGCACCGGCCGCAGCCGCACCCCCGGCGCCGCCAGCAGCCCGGCCGACCCGGGCGCGCAGAACGCCTCCACCTCCAGGTCGTCGCGCCCCCCAAGCCCCGCCAGCAGCCGGGCCACGTACACCCCGGCCCCGGTCAGCCGCCCCGGCACCGCCGTCGCGTCCACCGCGACCCGTGTCACCGGCGGCGCTCCATGACCTCACGGTAGGTGGACCAGGTGGCGGCGGCGGTGGCCCGCCAGGTGAAGGCGGCGGCGCGGCGGCGGCCGGCGTCGACCAGGCGGCGGCGCAGGTCGGAGTCGCCGGCCAGCCGGGCCAGGCCGGCGGCGATGGCGGCCCGGTCGGTGGGGTCGACCAGCAGGGCGGCGTCGCCGGCGACCTCGGGCAGGCTGGAGCGGTCGCTGGTCAGGACCGGGATGCCGTTGGCCATGGCCTCCAGCACGGGCAGGCCGAAGCCCTCGTACAGGCTCGGGTAGGCGAGGCCGTCGGCGAGCTGGTAGAGGGCATGCAGCAGGCGGTCGCCGACCGGGCCGGCCAGCTTGACCCGGACCGAGTCCCAGGTCGGGCGCAGCCGCGGCCCCCAGCCGACCGGTCCCACCACCACCAGCCAGTGGTCGGGCAGCTGCCCGGCGACCTCGCCGAAGGCGTCCAGCAGCCGGGGCAGGTTCTTGCGCGGCTCCAGGGTCCCAACGGCCAGCAGGAACGACCCGCGGACGCCGAGGTCGCGCAGCAGCCTCTCGGCCCCGGCCCGGTCCGGCTCGGCCGGGACCTCCACCCCGAGCGGGGTGATGGTGACCCGACCCCGGTCGACGCCGTACAGCTCGGCCAGGTCGCGGGCGGTCGCCTCCGACGGGACCAGCACCCGGGCCGCCTCGTCGGCCACGATCCGGGCCGAGCGCTCGTGGTAGCGGCGGCCGGCGGCCGGATAGGCGTCCGGGTAGTGGCGGAAGCCCAGGTCGTGGACGGTCGCGACCAGCGGCGTGCCCCGCGCCGGGGGCACCGCGGCGCTGGTCGCGTGGACCAGGTCGAGGTGCTCCAGCAGCCCGCCGGGCAGGCCGGGGCGGCGCAGCGTCACCCAGGTCCGGGTGACCAGCCGGCCCGGCCAGGGCAGGCGGCGGGTCGAGGCCTCGGGCAGCCCGACCGCGGCCAGGCGCTCGGGCGGGTGGCGGGCGACCAGGAACTCGACCGCTCCCCGGTCGACGGCCGCCTCCACCGGCAGGTGGGTGGCCATGGCGCGGACGTAGCGGCCGACCCCGCCCGGCACCGGGCGCAGCAGCTGCTCGGCCACCACCCCGACGCGGGGGCCGCCCAGGTCCGGGCGCCGCTCCCCGGGCGCCGCCGCCGGCGGGGTGGCCGTCACCGGGCCTCCAGGGCCAGCCGGTAGGCGCTCAGGGTGGCCAGGGCGCAGTTCTCCCAGGTGAAGCCGGCGGCGCGGGTCTGGCGGGCGGCGCG
>Ga0307416_100001978_pt1 | contig 11488 bp, 11 predicted proteins | sample DK1Cmetagenome_2_FD_203821 | JGI IMG/M metagenome (GOLD analysis project Ga0307416, IMG submission 203821) | Maize rhizosphere microbial communities from greenhouse at UC Davis, California, United States - DK15-C-3 | ecosystem: Host-associated > Plants > Roots > Rhizosphere > Soil | place...
CGTCGTTCTCGAACTCCTCCTGGTCGACCCTGACCGAGAGAATCTCGTCGACGCCTTCGACGTCGACCGCGTCGGCGAGCGCGGAGGGGTCCTTCGCGATTACCGCGACGGCAACCGGACCCGCGAGCTCCTTCGCGGCCGCGATGAGCTCGAGCGTGATCGGCCGCAGCTCCCCGCGCAGGTACTCGGCGACGATGAGGACGCTCACGGACACCCCTCCGGGCCGCCGGTGAGCAGGGCGGGGCATGCCCCGCCCCTACGGAGGATCCCGGATGTAGGGGCCGGCCATGGCCGGCCCGTGCGGACCAGAACGGTCACGTCTTGCGCTCCTCGACGATCTCCTTGATCTTCTGCGCGACGTCTGCCGCGCTGCCGTTCAGCATCTCGGCACCCTCGCCCTTCGGTGGCACGAACATCTTCTTGACCCGGTAGGCGGATTCGCCGAGATCGCCGGGTTGGCGCACGTCGATCTCCTTCTCCTCCGCCTGCTTGATCGCCCGCAGCGTCGCGTAGCGGGGTTCGTTGATCCCCGTCTGAATCGTGAGGAGCGCCGGGGTGTCCACTTCGACCACGTCGAGGAGACCGCCCTCGAGCTCACGGTTGACCGTCGCCTTCCCGTCTCCCAGCTCGATCTTCGTCACGACGGCCACGCGAGGTAGGTCGAGGAGCTCGGCGAGCGCCGTCCCGGTCGTGGCCTGGACCGAGTCCGCCGACTGGACGCCGGCGAACACGAGGTCGGGACTCTCGGCACGAACGACCTCCGCGAGCGCCCGGGCGACCTGAATCGGGTCGAGCCAGTCGTCGGTATCGACACGGATGCCCCGGTGGGCGCCCATGGCGAGGCAGCGCCGCATCGCCTCTTCGGCGTCCTCGGGCCCGACCGACACGACCACGACCTCGCCGTCGCCGGCGGCCTCAGAGAGGCGCAGCGCCTCCTCGGTCGCGTAGGTGTCCCACTCGTTGAGGGCGTAGTCGAGGTAGTCGGGATCGACGTCCCGCTCGTCGTCGGTGAACTCGACTTCGTCGCCGAGAACGGCGACTTGCTTGACGGCGACTACGATTTTCAGGCCGGTACCGCCTCGCGCTCGATGACGGCGCGCTCGCGCTTGAAGGGCAGCGGCACTTCCGGATTGTCGGAGTCGATCTCGCGGGCGAGCCGGTGCCCGTCGAAGATGCAGTCCGCGGTGAGCCGCGGCGCGACGCAGTCGCCGATCCGGTAGAAGCCGGTGATCCCCTCTCCGTGAAGGGCGTCGATCCCGACATTGTCCTTCAGCTCGCGATAGAGCGCCTCGTTCGAGCGCCTCTGGGTCACGAGGACGATCGCGTCCGCTTCCCATTCGGTCACGTGCTCCTCGTCGTAGACGTGCGCGGAGGTGAGGCCCCCGTTCCCGATCTGTGTGGGCATCTGATAGGTGACCATTTCCACCTTGAGCTGGTGGAGGCGACGGTGCATGTTCGGCGCCTCGAGGGTGAAGTGCATATACGGAGCGTGGTGCCCGAGGTGGGTCATGATCGTGACCTGCTTGCCTTCGGCGGCAAGCTTCTCGGCGAGCGAGACGCCCATGTAGTAGCCGTCGTTGTCGACGATCACGACGCGTTTGCCGGGCACCTCCTTACCGTCTCGCATGATCTGCTCCGGCGTGAAGATGTTCGGCTTGGACGCGTCGGCGCCTGGGATCGTGTCGTGCGTCGCTCCGTTTAGGCCGTCCGTCGCCCAGTAGCCGCCCGTCGCGATGACGACGAGCTCGGCTCCGTACTCCTTGACTCCGTTCGCGTCGAGCTCGGTGTTGGGGATGAACTCGACGTTCCTCAGCTTGTCGATCTGGATCTTCCGGTAATTGACCACGCGCGCCCATTCGCCCAGGCCGGGCAGCTGCGGGACCCAGCGCATGATGCCGCCCATGTCGTCGGAGCCCTCGACCAGGTGGACGCGGCGCATGCCGCGCTTGCCGAGGATCATCGCGCACTCCATTCCGGCGGGTCCGGCGCCGACGACCAGGACGTCGTTGTCAGCGTTCGTGGCCGGATCGAACTTCTCGGGATGCCAGCCGCGGCGGTACTCCTCGCCCGCGGTCGCGTTCTGCGTGCAGATGAGCGGCGGCCCGCCGATCTCCCAGCGAGAGATGCAGATGTTGCAGCCAATGCACTCGCGGATGTCGTCCAGGCGCCCCTCGTCGATCTTCAAGGGGAGGAAGGGATCGGAAATGGAAGGGCGGCAGGTGGCGATGATGTCCAGCGAGCCGCCGTTGATTGCCTCCACCATCAGGTCGGGGCTCGTGAAGCGGCCGACGCCGAGAACGGGTTTCTTCGAGACGTCCTTGACCGCCTTCTGCCACGGGAGCATGCGCCCGGAGGGGTAGAAGCGCGACGGGGTCGCGTCCTCGCCCCACTCGGAGATGCCGGACACGTTGATGTCCCAGACGTCCACCATGTCGTCGACCAGCTCGACGAACGGAAGGCAGTCGCGTTCCAGCTGTGTCCCTGCCTCGCCCATGAACATGTCGGTCGACATGCGGACGGCGATCGCGCAATCGTCCCCGACTGCCTCCTTCACCTGCTCGATCGTTTCGCGCCAGAAGCGAGCGCGGTTCTCGAGTGAGCCCCCGTACTCGTCCGTGCGCCGGTTGTAGTACGGCGTCAGGAACTGCTGCGGGAGATAGGAATGCGAGCCGTAGACGTAAACGATGTCGAAGCCGGCCTCGCGCGCACGCTTGGCCGCCTCGACGTAGAAGCCCTGCACCTCCCGGATGTCGTCCTTGTCCATCTCCTTGGGATAGGTGAGGTGCTCGAAGTCGCTCGGAATCTGCGACGGGGCGCGGGGGACGGCGCGCGACTCCATGCAGGGCGCGTGCGGGCCGCCGTACCAGAGCTCGGCGGCGGCGAGCGCTCCGTGCTCGTGGAGCATGTCGCACATGAGCCCCAGGTTCTTGATGTCGTCGTCGTCCCAGAGCCGCGCCGAGACGCGGTGCGTGTCGTCGGATTCCGGATGGATGGAGCAGTACTCGGTGCAGCAGGCGCCGTAACCGCCCTCGGCCTTCATGGCGCGAAAGTAGGCCTGGCTCATCGGCTTCTCCGAACCGAATCCGTTGCAATGAGGGATCTGGTAGAAGCGATTCTTCATCGTCTTCGGGCCGAGTTGGATGGGCTCGAAGAGGATGTCGTACTTGGGATCACGCGCCATTCGTCGCAGCCTCCTTTAGACGACGGGGAGAGCGTCGATTCTCCAACCGTTGCGCCTTTTCCGCAAGCAGCAGGGGGAACGAGAAGGGGCGGCCTCGCGACCGCCCCTTTTGCGTCGATCGGCTAACTCGGCACAGTGGGGTGCGTGGCGATCTCTTCCTCGGCCAGCTGCGGCTCGCGGAGGTGCACCGGCATGTGATCCTGAACCGCTCGGCGGTAGACGAACAAGACCACCGAGATGAGCAGGACGCCGACTCCGATCCAGGTCTCCTTCGTGCCGCCGTAGCCGGTGAGACTCGGGTTGGAGGCACCGATGATGATGAAGAACGCGTTGATCGCGGCTAGGAGAGCAGCGATGCCCAGCCAGGGCCGCGCGAGCCGAATCGGCCGCGGCCAGTTCGGCCGATCCTTGCGCAGGAGCAGGAAACCTGTCAGCGCGAAGAAGTGCGACGACATGTACCCGAGGTTCCCCGCTACGAGGATCGCCAGGATGTTGCCGACGAAGAGCACGAGCAGGATGTTGATCGCCATGTCGAGCGTCATCGCCCGGGCAGGGACGTGGAACCGGTTCAGGTGGTAGAGCTGTCTGATCGTGACTCCGTCGCGGGCGATTCCGTAGAGGGCGCGCGAGCCGTCCGCCGTCGCCGTGTTCATCGAAATAAAGAGGCTCGCGATGAGGAGCACCACCATCACGTCGGCACCGCCGCCGAGGATCGTGCTGAAGCCCTCGATCAGGTACACGATGCCGGTGCCGTCGTTGGCGATCGTCTCCTGGCCGACGGTGCCCGCGACGCCGAGGGGCAGGAGGATGTAGACGGCGAGCGAGAAGATCGCCGCCGAGCGCAGCGCGAGCGTCGTGTCCCGGACCGTGTCCTTGTACTCGGGCGCGAAAGCCGCGCAGGTCTCGACGCCGTAAGCCGACCAACCCATGATGTAAAGCCAGACCACCGCCGTCTTCCAATCGGCGATGTTCCACTCCATGTTTGAGCTCTTCCAATCGCCGGTCACGTAAGGGAGCAGGATGAAGACGAAGAGCGGGATCATGAGCAGCGCTCCCGTCGCATAGGCCATCCAGACCGCGGGACGGATCCCAAAGACGTTGATCGCCCACACGATCGCGATCACCACGATCGCGATCACGTGTGGCAGGCCGGCGTCAACGGGGCCCGTGTCAAAGGTCCAGGTCTCGCCGGGGAACCACTCGGCCTGGATCAGGGAGCCGATGATGATGCCGAAGAGCGCGAGGACGCTCGACCAGGCGAACCAATAGCCGAAGGTCGCGACCGGGCCGATGAATGTGAAGTAGCGTCGCCAGCCCTCGTTCGCGTAGAGGGAGATTCCGCCCGGCTTGTCCGGGAACATGGCGGCGCTCTCGGAGTAGATCCAGTTCGAGAGGACTCCGATGAACATCGAGACCCCCCAGAGGAACATGGCGCCCCAGCCGCCAAGGACACCGATCGAGAATCCGAGGGACCCGATAAGGAATCCGGGGTTTGCGAGCGCGACGACGAACCCGTCGTACCAGCGCATCGCCTTCAGGAGTTGTCGTTCTTCGACGACTGCTTGAGCCACTGAGTCCTCCTTCTGACCGAGCGATCGAAGCGGTTTCGACGGCGGCGGCAAAGTACCACCGCGCGCGGACAACTTCAATCAGCCGCGTAAGATCTTGGCGTGCGCGCTCCCCCGATTACGATCGCGTGCGACTGCGGCGAGATGAAGCACGTCCCCTATGGCGAGACCTGGACGTGTGAGGACTGCGGACGCCGCTGGAATACGGCGCAGATCCCTGCCGAGGACTACTGGGGGATCATGCGCGACATGCGGCGAATGCGAATGACGGTCATCGGGATCGCCCTCGGATTCGCCGTCATCTTCGGCCTCCTGGCGCTCTTCGTCGCGGAATCTCTCTTCTTGCTCCTCCCCGTCGTGCTGGCGGGATGGTTCCTCGGTTACATGCCTTTGTGGCGTCGGAAGCTCCGCCGGAAGGCCAGGAGCCTGCCCAAGTGGAAGCTGCATCCCGAGTAACCGAGGGCGTAGACGCTCCTACGGGGCGGCCCGTCCTGCTCGCGACGATGGGCGTTCCGTTCGACCCAGACGCCGCGGCTTTCGCCGTCGACGCGGCGGTGGAGGGCGGTCAGGCTCTGATCGTGGCCAACGTCGTCGAGTTGCCGCCGCTCGCGATGTCGGTGCGCATGGGCTACGACCAGCTGCCCGAGGCCCACGAGGACGCAGAGGCATTCCGCGCTCCGGCCGCCCTCGCGCACTCGCTCGGGGTCCGGGTGGAGAGGCTCCGCGTACGCAGCCCCCGGCCGGTGGAGGCCCTCCTCGAGCTGACCGCCGAACGCGCCCCGAGCGTGCTCGTCTTCGGCCCGGACCGGGATCGGATCAAGCGAGGGATCTATCGCAAGGCTGCGAAGGCGATTCGCGAGCGCGTCGCCTGCCTCGTCTGGCTCCCCGAGTAGCGGCCGGGGTCACGCGAAGGACGGCATCACCTCGTCGTGGACGAGCTGGAGTTGGCCACGCACATCGGGTGCGTGAACCTCGCGACCGGTGAAGGCCTTGACGAGCGGCGGGTCGGTGAGGGCGAGGACCATGTGGTTGACGCCCGTGGGCTCGATGTCGCGCTTGATCTTCTCGACCACCTCGGCAGGCTCCCCGGCTATGGAGAGCTGCTCGGCCAGCTCCGGGGTCGTCAGCTCGAGGGCTCCGGCGACGTCGCCGCCCGCGAGCGCATCGACGATGGGCGTGAGCGAATCGGGGTCGATTCCGTGCCGCTCGAGCTGCTCGCGCGGCATCGAGGAGATGTAGAGGGCCACGATCGCACGGGCGGTCTCCTTGGCCGCGGCCGAGTCGGGCCCGACGACCGCGACGCACCACGCCCCGATGTCGAGTGAGCGCCAGTCGCGGCCGGCTCGGTCGGCGCCGATCTTGAAGTTCTCGACCACGTATTCGAACGCCTCACGCGAGTAGTTCAACGCGGTGTGAGTGCCGTCGGAAATCTCGCCGGCGACTTGGAACGACTTCGGCCCTCGCATCCCGCCGATCAGCAGGGGAAGGTGCTCCTGGACCGGACGGGCGAAGGTGAAGAGGCCCGAGTAGCGGTAGAACTCGCCCTCGAAGTTGATCGCCCCCTCGTCGAGGAAGGTACGCATCACGTGATGCGCCTCCTTCACGCGCGAGAGCGGCTTCGTCTTCGCCCACTCGATCCCGTACTGCGAGAGGAGGCCGAAGTTTCCGATCGAGAACACGCATTCCGTGCGCCCGCCGGTCAGCTCGTCCAAAGTCGCGAGCGCCTGGCAGACGAGCGTCGGTTCGCGGAGGCCGATCGGCGTCAGGCTCGGGCCGAAGCGGATGCTCTCGGTCTTGTCCGCTGCTGCGGCGAACAGGAGCCACATGTCCTTGTGCCAGGTCTCGTCGACCGAGTAGCAGCCGTAGAAGCCGAGCTCGTCTGCAAGCTTGATCGTCTCGATCGAGTCGAGGAGCGGGTAGTCGGGAAGCATGACGTAGCTGAACTTCATTTCCTCCTCCTCACCTGAGGGCTCAATAGGTCTTCGCCGTTAGCCCGTCGTCCACCAGGATCGGCGTGCCGTTGACGAACGAGGACTCGTCGGAGACCAGGAAGACGACGGACGCCGCGACCTCGAGCGGGTGTGCGATCCGCTTCCCTGGATAGGCGGCCTCCATCGCCGCACGCGCCGCGACAGGGTCGTCGGTCCCGTCGAAGTACTGTTGGATCCTCGAGGAGGACCTCGCGTCCGAGGCCTCGCGATGCGCCGGTGACGACGCCCGCCTTGCCGGCGCAGCGCATCCGCTTACCCTTCCACCTCGATCTCCTTCAGGAGCTCCTCGCCCGAGATGACCGAGTCGGCGAAGTGGTCATGCATCCAGGCGAGGTGCTCCCAGCGTGAGTCGACGATCCGCTGCGTGTCCCAAGCGGGCATGTCCTGTTGAGGCGTGTGCTCGGTCATGAGCGACGGTTCGACTTCGTAGACGTGGTCGAAGCGCATCACGACGTCGTCTTTGATGCGCCTGGCGTCCGGCGGCTTTTGCGCTGAGAGCCGAAAGCCGATCATTCCTCTCCCTCCTCGTACGCCTGGTCGAGCAAGTACTTCCCCGGGTTCATCACGTTGAGTGGATCCAGGGCACGCTTGATCGTCTTCATCACCTCGAAGCCGCCCCCTAGCTCGAGCGGGACGAGGTCCACCTCGCCCTCGCGACAAGAGCCATGGCAGGCTGAGATCGAGCCGCCGTGCTCGAGTGAGACAGCCGCGATGTCGCGCTTTGCTTCGACCCAGGCGGCCCAACTCCCATCGTCCCACTGCATCTCCCAGATGCCGATGTCGATCTCGGTGAGATAGTCCCCCCACGGCTTAAAGGCTCCGTTCGTGTAGGCGAACATCCCCCAGTCGTCGAACATGTCGAAGCGCTCGCAGAGGTTTGCCGCGATCGCGTGCCACTTTTCTCGCACCGCGGGGAGCTGGCTGTACGGGATCGAAGCGTCCTCGCAGTGCCAGCTCATCGGCGCGACCTGTCCGTTCCGCGTGCGTCCGTGGAGCGGTGTCGCATAGCGGTCGTGCCGGGAGGCCCAGTCGCCTTGCGAGATCTCGTCACCCAGGTAGGTTCCTCCCGTTTCGAGCCCGATCTTGAGGAGGCGCTTCGCCGCCGGGCGCACCTCGTCGACGGTGCCGTACATCGCGGTGGCCACCACCGAGCGAACGTCGGGTGTCTGCGGGATGTAGGCCTCGTCGTCGCGGCGGAGGTACGCCACCTTCCACTCGTCGAAGAGGACGACTCCCGCCAGGGTGGCAAGGCCCGAGCGCGCGAGCGCCCCCGTGGAGTGCCACGCGCTCGCGTAGTCCGGATAGGCGAAGAAGGCCGAGAACTCGGCTTCGGGCCGCGGAACCAGCTCGAGGGTTGCTTCGGTGACGATGCCCAGCGTCCCCTGGTGGCCCATGAACAGGTGCTTGAGCTGGTAGCCCGAGGATGACTTGCGCACCTTAGGCCCGCCCCCGTCGCCGACCCGGACGCGCTCGCCGGTCGGCAGGACGATCTCGAAGCTGATTACGAGGTCGCGCGTGTGGCCGTAGCGGCCGCCGATCAACGACCAGCCGCTCGTGCCGATCCGCCCGCCGACGAGCGAGCACGGGTACGACGCCGGGTTGTCCGGATAGATGTAGCCGTGCTTGCGCAGTTCCTCGTTCAGCTTGAGCATGTTGATGCCCGGCTGGACGGTGACGGTCCGGTCCTCGTGGTCGATCTCGAGGATGCGGTTCATGAGCTTGACGTCCACCATGATCCCGTGCCGAAGCGGCACGGCCCCGTCGGTCAGGCCCGTGCCCCCCGCGCGCGGCACGACGGGGATCCTGCGACGGTTGGCGAGCTCGACCACTTCGGCAATCTGCTGCGCCGCCGTCGGCAAGACGACGACTTGGGGGATGTACTCCTCCCAGCGATGCGTGGGGAAGGGCGCGGGCACGCGGGCGCGGTTGAAGAGCGCCGACTTGCCCGTCAAGACGTGCTCCTCGCCGCAGATCGCGACGAGCTCTTCGACCACGGCCTGGTCGAGAGTCGCGATCGCCATCAGACCTGCAATCCTGCCGCCTCGGCGACGAGCTCCATGAGGTCGTAGATCTCGATGTCCTGATCCTTCCCCTGATCGGTCAGCGGACGTTCCGACCATGGGCACGCGGACACGAGCGTGTCGATCTCGAGCGCCTTGGCGCGCTCGACCCGCCGGCGGCTGATCTCGGCGGTCAAGTCAGGCCGCTCGATCCCGAGCCCCGCGCCGGCGCCCGAGCAGTACGACCATTGCGTTACGTGGTCGACGTCCTTGAACTCGAGCCCGGGGATCGCGCGCAGGATCTCGCGCGGTTCCTTGTGGATCCCCTTGCGCTTGTTGAGCCTGCAGGCGTCGTGATACGTCGCGACTCTCTCTATCGGGACGGAGAGAGACAGCCTTCCATCCCTGATCAGGTCCGCCACGAACTCGACGACTAGGATGATCTCGAAGTCGTAGTCGTCTCCGAAGTAGCCCGGGTAGTCCTCGGTGAAGGAGATGTAATCGTGCGGATCGAGGACGAGGATCCGCTTCGCCCCGACTGCCCGCCAGTCTGCGACGTTGTGCTCGGCGAAGCGTCGCGCCTGCTCAGCGTAGCCCATCTCGGCGGCCGGCCCGCCGCAGCACCACTGCTCGCGCATGAGTCCAAACTCGACGCCTGCCTTTTTCAAGATCTGTGCCACCGCCCGCGGGACGCTCGTTCGGTAGAAGGCCGCCTCGCAGTCGCAGAAGAGAACCGTCTCGCCACCGATCGTGAGGTCGAGCCCCTCTGCCCAGTCGGCGACGTGCTCCTGAGAGACCGACGTCCCGTTCAGCACGGGCTCGCTCTTCATGCGGTCGGTCACCTCGTTCCAGCGCTTCCAGTTTGGCTGATGGATCGCCTTCTCGACCGCCAACGTACGCATGGCCTTGACGAGGTCGACCGTGCGCTGGCGGAAGCGGTAGAAGTCCCCCGTGAAGAGCGTGTTGGGGCAGCGCAGCTCGCACGCGCCACACATCGTGCAGTGGACGTAGTCGCGGGCCACATCCTCGATGCCCAGGTGGCCCTTCTCCATCGCGACGACATTCGCGTGGAAGGCCGTCGGCGTGTGTGCCTCGTCCCGGGTCACTTGCATCACCGGGCAGACCTCGCGGCAGAACTTGTGGCCTGAGCTGTAGCAGTTGTAGGCGGCGTTGCGCCACTCGTCCAGGAACTCTTCCGACGGAGCCCCGTTCGAGGCCTGCCCAGCTCTTGTCTCCTCCGACATGCGACTCCTTTCATGCGCCGCCTGCGGCCCTCGCGATGCTAGAGGGCTGGGATATAAGTGTCCAGGTGAGTCAGCGGAAACCGGTCATCGGCCTCTCGCTCGGTCTACAGGACTTCGGGAACTACGCCGGCGTGGGCCACCAGCGCCCGGTCGCGCTCGCAGGTGGCATCCCGCTCATGCTCCCGCAACTGGACGGGGAGTATCTCGGCGATGCCCTCGACGCCTGCGACGGCGTCCTGCTCGGCGGCGGCCGGGACATCGAGCCCGGCCGCTACCGCCAGGAGCCGCATGAGCTCCTGACGGTCACCGATCCGCACCGCGACGCCTTCGAGCTCGAGCTCGTCGAGCGCGTGCTCGACCGGGGCCTCCCCGTCCTGGGCATGTGCCGCGGCATCCAGGTGTTGAACGTCGCGCTTGGTGGCACCCTCGTCCAGGACGTCACGCTGGTTCCGGGCTGGGTAGACCACGCGACCGACCGGGGGTGGGTCCGCTGGAAGGAGGTGGAGCGCGCCTCGCTAGCCGGCGAGGTCGAAGTGCCGGCGCATCCACGACACCCGATCTCGGTCGAGCCGGGAAGTCGCCTCCACAGTGCGCTCGGCGTTCAAGAGATCGAGGTGGACAGCTTCCACCACCAGGCGCTCGACGAGGTGGCACCCGAACTGAAGGTGGTCGCGCGCGCCCAGGACGGGGTCGTCGAGGCTGTCGAGCTCGAGGGTGACGCGTGGGTGCTTGCTGTGCAGTGGGAGCTCCAGGAAGAGTGGCGGGTCGACCCACGGTTTCTCGAGCCGTTCGTTGCCTTCGTGCGCGCAGCGGCGCGCTAACCGGCGGCCCGCGACCGGGAGAACACGTCGCCATAGGATGCCGGGGCCGCCGTGACGCTCTCCCAGCTTGCCCTCACCATCGCGATCCTGGGTTCCCTCGGGCTGCTGGCGAACCGTTTCGGCCTTTCGGCCATTCCCGCCTATCTTCTCGCCGGCCTCCTGCTGGGCCCAAACGAGCCCCGCGCCCTGAGCGTCATCGAGCCTTCCGATGTGACCACGTTTGTGGCGGAGCTCGGGATCATCTTCCTCCTTTTCTTCCTGGGGCTCGAGTTCACGTTCGAAAGGCTGCTGCGAACCGGGCGCCACCTCGGCCTGGGGGGGTCGATCGACTTCTTGCTGAACGTGGGCGTCGGTCTTCTCGTCGGCCTGGTCGCCTTCGGGCTCAGCTTCGCTGCCGTCATCCTCGCCGCTGCCGTGTACGTCTCCTCGAGCGCGGTGACCGTCAAGGGTCTGATCGACTTCCGCCGGCTCGCCGACGACGAGACCGACGTCATCCTCGCCATCCTCGTCATCGAGGACATCGTCATCGCCGGCGTGCTCGGATTTGCCGCCGCCGGTGGGGGCGGTGTCAGCCCGACGCTCGTCGCGGTCGGCAAAGCGCTCGGCTTCATCACGGTCTCACTGGCCGCCTCGCGCTACCTCGCGCGTGCGATCGACGCGGTTCTCGACCGGCTCCCGAGCGA
>Ga0307416_100001979_pt1 | contig 11488 bp, 9 predicted proteins | sample DK1Cmetagenome_2_FD_203821 | JGI IMG/M metagenome (GOLD analysis project Ga0307416, IMG submission 203821) | Maize rhizosphere microbial communities from greenhouse at UC Davis, California, United States - DK15-C-3 | ecosystem: Host-associated > Plants > Roots > Rhizosphere > Soil | place: USA...
TTGGCGGCGATCCTCGCCCTGATCGCCTACTTCACGCAGGATCAGGCGCCGTGGGTCTTCTTCACGGTCATGGGCCTCAGCTTCGCCATCGGGTTCCTGCTGATCATCCCGATCGGCGGGGCCGACATGCCGGTCGTGATCTCGATGCTGAACAGCTATTCGGGCTGGGCCGCCGCGGCGATGGGCTTCACGCTCCACAACAGCGCGATGATCATCACCGGCGCGCTGGTCGGCAGCTCGGGCGCGATCCTCAGTTACATCATGTGCCGGGCGATGAATCGCAGCTTCATCTCGGTCATCGCGGGCGGCTTCGGGGCCGTCTCGAGCGGGGGCGACGCGGCAGCGATCGACCGGCCGTACAAGCGTGGCTCCGCCGAAGACGCGGCCTTCCTGATGAAGCAGTCCGACCAGGTGATCATCGTCCCCGGCTACGGAATGGCCGTCAGCCAGGCGCAGCACGCACTCAAGGAGATGGCCGACAAGCTCAAGGCCGAGGGTGTGCGCGTGAAATATGCGATCCACCCGGTTGCCGGCCGAATGCCGGGGCACATGAACGTGCTGCTGGCCGAGGCCAATGTCCCCTATGACGAGGTGTTCGAGCTCGAGGACATCAACAATGAGTTCGCGCAGACCGACGTCGCCTTCGTCATCGGCGCCAACGACGTCACCAATCCCGCCGCGAAGACCGACAAGAGCTCGCCGATCTACGGGATGCCGGTGCTCGACGTGGAGAAAGCGCGGACCGTGCTGTTCGTGAAGCGCTCGATGGGCGGCGTCGGCTATGCCGGCGTCGATAACGAGCTGTTCTACCGCGACAACACGATGATGCTGCTTGCCGACGCTAAGAAGATGGTCGAGGAAATCGTGAAGGCGCTCGGCTAACTGCTCGTCGCAAATGCGATTCGGTTTGCGGTAAACCGGCAATTCACGGCTTGCCCGCCTGACGCGGCTGGCAGAGAAGCGTGGCCGATTTTCACTCGGGGGTACCGTTGCGCAAACTCGGAATTATCGGCGGCACGAGCTGGTCGTCGACCGCGCTTTATTACGAGCATATCAACCGCGGTGTGGCGCAGCGGCTGGGTGGACTGCACAGCGCGCGGCTGGTGATCGACAGCCTCGACCTCGCGCCGTTCGCCGAGATGGAGCTTTCGGGCAACTGGGACGGGGTGGCGGAGGTCACGCTCGAGGCCGCCCGGCGGCTCGAAACGGCGGGTGCCGACGGGATCATCATCACCTCGAACACCGGGCACAAGGTCTATGACGCGGTCGCGCCGAAGCTCGGCGTGCCGATGCTCCACATCGCCGACGCGACTGCTGACAAGCTCCTTGCCGACAAGCGCAAGCGGGTCGCGCTGCTCGGCACGCGCTTCACAATGCTCGAGCCCCACGTGCGCAGCCGGCTGGAAGGGCGCGGGATTGCGTTGGTGCCGATCGAGCAGGCTTGGGTGGACGAGATCGACCGGATCATCTTCGAGGAACTCGCCGCCGGCCGCGTCGTCCGCAACAGCCAGCGCAAGCTGAAGACCCTGATCACCGAGCTTGCCAAGCAGCGCGCGGAGGCGGTGGTGCTCGGCTGCACCGAACTCGTTCTCGCCGTCGACGTTCGCGCCAACGTGCTGCCGGTCTACGACACGACCGAAATCCATGCGCGCGCCTGCGTCGAATGGATGCTCGCCGATGAAGAGGTGGCGCGGGCTGCGGCCTGACCTTATCTCGGCTTTGTGAGCAAGGCCGACCGCCCCGACCATCCCCGATCCGCCGAGCGCTTCAACGAGGAGCAGGCGACCTATGCCGTGCGCGGAGACGGTCAGCCTGACCTCGAAGCCGGGGTCGCGGCGATCCGCGAAGTGCTGAAGACGCTTCCGCGGAACCCGGGCGTCTACCGGATGCAGGATGACCGTGGCGACGTGCTGTACGTCGGCAAAGCGCGGGCCCTGAAGAACCGCGTCACCAATTACACGCAGGTCGCGAAGCTGCCGAAGCGACTCCAGCGGATGGTCGCGCAGACGCGTTCGATGACCATCGTCACGACGCGGACGGAAGCCGAGGCACTGTTGCTCGAAGCGCAACTGATCAAGCGCTTTCGGCCCGCCTACAACGTACTGCTCCGCGACGACAAAAGCTTCCCGTTCATTCTTTTGCGCGAAGATCACGAATTTCCGCGCATCCAGAAGCATCGCGGGGCGCGGCGGATCAAAGGGCAATATTACGGGCCGTTCGCAAGCGCCGGATCGGTCACTCGGACGCTTAATGCTCTCCAGAAGCTGTTCCTGCTAAGAAGCTGTTCGGACAGCTTTTTTGCAAACCGCTCGCGGCCGTGCCTGCTCTATCAGATCAAGCGCTGCTCGGCGCCGTGCGTCGGGCGGATCGGCGACGCGGATTATGGCGAGCTGGTTGAGGAGGCGAAGGAATTCCTCGCCGGCAAATCGACTGGCGTGCAGGCGCGATTGAGCAAGCAGATGGCGCTCGCCGCGGAGAAGCAGGATTACGAGCTGGCCGCAGTCTATCGCGACCGGCTGCGTGCGCTGACCTACATCCAGGGCAGCCAAACGGTCCACGCCGAGGGGCTGGGCGACGCCGATGTCTTCGCGCTCGCGTGCAAGGCCGGGACGATGTCGATCCAGGCCTTCTTCATTCGCGGCGGGCAGAATTGGGGTCATCGCGCCTTCTTTCCAGCCCATACCAACGACGTTCCCGAAGCCGAGGTTCTGTCGAGCTTTCTCGTCCAGTTTTACGAGGATATGCCGCCGCCTCGCCGGATCCTCGTCGATCGCCAGCTGGCGGACTGCGAGCTGCTCGAGGAGGCGCTGTCCGAGCGTGCCCAGCGCAAGGTCGTGATCGAGCTTCCGCAGCGCGGCTCACGCCGGAAGCTGGTTGAGCAAGCAACCCGCAATGCCGAAGAGGCGCTCGATCGCCACCTCGCGGAGACAACGACACAGGGCAAAATCCTGCGCGAGCTCGCCGACACCTTCGAGCTCGCCGATGTGCCTAAGCGCATCGAGGTCTATGACAACAGCCACATCATGGGCACAAACGCCACGGGCGCGATGATCGTCGCCGGCCCCGAGGGATTCAGGAAGAACAACTATCGGAAATTCAACATCAAGCGACCGGAAACGCAGCCCGGCGACGACTTCGCGATGATGCGCGAAGTGCTGGAGCGGCGATTTGGCCGGCTGGAAAAGGAAGACCCCGACCGCCAGAGCGGCGAATGGCCCGATTTGCTGCTTATCGACGGCGGCAAGGGCCAACTGTCGGCGGTGTGCGAGGTGATGGAGGACATGGGCGTCCACGACGTGCCGATAGTTGGCGTCGCCAAGGGCCCGCACCACGGCCGCGAGGGACGCGAAGTCTTTCATCTGCCCGGCGGGCGTGAGATCACGCTGGCGCCCAATTCGGCTTTATTGTTTTATCTCCAGCGCTTGCGCGACGAAGCTCACAGGTTTGCGATCGGCACTCACCGGGCCAAGCGGGCGAAGAGCCTTACGACATCGACGCTCGACGAAGTCCCGGGCATCGGCCCCAACCGCAAACGGGCGCTGCTGATGCACTTCGGCACCGCGCGGGCGGTGAAAGGTGCCGCCCTCGAGGACCTCGAAAAGGCGCCGGGCATCAACAGCGCGATGGCGCGCCAGCTTTACGATTACTTCCATCCGCGCGGATGAGGAGCGAGACCCGAGCGATCGTCTGCGCGCTTCGCAGTCACGGCGAGCATGGTGCGATCGTGCGGCTGATGACGCCCCAACAAGGCTTGGTTGCGGCCTATGTCCGCGGCGCGCGTGGCCGGCGAATGCGGCCGGTGCTGATTGCCGGTAATGTGGTCGAGGCGCAGCTTTCGGCAAGGACCGAGACTCAGCTCCCCCAGGCGACAGTAGAGCTGGTCCATAGCCGCGGCCCGTTGTTGTCCGAGCCGCTGCCGGCGGCAGCGATCGAATGGGCGACGGTGCTGACCGCGACCGCGCTGCCCGAAGGCCAGCCCTATCCCCCGCTGTACCAGGCGCTCGAAGGACTGCTCGACGCGGTCGAGGCGGCGCCTTCGGCCAGCGGCTGGGGCGCGGCCCTCGTGCGCTACGAGTTGTTGCTGCTTGCAGAGCTGGGATTCGGGCTGGATCTCGATCAATGCGCGGTCAGCGGTTCCAACGACAATCTGGTCGCGGTCAGCCCCAGGTCCGGCCGCGCGGTCAGCGCCGCCGAAGCCGAGCCCCATGTCGGCAAGCTGCTGCACTTACCGCCTTTTGTCCGCGAGGGCGGCCACGCTTCATGGCAGGAGATCGGGCAGGGTCTCGATCTCACCGGTCATTTCCTGATGCGAGACGTGCTGACCGATCGAATGCGGCCGATCGCGGAAGCGCGCGGCCGGCTCGTCGACCGGTTGCGCCGCGCGGGTGGTCTCGCCTAGGCTGGCGACGTGACCACCGACGCAATGGCCATGCTGTTCCCGAATGTCGCTTTGACTCGCGGCATTGCGGTGCGCGTGGCGGTCAGCTTCCTCGCCGAGCAGTCCGATCCCGCCACCAACCGCTGGTTCTGGTCCTATCATGTGCGGATTGAGAATGGCGGCGAAGTCGCGGTACAGCTCTTGTCGCGTAGCTGGACGATCGTCGACGGACGCGGGACGGTCCACGAGGTGGTGGGCGAGGGCGTCGTCGGCGAGATGCCGCTGATTGGCCCCGGCGCGAGCTTCGATTATGTGTCGGGCTGCCCGCTCGACACGCCGAGCGGCGCGATGAGCGGAAGCTATCGGATGGTCGACGAGGACGGCACTGCGTTCGACGTCGAAATCCCTCGTTTCCAATTGCTTAGCGCCTAAGGCTTCGATCCTGGCAAAACCGATTGTCCTGTCGGCGAACAGCGACTGGAACATCGCCAACTTCCGAACCGGCCTGATCGGCGGATTGCGCGCAGCGGGTTACGAGCCGATCGTCATCGCTCCGCAGGACCCTACCGCCGATCAGCGGATGCGCGGACTTGGGGTTGAGCGGATCCCGATCCGCCTCGATCGCTCCGGGATCAACCCGTGGGCCGACCTCAACCTGCTTCGGGCGTATTGGCGATTGCTCGAGCGGCTGCGGCCGGTTGCCTACCTCGGCTATACGATCAAGCCGAACATTTATGGCTCGCTGGCGGCCGCCTCCCTTGGCATTCCGGCGATTCCCAACGTCAGCGGCCTCGGGACGGCGTTCATCCGCGGCGGACCGATTCAGCAGGTCGTCAGCCTCCTCTACAGGATCGGCTTCCGCCGCTCGCCGGTCGTTTTCTTCCAGAATGGGGACGATTGCCACTTGTTCGTTGAGCGGCGCATGGTCCGGCCGGAACAGGCGCGAGTCCTGCCCGGATCTGGCGTGGACCTCGAACGCTTTGCGCCGGCGCCACTCGCGGAAGGCGCGCCAACCTTCCTGTTCGTCGGCCGGCTGCTTCGCGACAAGGGGGTGCTCGAGTTTGTCGAGGCAGCAAGGTCGCTCCACTCCGAACTTCCAAGGGCCCGCTTCCAGCTGCTCGGGCCAATTGACGAGGGCAACCGCACCGCGATCACCCGTCAGGAGATCGATTCCTGGGTGGCACAAGGCGTCATCGACTATCTCGGAACGAGCGATGACGTGCGGCCCTTCATCGCGGCGGCTACCGCAATCGTTCTGCCGTCCTATCGCGAAGGGTTGCCGCGCTCGCTCCTCGAAGCCGCAGCGATGGCGCGGCCGCTGGTCGCCGCCGATGCCCCTGGTTGCCGCGATGTCGTGGAGGACGGCGTGAACGGTTATCTGTGCGCAGTCCGAGATCCCGGCTCGCTTGCAGATGCAATGCGGCGCGTCGCGGAGTTGCCGCCGGCGGAGCGGCTTGCGATGGGTCAGGCGGCGCGGCGAAAGGTTCAGGCGCAGTTTAGCGAGGATTTCGTAATACGCGCCTATCTCGACATCCTCGCCGGCGTTGAAACCGGTCAATCGGGATCCTGATGCTCAGACACTCTCCATCCGGCAGGGAGCCATTTGGCGCGAAGGGCTATCGCGCGTACGCGGTCGGCGACGTCCACGGCCGGCTCGATCTGCTCGAGCACCTGCTCGCGAAAATCCATGCCGAGCTGCAGCACCGTCCGTCCGAAAAGACGCTGCTCGTCTTCGTCGGCGACCTCATCGACCGCGGCCCGGCATCGGCGCAGGTGATCGAGCGGCTGCGCACCTATCGGCGATCGGGTGTCGAAACTGCCTTCCTGCTTGGCAATCACGAGGAGGTGCTGCTCCGCATCCTGGCCGGCGACGCGCCGCTGATCACCAAGTGGCGTTGGTTCGGTGGGTCCGAATGCCTGCAAAGCTATGGGGTCGAGCCCGACCGCCTGTCGCAGTTGACCAACGAGGAAGCGCTCGCCGTCGTGAGAGCTGCGATTCCTCGCAAACATGTCGAATTTCTGGAGAGCTTCGTCGATAGCTGCAGGTTCGGCGATTATTTGTTCGTCCACGCCGGGATCAGGCCCGGCGTGGATCTGGAGCAGCAGAGCCAGAACGACCTTCGGTGGATCCGAGCGCCGTTCCTGTCCGACGATCGCGATCACGGATTCGTGGTGGTCCACGGTCACACGATCGCCGCCGAAGCCGAGTTGCTTCCCAACCGGATCGGGATCGACACCGGCGCCTATCGCACCGGTGTCCTGACAGCCCTTGCGATCGAGGGCGCCGAGCGATGGCTGATCGACACGCGCCCCCCCGCAATGTGAAAACTCGCGGCTCGCGATTGATTTGGGCGAGGCAGGCGAATAGGCGTTATGGCCCTAATTTCGTCGACTTCGGTTGGTCGCGAAAGCTTGATGCGAGGAGCGGTCGTGTTTTTTGATCATGCCCCCCGTCGCCTGTTGTGCCTGCTTCCGGCCCTGGCGCTGCTCTTTTCAGCGTGCGCGGACACGCGCGGCGGCACCATTCCATACGACCGCGTCCTCGCGAAACCCGACGAGACCAGATTTCAGACGCTGGGATCCGACTACAAGATCGCGCCGATGGACAAGCTTTCGGTGAAGGTCTTCAAGATGGAGGACCTGTCGGGCGATTATGACGTCGATCTTGCCGGCAACATCTCATTGCCGCTGATCGGGCAAATCGAGGCGGCCAACCTGACCACCGCCCAGCTCGACGACCAGCTGACCCAGAAGCTCGGGTCCAAATATCTCGAACATCCCGACGTCAGCGTCGCGATCAAGGCCTCGACGGCGCACGTCGTCACCGTCGACGGCGCCGTGCGCGAAGGCGGTTCCTACCCCGTCGCCGGGCCGATTTCACTGATCCAGGCGGTGGCGATGGCGAAGGGCACGAGCGAGGATGCCAATGCGCGGCGGGTGGCGGTATTCCGGACGATCGGCGGGCAGCGTCAGGCCGCGGCCTTCGACCTCACCTCGATCCGCCGCGGCCAGGCTCCGGACCCGCAGATCTTTCCAGGCGACATCGTCGTGGTCGACGGTTCGTCGGTCAAGGCGACGCAAAAGCAGATTCTGCAGAGCATCCCGCTGCTGTCGATCTTCGGGCCGCTCTAGGAACGGAGCGAGGGGCAAGTGAACACCAACATCGCCGTCCGGGACGAGGGTCAATGGCCGATCGCGCCTTATCCTCCCGACGGCGCGGCGCTGGGACCGGGGCAGCGAAGCTATTCCGCCGCCACCAGGCTCGACTTTCCGGCATTCGTCAGAATCCTGCATCATTGGCGCTGGCTGGTGCTCGGCGCCGTCGCATTGGGACTGGTAGCGGCCATCCTGCTCACCTTGCTGACCAAGCCCGTCTATCGGGCCACCGCGACGCTGGAGGCGAACCCGCCATCGGTGGCTGTCAGCGATGAGCAGTCGCGCCAGCAGGATATGCAGGCGACCAATGCCTATGACTTCGTCGCCACCCAGGTCGGTCTGCTCGGCAGCGAGGCAGTGGCCGAACGCACCGCACAGGAGCTCAACCTCGCGAACAATCCGGACGTCGTGGCCCAGGAGCTGGACGCGTCGCAACGGCTTCGCGCGGCAACCGCGGTGGTTCAGAACGGGCTCAAGGTCACTGCCCCGGAGCAGGGCCAGCTGATCAAGTTCAGCTATGATTCGACGTCGCCGCAACTCGCGGCGCTCATCACCAATGGCATCGCCGACAGCTTCATCAATACGTCGTTGCAACGGCGCTATGAGGCTTCGGCCTACGCGCGCAACTTCCTCGAGCGGCAGATCAGCAAGACTCGCGGCGACCTCGAGCGGTCCGAACGCGCGGTTGTCGCCTACGCCCAGCAGCAAGGCATCATCAACACCGGTGGTTCGGTCGGCCCGGACGGCAAGACCACCAACGCCGGAAGCGACACCAATTCGCTGCAAGGCGAGTCGCTCGTCCAGCTCAACAGCGCGCTCGCCGCCGCGACAGCCCGTCGCATTGCCGCCGAGGGCGCCTATCGGCAAGCCCTGGCAACTGGACCGACCAGCGATGTGAACAACAGCGTCCTGCCGCTCCGGCAGGAGCTTGCGAAGCTCCAGGCCGATTACCAGCAGAAGCGGCAGTTCATGAAGCCCGAGCACCCCGAGATGCTGAGCTTGCAGTCGCAGATCAGCGAGCTGCAGCGGCAGATCGCAACCCAGGTCTCGCAGGCCTCATCGGGCCGGATCAACGGGTTGCTTGTCGATTACCGAGGCGCTCTTCAGGCCGAGCGCACGCTCCAATCGAAGGTCGCAGGGCTCAAGGGCGATGTCCTCAATCTTCGCGGCAGGAGCATCCAGTACACGATCCTGCAGCGGGAGGTGGATACCAACCGGAGCCTCTACGACGCCCTGCTGCAGCGCTACAAGCAGATCGGTGTCGCCGGCGGCGTCGGCATGGCGCCGGTTTCGATCGTCGACCGGGCCCAGGTGCCGACGTTCCCGTTCAAACCCAACATGTTCCTCAATCTGCTGCTTGGGCTCGGCTTCGGCCTGCTCGCCGGAGTCGGCGGCGCGGTGGGCCTCGAGTTCATGAACGACACCATCAAGACCCGCGAGGATGTCCGCCGCAAGCTCTCGCTGTCGTGCCTTGGCACCATCCCCAAGACTCCGGCCAAGGACTCGTTTGTCGAGGATCTCAAGAACCCGACCTCGACCATCTCCGAGGCCTATTCGGCGATCGTCGCGGCGCTCCGTTTCAGCACCGAGGAGGGGATGCCCAAGGTGATGCTGGTCACCAGCACGCGTTCGGGCGAAGGCAAATCGTCGTCCGCTCTGGCGATTGCCCAAAATTTCGCGCGGCGGGAGCGCCGGGTGCTGCTGGTCGACAGCGACTTGCGCAAGCCGGCCTTCAAGGCGGCGAGCGACCGGATCGGGCTCAGCAAGCTGCTGACGACCGACGACCGCGTGGAAGATCACATCGTCGAGACGCAGCACCAGAACCTCTGGCTCCTGCCGAGCGGTCCGCTGCCGCCCAATCCCGCCGACCTCCTGTCGACGGGCCGGATCCGGAAGATCGTTGCCGAGGTGAGGGATGCCTTCGACCTCGTCGTCATCGATGGTCCGCCAAGCCTCGGACTAGCCGACGCGCCGCTGCTTGCCGCCGCTGCGGGCAGCACTCTGTTCGTGATCGAAAGCGCCAAGACGCGAACCCGCGCGGCGGTTGAGGCGCTCAATCGGCTCGAAGCCACCGGTACCCGAATCCTTGGGGCAGCGCTGACGAAGTCCGAGGAGCGCGAGATGGGCTACGGCCGCTATGGTTACGGCTACAGCTACGGCTATGGCGCCAAGGGACGTATCAACAAGACCGAGATCCTGATGATCCCGCACGACGACGGGGGAGGACGCAACGACAAGCTCGCCGAGTCCGACGCCTGATCGTGAATCCAAAGGCGGCGGACGGTGATCGCTAGGACCGTCCTCGCTGCGATTGCCGCATTGTTGGTCGCGACGCAGGTGATCAGGAATGCCGTGGTCGCGAGCCTGGCCGATCGGCGGCCGGTTGTCGCTGCGAGCTTCTGGAGCGCGCATCCGGCCGTCGAGATTTCATCGGCGATGACCTGGATCGCCGAGGCTGCGCGCGACAACCGAGCGGTCCCAGCCTCGACTTTTCCAGTCATGGCCCGCGCCGCCGCCAAGGACCCGCTGGCTCCCGAGCCCTATCTGGTCCGCGGCGTCCGGGCGGAGGTTGCGGGCGACGGCGCGACGGCCCAGGCGGCTTTCGAGGCCGCGCAGTGGCGCGACCCGCGCTCGCTGCCCGCCGCTTATTTCCTTGCCGACCGCTACTTCAGGACCGGCGATGTCCGGCGAGGCCTGGACGAAGTCGCCGGTTTGTCGCGTCTCGCGCCGAACGGCCCCGCCACGATCGGACCCTATCTTGCCGCCTATGCCCGCAATCCCGCGGCCTGGCCCGCGCTTCGTTCGATGTTTCGCGCCAATCCCGAGCTTGCGAGCCCCACGCTAGGCGCGCTCGCCGCCAATATGGCGACCGTTCCGGCGGTGCTCGCGCTGGCAGACTGGCGCGAAAAGCCCGTCGGCGCGCCGTGGCTACCACGCTTACTCGAGACGCTCACCAATGCCGGGCAGTATGCGAAGGCGCGAGCCATCTGGGCGCGGGCGAGCGGGGCGAGCGCCGAGGAGCTGATCCACGATGCCTCGTTCGGCGACAAGGTGGCGCCCCCGCCGTTCAACTGGGCGCTGACGGCTTCGGGCGTCGGGCTGGCGGAGCGGCAGGCCGGAGGCCGGCTTCACGTCATCTTCTACGGCCAGCAGGACGGCATCCTCGCAAGCCAGCTTCTGCTCCTCCAGCCGGGCGCCTATCGCCTGTCGATGCAGCTCATGGGCGATCCGGCGCGGGCGAAGTTGCTCAACTGGTCGGTCTGGTGCGACAAGGCGGCGGCGCCGATCGCCTCGGCGACGCTGGACGCGGCGGCGCGCGGCATGCGGTTCGATGTCCCCTCCGGCTGCGATGCGCAATGGCTCAAGCTGTCGGGCTCATCTGGCGATATCTCGCAGCAAGTCGACGTGACCATCGCCGCGCTTCGGCTCGAACGGGTCAATCGCGGTGCCTAAGGCTGCCGGAAGCGCGGTCGCCCCGCTCTATCTTTTCGCCTGCCTACTACTGGGCGGCAGCGCCCAAGGGATTTGGCAGAATGCGCTGCTCCAGCTTGCGGGCTTGGCGATCATTGTCTGGGCCGCGGTTTCCGGGCGCCGAGACGATTTGCCGAGGGCCGCCCGCCCAATTTTCTTGCTCGCGATGGCGGCCATCGCTGTGGTTGCCGTGCAGGCGATCCCACTTCCGGCGGCTGGATGGGAAGCCGCATCCCGCGCCCGGATCCTTCGCGATTACCGGTTGCTAGGCGACGGCCTTCCCGGCTTTTCCATCGCGGTCGCTCCGTATGCGTCTTTGAGCACCCTGCTTTGCCTGATCCCGCCGGTCGCGATGTTCTGCGCGATGGTTCGCTTGAACGCCTACCGGCGGAGCTGGCTTGCCGCGGCGCTCCTTACCGGAACGACGCTCGGAATCCTGCTCGGGGCACTGCAGGTGGTGGTCAGTGCGGACGCGACATCGCC
>Ga0307416_100001980_pt1 | contig 11486 bp, 2 predicted proteins | sample DK1Cmetagenome_2_FD_203821 | JGI IMG/M metagenome (GOLD analysis project Ga0307416, IMG submission 203821) | Maize rhizosphere microbial communities from greenhouse at UC Davis, California, United States - DK15-C-3 | ecosystem: Host-associated > Plants > Roots > Rhizosphere > Soil | place: USA...
CGTCGAGCGGCCTATCCCGCGTTTCGGCGAACGGCGGCCCGTCCGCGAAGGTGACGGAGCTCGACCCGCAACGGTCCGAGACATCGCACCGCTGGCCGGCCCTGCTCCCGGACGGGAAACATTTCCTCTATTTCGCCAGGGGCACCAACCGCGAGGTCGAGGGCGTCTTTGTCGGGACGCTCGATTCCGCGGAACGGAAATTTCTTTTCGGCTCGCGCACCCAGGCGATCTATGCGCGGCCGCAGGGGTCGGAACCTTACGGGCACATCCTTTTCGTCCGCGACCAGATGCTGTTGAGCCAGCCCTTCGATGCCGACCGACTCGAGTTCATGGGAGACGCGGTAACCATCGCCCAATCCGTCCGAAGCTTCCCGAGCGAGGTTGGTCCGACGGCCGCCAGTGTCGTCTCGGTGTCGGACAACGGGCATCTCGCTTATCGCACCGGCGCCCCGGCCGTCACCCAGCTTCAATGGGTCGATCGCTCGGGTAAGGATCTCGGCGTTGTCGGCACGCCGGCCGTGTATCACGAGCCGATGATCTTGCCCGATGGGAAACGAATCGTGTTCGCCAGGCTCGACGACAGCAATCAGGACGTGTGGGTGCTCGAGACCGCCCGGAACGTCATGAGCCGGTTCACGTTCGATCCCGCACCGGACGGGTCGCAGGTTTTCAGCCGCGATGGGAGCCGTGTGTATTTCGCCTCGAACCGCAACGGCAAATTCGCGATGTATCAAAAGCCCGCCACCGGCCTCGGGGCCGAGGATCTGCTTCTCGAAGCGGAGGGTAATCTTTTCCCGGACGGCGAATCGCCGGACGGAAAGTTTTTAATGTACGAGGCGGACAACGGGATGAAGACGAAGTTCGACATCCTCGCACTCCCGCTCACCGGCGACAAAAAGCCCTTCCCGCTGGTCCAGACCGAGTTTACGGAAACGCACGGGAGTTTCTCGCCGGACGGCCGCTGGTTCATGTATTCGTCGGATGAATCGGGGCGCCCCGAGGTCTACGTGCAGAGTTTTCCGGCCGCGGGCGGGAAATGGCAGGTCTCGGTGGCCGGCGGCGACCAGGCGTTATGGAGTCCGAACGGTAAAGAGATCGTCTACCTTGGGTTCGACCGGGTACTTTACTCGGTTCCGTACAGCGCGGGGACGGCGTTTGAGGCCGGCAAGCCGGCTCCACTCTTCCAGACCCGCATCCCGCAGACCGGGATCACCGACGAGCGGAACAGCTACCTCATTCACCCCGACGGACAGAGGTTCATGCTTAACAACCTGCTCGACGAAGGGCGGTCCGCCCCGGTCATCGTCGTGCTGAACTGGTCCGCTGAGATAAAGAAATGAAGATCGCGGCGGGAACGAGAATCGGCCGTTACGTGATCCGCTCCCCGATCGGTGCCGGCGGGATGGGGCATGTCTACCTGGCGGAGGACGTCCAGTTGAGAAGGAAGGCGGCGCTTAAGTTTCTCGCCGAGGAACTGCTTTCCGAAAAGGACCACCACGACCGCTTTCTGCGCGAGGCGCGTGCCGCCTCGGCCCTCAACCACCCGAACATCTGCACCATCTACGAGATCAGCGAGGAGGGCGACGCCCCGTTCATCGCGATGGAGTTTATCGAGGGCGACAACCTCGCCGAGTTGATCCGGCGTCGGCGGCGGACCCCGCGGCAGGCGGTCGAGATCGCGATCGACGCCGCGTCGGCCCTCGCTGACGCACACGCGGCCGGCATCGTCCACCGCGACATCAAACCGGCGAACCTGATCGTCACCAAACGCGGCCGCGTAAAGGTCCTCGATTTCGGACTCGCGAAACAAACCGAGGCGGCCGGGGCCGGACAGTTCCTCACGCAGGCGGGGATGATCCTCGGCACGGCCAGCTACATGTCGCCCGAGCAGGCCCGCGGCCTCGACACCGATGCCCGCAGCGACCTGTGGAGCCTCGGCGTCTGCGTCTACGAGATGCTGACCGCCCGGCAGGCGTTCACCGGCGAGACGCAGAGCGACACTTTGGCGGCGGTGCTGACGAGCGAGCTGGACAGGCCGTCAAAGTATTTCCCCGAGATCCCGTCCGACCTCGAGCAGATCATTTTCAAGGCCCTGCGGAAGGGCCGCGATGAGCGGTACCAAAGCGCCGACGAGATGCTGACCGACCTGCGGGCGGTGCGCCGTCGGATGGAATCGGAGGAGCAGTTTCGACAGCCCGATTCCGGCGACGTCGCGAACGAGCCGACTCACATCTTCGCCAATGCGACGACGGCTTTCGCGTTCCGCGGGCCGACCGGGCAGGAAGACGCGACGCGGCAGATGCCGCCGAGCAATCTTTCGCGTTTCTACCGACCGATCGTTGGCCGCTCGCGGGAAAGCGAGGAGCTCGCCGCCATGCTGCGGGCGGACGAACCGCGGCTCGTCACGATGACCGGTGTCGGCGGCACCGGCAAGACGAGGTTGGCGGCCGCGGTGGCCGAGAAGGTTTTGCCCGCGTTCGAGGACGGCGTTTTCGTGATCGAGCTGGCATCGATCACTCAGCCCGACCTCGTCGCAGAGGCCGTCGCGAAACCATTCGGCGTCAAGGACGAGGGCGGCATGCCGGTGCTGGAACAGATCAAGAGCCATCTGGCCGACCGGCACGCGTTGATCGTTCTCGACAATTTCGAACAGGTCGTCGAGGCGGCACCGATCGTCGGCGATCTTCTCGCCGCGACCCAAAAGCTGAAGATCCTCATCACGAGCCGAGTGCTGCTGCAGATACAGGCCGAGACCGAATACCCGGTCGGGCCGCTGGCGCCGCCGCAGGTCGGCGATTCGATCGACCTAGCGGAACTCGAAAGTAACGAGTCGGTCGCTCTTTTTGTTGAACGTGCACGGGCGGCGAGGCGCGGGTTCGAGCTGACGGAAGACAACGCCGCCGACGTCGCCGCCGTATGCGCGCGGCTCGAAGGGCTGCCGTTGGCGATCGAGCTTGCCGCGGCCCGCATCCGGGTGCTCTCGCCGGCGGCGATCAACACCAAACTGCGGTCGAGCATGCGTCTCCTGTCGAGCTCGGCCCGCGACCTTCCTGAGCGGCAGCGCACGATACACGGCGCCGTCGGGTGGAGCTACGACCTTTTGAGTGCCGAGGAGAAACGCATCTTCACGCGGCTCGGCGTGTTCGCCGGCGGTTTCACGATCGAGGCGGCGGACGCGGTCGCCGGTGACGGTGCGGCGGAAAGCGTCGACGTTATCGAATCGCTTTGCAATCAGAGCCTTTTGGGCCGCCGCGACCGGGACGAGGAAGAGTCGAGGTTTCACATGCTCGAGGTGGTGAAGGATTTCGCCGTCGGCGAGCTCGATGCCGCCGGCGAGACCGGCGAGGTCCGCGACCGCCACGCGCAGCATTTCCTCGCCCTCGCCGAGGAGGCCGAGCCGCACCTGCAGGCTTCGCGCTCGGCGGATTGGTTCGACCGGCTCGAGAACGATCACGACAATTTGCGGGCCGCGATGGAATGGCTGCTGGCGCACGACACGGAAGCCGCGGCGCGGCTGGCGGCGGCGCTGCGCAATTTCTGGCTGCTGCACAGCCACCTGGGCGAGGGCTATCGCTGGCTGAAGGCGGCCCTCGAATCGGGCGTCGAACCGCCGGCGGCGCTGAGGTTCAAGCTGATGAACGGTCTCGGCCTGGCTTCACGGTTTCGCGGTGACCTCGAAACGGCCCGCCGCGCTTATGAGGCTGGGCTTGCCGCGGGCGAAGAGGCCGGCGACAAAAAGGGCATCGCCGTCGCCAGCCGCGGGCTGGGTCTGGTCGCGATGCAGCAAGGCGACCTCGCCGCGTCGGAAAAATATTTTGCGTCGGGTCTAGCGATCAGCCGCGAGCTCGAAGACCGGTTCGGCGTCGCGCTTTCCCTAAGCTTTCTCGGGGACCTCAACCGCACACAGGGAAAATACGCCGAAGCGCGGCCGCTGTTCGAAGAGGCACTCGGCCTTCTACGCGAGCTCGACAACAAAAGCGCCGTCGCCGACGCCCTCAACAACCTAGCTGCCGCATGTTTCAGTGTAGGCGACCTCAATGCGGCGAAGGAGAATTTTGGCGAAGCACTCGAGATCGCCCGCTCGCTCGGGAACAAGATGACGATCTCGTACTCACTCGACGGGTTCGCCGCCCTCGCCGTCGAAGCGGGCGAGAACGAGCACGCCGCCCGTCTGAGCGGCGCGGCAGAAGCGCTGCGGCAGTCGATCGGCTACAAGATCGAGCCGGCCGAACGGCGATTCCGCGAAGCATATTTCGAGAAACTCAGAGGCCGTTTGGACCCCTCGGACCTCGAAGACGGATTCGAGCATGGCAGGACGATGAGCACCGACGCGGCGATCGAGGAGGCAGTCGGCGGTGTCGGCGACAACGTCGACACGGGAGACGTCGCCGTCGAGGAAACCAGGGCGTTCAAGCTCGCCGAAACCTCTCCGACAAAAGTCGCGGCCGATGTGGTGGAAAAGTCTCCGGCAGATCCGGGAAGAAGCTGGCTCTGGATCGCGCTCGCTGTGCTGCTCGGCGCCGCGGCGGTCGCGGCCGGCTTTTGGCTAATCGGTCCGTCGCGTTCGGCGAGGATCGGCTCGATCGCCGTGATGCCGTTCGCGAACGAGACGGGCGACCCGGACATGGAATATCTCTCCGACGGGATGACCGAGACCCTGATCAGCAGCCTTTCCGAGCTCCCGAACCTGACGGTCAAAGCGCGTTCCTCGGTTTTCCGGTTCAAAGGGAAAGAGGCCGACGCGAAAGCGATCGGCAGTCAGCTTGGCGTTCAGGCGGTCCTGAACGGCCGGGTGGTCAAGCACGCCGACGAACTTACGCTTTACCTGGAGCTCGTAGACGCGGCGACCGGCAACCGGATTTGGGGCACGCAATACAACCGAAAGCTGACCGATCTGATCGCCCTGCAGGGCGAGATCGCCCGCGACGTCTCGCAAAAACTGAAAACAAGATTGTCCACCGCCGAAGAGCAGCGGCTTGCGAAAAACTACACCTCCAACGTCGAGGCTTACCAGCTTTACTTGCGTGGGCGGTACCACCTTTTCAAGTTGACGCCGGCCGGCATCCAGACGGGCATTTCCTATTTCCAGCAGGCCATCGAAAACGACCCTTCGTACGCGCTGGCCTACGTCGGTTTGGCCTCGGCGTACCGTGCCACCGTGCTCTCGACCGATATGCCGCCGGCGGAGTTTTTCCCTAAGGGAAAGGCCGCGGCCCAGAGAGCGATCGAGATCGATGACAACCTCGCCGAGGCACACGCCGTTTTGGCCTTCACGATGTTCTGGTACGACTGGGATTGGCCGGCGTCCGAGCGCGAGTTCAAACGAGCTATAGAACTGGATCCCAACAGCGCCGACGCTCATTGGGGTTACGGGCATATGCTCTCGAACACCGGCCGCCATCAGGAAGCCCTTGCGGAAATGAAATTGGCAAGAGAGATCGACCCTCTGTCTCTGATCATCAGCGCGAGCGAGGGTCTTTATTTCATCGACGCCGGCCAACCCGACGAGGGGTTGAAAAGGCTTCAAAAAACGTCGGAGCTCGACCCGAACTATTGGTTCGCCCACCTTCATGCATCGAGCGCCTATTGCGACAAGGGCCTTTACGACCAGGCGGCCGCCGAAGCCCGCCGCTCGCATGAGCTGAATCCGGGCACCTCGATGCCGACCGCGTACCTCGGCTACGCCCTCGCGAAAAGTGGACGCGAGCCGGAAGCGCGCAGCGTTCTCGACGAACTGCTAAGGTCCGCGGACCAGCGCTACATGCCCCCGTACCACGTCGCGATCGTTTACAACGGTCTCGGCGACCGGGCACAGACCCTAGCGTGGCTCGACCGCGGGGTCGAGATGCGCGACCCGAAAATGACGTTCCTCAAAGTGGACAAGAAGTGGGACAACCTGCGCGGGGATTCCGCGTTTCAAGAGATCTTGAAAAAAGTGGGCTTCGTTCCGTGAGCCTCGCGGGATCAAGGGGCTTAGAGTTCCGAAGAAACGGAATTTGTCGACGGTTCGCGGGAAAATGCTGGTAACCTGACAGGTCGGGAACCATGTCGTTAACACCGGGCACAAAGTTGGGACATTACGAGATCCGTTCGCTGCTGGGTGCGGGCGGGATGGGCGAGGTCTACCTCGCGGAAGACGCGAAGCTCGAACGCAAGGTGGCCCTCAAGACGCTTCCCGCCGAGGTCGCCGCCAACGCCGACCGCATGTGCCGATTCGTACAGGAGGCCAAGGCCGCTTCGTCGCTGAACCACCCGCACATCATTACCATCTACGACATCGACGAATCCGCCGACCCGCCCTTTATCGCGACCGAGTATATCGATGGAGAAACGCTGCGAAAGCGGTTGTCGAACGGGCCGCTCCGACTCATCGACGCTCTCGAGGTGACGATCCAGCTCGCGTCGGCCCTCGCCTCGGCGCACGCGGCCGGGATCGTCCACCGCGACATCAAGCCCGAAAACATAATGCTCCGCGGCGACGGCTACGCGAAGGTGCTCGATTTCGGGCTCGCGAAGCTCGCCCCGCACGCGGCCGCGGTCGACAGTGAAGCGGCGACGCGGAATCTTGTGAAGACCGACCCCGGCGCCGTTATGGGAACGGTCTCATATATGTCGCCCGAGCAGGCCCGCGGCATGCCGGTCGATGCCCGGACGGACCTCTGGAGCCTGGGCGTCGTCCTTTACGAGATGTCGACCGGCAAGGTGCCCTTCGTCGGCGAAACGGCGACCGACGTGATACTAGCCGTCGTCGACAGGGAGCCGATCCCGCTCTCGCGACAGTCTGGTGCTTTCCCGGAGGCGCTGGAGTGGATCGTCGCGAAAGCGCTCACCAAAGACCGCGAGGATCGGTACCAAACGGCCCGCGAGATGATGACCGACCTCAGGCGCCTGAAGCAGCGGGTCGAGGTGAGCACCGAGTTTCACCATTCTGCCCCGCCGGAGCCGGCCGCCCCGTTCACGTCGACGCAAACGCAAAACAGGTCGACAGCACCGCCGGTCGGCGTCTCCACCGTTTCGAGCGCCGAGTACATCGTCGGGCAGATCAAAAACAACAAGCGGACGGTATTTTCGGTCCTCGGCGTTCTGGTGCTCGCGCTTGCGGGAGCGGGGTACGCCGTTTATCGCTTTGGTGCGTTCGCGCCGGCGAGCGAAGGCGGTCGGGCGATGAAGATCACGCGGCTGACCAGCGACGGCGTGAACGGCGCGACGTCGATCTCGCCGGACGGAAAATACGTCGCGTACAGCCCCGGCCCGAACGATCAAAAATCGCTCTGGGTGCGACAGACGGCGACCAACAGCGCCGTGCAGATCGTGCCTCCGGCCGCCGGCTCGATCCGCGGAACGACCTTCTCGCCGGACGGGAACCACGTCTACTACACCTGGGTCTCGGCACAGAACGCGGAAGGCATGCTTTTCGAGATCCCGACCCTCGGAGGTACGCCGAGGCCGCTGCTCTCCGGCATCAAAGGCGCGGTGAGCTTTTCGCCGGACGGCAAACGCATCGCTTTTGTCCGAGGCGAAGCGAGTCTGATGGCCGCCAACGTTGACGGGTCCGACATACGAATGCTGCTCGACGCGGACCACGCGACCGAGTGGCTGTCCGGCGACGGGCCGGCATGGTCGCCCGACGGTCGGGTCATCGTGCTCGGCAAGGGCAGCAGCGTCGGAGGGCTGAAGATGAACCTCGTCGAGGTGCCCGCCGACGGCGGAGAGGCGCGGCCGGTCACGTCACACACCTGGCTCGGCGACATCTCGCGATCGGTGTGGCTGAAGGACGGGACGGGCCTGATCGTTGCCGCCTCGGAACGCTTCTCGCAGGGGACGCAGATCTGGTTTCTCGCCTACCCTGACGGCCAGCCGCGGCGGATCACCAACGACCTGAACGGGTACGGCACATTCAGCCTCGGCGTCACCGACGACGGCAGCACCATCGTGACCGTGCAGGAAGAGCGAACGAACCGCATCTGGAAGGCCGCACTTGGCGACGACGACGGCCGCGCGCAAAAGCTCTCGAACGAAAAGTACGACGGGCAGCCGGAATGGGCCCCCGACGGCCGGATCGTGTTTGTGAGAAATTCGGGCGGCAACGTCGACGTCTGGATAATGAACGCTGACGGCGGCGGCCAGCGTCAATTGACCCACGATGCGGCCTTGGACTACGACGTCGCGGTCACGCCGGACGGGCGGTATATCGTATACGCGTCGGACCGCTCGGGCCTGCCTCACATTTGGCGAATGAACCTCGATGGGAGCGACGCCCGGCAGCTTACCTTCGGCGACACCTTTGACGACGGCAACCCGGCCGTCACGCCCGACGGCAAATGGGTCATCTACAACTCGTGGCAGACCGGCCGCTGGTCGCCCCGCAAAGTCAGCATCGACGGCGGTCAGCCACAGCAGCTTTTCGTCGGCCAGGCGGCCGTCGGTGCCGTCTCGCCGGACGGCCAGACCGTTGTTTGCCAGTATCTCGACGAACGCACCCAGCCGGCCCAGTGGCGCGCCGCCCTTTTCCCCACCGGCGGCGGCGAAGCTGTAAAGCTTTTTGATCTCGAGATACCCAGGGGCTTCGCTGAAGACGGTGTGGGATGGTCGGCCGACGGCAAGTCGATCTATTTCATCTCGGACGACAACGTTTACGCCCTCCCCGTCGCCGGCGGCAAACCCAAACAGGTCACCGATCTTAAAGCGGAATCGCTGTTCTACATGTCGGTCTCTTCCGACGGGAAACGGTTCGCCCTGGCCCGCGGGCAGATCGCCGACGACGTCGTGCTCATTCGCGATTTCAGATGATCGAACCCGGAACCAGACTCGGCCATTACGAGATCCGTTCGCTGATAGGCGCCGGCGGGATGGGCGAGGTGTACCTCGGCGAAGACGCCGTTCTTCGGAGAAAGGTGGCGATCAAGGTCCTCGCGGACAAGCTCGTCGCCGACCCGCAGGCGCAGAAACGCATGCTGCGCGAGGCCCGGGCCGCCGCGACGCTCGACCACGCAAACATCTGCTCGATCTACGAAGTCGGCGAGGGCGACGGGTTCAAGTTCATCGCGATGCAGTTCGTCGAGGGCGAGCCGCTCGACGAAAAGATCCGCCGCAACGCCCTCGACCTGCGCTCGATCCTGAACATCGCGACCCAACTCGCCGACGCCTTGACCGAGGCGCATTCGAAAGGCATCATCCACCGCGACATCAAACCGCCCAACATCATGATCACGCCGCGCGGCGACGCGAAGGTGATGGATTTCGGCCTCGCCAAGCTCGAGCTGACGATGCAGGCGATCGAGAGCGAGGCGGAGACGGCCGCCCTGTTGAGCGCCCCCGGCGTCGTCATCGGGACGGTCCCGTACATGTCGCCGGAGCAGGTGCGCGGGAAAGCCGTCGACGCTCGCAGCGATCTGTTCAGCCTCGGCGTCGTGCTTTACGAGATGATCGGTGGGCAGCGGCCCTTCAAGGGCGAAAGCTCGGCCGAGACCGCTTCCGCGATATTGACTTCGGAACCGCCGCCGCTGACCCGTTTCGTCAACGACCTGCCGCCCGAGCTGCAGCGGATCGTCGAGAAGCTGCTTCGCAAAGATCCGGACGATCGATACCAAACGGCGCGTGATCTGCTGATCGACGTGCGCACCCTGCGCGACGAGCTCGAATTTCAGCATCGCCTTGAGCGGTCGGGCACGTCGGATCATTCCAGCGGCAGATCGGTCGACGTGCTCGGCCGAAAGACCGGCGCCGCCACCGAGGTCCTGCCGCCGATCGTGACCGGGGACGAAAAGCACCACACTACCGGGGCGGTCGAGCCGACCCGCGGCGACGGCACCTCCGGCCGGAATTTCAAATTGCTGATCGGTGCCGGGGCGGCCGTTATCGTTTTGCTGATCGGCGGCTGGTGGTTCTGGCGCCGATCCAACGCTAGCTGGGCCAGGGAGCAGGTCCCCCGGATCCAGGAATTGAGCGACGCGGGCGATTATTTCGGCGCGTTCGACTTGGCGTCGGACGTCCAAAGGTATTTGCCCGATGACCCGACCCTCAACGCGCTCATGCCGACCATCTCCGACACGCTTTCGGTCGACTCGGAACCGGCGGGTGCCGCTGTGTATTTGAAACGCTTCGTGCCCGGCTCGGATCCTTCCCCTGAAAAACGATCGGTCGGCACGACCCCGATCACGAATCTGCGGATCGCCCGCGGGCAGTACATTCTTTACATAGAAAAGGACGGCTACGCGAAGTGCGAGCGAACGATCTCGGGGGCGATCCTGCGGGCGGCCGGGACGACCGTGGTGCCGCCGCCGCTAAAGATCGAACAGAAACTTTTGGAAGCCGACAAGACGCCCGACCGGATGGCGTTCGTCCCGGGCGGCGAGTATCGTCTCGTCGCGTGGGAGCGGCCGACCGAGCAGAAGGCGCAGCTTGACGACTTTTTCATCGACAAATACGAGGTCAGCAATCAGGATTTCAAAGAATTCGTCAACGCCGGCGGCTACCTGAAAAAACAGTTCTGGAAATTCCCGTTCGTGAAAGACGGTAAAGAGATCTCGTGGGACGCGGCGATGACCGAATTCAAGGACCGCACCGGCCTGCCCGGCCCGCGAGGCTGGTCGAACCAGAATTTCCCCGACGGAAAAGCCGATCACCCCGTGACCGATGTCACATGGTACGAGGCGGCCGCCTACGCCGCCTTTAAGGGCAAAAGCCTGCCCACCATCTACCAGTGGGAAAAGGCCGCCCGCGACGGGCAGGCGAGCCCCTTCGGGACGTATATGCCGTGGGGCCTGTTTTATCCCGGCGACCTTCTGGACGGCCGCGCGAATTTCGACGCCGGGGGCACGACGCCGGTCGCCGCTCTCGAATTCGGGATGAGCCCGTTCGGCGCCTACAACATGGCCGGCAACGTTTCCGAGTGGACCCTGAACGACAGCTCCGAGGGCTTCATCGCGACCGGCGGGGCATGGGGCGACCCGAACTACACATTCGCCCAATTCGGGCGTTTCCCCGGATTTTACAGCTCTGCCAAACGCGGATTCAGATGTGCGCTGAATCAGCCGGGAGCGGCCGGCGACCAGGGCGGCAGCCGCATCGAGTTCAAAAACGAGATACCGGTCTACACGCCGTCAAGCGAGGCGGATTTCAAGAAATGGTCGGAGGCCTACCGGTACGAGAAAACGCCGCTCGCGCCCGAGATCGTCGAGACGGTCGAGACCGACGAATGGCGACGCGAGAAGATCACCTTTAACGGCGCCGGCGGCGAGCGTGCGATCGCGTACCTCTATCTGCCCAAAAACTTCCCGCGGCCCCTGCAGGTCATCCATTACGTCCCGGCCGCGGACGTCGATCGCGGGCTGAGGCCCTTTACCGCGGCGGCCGAAAACCGCATGGCCCCGCTCGTCAAATCGGGCCGGGCCGTTTTCGGCGTGATCCTTAAAGGTTACATCGAGCGCCTTTTCCCGCCCTCGTTCCAGTACCCCGACAAGACGACGGCCGAGTACCGCGACCTG
>Ga0307416_100001983_pt1 | contig 11480 bp, 11 predicted proteins | sample DK1Cmetagenome_2_FD_203821 | JGI IMG/M metagenome (GOLD analysis project Ga0307416, IMG submission 203821) | Maize rhizosphere microbial communities from greenhouse at UC Davis, California, United States - DK15-C-3 | ecosystem: Host-associated > Plants > Roots > Rhizosphere > Soil | place...
TCTGGAAATGTCGCGCTGAGAAGTTCCGAGGACGACCCAAAACCAAAGGGAACGTGGCTGGTCGAACAATGGGTAACCGATTTCAACTTTAAGAATGGAGCGGTAACGCGTCAGGATTCTGTCGCACAAATAGACAATTTGGCTCGTGCCCAGCCCAGACCGCGGCGTGATGGTGATGTGGTAAGCTGGTGGGATCATCCAGGCATAGGAGGCAACGACACGCTAGGTTACTTCACCAAACGAAACTTCTACATCAAAGCTTACAAGGGTAAAAAGCATTGTGAAGTAGAATTTCATCTGACCTTTAGGGTATTCAATCGTCAAATAGCAACGCCCGGATGGGGCTATGGTCCGTACAGGTAACGGGAGGCGATATGCTGAGAATATTCGCTCTAGTTGTGAGTTTGTTGGCCCTCACAGTACTTAATGTGAAAACTTGTTGGGGGCAACACATCGGCCCAGACGAAGGATTAAGGCCACAATGTGTTGAAGACGGTGAACTTGCTCGAACCGTCCTTTCGTTATCAAACCAGTATGAAGCAGAGGCAGCTCAACGATTTCTGCGTCACTGGGTGAAGCGGTCCTCAGGATGTCGAGAACGAGTTATATTCTCCGTCATGGAAGCAATGGACAAACCAAATTTAGATATTAGCCGAGATCAGGCCAGTGCTGATCTGTGGCGAGAAGGGGCAAGATTGCTAGGGGACCTGAAAGCCACGCAATCGCTTGACTTGTTGCTATCACGAATAAAGATGACGGATGGTGAATGGAGCTCGACGATGACTCACCAACCGGCGTTGGAGGGAATTATTCGAATGGGAGCGGTTGCTATTCCTAAACTAGAAAAGCTGCTTCGGCACCCGGATTGGCAAACCAGACGCTATGCTGTCTACTGCCTGGCCAGTATTGGAGGAATTTCAGCACGACGCGTACTCCAAAAAGATGTGTTGAAGGAAACGGATCGATGCGTGAGACAGTTTATTGAGATTTCAATCAAAGTGATTGATGTCAAAAATGGTGGAGTGAAACAAGATCACGGCGAGTGGGCTGCAGCATTTGACTGTAAGTCCTAGGAGTGCGGCTACCGCTGCGACTCTGGGATCAGTTTACCTTCGCAGGATTACTAGCGATTTCCGGCTCAACCATTTCGACTCGAACATTCCTTTCCGGCACGATCCGGCAGAGGTAGGGAACTGATCCCCTATATGCGCAGCGGAGCGCGACAAAACAGTACCGCACGACACCACTACGCGCGCTGTGGCAGCATGCGCCGTATTTTCATGACGGAAGCGCTCCGGATTCACCGACCGTCGTTAATCATTACGACGTATTGTTCAATTTGGGATTGACGCCGAAACAGAAGCAGGATTTAGTAGAGTACCTGAAGTCGATCTAACGGCACTGTTTCGACAGTGCTGGAGTATTGAAACGACACCAGTCTACATCCAACCGCAGAAGCCACATACAGCACATGACAGTCGTGCTGTATGTGCTTCTTGTGGCAAGCTCTGCTTGATGGTTTTACGATAGCTCCACTGTTGGGCGACGGCAATATTCGAATGACCTTCATTCGTTAAGTTGAGGAGGTCTTCCCACCCGTCGGGGCAGAGGGCTGAAATAAGTAACTATCATCCAAAATCCCCGCTGATGCACGGGAACGCGCAGCGTGCGAGGTGCATCGCAAATTGCAACGACAACTGCGGGCTCGTCGGACCGACTTTAGTTACACCTCGAAGGATGCGCGAACTGGCGCTTAATGGCCTTAACATGTCATAGCAATGTTATTAAGCATTACATCCATAATTTCGCTGTTTGCTGGTGCACTCGCACTCGCCAGCTTTGTGAATCAAACAGAGGTCAGAGACCTCCGTTCTTACGAGAAAGCTGGCCCATTCAGCCTTACGCTCAATCTTGACGCCCAATCAAGAATCAAGCTAGAGGCGGAAGTCAGAAAGTTTGTGTGGGAACATTGGCGTGAGCGTCGATTGGGTTATGTGACGTTTACGAAGTTCAGTAAAGAAGGAGAACCAAGTACGTCTCACCTCTTTGTGGAACCTGATGAGGAAGGCGTTTGGCGTGTTGCGGTTAAAATAGACAGAATGGTTGTCGAGAGCCATGGATCGAAGCGGCGGCACCGCTCGTCAACTGAATATATTGCTTATGCTCTGGAAAGGATCGAGGTCCCTACAAGTGGTCTTAATGAACCTATCCTGTTACCTGAGATAGTCTCAAAGAAACCGGACTCGTATCGATTGGTATTGAAGGACAAAGACGGAAAACCACTAAGCAGATTATGACGACTTGTCAATCACCTTCATCATCGCCGGCTTTGCGCGTATTGACTGACGAGTGCTGAGACGACTTCGACGATCTGTTCCTGCGCCTTTGATCTGCACGTCTTCACCCAATAACTAAATCACTGAGACACCCAAGACGTGCGCAGCCTGGCGCACAAACTCCACTGACGTATTGTTGACCCGCCGTTCGTAGTAATCAATCATCTTCAGCGCGGTATGTGGGTGGTGGTCGGATTGACTCAACTGTTGCCGCAAAAGTGTAAACCTCAAAAACGATGCTGCTGCACTGAAAACAGCACTTCTGCGGACCAGAGAAACCGGCTTGGAGCAGGAAGAATGAAGCAATGTGCTGGACTGAAGACTGTCTTACGTTTCTCAATAGTATCCTGTTTAATTAAAAGATCCGCACAGTAAAAACTGGCTCGACATCCTTAAAGCCAAAGGACGTCTCTTTACCAGGAATTTGTCAGACGAGGAAAAGAAAAAACGGCTTGGCGGTACACATTGCAGAGTCGACGATCCGGCTTTCTATATTTACCTCGGTAAAGCCGAGTATGCGAACGATCCGTCATAGCGAAGCGCTCCGGATTTGCCGGCAGTCGTTAATCATCCGGCGCATTGTTCAATTTGGGGTTGACGCCGAAGCAGAAGCAGGATTTAGTAGGGTACCTGAAGTCGATCTAATGAGGAGAAATGATCATGGTCAAGCAGGCTACACTGCTCATCGCTGTCTTCTGGCTGTTCACAGTCGCGACTAATTTATTCGCGGCAGATTTCCCTATAGGTACATACGCATCCGGGGAGTACACGATCGTATTCGCTGATAAGGGGCAGTACCGCGTGTTGACAGGCGAAGAGCTGGTCGTTGAAGGCGAGTACACAGTCAAAGGGGAGCAGATCACTCTGACAGATAAGAGCGGGCGGCTCGCCTGCAAGGGCGAGGGCATGGCGACGGCCACGTATGGGTGGAAAGTTGAAGGAGAAACCCTGACGTTGAGCAAAGTGGAAGATAAATGCACGGGTCGTTCAGCAGGACTAACAGCAGGACCCTGGAAGCGGAAGAAGTGAACCCCTACGCCACGACGAACTGTTTGTAATGTTCAAACCGTTCAAGTATGTGGTTGACGTAATTCACTGGTTCCAGCCCGCGGCAAAAGCCAAACTTCACAACCGCGTCGCTTGAGTACTGCTGCGTCGATTTCTGCAACAACCAGTATGCTACGTCATCCCAAACTTCCGGGTTGCCACCATACTTCTCAGTCAACCGCTGTGCATCCTCAACATGTCCCACTCCCGCGTTGTAGGAAGCAAGGATGAATTTCAGCCGCTCATTCTCATCGACGATTCGCTTCGCCCAGTATTGTTGTAGCCATTTCAAGAACCTGATTGCACCCTGCACATTGTCGGCGGGATCAAGCGCATTTGTGACTCCAAACTCCTGTGCGGTTTTAGGCATGAGCTGCAACAGCCCGGTCGCGCCGGCCCAGGACCTCGCCGAAGGCTTGAAGCGAGATTCCTGAAATGCCTGCGACGCCAGAAGTCGCCAGTCCCAGTTCAGCTCGACTGCATACTGTTTGAGCAGCGCGTCATACTCGCACAGCTTTCCTGTCGTGGAAGTAAGATATTCACTCGTCACTCGTTCGAGATAGCGACGGCGATCAATAAAATATTTTTGATAAAGAGAATTAAGTAGAGGCGTCTTCTTCTTTTCTGCAATCCAGCTATTAAGTGTCGCCAGCAGTTCGGGCGAATTCTTTCTAACAGCCCATGAGACTTTCTGCGTCTGTCCCAGAATTGGCCGCACTTTCAAATTCTTAAATTCAGCTTCTTTTAGATCTGCGAGGTTCTTCTGCATAACGGTGAATTGAACTTCACCGCGAGCCACCTTTTGGGCTAATGCCTCATCCTGAATCTTACCGCCCACCTCAACGACGTAAATGTCTCCCGAGATCTCATCCGAGAGCTCCATCAGCGTTCGTCGAAAGGGAGATTGCTCGGGGAGATCAACTCTCCGTCCCGCCAACTGAGCGGGCCTGGTTACCAGCCTTGCCTGGATATCAATCTCCGGCACCGGATCGGCTGGTCCGGGTTTGATCGCCTTCTCGGTTCCTTTACCTGCTTCTGAGGGTGGTTCGTCCTGCTGGACCAAAACGGGATCGGTGTAGTAAAGCGCGTCTGTGAACGCTGCCGATGCCTGATTATCCGGATCCGGAATCAACCGCGCCGCGGCGATGTCGCCTTCACCCTCGTTGAGCGCGGGTATGAGACTTTTTGGATCTGTTACTACGACGATCTTAAGAGCGACTCCCAAATCCTTCGCAAAAGCAGCAAGCAACTCGTATTCGTAGCCGAGCGGTTCCCCCTGATAGATGAAATAGGTGGTGGAATTGTAAGGAGCGACTACGGTGATAGATCCGCTTTCGCGAATTTGAGCAAGATCGCGAGTGATCGGCTCGACCATCGGCACATTTGTGCGCCGGTCGATGTAGTCAACGGCCTCGAGAGATGCAGGCTTGCGGCCGCAAGAGGGAATTGACGCAAGAAAGAGAAGGATGAAAATGAAAGGTACCGCGTTGCGTTCGAATCGCATTCGACAGTTTCACCGTTAATCGATGGCTCTGATCAAAGAACAAGGTATTTGTAATCCAAAGCAGTTGAGAACTCGTGTAGAAAAGTTGGTTTTATAAACTCTGAAATGTTCTAAGTCGTTGCTGCATTATCTTCATACGACCTTAGTCAGGTCCCGCATAGCAGGTGCTCTCACTCAAAATTCCGCTAACGAATTGATGCTACAAGTCTTGGCGAGGCGAACCAGTTAGCTGGATGCCGTTGGCACAATATGCGCATGGCTTAGCGCGACAGATCGGTGCGGCGATCTTACGTTCGTGCAAACTCATCGAGTGGGTGGCAGAATGCGCCGATCAAAATCCATTTTTCAAAGCACGAGTTCAACATCAGGATCCATAACCTGGCAGGGGTGGGCACAGAAGTGGGGCGACTGGACCACCTGGTTTCCAAAGGGGAACGTACAGAGCGAGCCATTGCGGCCCGGCATAGTTGTTCGCTCGGCAGGGATCGATAGGCACACAGACAAGGTACCAAAGGAAACCTCTCATTGACGTCCGTGGCTTTGTGAGTGAGGTAGACACCCCGGCATTCTGGACTTAGACTATTCACAACCCCTACAACAAATAATTCCTTCAGCTCAAACAATGCAATCTTCGTCAAATGAAATCGCTTTGGTGTTACGCCAACTCGCCGAAATGCTGCAATCAGGTGGCTCCGCACTCGTGCATTTGTCAGGTGAAAGGATTTTTATTCCAACCGAAGCTGATGTTAATTGTAAGTACGAGAGTGGTGAAGTCTCAAAAGAACTGAGTATTCGCGTGACGTGGGATCTGGCATCGACAATACCAGAGCTCGTCCGTAAGCATAGCGAGCGCGTTCAGGACACGCTCGGCAACCTTTACGAAGTCTTCGTATACGGAGAGCCGCGGCTGGACGGGACATGGGAAGGCTGGCTCGAGTTTGTTCCACTGGATTCGGTTTTGCCCTCGCGCCGTACAGAGCGCGAAACAACGCAGCCCGATTTGCCGGCGTTAGAGTATTGGGCCACCGGATTGGAACCGCTCTACCTCGCCGGCGCATTCGAACGCGCAACTTGATGAGCCGGGACCCGCAGGCTTTGTCGCTGAATCTGATCCAGTAATTGAAAAGCGAGGTCCTTTTCATTCCGGTCTTTCAGTTCACTGTGTTGCGCCAGAGCCATCTCGGGGTCATTCAAATCAAGATAGACCAGGCCTAGACAATAATGTGCGCGCGCGTTGTCGGGTTCGATGACAAGTGCTTGCCGAAAGGCTTTTATGGCTTCCGCGTAGCTTCCGATGTTGAAGTAGGCGAGGCCGAGATAGTTGCGCAATTCGGCATCCTGCGGGGCCAGGACGATCGCCTTTGCGTATACCTTTAACGCCTTAACAAAGTCGCCGCACTTATCGTAAGCCGCCCCGAGATTTATATAAGCGCTTACGAAGTTTGGTCGTATCCGGAGCGCCGATTGATAGCTTTTAATCGCTTTATCGAGTTGGCCCACTTTGTGGTATGTCGAACCCAACTCGATCTGGGCCTCCGCGAATTCCGGATCAGCTCGCAGGGCTAGTTTAAATTCCACCAGTGCGCGCGGATAAAGACCTTTGGTTGCCAGGCCCACACCCGCTTCAAAATGCTTTTGCGCATCGATCGGTGAGTGTGACTCTTCTCGCGTAAGCCGGGAAAGTATATTGCCTAGCATCTTGTCCTCAATATTCGCTGACAGAAAGCACGGGAACACCGCCCAGACGTAGAGCTGACTTGACCTTTTCGCGATCTAATTGCAGCCATGCGGTGCCGCTTCCGGAAGATGTAAAAGTGGGAGCCAAGAAATCTCCGGTGCTGTTGAACTTCGCGACTACAAACGCGCCCAGTGACGTGCCGTTGCCGCCGCCACTGCGATCGAGAACACCGCCGCCAAGCACCAGCACCAACCCATCGAATGTTTGACTACCGTTCATCGAGAGAGTCCCGGTAACCACCAACAGCCCTTTACCTCCGGCGCTGGGAAGCGAGACGTCTCCGTCTACAAACGTGAACAGCCCGTTGGCCGTGCCCGCTCCGAAATCCGAAGGGGCTGCATCTCCAGCAGCCGTATTGAAGTAACGATCACACGTGGAACTCGTGCCAGTGCTACAACCAGAAAACTGTTGCTGAGCAGCCTGCCTGAGTTGAGTCACGAATGCTCGCGCGCCATAGACAGGATCCGAAGTAGTTCGCAGCCATTTAGGTAATGAGGCTGCATCGGTCGGCAACGTGACCTGCTTCAAGACGGGTGTAAGGCCGGTTGGATCACCCTGCACTCCGGTCGGATTATTACTCTTCAACGTGGATAGACTGGTGTAATCCGGCGTAGTGGTGACGAGAAAAGCAGGCAATGGGTCGCCGCCCGTATTATCGACTCCCGAGTACACGTAATTCGCACTGCTACCAATCGATAACGTCGAAGCTGTCGTTGAATCGTTACCGGCGCCGCGCACGACGAAGGTTGCAGGAGGATCGTAAGTAATGCCGAAACGACTGACCATCATCTGCATATTCTTGGAAGCGCCATGTGGACCATAGCCAATTACTTTGACGATCAAGCGAGCGGGTTCCGGGGTGTTAACAGCAGTTTGTAGCGTCGCTGCTGTGCCGTCGACCGGTATTTGAAGAGTTAGCGAAGGCATCGTAAACAAGGTGCCGACGCCGGGGATCTCGATTGTTTGTTCGGCGAAAGTAAGCGACACGGTATTGCTGGCCGGTGAAATAGTTCCTGAGAATGTGCCTTTAATAGAGACTGAGATCGGCGTAGTGGTTCCCAGCGGCAGCGGTCCGGTCTCGGTTATTTGCAGTGTAAAAGTGTTCGATGCGAGTGAAACCGAGGTATTAGTCTTTATTGTTCCTGAAATGGAGAACGAGCCGAGAGTTGGATTACCGTTCGTGGTGATATTCGTCGAACTCTGCGGCGTGTAGTTCAGGGAGAAGCCGCTACCTAAAGACACGTTTGATGCGCTTGAGCTGAGCGAGCTGTTATCGAACGCGCCGGCAGTGGAATAGATCACTTCTTTGTAATTATCCGGATCGCTGATGCCGATGATCGCATATGCCATTCCTTCGGAGGTGGAGTAGCTGGGGCTGAGCGTCACACGATCGGGAGTGCCCGTCGTCGGGTAGTCATAGACAAGCCAACGCGAGAGTTGCGCAACGCCCGAACTCGGATTGTTTGAGGTGCCTACGTTGATTGCATTCTTGAAGTTTATTTTCGTGCCGTCGTTCGGATGCGGTGCAACATTCCCACGCAAGACATTCAGCGCTTCCTGAAGGCCGGCCTCAGCCGCGTAATAAGCCTGTATCTCATCGGTTGAACTGATGGCATTCGTCGCCGAAGTGGTCGTGGCTACCAGCAGCATAAGCGCGCCGGCAAGGACCAGAAGCGAGACGAGAAGCATGGTGATCAGTGCCGCACCGCGCTGCGTGTTGTTATCGTGAGTGGTTGTGGCTCTGTGACGCATTAAAGCTCCTGCTCGTGATTTCAGTAGTTAGCAACATCCGCATTTCGCAAGTAGACGTCGGATACAAGTTGGACGCGCGAGGCCGGCTGGTAACCGGCAGAGCCCAGCGCGCCGCGTGCCGGTAGCTCAACGCAAACGCTGATCACGATATATTTCGTGTCGCTCTTTTGCGTCACCTCGGTTGCCGTAGTTGTGATATCGCAGTTATCGCCGGATGCTGTGTAGGTGATCTTCGCCGGATAATACCGGATGTTGAGAGTGTCAACGCGGTTCGCCAGCACTGTTGTTTGGTTTTGCGTGCCGATGTCGAGCCGTACGATGTAGCTGTCGCTACCCGCGGAGTAGAGCGAATACTTCACATCTTCATTTCGATCGCTGATGCTGTTGCTGGTGGTCTGGCTGTCGAACGCATTCAGGTTTGACCTGATACGAATGGCGCTTGCAGTAGAGTCGGCTTCGACGATGCCGTTATTCGAGAGGCCGAAACCGGTGTTGGCGATCTCGCGCGTCATGATATTGAGTGCGCGTTGTGCGTCAGCCAAAGCGTCTGTCTTCTGATTCTCACGCGCGCGCACGTTGAAAGAGCCGGCAAGTAGATTGCCGGCGAGTCCCAGCACGGTCAGGGTAATTGCCATTGCGATCAGCAATTCGATGAGTGAAAAACCAAGTTCACGGTTTTGCATTTGTGTTGCCATACACGCCTTTCAGGCAAGTTCAACCAAGGTTTGATCCGGCTATTGATGTGGTGCGCTTCGTGTAGAGAATGATCTGGCCACGCATCCAGCCCTCATTCCCTTCATAGACCGATCCGGTAGTGCTCCTGCCCTGAGGCGTGACTACGATCTTGATGTTTTTCAAAGTGGAGGTGGCGTCGGTAACCGTTACGTCAATCGTGTAGGTCTGCGATGCTGTACTTGAACCAACCGTCACGACTTCGGATGATGAAACGCAGGAGTTGAAAGCGTCAGCTCTTACTTGTTCCAGTTTACGCTGCGCAACTGTTATCGCTCCGGCGCGGATTGCGGCGGCAGAGTTGTACTTCATCGCATAGACGCACAGAGGCACGATGCCTGTAAGGACAATCAGAAACACCAGCAGCGCCATACATGTTTCGAGCAAGCTAAAACCGCGATTCGCTTGTTGCTTTATTTGTTTTCTCATTCGTGTATTAACTTAATTCGTGACATTCACTTTAACGGTTATCGAGGAGCCACACTGTGAAGTGAAGGTGACGTTGAATGGACCACGTAACGTATTCTTCGAGACGATTGAGAAACTCGAGCCGCTGTTCGTAACACTCTTGGAAGTGGGTGAGACCGTCAGGTTGGAAGGAGCGGTCACCACGACAAGACTCGGGTTACTCATACTCACGACCACGTTGCCGGTCGCGCCGCCATTCTTTTTTATCGATATACTGCTCGTGTTGACTTGAATATTGCAGGATGGTGGTCCCGAGTCCGCAGCGACGCCACCGCCCGACAGATCCATGCACGGCGTGTTGTCGGTTGTTCCGGTGCCAGTGACTACGGCGCGGCTATCGATGCCATCGGATGAATTCACGTTGCTACTGTAGACAACATTTGGTAGTGAAGGTTGTTGATTTTCGACTGTTACGTCTCCAGATCCTGATACGTCGACGCTTAATCCATTCCCCGGTGAGTCGCTGACTGAGAAAGTCGTCACGCATGAAGTTCCCGATGTCGACGTGCGGCCACGCCAGTTGAAAGTCACATTGGGAAGTTCCGAACTCGCCAGGCGAACATCGTCCTCAAAAGTGAACGTTCTGGTGGTTGCATTACCGCCGTTATTGAAGTCCATCCAAACGGAATACGTTCTGGTGTCCGTGAAGGTAACCGACGTATTCCCGTGCCGGCGAACAGCGTCGATTCGCGCCTTTTCCATGTAAGAGGCAAGTTGTCTTATGGAATTCTGCACGCGCATCGCGGAACGGGATGTTCTGACCCGGACCACAGCAAACGCTGTGACGATGCCGACGACCGCCACGACGATGACCAGTTCGGCCATGCCGATACCGCGGTTGTTACGACTGCCTTTTCCGGCTCGTAAGTATGAAGTTCGTATCATATAGAGAGGGCCAGGCGAGGTGAGTTGGATAGGAGTTGCCGACCAGCGCGAGGCTTTTCTTTCGAGGTTGGATTCGTTTGCTACGCGGCCGAATCCACGCTTGAATGATAGCGACGGACATACCGCTTCCGCATGAGAAAGTACTACCTTTTTTTAAGGCAATTCCTCCCGGACGCAGGTAGTACAAACCGACTACTTAAGTTGTAGATTGGGGAAAATTGACCCGGTTAGCCGCTCGTCTTGCTCAGCCCATGTTTTAGCGCATACATAACCAGTTCGAGACGGTTTTCAACTTCAAGCTTGCCGTAGACTGACGTGAGGTGATTGCGCAGAGTGTGTTCGCTCATATTGAGATGACCTGCAATCTCTTTGTTGGTCGAGCGACCATGCGTGATGATGACGTCGATGATTTGACGCTCCCGAGGTGTAAGACTGGCAATCCTCGCTGCTTCGGGTGAGTCTTCGCCGTTCAGCGGGTTCAGCAGTTTCGTAAAAATCCGCCCCGTACTGACTCTATCAAGCCAAATCTCACCTCTGTCTACACACTTTATTGCTTTGAGTATGACTTCGGCCGACTCTTCCTTTTGCACAACCCCGCGTGCCCCCGAGAGCATCGCCCGGTCACGTATTTTCATGTCTCTGAGTCCAGTCAGAATGAGCACCGACGACTTCGTGACTTTCAGCAAGGCCGGCATCGATTCAAGACTACTTACACCATGCAAATCAATATCAAGCAGGATCACGTCAGGGTGTTCTCTTTCCGCGATGACTAATGCTTCGGGCATGTCTGAAGCTGTTCCGATCACCTTCATGCCGGGCCCGTCACTTTCAATCAGCTTCACCAGGCCCCAAAGAAAGCTTTGATGATCATCAACAAGCAAAATGCGGATTGGATTCTGTGTCGACTCGCTCATTCGTAATCTCTACATGGGAATGATGACTGAAACGATTGTACGTCCATTACTGTTTGCCGTAACGGACACTCGTCCGCCCAGGGCCACGGCGCGGTCCGTGATTG
>Ga0307416_100001984_pt1 | contig 11477 bp, 15 predicted proteins | sample DK1Cmetagenome_2_FD_203821 | JGI IMG/M metagenome (GOLD analysis project Ga0307416, IMG submission 203821) | Maize rhizosphere microbial communities from greenhouse at UC Davis, California, United States - DK15-C-3 | ecosystem: Host-associated > Plants > Roots > Rhizosphere > Soil | place...
CAAGAACGAAGTCGACCCAAAGAGTGGTGACAGCCTACGGACACCAATGCTCGCGGGTGTCATGTATTACGCCATTTACAATCCCTACTGGCACGTGCCGGATCATCTCGTCCGCCTTAATATCGCGCCGGCCGCGGCAAAGCTCGGGCCGAACGCGCTCAAGGGCAACAAATATGAGGTGGTCGATAGCTGGTCGAGCAACCCGGTTATCGTCGACCCGTCGACAGTGGACTGGAAAGCGGTTGCCGCCGGCACTGCTCACGCCTTGCTTCGCCAGAAGCCGACTGGCGCGAATTCCATGGGCAAGATGAAGTTTCCGTTCGAAAACGGGCTCGGCATCTATCTCCACGACACGCCGCACAAGGAATATTTCAAGGAAGCGAAGCGTACGCTCAGCAATGGGTGCATCCGCTTGGAACGCGCCGCCGATTTCGGCAGCTGGATGATGGGCCGTCCGGCGCGGCCGGAAGATACGTCAGCGGAGCTGACCGTTCCATTTCCCCAGGGTGTGCCGATTTACGTCACTTATCTCACGGCCCTGCCCGATACCGGCAAGATCGCGTATAACAAGGACGTCTACGGTTGGGACTCTCAGTCGATGATTACTGTCCAGGCGGCGACCCAAGCGGCCGGTGCCGGCTCTTAAGCCGCTCCCTGACGTCTCTCCGGACAGGCCTTTTCTTGGCCGCTCCACGAGCCAGATCCTCGGCTGCCGCCGGCCGGTTCTGGCTGGCGGTCGCCTGCTGGTGAGCCGTGCTGGATTCGAACCAGCGACCTACTGATTAAAAGTCAGTTGCTCTACCGACTGAGCTAACGGCCCTCGACCAGCGAGAGCGTCCCGTTAGCGGCAGGGGCGGCGCTTGCCAAGGCGCGAAGAGAGGTGGCGCGGAGTCGTTGGCCCGGGCAGCCGCCATGCCGGCGCGATCGCGGCCAGCGGCGCTACCACGAATAGGCGCTCGGCGATCCGGGGGTGAGGGATTTGAAGCGAGCGGCTCCGGAATCGGCCGCCGCTCCACGCGGCCAGATCGAGATCGAGCACTCGATCTCCCCAGCGGCGGCCGCGGCGGCGGCCGAAGTCCCGCTCGATCGATTTCAGTGAAGCGAGCATGGCGGGCGGCTCAAGCGGGCTTTCGACCAGCGCAACCGCATTTGCGAAATCGCGGCCTGCGCCCCCCACAGCCTTGTTGAGGATGATGGGCGAGGCGTCGAACAGGGCGAAGTCGGCGTCCAGCCGCGCGATCGCGGCTTCGACCACGCCCGCCGGGCGTCCATGCCGCACGTGGCGGCGGTTCGAGCCGATGGCGATGGCGTAGAGGTGATTGGCGGGAATCGAGACAACCGTTCGTGCTGAGCTTGTCGAAGCACTGTCCTTACTTGCTGCCGCAAATAAGAGAAGGGCAGCCCTTCGACAGGCACAGGGCGAACGATTAAGGGGTGGGCGAATGCTGAACCCGGCCGACCTCTCGCCGCTGCCCCAAGCCGAAGCGCCGCGCGATTGCCCGCTATGCCCGCGGCTGGTCGCCTTCCGGCATGAATGCAGGGCGGAACATCCGGCGTGGTGGAATGCGCCGGTGCCGGCGTTCGGCGACCCTCAGGCGTGGCTGGCGATCATCGGGCTAGCTCCGGGCAAGCACGGCGCCAACCGTACGGGGCGCCCCTTCACCGGCGATTTCGCCGGCGAACTTCTTTACGCCACCCTGCTCAAGTTCGGGCTGGCGGAGGGCGAATACCGCGCCGATCCGAGCGATGGATTGGCGCTGAAAGGCGCGATCATCCTCAACGCGGTCAAATGCCTGCCGCCACAGAACAAGACGCTGCCAAGCGAGGAAACCAACTGCCGCCCTTTCCTGATGGAGGGAATCGCGAGCCTTCCCAACCTCACCACCTTCATCGCCCTTGGAAAGGTCGCGCACGACACTCTCTGCCGGAGCTTCGGTGTGCCGCTTTCGCGCGCCAGGTTCGGGCATGGAGCGGAGCACGAATTGCCGGGCAGAAAGTGCCTGATCGATAGCTATCATTGTAGCCGCTACAATCAGAACACCCGGAGGCTGGATACGAAGATGTTCGAGGCGATCTTCCAGCAGGCATTGGAAAGGCGGAATGGCTGACGAGCTCCGAACCGATCGATTGCTGCTTCGTCGCGCGGTGGCCACCGACGTTGACGCCATGCACCGCATCATGAGCAACCCCATTGCGATGCGTTACTGGTCGACGCCGCCTCATGTGGATGTCGGCGAAACCGCCAAATGGCTCGCTTCGATGATCGATGCCGAACCTTCGGAAAGCGACGATTTCATCGTTACGCTAGACGGAACGGTGATCGGAAAGCTGGGCGCATGGAAGTTGCCCGAGATCGGCTTCCTGATCGCTCCCGATTTTTGGGGCCGGAGTATTGCGAGCGAAGCAATGGTCGCCTTCATCGACCGGCGGCGCCGGCTAGGATCGACCGAACTCAAAGCCGACGTCGACCCGCGCAACGCCGCCTCGCTGCGCCTGCTTAAACGTCACGGTTTCGTCGAAACCGGCCGCGCCGCCGGCACCTGGCAGGTTGGGGACGAGCTATGCGACAGCGTCTACCTCAAACTGACGCTCTAAACATCCTGCGTTAGCCGCCCGTAGAGCTCCGGTCGCCGGTCCCTGAAGAAGCCGAAGGCGGCGCGGTGCTTCCTGGCCTGGGTGATGTCGAGCGTCGCAACCAGCACGCCCGTCTCCTCCGCTCCGAATTCGGTGAGGATGTCGCCGCGCTCGTCACAAATGAAGCTGTGGCCATAGAAGCGCTGGCCGCATTCGGTTCCGATGCGGTTGGCGGCCACGACGGGAACGACATTGCTGACTGCGTGGCCGATCATGGCCCGCCGCCAGAGCCGCGAGGTGTCGAGATCGGGGTCGTGCGGCTCGGTGCCGATCGCAGTCGGATAGAACAGGATTTCCGCGCCCATCAGCATCATCGCGCGCGCCGTTTCCGGATACCATTGGTCCCAGCAGACGCCGACGCCCAGCGTTGTCCCCGCGCCGGGCCAGACCTTGAATCCCGTATTGCCCGGGCGGAAATAGAATTTTTCCTCATATCCGGGGCCGTCGGGGATATGGCTCTTGCGATAGACGCCCTCGACCCTGCCGTCGGGCCCGATCATCGCCAGCGAGTTGTAATGATGTGGTCCGTCGGCCTCGAAAAAGCTGGTCGGGATCCAGACCCTGAGCTCCTCCGCAAGCTTCTGCATTGCGCGCACGGACGGATGTTCGGCGGTCGGCCGGGCGGTTGCGAACAGGCTCTCGTCCTCGACCCGGCAGAAATAGGGTCCTTCGAACAGCTCCGGCGGCAGGACGACCTGGGCGCCCTTGTCGGCAGCCTCGCGGACGAGTTCGGAGACGTTGCCGATATTCTCGGCAATGTCTTCGCCGAACGCGAGTTGGAGTGCGGCGACGGTGATCTTCTGGCTCATTCGGGCACCTGCTGGCTGATGCAGTGGAAGCTTCCGCCTCCCGTCAGGATATGGTCGGCGCGAAGGCCGATTGCACGGCGGCCGGGAAACAAGGCCTGGATCGCTTCCACGGCGGCCGGGTCGTTCGCGGCGCCATATTGGGGAACGACCACGGTGGCGTTGCCGATATAGAAATTCATATAGCTGGCCGGAATAATCTCGCCATCGCGTTCGACCAGGCCGGGCGAAGGAACGGCGACCACTTCGAGATCGGCGTCGAGCAATGCCTCCGCGGCATCGGCATAGGCCGCCGCATTGGGATCGTCCGCCACCGCTTCCGGAATTGCGACCCGGCCCGGCGCGACGAAGCGGGCGAGGTTGTCGACATGGCCGTCGGTGTGATCGTTGATAAGGCCTTCACCCAGCCAGACAATATGGGTCGCGCCCAAATCGCGCTTGAGCCGTTGCTCCACCTCGTCCTTGCTTAGGCCTGGATTGCGGTTCGCGTTGAGCAGACATTGTTGGGTGGTCAAAAGGAAGCCGGTGCCGTCTCCTTCGACAGCGCCGCCTTCCAGGATCCAGTCGGCCTTGGCGTAAGGCAGGGCCTCCAGCACCGCTAGCCTTCCGCCGATGCTGTCGTCCCCAGGCAGGTCATATTTGCCGCCCCAGCCGTTGAAGCCGAAACCCTGGGCGTGCCGGCCGGCGCCAGTGCCCAGGATGATCGCCCCGGTATCGCGCAACCAGATGTCGCCAAAGGGCTCGACGACGACCCTGGCGAACGGGGCCAGGCGGCGCGCCTCGGTCGCGGCCACTTCGTCCGCCGCCACCAGCCACACTTGCTCACCCGCGCCGTCGGCATGAACCGCCGCCGCGAATGCCGCGACCTCGGCCTGGGCAGGCGCCAGATCCTCTTCCCACAAATCCGCCGCGCTGGGGAATCCGATCCATACGGCCTGATGCAGGGCCCATTCGGGAAGGGGGGGATGGGTCATGATCGCCGCGCCTAGACCAAAGATGCAGGAAAGGCCAAGTCGAGGCTTGCGCCGGCCGGCGCTCCGTGGCTTTCTCGACCGGCCGAGTTGAATGGGGGGATAAATGTTGCGTGGATTTTTGGTTGGCGTTTCGGCGCTGGCGTTCAGCACGGTCGCGTCGGCCGGTTCCTTGGCCGAGGACGCGAAGGCCTTCGGAACTCGCGAGAGCGTCGAGGGCATGTCCATTTCGCCTAGTGGCGACAGGGTGGCGATCCTGGTTTCCGGGCCGGGTTCGACGACGGTCCTGCGCGTCGCCGACCTCAGCACCGGCAAGATTACCGATCTGACCAGCAGTGACGGGCGTCCCAATGGTTTCGACTGGTGCAAGTTCGCCAGCGAAACAAGGCTGGTCTGCACCGTCGGCGGCATTGTCCCCTATAACGGCTTGCTGCTTGGCTACAGCCGCCTGATGACGATCGGCACGGACGGCTCGACGATGAAGTCGCTTGGCCAGAAGGCAAGCGACCTCGACGGCCGGCTGCGCCAATATGACGGGACCGTCATCGATTGGCTGCCGGGTCAGGATGGGTCGGTACTGATCGCGCGGGACTATATCGCCGAAGTCAACACGACCGGCAGCCACCTTGGCCGCAAGAAGGACGGATATGCGGTCGATCGGGTCGACCTGACTACCTTGAAGTCGACCTCGGTCGAAGGCGCCAGGCCGAACATTGACAGCTACATGACCGACGGCCGTGGCGAAGTGCGGCTTTATACCTATTCCCTGGCCGGCGACGCGGGCCAGCTCACCGGCATCACGCGCACCCGATATCGCAGGCAAGGCTCGCGCGACTGGCTGGAACTTGGCGATTATGACAGCCGCACCGGCGAAGGCTGGTGGCCGGTGGCAATCGAGGCCGACAGCAATTCGCTGTTTGCGCTGAAGAAGACGGGCGGCCGCGACGCGCTGTACCAGGTCCGACTCGACGGCAGCGGCAAGTCAACGCTGATCGCCGCCAATGCGGAGGTCGATATCGACGGCATCATCCGTCTCGGTCCCGGGCAGAAGGTGGTTGGGTATAGTTATGCCACCGACAAGCGCAGCACGGTCTATTTCGACAAGGATATTGCCAAGCTGCAGTCAGCACTGGGCAAGGCGATTCCCAAGTTGCCGCTGATCGATTTCGTCGGCGCCAGTGCCGATGGCCAGAAGCTCCTGGTCTTCGCGAGCGCCGACACCAACCCCGGCATCTTCTATCGTTTCGACCGCCAGACGAAGCAGCTGGCGGAAATCACTCCGGCCCGGTCGGAACTTGCGAATCGTGTCCTTGCACCGGTCCAGTCGATCCGCGTGCCGGCAAGCGACGGCTCGCAAATCCCGGCCTATCTGACCGTTCCTGCCGGCAGCACCGGCAAGAATCTGCCGGCGGTCGTCCTGCCGCACGGCGGTCCCAGCTCGCGGGACGAATGGGGCTTCGACTGGCTCGCCCAGTTCCTGGCTGCTCGTGGCTATGCGGTGATCCAGCCAAACTACCGGGGCTCGGCAGGCTTTGGCGACCAATGGCTCAACAGCAACGGGTTCAAGAACTGGAAAACCTCGATCGGGGATGTCACCGCATCGGCGAAATATCTCGTGGCCAAGGGAATCGCCGATCCTAGCCGCATGGCAATTCTCGGCTGGTCCTACGGCGGATATGCCGCGCTCCAGTCGGCGGTCGTGGAGCCGAAGCTCTACAAGGCGGCGGTCGCGATCGCCCCGGTTACCGACCTTGAGATGGTTCGAAACGAGTCCAAGGGCTTCACCAACAACCGGCTGGTCCGTGACTTCGTCGGCTCAGGCGAGCACCTGGTCGAAGGATCGCCTCTCCGCAATGTCGCGTCGATTCAGGTGCCCGTGCTTCTTGCCCATGGCGATCGCGACGCCAATGTCGGGATCGCCCAAAGCGAGAAGATGGATGCGGCGCTTCGCTCCGCCGGGAAGCGTTCGGAGCTGATCAAGTTCAAGGACCTCGATCACCAGCTCAACGACAGCGACGCCCGGGTCATTCTGTTGACCCGCGTTGGCGAATTCCTGGACAAGGCCATCGGACACTGAGCACAAAAAAGGGCGGCCCGCCGGACCGCCCCAATTTGTTGCCTGGATGGCTGAAAATCAGCGCGAATAGAATTCGACGACCAGGTTCGGTTCCATCTTCACCGGATAGGGTACTTCGTCGAGCGTCGGAACACGGGTGAAGCTGACCTTCGAGTTGCCGTCGGGCGAGACATATTCGGGGATGTCGCGCTCGGCGAGGCTCTGCGCTTCCATCACCAGCGCCATTTCCTGCGCCTTGGGGCCGAGCTCGATGACGTCGTTCACGTCGACGCGGCGGCTGGCGATGTTGCACTTCACGCCGTTGACGCGAATGTGGCCGTGGCTGACCAGCTGGCGGGCAGCCCAGATCGTCGGCGCGAACTTGGCGCGATAGACGATCATGTCGAGGCGGCGCTCGAGCAGGCCGATCAGGTTCTGGCTGGCGTCGCCCTTCATGCGCGAGGCCTCGAAGAAGGTGCGCTTGAACTGCTTTTCGGTGACGTCGCCGTAATAGCCCTTCAGCTTCTGCTTGGCGCGCAGCTGGATGCCGAAATCCGACATCTTGGACTTGCGGCGCTGGCCATGCTGGCCGGGACCATATTCGCGACGGTTGACCGGGCTCTTGGGACGCCCGAAGACGTTCTCGCCCATGCGGCGGTCGAGCTTATATTTGGCGCTGGTGCGCTTCGACATTTCAATACTCCAATTCGCGTTCGTTTCTGTTGCCAGCCTTCCTTGCCCGAAATTCGGTTCCCACTTTTCGGGGAAAGCTGGTGTGTCCGGAACCGCACCGGAAGGCCCATTGCCAACCGCGACCACCGCTTCACCGGACGTGCAGGGTCAATTGCGAAGGCGCGCGCCTAGCGGGACCCGCGTCAAAGGTCAAGCTTTGCAAGGCGTTCGCGCTTTTGGCATGGCAGGGCCATGAGCGATATTCTCGACCCCGAAAACTGCACCACAATGGCCGAAGTCCGGGCAGGGGTCGACGATGTCGATCGACGGGTCGTGGCCCTCTTGAAGCGCCGGTTCGGCTATATGGACGCAGCGGCGCGCATCAAGCCGGATCGGGCGGCCGTCAGGGACGAGTGGCGCAAGAGCGACGTGCTGTCGAAAGTCGATGCCGCCGCCAGCGCGGCCGGTGTCGACCGGGCGCTGCTGGCTCGCCTTTACGAAGATCTCATCGAGACTTCGATCGCCCACGAATTTGTGGAATTCGATCGGCGACAATCCGCCGGACCGTAAGCTCTCAGCTTAGCTGCCGGGTGTGTTGCCCGGGTTGCTACGCCGATTTGCCGACCGGTTCAGGTCGTCCTGCGTATCCTTCGCCAGCAGCTCCCATTCCTTGTCGAGACGGCAAATCCGCGTCGGAATTCGCGAGCCGACTTCCTGGATCATCCGGCACTCGACCTTGGCGGTCGGGGTCTGACCTTGGGCGGGAGCGGGGGCTGCCGCTGCAGCGGTAGCTTGGGCGAGCATCAAGGCGGTAATCAACATTGCATTGTCTCCCAGTCGGATATCGCGAAAATACTACATCAATTCCATCCGGCACCCAACAATGGTCTGCCTCGATGGGTCGAAACCGGATCGGGCCAATTCCACTTTGCTTGGACCAACCAGCCTAGGAAGCCTTATCGGAGGGCGAGCCGCCGCCGGACGGAGGAACATCTTCCATCTTGCAGACGCGGCGGCGGATCTTGCTGAATGTGTCTTCGTCATCGGCCTTGCAAACCTTGCGCTGCTTTTTCGGCGCTTCCTCGTTCGTGCTGACCTGAGGGGGAATTTGCGAGTTGGTCGCCGCAGCGTCGGGAGCAAGCAATAGGGCGCTGAACAATACGGCGATCATGAAAATTTCCCCTCAAATGGCGCAAGAAGCGGCGCCTATAAGCGAGACGGGAGCAATGATTAAAGCCTTCGTCACGATTTTTTCGACGAACGGTCGTCGGCCAAGGCCCTGATCATTCCACGAAGTGCGTTGATTTCTCGGGTCGACCATTGCGGTTTGGCAAGAATCGTCCGGATCGTCGCACGCGTGGCCGCGGTTCGTTCGGGTGGGAAGAAATATCCTTTTGCCTCCAGCGCATTGTCGAGCTGGGCAAACAGTCCGTCCAGCTCGCCCATCGCGGCCGGCGGCTCGATTTCCTTGAACGTGGGCTGGGAAAGCTCGATGTCCTTCGACCATTCATAGGCGAGCAGGATGACGGCCTGGGCCAGGTTCAGGCTCCCGAATTCCGGGTTGATCGGCACCGTGACGATCTTCGTGGCGAGCGCGACATCGTCGCTTTCCAGGCCCGAACGCTCTGGGCCGAACAGGATGGCCGAGCGCGCTTCGGTCGAGCGAATTTCCTGCGCCATTTCTATCGGGCCAACGACCGGCATCACCAGGTCGCGGCGGCGAACGGTGGAGGCATAGACAAGGCCGCAATCGGCGATCGCCTCGGCCACCGTATCGAAGACCCTGGCCTTCTCCAGCACGATGTCGGCGCCGCTGGCTGCCGGGCCCGCGTCCGGATTCGGCCAGCCATCGCGCGGCGCGACCAGCCGCATCTCGGTCAATCCGAAATTGAGCATGGCCCGCGCCGCCTTGCCGATGTTCTGGCCGAGCTGGGGGCGGACGAGGACGATGACCGGCGGAGCCGAGCTCAAAGCAGCTTGTCCTGGTCGCCGGTCGGGATTTCCCGCTCCACACGCTCGGCAATCTCGGCGAAGTCGCCGGGCTCGCTGAAGTCCTTGTAGATGCTGGCGAAGCGGATGTAGGCGACATGGTCGAGCGCCTTCAGGCCGGCCATGACGGCTTCGCCGATGGCGGCGGTGGTGACCTCGTCCCCACGCGTCTCCAGCTGCCGCTGGACGCCGCTGATCAACTGGTCGATCTTCGACGGGTCGATCTCTCGCTTGCGGCAGCTGTGGCCGATGGCGCGTTCCAGCTTGGCCCGGTCGAACGGCTCGCGCTTGCCGTCCTTCTTCACGACGACGAGGTCCTTCAAATGGACCCGTTCGAACGTCGTGAAGCGGGCGCCGCAGCCTTCGCATTGCCGCCGCCGCCGGATCGCCGCGCCGTCTTCGGATGGGCGGCTGTCCTTCACCTGGCTGTCTTCATGGGCGCAGAAGGGGCAGCGCAAGCGGTGCTAGCCTTGATAGATCGGGAAGCGGGCGCAAAGATCGCGAACGCGGGCGTTGACGGCCTTTTCGACCTCGCCGTTCCCGTCGACGCCATTCTTCTGAAGCCCGTCGAGGATGTCGGCGACCATGTCGGCGATGTCGCGGAATTCAGCTTCGCCGAACCCGCGCGTGGTGCCTGCCGGCGAGCCGACGCGGATGCCGCTGGTCTGGACCGGCGGCAGCGGGTCGAACGGCACGCCATTCTTGTTGCAGGTGATTCCGGCATGCTCGAGGCTCTGGTCGGCGTCCCTGCCGGTCAGCCCGAGGGGGCGAAGGTCGACCAGTGCCAGATGCGTGTCGGTGCCGCCCGCGACCAGGTCGGCTCCGCGATCCTTCAGCCGATTGGCGAGGGTCTGGGCGTTCTTGATGACAGCCTTGGCGTAGGTCTTGAAGCCCGGCTCCAGCGCCTCCCCGAACGCCACTGCCTTGGCGGCGATCACATGCATCAGCGGGCCGCCCTGAAGACCCGGGAAGACCGCCGAGTTGATCTTCTTGGCAATGGCTTCGTCATCGGTCAGCACCATGCCTCCGCGCGGGCCGCGCAGCGTCTTGTGCGTCGTGGTGGTGACGACATGGGCGTGCCCGAACGGCGTCGGATGCTCGCCCGCGGCCACCAGACCGGCGAAATGAGCCATGTCGCACATGAAGATCGCTCCAACCTCGTCCGCGATGGCGCGGAAGCGGGCGAAGTCGATGTGGCGCGGATAGGCCGACCCTCCGGCGATGATCAGCGTCGGGCGATGCTCCTTCGCCAGCGCCTCGACCTGGTCGAAGTCGATGAGGTGGTCGTCCGGCCGGACGCCATATTGGACGGCGTTGAACCATTTGCCCGACATCGCCGGCTTGGCGCCGTGGGTCAGGTGGCCGCCGGCATCCAGGCTCATCCCCATGATGGTATCGCCGGGCTTGGTCAGCGCCAGCATGACCGCGCCATTGGCCTGGGCGCCCGAGTGAGGCTGGACGTTGGCGAAGCCGCAGTTGAACAGCTGCTTGGCCCGCTCAATGGCCAGAGTCTCGACCGAATCAGACGGTGCGCAGCCCTGATAGTAACGACGGCCCGGATAGCCCTCGGCATATTTGTTGGTGAGGACCGAGCCTTGCGCCTCGAGCACCGCCCGGCTGACGATGTTCTCCGACGCGATCAGCTCGATCTGGGTCTGCTCGCGCGTCAGTTCGGCCTTGATCGCCTCCGAAACCTTGGGATCGGCATCGGCGAGCCTCTCCGTGAAAAATCCAAGGGGCTGGACGTCGGTCAGGTCGGGCGCGGTGGCCATTAGTCGGATTCCTGGAGCAGGGTTGAAAGCTGGTCGACGCGGCGCTGGTGGCGCCCGCCGGCAAAGTCGGTGTCGAGGAATACGGCAGCGCAGGCCTTGGCCATATCGCTGCCGATCAGACGCGCCCCCAGAGCGAGGACATTGGCGTCGTTATGTTCGCGCGCAAGCTGCGCCGAAAGCGGATCGGACACCCGGGCGCAACGGCAGGCCGGGTTGCGATTGACGGCGATCGAGATGCCGATGCCCGAGCCGCAGACGACGATGCCGCGGTCCGCCGTGCCGTTCGCAATGGCCTCCGCGAGCTTCGCGCCGAAATGCGGATAGTCCACGCTTTCCGGGCCGTTGGTGCCCAGATCGCTGACCTCGTGCCCGGCCTCACGAAGCCACGCGGCAAGCTCGTCCTTCAGGACATATCCAGCATGGTCGGCGGCAAGGGCGATGCGCATGGCAGTCACCTAGGCCAAGACCGGGGGATTCGCCACCCTTCAGGCGGCTTTCCGGAGCTCCAGCTCAAGCCGATCCCAAATCTCGACCAGCGCCCTCGTCAATTCGTCCATCATCGCCTCGCTATGGGTCG
>Ga0307416_100001985_pt1 | contig 11476 bp, 9 predicted proteins | sample DK1Cmetagenome_2_FD_203821 | JGI IMG/M metagenome (GOLD analysis project Ga0307416, IMG submission 203821) | Maize rhizosphere microbial communities from greenhouse at UC Davis, California, United States - DK15-C-3 | ecosystem: Host-associated > Plants > Roots > Rhizosphere > Soil | place: USA...
CTTGGAGACTTCATCACCGGAGCCCTCCGCGAACGCGGAATCACCACCGAGGGCATCATTCGCGACGACCTGGCCCATACCGGCGTGGGGCATGTAAGGGTCAATCTTGAGGGCGAATACGACACTGTCGTTGTCCCGGGAGCCAACGGTAATTTTTCGCCGGCTGACGTCGATGCCTACCTCGAGGACCATGAACCGCCAGCGTTTGTAGTCCTGAACCTGGAGGTGCCCCTTCCCGCCGTCAGACATGCGGCCACCCGATTTCGTGAGCTCGGTTCAACCGTGGTGTTGAACCTCTCGCCGGTGCACGCAGAGGCGAAGGAACTCCTTGGCCTCGCCGACGTCGTAGTTATGAACCTCAGCGAGGCCTGTCATGTGCTGAACGTCCCGCAAAGCACCGACGTACCGCTGCTCCTTAAGGCACTGCGAGAGGCCGGCGCCAAAACTCCCGTCCTGACACTCGGCGACGGCGGGGTGGCGGCGCTGGACGGGAACGATCTTGTGCAGGCGGCGGTCGAACCGATCCGTGTGGTGAACTCAGTCGGCGCCGGAGACAGCTTCCTGGGAGCGATGGTCCTGGCGATGGCCAACGGACACCCCTTCCCCGTATGCCTCAGGGCGGCCAACGAGGCGGGCCGGCTTGTTTGTGGCCGCTCCGAATCCTTCCTCACGCCGGCTGACGTACTGCACATCGAGAACGTCCTGGGTGTTTCCCTCGCCAGAGCCTCGGCTGGCCGCTAGGTCTCCAGCTACTACTCGTCAAACCAAGTACAAGGCAAGAACCGTTGTGGTGCCCGAAAGCAACCGGTACCGCAACCGAATTCAGCAAGAGTGCCGCCTATCGCGGGCCTTCCAAAGATGAAAGGAACTATCACAATGACAAGAATTCCTCGCGCAGCTACACAGCTTTTCGCCGCTACGGCCGCGGTCGCGTTGCTCGCCGCTTGCAGTGCCACCCCTGAAGGGCCCACCGGCCAGTCATCCCAGTCCGGTGACCTGGTGAGCCTGGTTGACGCCTCTGCCAAGACACCGATCGAGGACGTGAAAGCCAGCCTGGGCGCACCTGCAGCGTCGGCCGACACCAAGCTTTGCTACATCACCCGGACGCTGTCCAACGAGTTCTGGGGCTTTGAGCGGGACGGATTTGAGGCCGAGGCGAAGAAGCTCGGCGTCAAGTACCAGACGTTCGATGTGACCGATGAGTCCTCCATTACCGAGCAGCTGGACAAGGCTAAGAGTGCCGCGAACCAGGGCTGCAGCGCACTGCTTGCATCACCTATTTCAGCGACAGGGCTGGACACGGTCTTCACCGATGCCCTGGCCAAGAAGATGCCGGTGGTCATCCTCAACGACGCCAAGGGCAACGTCCCGGGCAGCGTTTACGTCGGGCCTGATGCCTTGACGATCGGCGAGACGGCTGCTGACTACATCGCAGCCAAGCTCCCCGAGGGCGGCAAGGTGGCCATGATTGAGGGCGACCCGGGATCATCCAACGCCCTGAACCGCGGCGAGGGCTTCAAGAAGGGCCTGGCCAAGCATTCAAACCTGCAGCTGGTCGCCTCCCAGACTGCGAAGTGGGACCAGACCAGGGCTCAGGAAATTGCAACGGCCATGCTGACGGCCAACCCCGACATCAAGGCGTTCTATTCCCAGAATGACGGCATGGCGTTCGGCGTCGCGGCTGCGATCGCCGCGAAGAATCTCACCGGGAAGGTTGTGCTGGTCGGAACTGACGGCATTCCCCAGGCGAAGAAGGAAATCGAAGCAGGCAACATGACCGCCACGGTCAGCGAGCAGCCCGTCACCGAAGGTGCCAGCGGCGTGGATGCTGCGCTTTGGCTGTTGGCCGGCAAGAAGGTTCCGGGCTGGGTGGACGTTCCCGCTTTCATCATCGATTCAAAGAACGTCGGGGAATACCCGACCGGAATGCCGTAAGGCAGAAACGGTATCCATCATGGTTGCACCGCTGCTGGAACTGCAGAATATCGCGAAGTCATTTCCCGGAGTCCGCGCTCTGAATGATGTCAGCTTCACGTTGGAACGCGGAGAAATATGCACATTGGCCGGGGAGAACGGGGCGGGCAAAAGTACCCTGCTTGCCATTCTCGGCGGCTCCCTCGTTCCGGACCACGGAGCCGTAATTATCGAGGGCGTCCAACGGCAGCACTTCTCACCCCGCCAGGCATTGGCTGACGGGGTGAGCATCGCCCACCAGGAACCGGCTATCGTTCCGCAGTTGTCCGTGGAGCAGAATCTCGTGCTGGGGCGCACGTCGCGGCAACGCCGGGAGGCGGGCAAAGACATCGAACAGGCGCTGGCCGACGTCGCCCAGATGGGGTTCCCGCTCAACGCCAAAGCTTCCGTACGCGGACTGAGCCCCGCCCAGCGCCACGCTCTCACCATTGCCCGGGCACTGGCGTTCGGCGCGAAAATCGTGGCCCTCGACGAACCCACAACAAGCATGCTGGAACACAATGTCGAGGGCGTGCTGAACCGGGTTCGGGAAATTGCGCACACCCGCGGGGTCGGCATCATCTACGTATCCCACAAGATGCCCGAGGTCATGAGCGTTTCCGACAAGGTAGTGGTTTTGCGCGACGGCACTGTCAATTACACGAAGCCCATCGCGCAGACGTCGGAACAGGACATAGTCCGGAACATGGTCGGCCGTGAGCTGCTCTCGTTCAAGCGGCAGCACCCGGTACGGCCAGACGCACCGGTCCTGTTTTCTGCTTCGGAGGTCAGCCACCCCACGGGTGGGGGACCGCTCTCCTTGGATGTCCGGGCAGGCGAAGTCCTGGGCATCGCGGGCCTGGTCGGCTCGGGCCGCACCGAGTTCCTGCGTGCAATCATCAGGGCCGACAAAGGCAGCACCGGCGCGGTGAGCATCGACGGGAAAAAGCGCAGGATCCGCTCGCCGCGGGACAGCAGAAACGCCGGCATTGCGTTCATCCCGGAAGAACGCAAGCACCAGGGGCTGGTCCTGCAGGTCCCCGCGTACTTCAACATTGCCCTCACCGCGGACCGGCAGTTCAACGGCTTCGGCCCGATCATCAGCCTGCGGAAGCAGGTTGCGGCTGCCGAAGAGGCCGCGGCACGTATGTCGCTCCGGCCCGCCAACGTCCGCCTCAACGCCCGCCAGTTCTCCGGCGGCAATCAACAAAAGATCGTTATCGCCAAGTGGACGTGGCGCAACACGAAAGTATTCCTCTTCGACGAGCCCACCAAGGGCGTGGACGTCGGCGGCAAGGTCGAAATCTATGAACTCATCGACGCCCTGGCCAAGGCCGGAAGCGCAGTGATCGTGGTTTCCTCCGACCTGCCGGAAATCATCTCCCTCAGCGACCGGGTCAAAGTGATGCGGCAGGGTCAGTTCGTTTCCGAGCACACCGGCGACGACATCAATGAACACAGCCTCGTGGCCAACGCCATGGGCATCGCAGAAAGAACAACGACATGAGCCAGCCCACGCTGCCCAAGAACGACCCGGGCCAAGACAGCCAGAGGACCCTCGTAAACCGGCGGCCCGAACCTTCCGTCGCCAAGCTGCCACGCCAGCGGCCGACACTGAACCTGCAGGCACTCGGCATCTACATTGCCGCTGTTGTCATCTTCCTGATCTTCGGAATGCTGAACCCGAACTTCCTCACCTCGGGCAACCTGAGGGACATCGCCGTCTCGGCCAGTGTCAACGCCATCATCGGGCTCGGCATCACGTTCGTCATTATCACCGGCGGCATCGACCTCGCAGTCGGCTCAATCGCGAGCTTCGTCGGGATCGTCTCCGCCACGCTCATGGTCAACGCCGGGACCTCACCCTTCCTCGCGCTATGCGCAGGCATTGCCCTCGGCCTGGTCTGCGGCGCCATCAACGGCCTGCTGATCACCAAACTCAAGCTACCCCCGTTCATCGCCACCCTTGGAACGATGAGCATTTACCAGGGCCTCGCATACGTGGTCACCAACGGGCGGCCGGTCTACAACGTCCCCAAGGACTTCGTCTTCATGCTCAACAGCTACGTCGGCGGCATCCCGGTGGCGGTCATCCTCGTTGCGGTTCTCGCCATACTCTGCTGGCTGCTCCTCCGCCGGACAGTGTTCGGGCAGAATGTCATCGCCACCGGCGGCAGCGAAGAAACGGCCTGGCTCTCCGGCGTCCGCGTCGACAGGGTGAAAATTGCCGTCTACGCCCTCTCCGGCGTCCTCGCAGGAGTGGGCGGGCTGGTCATCGTTGCCCGCATTAACGCGGCCCAGACCGATGCGGGCAGCCCGTACCTGCTGACGGCAATCGCCTCGGCCGTGATCGGCGGAGCCAACCTCATGGGTGGAGAAGGAAGGATCGCCGGCACGTTGGTCGGCGCCCTGATCCTCGGGGCGCTCACGAACGGCCTGGTGCTGCTCAACGTCCCAAGCTTCTACGAACAGATCGTCACCGGGCTCGTCGTCGTCATTGCCGTTGCCCTCGACCAGGGAAGCAAGGGATGGCCGCTGATGAAGAAGAAATCGCCCCCGAAGAAGGAAGCGACGGCCTGACCGAATGCTCGGTGTTCACCGGGCTTAGGACTGTGTACCTCAGGCAGCGCCGGGAGCGGCGGCAGCGGAGACACCGCTGCCGCCGTTTCCGGCGCTCGCGTCGGCCCGGAAACAATGGAGCTCCCAGTGCTGGATTTTGAGATCATCGACGCCCATCACCACTTGTGCGATTTCTCCCGCTCATATCCCTGGCTCCAGGGCCCGGCGGAACCGTTCCGCTATCACGGGGATGACCGCCCGCTCCGGCGAAACTACCTCATCGAGGACTACCTGGCTGACGCCGGGGATTTCCCACTGGCCGGGTCCGTCCATATCGAAAACGGTGCCGCCGATCCGCTCTGGGAAGCGGACTGGATCCAGAGCCTCCACGACAGCACCGGCCTGCCCTCCGTCCAAGTGGCCAAAGCGTCCCTCGCCGAGCCAGGAGTGCGGCACCGGCTGCAACGGCTCGCCGCTATTCCATCGGTGCGGGGTGTACGCGACATCCTCAACTGGCACCCGGATCCCAGATACACCCACACCTCCCGCCCGGATTTGATCACCGATCCCGGCTGGCTGGAGGGATTTTCACATCTGTCATCCCTGGGCCTGTCCTTCGACCTTCAGGTCTTCCCCGACCAGCTCAACCAGGCCGCGCAGCTGGCCGCCGCCCATCCGGACACCGTCATCATCCTGGACCATGCGGGGATGCCCATCCACCGCGATCCGGAGTCCCTCCGCAACTGGCGGGCCGGTATGAAAAAGATGGCACAACAACCAAACGTCGTTGCCAAGGTTTCGGCGCTAGGAACCAATGACCACTCCTGGACTGCCGCATCAATCCGACCGATCGTCCTGGACACCATCGACCTCTTTGGTCCGCGCCGCACCATGTTCGGAAGTAACTTCCCGGTGGACAGCCTCTACTCGACCTTCACCGCGCTCTACACTGCCTTCGACCAGATAACTGCCGCCATGACCGCTGACGAACGCCGGTACCTCTTTGCCGAGACGGCAAGAAGAACCTACGGCATGAAGGAAGCCCGCCGCGCCGACGGATAGATTCCGTCGGGGCAGCGGGCTTCCTTTGGCGGGCTGGCCTAGCCGGGCAGCAGGGCAGTGGACGTTTCATCGGCGGGCGCGAGGTTCACTCCAGTATCGCCGTCGAAGTAGCTGGCCATCCTTGCCTCGGGGGTGACCGTGCAGGGATCTCCCGCCATCAGGCGGGTCTGCCCCGTCTGACGGATCCAGAGGAGGTCGTCCTGGTTGAGTTCCCACATCTTCAGTCCAAGTGCAGGGTCGGGCTGGACGCCGATCAGGGTGTCCGCGCCGAGGTCCTCGATTCTCCGGACCGTTCCCGCCAGACCTGGCCCGCCGACGTCGGCCGTCACCGTGAGGTGTTCCGGGCGCAGGCCCAGGGTCACGGAGCCGTTCCGGAGCCGGAGCCGGAGTTGTTCGGGAGCCGGGAGCCGGAGCCCGCCGAGTGCTGGCTGCCCGTCGTTCACGGCCGCGGTCATGAGGTTCATGGGCGGGCTGCCGATGAAGCGGGCAACGTACGTGTTGGCGGGGCGGGCGTAGATCTCCTGCGGGGTGGCGTGCTGCTGCACGACGCCGTTGTGGAGAATGACGATCTGGGTGGCCATGGTCATGGCCTCCACCTGGTCGTGGGTGACGTAGACGAAGGTCTTCCCGGTCAGCCGGTGCAGCCGGACGATTTCGCCGCGGAGTTCCGCGCGGAGCTTGGCGTCGAGGTTGGACAGCGGCTCGTCCAGCAGGAACATCGACGGGTTGCGGATCAACGCGCGTGCCAGGGCCACGCGCTGGCGCTGCCCGCCGGAGAGGCCACCGGGCTTGCGGTTCGCGTACTCGTCCAGTTCCAGCATCGACGAGACATTGGCCACCTGCTTGACGATCTCCTTGGACGAGCCATAAACGCGGCGTGCGATGGCGCTGATGCCCGGGATGTGGTGCCAGCCCTTGAACCTGTCCAGAGCCAGCGGGAAGGCAATGTTTTCGCGGACTGTCAGGTGCGGATACAACGCATAGGACTGGAACACGAAGGCGATGTCGCGTTCGCGCGGGCTTTGCCGGTTCACGCGCAGGTTGTCGAAGATGATGTCGCCCGCGCCGGCGTCGGTGAGCCCGGCGATGATGCGGAGCAGGGTCGATTTTCCGGATCCCGACGCTCCGAGCAGGACGAGGAATTCCCCGTTGTCGACGTCGGCACTGAAGTCGTGGATGACCTGGGTGTCCCCGAAGCGCTTGCTGATGTTGCGAAGTGAGAGCTTTGCCATGATCAACCTTTGACTGAACCGGCCGTGAGGCCCGAGACGATACGACGCTGGACAAGGAGGAAGAAGATCAACGCCGGGAGCGTGAACAGCAGGGCCGCAGCCATGACGGAGTTCAGCGAGGTCAGGTACTGGCCGATGAAGGAGGCCAGGCCCACCGACGCCGGCCAGAGGTCGCGTTCGGCGATGAACGTCTTGGCCAGCAGGAATTCGTTCCACCCGTCGAAGAAGTTGATGACGGCGGCAGCGGCGATGCTGGGAAGAATCAGGGGCGTGAGAACCAGCGACAGGATGGTCACGCGGGGACACCCGTCGACGGCGGCGGCCTCTTCAATTTCATACGGGATCGCATCGATGGCGCCCTTGATGATCCAGACGCTCACGGGCATCGTGAATGCCACGTTGGCGAGGATCAGGCCGCCCATGCCGTTGAGGAGGCCCAGCGACGCGAAGAGCGCGTAGATCGGGACGACCAGCAGTGCCTCGGGCAGCATCTGGGTGGCGAACAGCAGGAACCCCGCGGCGCCCTTGCCGTGGAACTTGAACCTGGACAGAGCGTAGCCGGCCAGCACCGCGAAGATGAGGGACAGCAGCGTGGTGCCGCCGGCGATCACCACGGAGTTTGTGAGCCACTTGAAGATGGGGACGCTGCCGATCAGGTCGCCGAAGTCCGCGAGCCGTTCCCAGTGCGGCCACCAGCCCTGGGCCTGGCCGTAAAGTTCGGAGTCCTGGCTGAGCGCCGTGTTCAGCATCCAGTAGAGCGGGAAGCCTGAGAAGAGGACCAGGGCAGCCAGCATGACGTAGCGGGCCGGCTTGCTGAAATTTCGGTTGCCCGGTGCCTTCAGCCGCCGCTTGTGAGGGGCCGACCGGGTGATTGGAGGTGCTTCTTTGGTGGTCATTGTTCTAGGCCTCCTTGGCGGCGTTGCGCCGTTCCATCATGAAGTAGACAACCGTGACCAGCAGGGACAGCACCAGGCCGAGGGCGCCGATTGCTGCCGCGCGGCCCAGTTCCTGGTTGCTGAAGGCCTGACGGTAGACGTTGACGACGAGGGTGTTGGTGGTGTCCACGGGGCCGCCGCCGGTCAGGAGATAGATGATCTCAAAACGGCGGATGGACCAGATCGTCATGAGGAGCGTGACTACCCTGACGGTGGGGGCGATGTGCGGCCAGGTGACGGCCTTGAACGTCTCCAGTGCCCCGGCGCCGTCCATGCGGGTGGCCTCGTAGAGTTCGCTCGGGATCGATTGCAGCGAGGCAAGGACCACCAGCATGACGAGGGGCATGACCTTCCAGACGGAGGTCAGGACGACGGCGGCCATGCCGAACTTCGGATCGACCAGCCAGCCCTGCTGGCCGACGCCGAGCACTCCGACCACTTCGTTCAGGACGCCGTCGGAGCGGTTGAAGATCCAGCTGAAGATCAGGGCGGTGGCCACCGTGGGGACTGCCCAGGGGAACGTGATGATGGCCCGGACAATGGTGCGTCCCTTGAAAGCCTGGTTCAGGAGCAGGGCTGCTCCCGCGCCGATGGCGACGGCGATGATGACGGTCGCGGCCGTGTACAGGATGGTGGCGCCCAGCGAGTTGTAGAACTGCGGGCTGCTGAGCAGGCGGGAGTAGTTCTCCAGCCCGACGCCGGTTCCGCCGTCGGGCCTGACCAGCGGAGTCTTGGTGAAGCTGAGCTGGATGCCCTGCACCACCGGAATGATCATGAAGATGATCAGGTACACGACGGCGGGGCCGATGTAGATGTACGGGGAGATCCTCTGCCACATGTGATGCCGGGAAGGGGCATCCTGGATGGGAGGCTGCGCCACGGCGGGCGGGGAGATCGAAGTTCGGAGCGACATTGCCCGGATCCTTTGCCTAGGTCTTCTCAGCCAAGCAGCTGAGTTACTTGTGTCTGTGCGGTGGCGAGTGCCTTGGCAGCGTCGCCGCCGTCCACGAGGTAGCGTTCCACCTGCGTCATGACTTCGCGCATGATGGCCTTGGTCTGCGCCTCATAGCCCTTGATGAGGGGGCTGCGCGACTCCGAAGCCAGGTCGATGAACGCCTTCGCCCACGGATTGGCCGCGGCGTAGTCGGGAGCCAGCGGCACGTCGGTGGCCAGTGTTGACGGGCCCATTGCCGCCCGGAGCGCAGCCTGGCCTTCGTCGGAACCGACCCAGCCGACGAAGTCGACAGCGAGGTTCTTGTTCTTGCCGTACCCGTTGACTGCCAGCACGATCTCCTGGTGGGCCGAGGGGCGGGGGAGCGGGATCCGTTCGGCAAAGCCGATGTCGGCCGACGTCAGGGCCTTGGAGGACCGCAGGATGCCGGCGACGGTGGAGGAGACATCGATCATCATGCCCAGGCGGCCTTCGCGGAACTTTGTACGCATCGTTGACGCGTCGTCGCCGATCGGCATGGCACCGGAGCGGTAGATCTCACCGAACGCCTCAACGCCGGCGATGTTCTCTGCGGAGTCGATCGTGGGGCGTGAGCCGTCCGACCAGGATCCGCCGTGCCCGTAGGTCCACACATCGAAGTCCATGAACCAGGAATCGAATTCCGTCATCTGGTGCCGGACGCCGAAGCCGTCCAGGCCGGTGGCGGAGCGGATCTGGCCAGCGGCGGAAATCAGTTCTGCGACGTTCGTCGGCGGGGTCACGCTGGCCTTCTCCAGGATTTTGCGGTTCCAGAAGAAGTTCCAGTTCAGGCGTTCCCACGTGATCCCGTACTGCACGCCGTTCACCAGGCCGGATTCATTGGTGTGGTTGAACGGCGTGCCCTTGTGCGAGGAGATCACGGAGCTGAGCGGGGCCAGGATGCCGGCGTCGGCCAGCGGGTAGAAATTGACGTCCTGGACCACGAAAACGTCCGGCCCGCCCTTGCCGCCGAGCTCGGTGTTGAGCTTGTCCGCGAAGGAAAGGAACGGCGTGGTGCTCTGGGCCAGGACCGCGGACGGATTCACCTTCTGGTAGGCCTGAATGGCCTTCCACATGGCCTCGCCGCGGCCCGGCTCGAGCCACTGCCAGCTGCCGAACTTCAGGGTGCCCCCTGCCGACGCGGCGCGGTTCGGGTCGATTCCCGGAGTGCTCCCGCAGCCGGCCAGCAGCATGCTCGCCGCGGCGGCTCCCAGGAAAGTGCGACGGTCGATCATGTCGCCGGCACCACTTCGAGTGCGAGGGCCTCCGTCTCGCGCCGCAGCTTGAGGGCCTCTTCCAGGGAGGTATCGATTTCGACGTCGTCCCAGCGGACGATGCCGCCTTCGGGGACATCGTTGACGAGCTTGACGTGGTGGGCCATGGCGACCGGCAGGGCGCCGTCCCGGACCGACTTTTCGGCCGAGATCAGTTTGCCCCAGACCGTGAAGCCGCCCTCGCCGTCGAGGATTTCGCCGGCGCGCAGGTCCTTCTTGGCGCAGGCAACGACGTCGGCGTGGAAGCCTTCCGGAGCTCCGGTGGCGACACCGCGGAGTGCCGCGTTGGCGATGGAGACGTTGAGCTCCAGGCCGACGTAGTGGTACGGGCGGTAGAGGGCGGCGTACTGGCCGGTGGGGTCCGGGTGCCACGGGTATTCCTGGAAGCAGCCGGAGACATACTTGTTCGTGGCCTTCACCACGACGAAGACGCCCTCCTGGGTGTTGTGGGGGATCCAGTCGCCCTCACGGGTCACGCTGGACATGACGTCGACGCTTCCGGCGTTGCTGAGCACGCCGCCGTCGGCCGCGGGGCGGCAGATCGTGGCGATCTCTTCGACGTCGCCGGGAGTGAACGTCAGTCCTTCGTCGGACGGACGCAGGCCCGCCGCGTTGGCCACAGCCGCCATCTCGATGGCGGCCTTGGTGCCGTCGCGGAAGGAGGTGTGCATGTAGGGGTTGAGCTGGCCGGAGTCCGTCAGTTCCTTGGAGAATTCCCAGTTCTCCCAGACGTTGTCCGGGTTCATCTGGTGGTAGTGGGACAGGTACTTGGCACCCTTGCCGGCGCAGACAACCTCGAAGCCGGACGTCCGTGCCCAGTCGACGAGCTCCCAGATCAGCGCGGGCTGGTCCCCGTATGCCAGTGAATACACGACGCCGGCCTCTTTGGCCCGCTTGGCCAGGGCCGGGCCGGCGAGGGCGTCCGCCTCGACGGTCACCATGATGATGTGCTTGCCCGTCTCGATGGCGCGGAGCGCGTGGTTGATGCCCACGATCGGGTTGCCGGTGGCCTCGACGATGACGTCCAGGTCGGCGTCGAACAGGACGGACGCATCGGTCACGACGGTGGTGGCCCGGGTGGCAAGCGCCGTCTCGATGTCTTCTACGAAGGCTTCCTCGGGCCACTCCACCAGCTTCAGTGCGCCCTTGGCGCGTTCGGCGTTGATGTCCGCGATGGCAACGACATGGATGCCGGGGATGTTGCGGGCCTGTGCCAGGTACATGGTGCCGAACCGTCCGGCGCCGATCAGTCCCACGCGGATCGGGGCGCCTTCGGCCTCGCGTTGGGTCAGAAGTTTGTGCAGGTTCATAACTACCTTTCAATGGGTGCGGCTCCATCCCGTGTGGATGGCCGGCAGAAAGCATCGGGTCCGCCGCAGCGTTGCGGTGAAGTGACGCTCAGGTGGCTGGCTGGGGTGTGCTGCCTCAATCCCGGGCGGTGCTGCGGTAGACAATCGGCTCCGAAGTAAACATAATGGAACCGGTTCCACT
>Ga0307416_100001988_pt1 | contig 11461 bp, 12 predicted proteins | sample DK1Cmetagenome_2_FD_203821 | JGI IMG/M metagenome (GOLD analysis project Ga0307416, IMG submission 203821) | Maize rhizosphere microbial communities from greenhouse at UC Davis, California, United States - DK15-C-3 | ecosystem: Host-associated > Plants > Roots > Rhizosphere > Soil | place...
CCGACTTCCAGGCCGTCTCGCACCGCCTGGCGGAGATCGCCACGCGGGTGCAGGCCGCGCGGCTGCTCGTGTACCAGGCGGCCTCCGTCTACGACCAGGGCCTGCGTCCGGTCACGCAGGCCGCCGCGATGGCGAAGCTGATGGCGACCGAGGTCGCGCAGCAGGCGGTCGACGCCGCGGTCCAGGTCCACGGCGCGCAGGCGCTGCAGCGCGGGCACCTGCTCGAGCACCTCTACCGCGAGGTGCGCGCGCCGCGGATCTACGAGGGCGCCTCCGAGATCCAGCGCGAGATCATCGCGCGCGCGCTGTTCCGCTCCGGCTGAGCCGGCCTAGACGCCCCCGGGCGCGCGCTCGGCCTGCTTGGTCCGGGCGTCGGGGTCGCGCGCGTCGCCGATCAGCGAGGCGGCGATGCCGATCGCGAAGCAGCCGGCGACCATCGCCAGCGAGGCCTCCGGGCCGATCTTGTAGACGTCCTCGATCAGCAGCTTGACCGCCACGAGCGCCAGCACGACGGCGATCGTCTCGTCGAGGTAGCGGAAGCGCCGGATCAGCCCCTCGACCAGCACGAAGAGCGCGCGCATGCCGAGCAGCGCGAACACGTTGCCCATCCAGATCAGCACCGAGTCGCGCGTGATCGCGAACGCGGCCGGGATCGAGTCGACCGCGAACGCGATGTCGGCCGCGACGATCGCCGCCAGGCAGAGGAACAGCGGCGTCACGTGACGGCGCCCGTCGAGCTTCACGAACCAGTGCGCGGCGTGGTACTCGCCCGTCACCGGGAAGAAGCGTCGGACTCCCCGCACGACGAAGTTCTTGTCGGGGTCGACGTTCTCGGCGACGCCCTTGAGGATCCGGTAGGCGAGCACGAGCAGCAGCACGCCGAGCAGGTAGATCACGATGTGGAACTGCTCGATCAGCGCGACGCCGCCGAGGATCGCGAGCCCGCGCAGCACGAGCGCCGCGACGATGCCCCAGAACAGCAGCCGCGCGCGGTGCTCCTCGGGCACGCCGAAGTACGCGAAGAGCAGGATGAAGACGAACAGGTTGTCGAGCGAGAGCGAGCGCTCGATGAAGTAGACGGTCGTGTACGTGACGGCGTCGTCGCCGTTCGACAGCGCGAGCACGACGACCGCCGCCAGCAGCGAGACGACGAGCCAGCCGATGCTCCACCACAGGCCCTCGCGGAAGCTCGGCTCGCGCCCGCGGGCGAAGAAGTGCAGGTCGATCCAGAGGAACGCGATCGTAACCGCGGCCAGGACGACCCACGGCAGCGGGCCCGAGAAGAACCCGAGCGGCGGCGCCATCAGACGAAGTAGAAGGTGAGGGCCAGCACGGCATACACCGCTAGCAGCTGGAGCCCCTCGAACCAGGTCGACTCGCCCTCCTGCGTCACCTGGTTCGCGATCAGCACCGCGAGCACGACTGCCCCGAGCTCGAAGCCGTTGAACACGAGCGCGAGCGGGAAGTCGCCGACGAACAGCGACAGCAGCACGAGCACGGGCGCCGCGAACAGCGCGATCTGCGCGCTCGAGCCGATCGCGATGTTGACCGCGAGGTCCATCTTGTCGCGCGCGGCGAAGTAGATCGCGACCCAGTGCTCGGCCGCGTTGCCGACGATCGCGACCACGATGATGCCGACGAAGAACGGCGACAGGCCGATCGACTCGGACGCCTCGGTGATCGAGCCGACGAGGATCTCCGACATCAGGCCGACGGCCACGCCGGCGATCGCCAGCATGATCACGCTCGTGCGCACCGTCCACGGCTCGCCGACGTGATCCTCGGGCCCGTGCTCGGGGTTGAACAGGTCCTTGTGCGTCTTGAGCGAGAAGAACAGGCCCGCGACGTAGGTCGCGAGCAGAACGAGCGCGACGCCGACCGACAGCTTCTCGACGTCCGAGTCGTAGTCGACGGCCTTCGCGTCGGGACGCGGCAGGCCGGTGCCCTGGACCAGCTCGAAGATCGCCGGCGCGATCAGCGCCACGACCGCGAGCAGCAGCATCAGCGCGGTGACGTTCGCGGCCGTGCGCTCGAACCGCTGGCGCTCGCGCCCTATGCCGCCGACGAGCATCGCGGCGCCCATCACGAGCAGCACGTTGCCGAGGATCGATCCGATCAGCGACGCCTTGACGACCTCCTGCAGACCCTCGTTGAGCGCGAAGAACGCGATGATCAGCTCCGGGGCGTTGCCGAACGTCACGTTCAGGAAGCCGCCGATGCCGGGACCGGAGCGGGCCGCGAGCTCCTCGGTCGCGCGCCCCATCAGCGCAGCCGTCGGGATCACGCCGAGCGCCGAGGTGATGAAGATCACGCTCGCGGAGGCGTGCGCCAGCTCGAGCACGATCGCGATCGGGATGAACGGCACGAGCAGGTATGGCCAGCCCGAGCCGCTCAAGAGGAATCGGCGCAGGCTGAACCCGCGTTCGGGCGCCCCCGCGCTCACGCGATCAGCCGTTCAGCAGCTCAGCGCACTTGCGCGCCTTCTCGGTGTCGTCGCCCGCCTCGGTGACGCACTTCGAGAACTTCTCGAAGTCCTCGGACGAGCCGCTCCCGCCGGACGGAGCGGACGTGCCGCCCGAGCCGGACGACCCGCCGAGCGCGCGGAGCCCGCCGAGCTTCCCGAGCAGCTCGTTGAACGGCTTCGCATCGGCCGGCTCGGCGATGTCCTGGTCCTCGTTGAGGTCGCTGATCGAGACGTCGAACGCGACCGAGCCGGTCGAGCCGGTCGACTTGTCGTCGATCCCGAAGCTGACGACCATCCGGCGCATGATCTGGTCGTCCTTGCCCGTGTAGATCTCGACGCGCGGGTCCTTGACGGCCTCCGTCGCCTCGCGCTTCTGCGCCTCGGTGATCTTCTCGGGCACGTTGCCCGCCGTGCCGAGCCCGAGCGACGACGCCTTCTCGAGCGCGGTGTTGACGTCGTCGAGCAGCCTGCCGACGTCGACGCCGCCGGTGATCTTGATCGTGTCGTCGTCGCCGACCTTCGCCTCGCCCTCGTTCTTGGCGTCCGTCAGCCACCTGCGCGGGTCGATCCCGAGCGACGCGAGGCTCTGCTTGTCCGACTGCGAGCCCTGCTTGCGCGCCTGCTCGTAGGCGGCCTTGAACTGCTGGAAGACCTGTTCGCTGAGCACGTAGTCGGTGCCCTGGAACGAGACGAAGCCCTTCTCGCCCGTCGACGTCGCGCCCGCCTTGAAGCTCTGGCCGGCGCCCTCGAAGCCGGCGTCGAGGTTGAACTTCGGCAGCTTGTCGCCGCCCTGCGACTGGAACGGGCCCGACAGGCTGATGCTGACCGGACCGTCGAGCTCGGACTTGCCGCCCTGCGCCTCGATCTTGACCGTCAGGTCGAGCTTGCCCGACTTGACCTGCTTCGAGCCCGTGAACGTCTGCGTCAGCAGGTCGTTGACGTCGGTGCTCGACGAGGCCTCGTCACCGGACGAGTCGCCCCCGCCGCAGGCGGCGACCAGCAGGGCGACGGCCGCCAGCAGCGACAGTAGGAGTGCGGGACGCAGGCGTGTCATCGGGCAACAGGCTCCTGTGGTGGCGAAACGAACGGCCGCAGGCTGGGTTGCAGCACGTGGCGAGCCGACGAGGCGAGCCTAGCATCGGACAATGGCCCGCAGACGCACTCTTCGTTGCGCACGCATTGCGCTCCTGTGCGCGCTCACGCTCGGCGTCGGCGCGGCGATCGCCGACGCCGCGAAGCCGCGCAAGACGATCGGGCGCGAGCTCACGAGGCTCTACGTCGGCGGGCAGATCGACCAGGCGACCTACGACGCGGACCGCGCGATCCACACCGGCGTCAAGCGCACGATCAGGCGCTTGACGGGGACGCGCAAGGCCGAGCTCGCCGGCGTGGTCGAGACCGTCGGGCGGATCGCAGCGCGCGGCGACATGCGCGCCTCGCGGCTCTACCCGCTGTTCCTGACGCTGCAGCGCAATCTCGAGTGGTGGTCGTCGCAGCCGCTGCTCGCCGCCGGCCAGCGCATCACGTTTCCCGGGTCGGAGCTCGTCTGGCAGTACGTGCCGGGCCAGGGGCTGCAGCTGCACCCGCTCGCCAACTTCGGCAAGCTCAACGCCTACGCCAAGGGCAGCCGGCGCAACAACGCGCGCAACGCCGTGCTGCTCGACGAGCTGATGGCGCTCGCCGTGCCGCGCGGCGGCGGGCTGGCATGGGAGTACTACTTCGACTTCGACGGCGGTCGCCCGCCGTGGGTCTCGAGCCTCGCGCAGGGCACGGGGCTGCAGGCGATCGCGCGCTCGGCCGCGAAGCTCCGGAGGATGCCCGAGCTGCTGCCGAGCATCCAGCGTGGGCTGACCATGTTCGAGCAGCCGCCGCCGAGCGGCGTGCGCGTCGCGAGCCGCGGCGGCGGCGCGCACTACGTGCAGTACTCGTTCGCGCCGGGAGTGCGCGTGATCAACGGCTTCGTGCAATCGCTCGTCGGGCTCTTCGACGTCGCGCAGATCACCGGCGACCAGCGCGCCGCCCGCCTGTTCGCCGACGGCGACCGGGCCGCCATGGCGGAGCTGCCGACGTTCGACACCGGGGCGTGGTCGTACTACTCGCGCGGCGCGGTCGCGCGCGAGTCCGACCTGCACTACCACGTGCTGCTGCGCGACTTCCTGACGTCGCTGTGCGACCGCACCGGCGAGCCGGTCTACTGCACGGCCGAGTCGCACTTCACGTCCTACCTGACCGTGCCGCCCGAGCTCGACCTGCGCACGCAGCGCGTGCCCGGGGGCAAGCCGGCGACGCTGCGCTTCTCGCTGTCGAAGATCTCGAGTACCACGCTGCGCGTGACCGCGCCGACGGGCCGCCAGGTGCTCGCCGTCGCCGCCGGCCTGGTCGGCCGGGGCACGCGCTCGGTCGCCTGGCGGGTGCCGCGCAGGGCCGGCGTATACACGGTACGGATCGACGCGGCCGACCTCGCCGGCAACGCCGCGGGCATCGAGGAGCCCGTCGAGGTGCTCGAGCCGAAGCGCCGCAGGCCGGCCGCGAAGTAGGCTGCCGGGCCGTCGATGGTCCCGCGCACGATCCTCTACACGGGCAAGGGCGGCGTCGGGAAGACGTCGGTCGCAGCCGCCACCGCCCGCCGCTGCGCCGCCGCCGGGCTGCGCACGGTGGTGCTCTCGACCGACCCGGCGCACTCGCTCGCGGACGTGCTCGAGCTCGCGGTCGGCAACGAGCCGACGGAGCTGGCGCCGAACCTGTGGGCGCAGCAGATCTCCGCGCAGGACGAGCTCGAGCGCCACTGGTCGGCCGTACAGGGCTGGCTCGGGCAGGTGCTGGTCGAGCGCGGCGTCGAGCGGATCGCGGCCGAGGAGCTGACCGTCCCACCCGGCGGCGACGAGCTGTTCAGCCTGCTGCGCATCCGGCGCCACGTCGAGGCCGGCGAGTGGGACGTGATCGTCGTCGACTGCGCGCCGACGGGCGAGACGCTGCGGTTACTGTCGTTCCCCGAGGCGGCGCGCTGGTGGCTCGGCAAGCTGATGGGGCGCGAGACGCAGCTGCTGGCGGCGGCGCGGCCGCTGGCGCGCGCGTTCCTCGATCTGCGGCTGCCGGACGAGGACGTGATCGGCGAGGTGCACGGGCTCGTCAGCAACCTCGTCGCGATGCACGACATCCTGCGCGACCGCGACGCGGTGTCGGTGCGGCTCGTGATGACGCCGGACCGGATGGTCGTCGCCGAGGCGATGCGCACGTTCACCTACCTGAGCCTGTACGGCTACCTGACCGACGCGGTGATCGTGAACCGCGTCTTCCCCGCCGAGCTCGACGGCACCTACTTCGGCGCGTGGCGGGCGCTGCAGCAGCGCGAGCTCGAGCGCGTGCGCGAGGGGTTCGCGCCGGTGCCGGTGCTGTGCGCGCCGTACTTCGAGGCCGAGGTGCTCGGCGAGGCGATGCTCGACCGGCTCGGCGACGCGCTGCTCGCGGGCACGGCGCCCGCCGCGATGCTGCACGCCGGGCTCGCCCAGGAGTTCACGCTCGAGGACGGCGAGGGCGAGGTGCGGCTCGCGGTGCCGTTCGCCGGCAAGGGCGACGTCTCGCTCAAGAAGGTCGGCGACGAGCTGGTCGTGCGCGTGGACGGTCGCAAGCGCACGGTCGTGCTGCCGCCTGCGCTGGCGGTGCTGCGGCCGGCCGGCGCCGCGCTCGACGACGGCGCGCTGGTGGTGCGCTTTGCCTGACGGCGACCGCGACGCGCTGAACGCCGTGCGCGCCCACCTCGACGAGGCGCACGCCGCCGCCGACAGGCTGGTAGAGGAGGCTCAGCGCACGGCCGGGGAGTCGCGCGTCCCGCCGCGCGGCTGGCAGAGCCGGCCCGCCGGCGATGCGGCGGCCCCGGAGCTGCAGGCGCTGCTGGCGCTGCTCGCGGCCGTCCGCGACGCGGTGCCCACCGAGCTCTCGCGCCAGCTCGCGCAGGCACTGCGCGAGCTGCTGCTCGCGCTGCGCGCGCTGATCGACTGGTATCTCGAGCGGCTCGGTGAGCCGAGCGCCGAGCGCTCCCGCGTCGAGGTCGAGGACATCCCGCTGGACTGACCTAGACTGGCCGCGGTGACGGCCACTATCCCCGCTTTCCGCGCGCTTCCCAAGGAGATGCAGCAGGCCGCCGGCGCCGCCGGGGCGCTGATGCTGACGCTCTTCCTCCCGTGGTACTCGGCCGTGTTCCGCGGCGACGAGTCGCAGTCGTTCAACCGCTCGGCGTTCGGTGAGTTCTCGTTCGTCGAGGCCGCCGTGCTGCTGGTCGCAGCGGGGGTCCTCTACCTGATCTGGGCGCGCTCGCAGCGCAAGGGGTTCCACCTGCCCGGCGGCGACGGCACAGTGATCATGGTGGCCGGGGCCTGGGCTTCGCTGCTGCTCGTCTGGCGCCTGTTCGACACGCCCGAGTCGCCCGACACCGAGTTCGGCCTCCAGTGGGGCATCTTCGTCGCACTCGGCGTTGCCGGACTGTTGACGGCGGCCGGCGCCCGCGTGCGCGCCGCGCATCGCCCCGAGCCGCCCAACCCCGCCGCCGACGACGCCGGCTGGGAGCACCCGCCGCCGCCGGAGCGCCGCCCGGAGCGCCGCCCGCGCGAGCCGACGGCGGTCACCGAGGCGCTGCGCGACCGTCCCGGCTGGGAGGGCGAGCCGCCCGATGCGCCCGGCCGCGCCGAGCGACGCGAGCCGCCGGACTCCGATCGGCGGTTCTAGTCGGTCGCGTAGACCGCCAGCGGCAGCAGCAGCGTGGCGACGAAGATCAGCCCGATGCCGGTCGCGATGAGCGGCCGCGAGCGGTAGACGTGGCCGGTGACGCCGACGACGAAGCCGAGCGCCATCAGCACGACGAACGGCACCGGCGAGGGCGAGAACGCGAAGAGGACCACCAGCGAGACCCTATTCTCAGGGCTCATGCCGGACCCCACCTCAGTCCCCGACGTCGACGCGGGCCTGCGCTCGGTCGGCTACCTGCCGGGCGAGTCGACGGCGCTCGTCGCCTACCTGGCCGCGCGGCTCGGCAAGCCGGTGCTCGTCGAGGGGCCGGCCGGCGTCGGCAAGACCGAGCTGGCCAAGGCGCTCTCCTCGTACCTCGGGCGCGTGCTCGTGCGGCTCCAGTGCTACGAGGGCCTCGACGAGGCGAAGGCGCTGTACGAGTGGAACTACCGCAAGCAGCTCCTGCGGATCCAGGCCGAGGCGGCCGGGACCGGGTGGGACGCGGTCCAGGACGACATCTTCGGCGAGGAGTTCCTGCTCGCCCGCCCGCTGATGGTGGCGATCGCGTCGACCGAGCCGGTCGTGCTGCTGATCGACGAGATCGACAAGACCGACCAGGAGTTCGAGGCGATGCTGCTCGAGCTGCTGTCCGACTTCCAGATCTCGATCCCTGAGCTGGGCCGGATCGAGGCGCGCACGCATCCGGTCGTGCTGCTCACCTCGAACAACTCGCGCGAGCTGACCGAGGCGCTCAAGCGCCGCTGCCTCTACCTCTGGCTCGACTATCCCAGCAGGGAGCACGAGCTCGAGATCGTGCGGCTGCACGCGCCGGCGCTGCCGGAGGCGGTCGCGGCGAAGCTCGTCGACGTGATCGCGCAGGTGCGCGAGCTCGACCTCAAGAAGCCGCCCTCGATCGCCGAGTCGATCGACTGGGCGCGCGCGCTGCTGCTGCTCGGCGCCGACGAGATCGACGAGGACGTGTTCCGCGCGACGATGTCGATCATCGTCAAGCATCGCACCGACCTCGACGTCGTCGCCGAGCGCGTCGGCGTGCGGCTCGGGCTGGCGCCGCGGCCGGCGTGAGCCTGCCGGCGCGGATCGTCGACTTCGGCGAGGCGCTGCGCGCCGAGGGCGTGGCCGTCGGTACGTCGGAGCTGCTCGACGCGTTCGCGGCGCTCGACGAGGTGCCGTGGACCGACCGGCCGGCGTTCCGCGAGGCGCTCGCGGCGACGCTCGCCAAGTCGCCCGACGACCGGCGCGTGTTCGAGCTCGTATTCGAGCGCTTCTTCTTCCGCGCCGCCGAGGAGCAGGCGATGGCGCGCGACGTGCGCGAGCAAGGGGATGCCGAGGCCGGCATCACGGGCGGGGAGCAGATCGACCTGGACAACCTGCGCGAGCAGGCGATCCAGGCGATCCGCGACGGCGACGAGAGCGCGATGCGCGACCTCGCGCGGCTCGCGATCGCCGCGCTCGGGCGCCGCGGCGAGGGCTCGGGCGTGCTCGGCGTCGACGTTCAGCGGATCCGCCGCGCGCTCGACCTGCGCAGCGACGGTCAGCGGCGCGACGACGGCGGCGAGCCGCTCGCGCGCGATCAGATCCGCCGCTTCGAGCAGCAGCTGCGGCGCGAGCTCGAGCGCGCGCAGATCGAGCGCACGCAGGAGCTGCCGCCGGCGCGTCCGCTGAACGAGCTCGACCGCGCGCTCCCGTCGGGCCCGCTGCAGGACCTCGCCGCCGTGCACCGCGTCGTGATGCAGCTCAAGCGGCGGCTGGCGACGCAGGGTCACGAGGCGCGCGGCCGGCGCCGGCACGCGCATGTGGACGTGCGGAGGACGATGCGCGCGTCGCTGCAGACCGGCGGCGTGCCGGTCGTGCTCAAGTTCCGCCCGCAGCGCCCGCGCCGGCCCGAGCTCTACGTGCTGTGCGACGTCTCGACCAGCGTGACGAGCGCGTCGGTCTTCTTCCTCTCGGTGCTGCACGCGCTGCACGACTCGTTCCGCAAGATGCGCTCGTTCGTGTTCGTCGAGCGGATCTCCGAGGTCACCGACGTCTTCGCGCGCGAGCGCAGCTTCAAGGCGGTGTCGGAGGCGATCGGGCGCGACGCGGGCGTCGCCGACGTGTCCGGCTACACCGACTACGGACGCGTCTGGCGCGAGTTCCTGTCGCTGGTCGAGGACGACCTGCACCCGCGCGCGACCGTGATCGTGCTCGGCGACGCGCGCACGAACGGGCGCGACCCGCGCGCCGACGCGTTCGCGCGGATCGCCGCCCACGCGGGGCGCACGTTCTGGCTCAACCCCGAGCCGCGCCTGTACTGGAACTACGGCGACTCGGTCGTGCGCGCGTATGCGCCGTTCTGCGAGCTGCACGAGTGCTGGACCACGCGCCAGCTGGAGGACTTCGTCAAGGCGCTGACGCGCCCGCAGCACGCCTGATTCGCGCCTGCGGCCGCGCGGGTAGGCGCGCGGCATGGCCTTCCTCTCCACCGTGCTGGCCTCCAGCACCAACGACGCCGGCGGCTGGGGCCTGCTCTGGATCGCCCTCACCGTCATAGCGATCGTCGTCGTGATCGGCGCCGTCTGGGCGTTCACGGCGCGGCGCGGCAGCCGCACGCCGGATCGCTCGCGCCATCGTCACGACCCGGGCGTGCGCGGCAGTCAGCGCCGCATTCAGTAGCCTGTCGCGCATAGCAATCAGGGGGGCTGGGGAGATCGCCCGGCTGAGATAGGTCCCGCGCTGGGCCTGACCCTTCGAACCTGTGGGGTAATGCCCGCGGAGGGAGCGATGCAGAGCGAGGCCGAGGCTCCCGTGGTGGGGCCTCGTGACGTACAGCAGGCGGGCGTCGAGCTGGACGCCGTCGAGAAGTCCTTCGGCGCAGTCCAGGCGCTGCGCGGCGTGACGCTGCGCGTGGCGCCCGGCGAGATCGTCGCGGTCGTCGGGCCGAGCGGGTGCGGCAAGACGACGCTGCTGGAGCTGGTCTGCGGGTTGACGGCGCCCGACGCGGGGGCCGTGCGCGCGGGCGCGGCCGCGCTGATGCCGCAGCGCGACGCGCTGCTGCCGTGGCTCAGCGCGCTCGACAACGCGGGGCTTGCCCTGCGCGTGGCGGGCGCCTCGCGCGCGGCGGCGCGGGCGGCCGCGCACGAGCACTTCGCCGCGTTCGGCCTCGAGGGCTTCGAGCGCGCGCGGCCGGCGGCGCTGTCGGGCGGGATGCGCCAGCGCGTCGCGTTCCTGCGCACGCTGCTGGCCGGGCGGCCGGTGCTGTGTCTGGACGAGCCGTTCGGCGCGCTGGATGCCCTGACGCGGCTGCAGATGCAGCGCTGGCTGGCGGATGCGCTCGAGCGCGAGCCGCGCACCGTGCTGCTGGTCACGCACGACGTCGAGGAGGCCGTGCTGCTGGCCGACCGCGTCGTCCTGCTGTCGCCGCGCCCGGGCCGGATCGTCTCGGTGCTCGACGTCACCCCCGCCCGCCCGCGGGCGCGCGACGATCGCGCCGTGGTCGAGCTGCGCGAGCGCGCGCTGGAGGCGCTCGGAGCCGCATGACGGCCGCGCTCGCCCTCCTCGCGATCGTCCTCGGCTGGGAGGTGCTCGTGCGCCTCGGTGGCGTCGACCCGCTGCTGCTGCCGGCCCCGACGCAGGTGCTCGACGCGCTGTGGCAGGACCGCTCGCTGCTCGCGCCGGACCTGTGGGCGACGAGCTACGAGGTCGTGCTGGGGCTGCTCGCCGCGGTGGTCACCGGCGCCCTGCTCGGCCTCGCGATGCACCTCTCCCCCGCGCTGCGGCGCGCGCTGCGGCCGCTCGTGATCGGCTCGCAGGCCGTGCCGGTGCCGGTCATCGCGCCGCTCGTGATCCTCGTGCTCGGCTTCGGCCTCGCGCCGAAGGTGCTGCTGGTCGCGCTCGTCTGCTTCTTCCCGATCACGATCAACCTCTACGACGGCCTGCGCGCCGCCGACCCCGACGCGCGGCGGCTGCTGCGCTCGCTGCAGGCGACGCGCTGGCAGGCGCTGCGGCTGGTCGAGGCGCCGGCCGCGCTGCCGGCCGCGTTCACCGGGCTGAAGGTCGCCGCCGCGGTCGCCGTGATCGGCGCGGTCTTCGCCGAGTGGGCCGGGGCCGAGCGCGGGCTCGGGCGCGCGCTGCTGACGGCCAACGGCCAGCTCGCGACCGCCCGCGCGTTCGCCGCCACGCTGCTGCTCTTCCTGCTGGCGATCGCCCTCTACGGCGCCTGCGCACTGCTCGAGCGGCGCGTGGTCGACTGGATCCCTCGCACCGGACCCGGAGGAA
>Ga0307416_100001989_pt1 | contig 11460 bp, 11 predicted proteins | sample DK1Cmetagenome_2_FD_203821 | JGI IMG/M metagenome (GOLD analysis project Ga0307416, IMG submission 203821) | Maize rhizosphere microbial communities from greenhouse at UC Davis, California, United States - DK15-C-3 | ecosystem: Host-associated > Plants > Roots > Rhizosphere > Soil | place...
ATCAATCAGTTTACAGCCGATAATTCCGAGATTATTTTGCCTTTCGGCGAAAGCCAGAATCTTTGTAAAAGTATCTTCTGCAACAACGGTGTCGGGATTTAAAACACAAACGTACTTTCCTTTCGCTTGACGAACACCAATATTATTGCCTTTTGGGAAACCAAAATTTTCTGTGTTTTCAATAAGCTTTACGCCTGGGAATTTTTCTTTCATCATTAAAACACTTCCGTCTGATGAATTATTATCTACCACGATAATTTCTGCATCGATTGTTGCAATTGCTTCCTGCACGCTTAAAAGGCATAGTTCGAGAAAGTAACGTACATTGTAATTTAAAATAACAACCGATAATTGCATGAATAATTGAATCTGTAGATTTTGGCCGAAGTTAGAAATTTTCTGATAATCCTAAGCGCAGCGACCAATCGTTTTTACTGATTCCGTAATCCAAAGCCAAATTACTGCCGTTGCGTTTATTCCATTTAATGCGAATTCCAGTTCCAACCGCAGGATTCCATTTTTTAAATTCATACGTATCAAGTTTAGAAACTGACGAAATATTCGTAAAAAAAACAGCGCCAAAAAATCCGTTTCGGCTTATATCGGTTCTGTATTCCGTTTCAAAATACATTAAAGCATTGCTTCGATATCTGTTTTTGGTAAATCCGCGGCCCGTTTTTCCTTCACGGTCCCAACCAATGCTGGGCAAATCCAGATAATGGGGTTTTCCTCCAAAAGTGGACCAAAAAAATGCTCTAGAAGCCCAAATCCGATGTTTGGTTTTACTAAAAGAATGATATTTTCGGGCATCAAAATAGATAGACTGCCACTTGTCGCCTTCTACTCCACTGGTATTGAGCCGTAAATCGGCTTCGACATATAAACCCTGTTCTGGATTAATAATATTTTCTCTTGAGTCGTACAAACCTTGAATCGCAAATCCGAAAGAAGTCTCATCAGAATAATCGCCATTCATATATTTATAATAATCGGTTTCTCCATCGATATAAGATTCTTCAGAAATATTTTTATAATTATCGAAAAGAAAACCAACTCCCAAACGATAATTTCCGACAATCTGCCTTGTTATAAATTGATAAAAACGCCACTGTTTGTAATCGAGAGTTGACATTTCTTTATCAGAATTGTCGGCGCCCAATCCGTAAGTATCCTGAGGATAAATCATATACCGATAATCTCCAATTAGATTCCATTTATTATCACTTGTGTAAATATAAGATTGGATTGGAAATACAAATTGATTGCTGAAACTGAAATAAGGCGAAAAAGTGATCTGAGACATTTTAGTTTTTTCTGCATCTCCCAAATAAAAAGTCGTCAGAAAAGAAACAACCAAGCCATTACTGGAATTAGCGCCGACAGGGACGGGCAACAAAGAAAAAGTTAGTTTTCGCTTTCTATCTGGCCGAATCGTATCCTGCTTATCAAAAATTTTATGAATAACGTCAAGAATATCTCGAGTTCCCACGTCTGTACTATCATTTTGAGCGTGACAAAACAATCCTATTAATAGTAAAACCAAGACATATTTAACTTGTAAACTATTCACAAACAATATCTTAAAAAAACCATTTCTTACAAATTTAAAATTTTATTAAGAATAAAATCAAAAATTTTATCTGAATTAAAAAGATTTTTGAATGAAGCAAAAAAGTTATATTTGAAATGATAAACTTATGATTTTGAAAAACTTGCAAACGCTACGAATTTTTATTTTTTTACCATTAATGCTGCTTTTTGGTTTTTCTGCAAAATATCAGAAGAATGGACCAAACCTTGTAAAATCGAATAAATGGTTTATTGCTGGGCCTGCAATAGAAAGCGAAGAGGAAATAAACAAAATTAGGCTAGAAAAAGGAATTGTTGCTGTTACAGCAAAAGACAATCCGAAAGGAGAAATAGAATTGAATGTCATGATTACACCTTCTGAAACCAATGACGGAGTTCCAACCGATCTTTCAGACGATTCTAAAGCGGTAGAAATTACCTATCAATCAACGCAGATAATAAAACTACAGGCAAGAGAGGGAAATGACGAAGGAACGGGTTGTGTACATGGAGGTTCACACCCAAGAGTAAGTATTCCCGCTTCGCCAAAACATTTTTCTACCATAAAAATTCCTTGGTCAGATTTTAGACAAGACGAACTTCCTGACGGAAAACTTTTGAATATCCATAATATATGCAAATTCAATTTTGTCAATTATAATCCTGTTTCTGGTTCGGTTTTAAAGATTAAATCGGTTATATTTTAGTTCTTTTTGTTTCAGGTTTCAGGTTTTCAAGTTTTCAAGTTTTCACCGCAAAGCACGCAAGGTTTTGCTAAATATCCCACTCATTATAAACGCAAGGTTCGCAAAGCTTTTTGTAAAAAACTTTGCGAACCTTGCGTATAGCTTTGCGCTCTTTGTGGTTAAGTTCATCAACTTGAAACTTGAAACCTGAAACTTGAAACCTTAAAGATGCAACTGAATTTTATATCTGTTCAAAATTTTCATTACAAAAAGCATAATTATTGAAAACACTAAAGACCACAAAATCCCTGGAATTCCTTCTCTAAAATATCCTGGTATAATATGAAGGTTGAAAGCTTTACAGAAATAATAAATAACGCCTGGTAAAATATAAATCAACAATGGGTTTGCCGCTGCAGGCATAAAGAATTCGCTCCATTTGGTTTGTTTTTTAACTTCCATCAGCCAATACAGAAAATAGAACAAAGCGGTGCAAATTGCTGCAGAGAACATTGTCCAAGATGGCGTTCCTTTTATTTTTGAAATTCCGAAATATGGGCGAAGCAAAACTGCTGTTACCGTAAACAAAACAATAAAGCCAATTACCGGCCAGTTGATTTTGGAACTGATTTTTCGATCAAAAAACAATAAAGAAATTATAATTCCTGCCGAAGTCAGCGAAACATGCGTTAGATGTCCCGCTATAAAACCCAACCAAGAAGTGTTTTGAACAAAAGAGTTTTCGATTAAATTGAGAGAATTCATTACAACAGCAAAAACTAAAAACGCAATCATTGCCCACAGATTTCCTGAAACCAGCCAATAAAAAATGACGGTAAAAAGGTACGCCCAACCTATCAAACCGAGAATTCCCCACCATTTTGGCGTCATTCCGCGATCTCCAGTATCTTGCACATATATAAAGTAGAGTGCTATGAGAACCAAAATTCCTCCGTATTGCAATACGTTTTTTAGCCAAAGAGGAAAATCTTTTGGATATTTATTCCAAATCGGAATTGGCATTGAATAAGCCAAAAGTCCCCAAAATGCAGGCGTAATTATCATTTTAGCGGCATCATATCCATATTCCGCATTGACCATAAAAACACCAATTATAATAAGTGCAATGGCTCTTTTTAAAGTGTGTGTCCAGATTGTTTTTGGACTGTCTCCTTTTATAAGTCGGGCATTAAAAGCAAACGGAATAGACATTCCAACAATAAATAAAAAAGCAGGAAAAACTAAATCAACAAAAGTCATTGCATCAGCGTCTGCGGGCATGTGCTTCATCCATTGAGGCACATTTTGAATACTCGCCAATTCGTTTACAAAAATCATTACAAAAATGGTAATTCCACGCAAAGCATCAATGGAAATAATACGCTGATTAAACAAATTCTCTTTTATTTTCATAATTTTTTACTTTTTTACTAAAAATCAAATATAACATAATTCTAAAATGTCTTGTTACAAATTCTCGACTAATTTTGCGCGTTATAAAACTGATTTATACATTTTTGTTACATGCTTTCATTCCTCAAATCGAAACCCGCATTAAAAGAACTGCTTGATGGCAGTTTTGTAGATATCCATTCTCATATCTTGCCTGGAATTGATGACGGAGCAAAAAACATGACAAAATCAATTGAATTGGTTTCGGCTTTACAAAAACTTGGAGTTTCTCAAATGGTAACAACGCCGCATATCAATCATTATGTTTGGAATAATTCTCCTGAAATTATTCAGTCTAAACTCAAAGAAACCCAAAAAACATTAGACGAAAATAAAATTAAAATGCCTGTTCAGGCTGCAGCCGAATATTTTATTGACAGCTGGTTTGAAAATCATTTTAAAGAAGAAAAACTTCTGACTTTAAAAGACAATTATGTTTTGGTGGAAATGTCATATTTAAATGCTCCGCTAAATATTTACAAAACCATTTTTGAGATACAAGTTGCGGGTTACATTCCCGTTTTGGCACATCCTGAACGATATGTTTTTTACCACAACAGGTTTTCGGAATATGAAAAATTGAAAAATGCGGGCTGTGTTTTTCAGCTGAATATTCTTTCTACAGTAGAATATTATGGATCGCAGATTGCTAAAACTGCCGACGATCTTTTAGCAAAAGGAATGTATAATTTTTGCGGAACCGATGTTCATCATAAAAAGCATATTGCTGCCTTTGACGATAAAATAAAAATTAAAAATATTGAGCCTTTAAAAGAAGTTATTAAGAATAATCAATTTTTTAAGTTCTAAAAACCTAATAGGCGTTTTCTTCTCCTTTAAAAATATTGATAATAGTCTTTACAATAATTTTAATGTCAAGCAGAAAACTCCAGTTTTCGATATACCAAATATCATATTCCACTCTGTTCTCCATATCGCTTAAGACTTTTGTTTCTCCTCTAAAGCCATTTACCTGCGCCCAGCCCGTAATTCCAGGTTTGGCATATTGACGCACCAAATAATTATTAATAAGATCACTGTACTCTTTAGCGAGATTAACCATATGAGGTCTTGGACCTACGACAGACATATCGCCAAGAAAGACATTAAAAAATTGTGGCAGTTCGTCTATACTCGTTTTTCGGATAAAAGCACCAAATTTGGTAATTCGGCTGTCTCCTTTTTCAGCTTGTTTTTTATGAGCCATACCATTTACATACATACTTCTAAATTTTATGCACATAAACGACCTGTTGTCTCTTCCTGATCTTTCCTGCTTAAAAAAGACAGGGCCAGGCGACTCCAGTTTTATAATGAGCATAATAATCGGGAACAGCCACGGAAATACGAGTAAAATGACTAGACTCGAAAAACAAACATCAAAAGCTTTTTTTAAAAGTCTGTTTGAAGCAAACTCTAAAGGTTCTGGACGAAACATTAAAACTGGCGTATTTTCATAAAAAGCAACTTCTACTTTGCTTGCTTTTGTATAAAGCTGAAAATCGGGAATGAATTTGATACGAATCATATTTTGTTCGCAAATTCTGGTCAATTCATTAATGATTTCGATATTGTCAATATGCAACGCCACATACATTTCGTCAATTTTTTTATCGACAACAAACTTTTCAACGTCATCGAATCTCCCAACAATCAAATCGGAATCAACTACCTGATTATTATTTGTTTCATCAAAAAAACCCAAAAAACGATATCCGAAAGTTAAATCCTTTGCAAGCACTTTACGAATTTTTTCTCCAGATTCATTTGCTCCAACAATTATAAAAGTTTTAAAATTATATCCTTGTGCTCGAACGTACTTTAAAAGCTTCATTGAACAATATCGCGAAATCATGAGCAGTCCAAAAAATATCAGATAAAAATAAACCAATCGAAGTCTTGAAATATCAACGTATTTTAAGTAAACGACAAATATCGACACTAAAGCCGCGTGAATAGAAATCTTTTTGATTGTTCTCCATAAGATCGATTCTATTGGTTCTACCCTCACGCTTCGATTGGAATCTTTTTGGAGCAGTAAAGCAACCCATATTAAAACAGCCAAAAGCGAAATGGTTCTTTCGTCTTTAGATAAAAGTTTGTCTAAATTGCCAAATCTAGCCAATGCAGAAAGAATAGTCGCAAGATTTAATAATACAATATCAACTACTACAAACAAAAGTTTATAATAACGTGAAATTCGGTAATGTGATAATTTTTGTAAAATTTTCATTGCGGGGCTTCGTTTTATCCAAAAGAATAAAAAAGACTTTTGCACTTAAAGTGAATGCAAAATAACACTTAAATTATATTTTTTGAATACTTATTTCATTCTATTATTTAAAACTTTACTTTTATCTTATGCAGACTTAACATTGCACTCATGCTAAAAATTCTATTTTTCTTCCTGACCATCACCGCTTCGGTTTATTCTCAAATTCCTGGCTGTACAGATCCACAGGCAGAAAATTACAATGCTGCATCTGGACAAAACAACGGAAGCTGCAGCTATAAAAATCTGAAAATAAAGCCCGAATATTCTTTTCAGTTAAGCGATTCGTTAAAAGAAACTTCTGGGTTAATTGCCTTCGAAAATCTGCTTTGGACACATAATGATGATTACGACAAAACAATTTACGGATTAGATTCTTTAGGAAATATTAAAAAGAAAATCGTTTTGGAACAGGCAGTAAATCACGATTGGGAAGAAATCTCACAAGACAGCACACATATCTATATTGGAGATTTTGGAAATAATTATGCCGGAAATCGATCGGATTTGAAAATTCTTAAAATCGAAAAAAAATCTTTTATGGAAGGCAATCCTAATATTGAAACTATTTCGTTTGCCTATTCTGATCAAACTGATTTTTCTCCTTCAAAACCTAACAAAACCGATTTTGACTGCGAAGCTTTTATTGTTTCTAAAGACAGTATTTATCTATTTACCAAACAATGGAAATCGTCCAAAACCAATATTTATGTTTTGTCGAAACAAGAAGGAACACAAAACGCAAAATTGAAAGCAACTCTCGATACCAAAGGATTGGTTACTGGCGCCACTTATTTGGAAGATAAAAAACTCATTACTTTGTGCGGCTATACCAAAGTTGGAAAACCATTTTTATATCTGCTTTACGATTTTAAAAATCAGGATTTTTTATCTGGAAATAAAAGACGCATCGATTTAAAACTTCCTTTTCATCAAGTAGAAGGAATTGCAACAAAAGACGGATTGCATTATTTTATTACGAATGAATCTCTGGTTCGCAAACCTGTCTTAAACAATCCGCAGCAAATTCATTATTTAGATTTAAGTTCTGCATTGGGTTCGTATCTCCATAAATAATTCGAAAATGCAAGATAATAGTTTACTTTTGCAGAAAGTTGTGATTTAGAAACATTCATAACTCATAATTTATAACTTATAATTACAAAAGTGAATTACTTATCTGTAGAAAATATTTCAAAGTCATTTGGAGAAAGAGTCCTTTTTGACAACATTTCTTTTGGAATCAACAAAGACCAAAAAATCGCTTTTATTGCAAAAAATGGTTCTGGAAAAACCACGATGATGAGCATCATTAACGGATTGGAAGAACCAGATACAGGACAAGTTGTTTTAAGAAAAGGAATCAGAATGGCGTTTCTTTCACAAGACAATAATCTTCAGGATGAACTTACTATTGAAGAAAGTATTTTCGCCTCAGACAATGAAACTTTAAAAGTTATCGAGGCTTATGAAAAAGCTTTAGAAAATCCTTCAGACGAAGAAGCTTACCAAAAAGCTTTCGACGCCATGGATCAGCATAATGCGTGGGATTTTGAAACACAATACAAACAGATTTTATTTAAATTAAAACTGGAAGATTTTAAACTTAAAGTAAAAAATCTTTCTGGAGGACAAAAAAAACGTCTTTCATTGGCTATAATTCTAATCAATCGCCCAGATTTATTGATTTTGGATGAGCCAACCAACCATTTGGATTTAGAAATGATCGAATGGCTTGAAAGTTATTTTGCCAAAGAAAATATTACGCTGTTTATGGTAACGCACGACCGTTTCTTTTTGGAACGTGTTTGTAATGAAATTATCGAATTAGACAACGGAAAGTTGTATCAATACAGAGGAAATTACTCTTACTATCTTCAGAAAAAAGAAGAAAGAATCACTTCTGAAAACGCCAGTATTGACAAAGCGAAAAACCTTTTTGTAAAAGAATTAGAATGGATGCGCCGCCAGCCGAAAGCGAGAACTACCAAATCTAAATCGCGTCAGGACGATTTTTACATTATTAAAGAAAAAGCACAAAGCCGAAGAAAAGAAAACAAAGTTGAGCTTGAAATTAATATGGAAAGAATGGGAAGCAAAATTATCGAGCTTCATAAACTTTCTAAAAAATTCAAAGACAGAGTTATTCTGGACAATTTTAGTTTTGATTTTCAGCGTGGCGAAAGAATCGGAATTATCGGTAAAAACGGAACAGGAAAATCTACTTTCTTAAACCTGCTTACAGGAACAATTCCGCCAGACGGCGGGCGCGTTGTAAAAGGTGACACGATAAAAGTGGGTTATTATACGCAATCTGGAATTAATCCAAAACCAGGTCAGCGTGTTATCGACGTTATTAAAGAATACGGAGAATATATTCCGCTGGCAAAAGGAAAGATTATTTCGGCTTCCCAGCTTTTAGAACGTTTTCTTTTTGACGCAAAAAAACAATATGATTATGTCGAAAAATTGAGCGGTGGCGAATTAAAACGTTTGTATTTGTGTACCGTTTTGATTCAGAATCCAAACTTTTTGATTCTAGATGAGCCAACAAACGATTTGGATATTGTAACGCTTAATGTTTTGGAAAGCTTCCTTTTAGATTATCCTGGATGTTTATTAGTGGTTTCTCACGACCGTTACTTTATGGACAAAATTGTAGATCATTTATTTGTTTTTAGAGGAAATGGAATTATCGAAAATTTCCCAGGAAATTATTCTGATTTCCGTGCTTATGAAGACAGTGCCGATGTATCTGTTGCAAAAGAAGAGACAAAAACAGAGAAAAAAGACTGGAAGCAAAACAATACATCTGGAAATCTGACTTTTAATGAACAAAAAGAATATCAGAAAATCGAACGAGAGATTAAAGATCTTGAGGCTGAAAAAGCTAAAATCGAACAATTATTCTCTGACGGAAAAGTAACAGATACTGATATCGAGAAAAAAGCCAATGAACTTCAAAATATAATCAATAAAATAGATGCGAAAGAAGAGCGCTGGTTTGAACTTTCTGCTAAACTTGAAGGGTAGGTTTAGTTTCCAGTCGCAGTCGCAGTTTTCAGTTTTTATTCTTTTTAGAAAGAAAATTCTTAATTTAGTTAAAAAAGATTATGGATTTTAAAGAATTATTAGCCTATAAAAAGTCGTTTGAACTTGCTATGGAAATTTTTGAATTATCAAAAACGTTTCCTAAAGAAGAAAGATTTTCACTAACCGATCAAGTACGCCGATCTTCAAGAAGTGTTGCTGCTAATATTGCTGAATCATATAGAAAAAGGAGATATACAAATCATTTTATAAGCAAATTAACTGATAGCGATGCTGAAAACTCAGAAACAAACACATGGCTACAGATTTCGTTAGAATGCCAATATATTTCAAAAGAAACATTTGATAGACTAAATATTAAAAATCTCGAAGTTGGAAGATTGATAAATTATATGATCAACAACCCTAGTAAATTTGGATGCAGTCAGAACTAATGATTGCTACAAAACTGAAAACTGCGACCGCGACTGAGACTAAAAACTATTTTACTATATTCGACACATTAAAAAATAAAATATCAAAATGAAAAAATTATTAGTCGCCCTATTTACTTTAACATTATTCATTTCTTGTGCAAACTCTGAGAAAGATACACCTGCAACTCCTCCAAAAGATTATACTCAAGAAAACGACAAAGAAATCACAGATTATTTAACCAAAAATAATTTAACTGCAACCAAAAGTGAGTCTGGTTTATATTATATCATTAACGAACCTGGCACGGGCTTGCAGCCAACTGCTTCTTCAAAAGTAACTGTGGCATACAAAGGCTATTTCACCAATGGAAATATTTTTGACCAAAGTAATTCGAGCGGCATTACATTTCCACTTTCTGAAGTAATTAAAGGCTGGACAGAAGGAATTCCGTATTTTAAAGAAGGCGGAAGCGGAGTTCTGCTTATCCCTTCTCATTTAGCATATGGGAGTTATCCACGTCCTGGAATACCAGCGGGATCAGTTCTTGTTTTTGATGTGAAATTGATTAAAGTAAATTAATATTTCATTTTAGATCTCTAAATGCTGTTTCAAATACAATCTTATTTAAAATTTCTTTGGTATTCTAAAAACGAACACGCGGTTCATTCGCCATTTGTTTTTAGTCTGCTGACAAAATGTTTTTATGACAAGAAATCTAAGCCAGAATATGCCATTCTTAAAAAGTATAGAAAATCGCTTTTAGAGAATAAAAATTTCATTGAAGTGACTGATTTTGGAGCGGGTTCGAGAGTTTTCAAATCCAATAGAAGACAGATTTCTAAAATTGCGCAAACAGCTGGAATTTCACCAAAACGTGCCGAATTATTGTTTCGAGTTACCAATTACTTTAAACCAGAAAAAATCCTAGAAATAGGAACATCTTTAGGTTTAGCAACTGCGGCTTTGGCTTTAGGAAATCCAAAAGCGAAAGTGGTTACTATTGAAGGCTGTCCAAACACCGCAAATGTTGCTCAGAATCAATTAACTGAATTTGATTACCATAATGTTGAAAATGTAATTTCTGAGTTTGAATCTTTTTTGATTTCTGAGAACATTCAAGCAACAAATTACGATCTGATATATTTCGACGGAAATCATTCTAAAAAAGCAACTTTAGAATATTTTGAACTTTTATTGCCTACAATCAACAATGATTCTGTTTGGATTTTCGATGATATCCATTGGTCAGAAGACATGGAAGAAGCTTGGAAAATGATTAAAACCCATCCTCAGGTAAAAGTCACAATTGACACTTTTCAATGGGGATTTGTATTCTTTAGACGAGAACAGCCGAAAGAACATTTTATAATACGAGCATAAAAAAAGACGATCATTTCTGATCGTCTTTTTCATTTTCTAATTCAAAATTTACAAATCTATTTTTTTGCTTCTTTGTTTTCTTCAGATTTAGCTCCCATTCTGTTTACAGTATACATTGGTGCAAACTTAATTTTCAAACCAGCAATTTTTCTGTTATCCTCGGCTGATAAACCTTCTTTCTCAACTGTATTTTTACGGCTATCAAGCGCTTCATACATTAATTTGATTTCATCCCAGTCTTCTCTAGAATATTTATCTTTATTATTTTCTACAGTATGAACAAACTGCTGATAAACACTATGAATATTTTGGGCATTAACCCAACTAAAATTCATATCGTCACCAATTTTTCCTGCGCCAAACAAAGCATCTCTTAACTGCTGTTTCGGACTAGGAGCTGGAGGGGCAAATTGGGCGGTCAATTCTTTTTTAAATTCTTCGTATTTAATTTTACTTGCATTTACTTTTTCAGTCGCAGCAGCATTGTCTTTAATATCTGCTAAAGCGGCTTGAGCTTCTTGAGATCTTCTATCGTATTCAGCTTCTACGCTTTTCCAATTGTCTTTCAAATCAGCGGCAGCAACATTTTTAACAGAGTCAACATACACTACATAACTTTCTACTGTTTTCTGA
>Ga0307416_100001990_pt1 | contig 11458 bp, 6 predicted proteins | sample DK1Cmetagenome_2_FD_203821 | JGI IMG/M metagenome (GOLD analysis project Ga0307416, IMG submission 203821) | Maize rhizosphere microbial communities from greenhouse at UC Davis, California, United States - DK15-C-3 | ecosystem: Host-associated > Plants > Roots > Rhizosphere > Soil | place: USA...
GCGTGTTCTGGCAAGTGAGGCCCAACTGGGGAGCCGAGTTGGTCTATGAATACACCCGCTGGAGCGAGTTCAAAGATTTTACTGCGACGTTCTCACCAACCCCGACATTTTTGCCTTTGGGCTTCCCTCTATCGGGATTTAATTTTCCTGAAGATTGGAAGAACACTAGCACAGTGCGATTCGGCAGCTACTATGCCCTCAACAAGAACTGGGAGTTGCGAGGAGGCGTGGCGGTAGAAGAGTCACCGATACCAAATCATACACTGAATCCAGCTATCCCTGGTGCTGATTTGTTAACGTTGAATGCCGGTGTTGGTTATAAGTGGGAGAAGCTTTCGGTTGATCTCGGGTATATGGCGGTATTTTATAAAACCAGAAGAGTGACTAACAATGAATTAGAGGGCCTTCCGGCCACTAATCCTTTAGGCTTTGCAGGTGCCCCGGGCAAAGACAAATATGAAACTTTCAATAACTTCGTCACAGTATCATTAGGGTATCGCTTTTAGGGTTACCCGCTGTTTAAGTGTCCGAGTAAACCGCCGGGCACTCCACAGACACCTTCCAACCTTATTTAGATCTTTTTGTCGCCTTCTGCAGGTTAGCCCAAGAATCCCGCAGGGTTACCGTTCGATTGAACACTGGCTTCCCTTTCGTCGAATCTACCGAATCGACGCAAAAATAACCTAGTCTTTCGAACTGATAGAGCTCTCCCATTTGCGCATTCGCAAGAATCGGCTCTACTCGGCAGTCCGTCAGCACCTCCAGCGATTTTGGATTGACGTTTGTCAGCCAGTCGCCGCCCTCGGGGACATCCTCGGGATCTTCCTTGATAAACAGCGGATCATACAGGCGCACCTCAGCTTCCTGGGCGTGCTCGGCCGAGACCCAGTGGATAGTGGCCTTTACTTTCCGCTTACTCTGAGAAGAACCACTTTTAGTCTCTGGGTCGTAGGTACAACGCAGTTCGCGGATTTCGCCGGTCTCCGGATCTTTGACAACGTCGGTGCATTTGATGATGTATGCGTACCGCAGGCGAACCTCACGACCAGGCGATAACCGGAAAAATCCTTTGGGGGGTTCTTCACGGAAGTCATCTTGCTCGATGTAGACAACTCTCGAGAACGGAATAACCCGCGTGCCGCTACTCGGATCTTCCGGGTTGTTGACTGCTTCTAGGTTTTCAACTTGCTCGGCAGGATAGTTTTCGATGACGACCTTGATGGATCTTAACACCGCCATCGCTCGCGGCGCGCGCTTGTTTAGATCTTCACGCAGGCAGTGTTCCAACATGGCGATATCGACCGTGCTGTTCCGTTTGGCCACGCCAATGCGCTCGCAAAATTTTCGGATCGCTTCCGGTGTATAACCCCGGCGCCGGAAACCAGCTAATGTCGGCATTCGGGGATCATCCCAACCGGCAACATGGTTCTGCTGTACGAGTTGCAGAAGCTTTCTTTTGCTCAGTACTGTGTGGCTCAGATTAAGCCGCGCGAACTCGATCTGCTGCGGATGATGAATAGCCAACTGATCGAGAAACCAGTCGTACAAAGGCCGGTGATCCTCGAACTCCAATGTGCAGATCGAGTGAGTGATTCCTTCAATGGAATCTGACTGCCCGTGCGCGAAATCATAAGTGGGGTAGATACACCAGCGATCCGCGGTCCGATGATGCGTAGCATGCAGGATACGGTACATCACCGGATCCCGCAGGTTTAAATTCGGCGAAGCCATATCGATCTTGGCCCGAAGAGTGCGCGTGCCGTCCGGAAACTCGCCCGCCTTCATGCGCTCAAACAGGTTTAGATTCTCCTCTATTGAACGATCCCGAAAGGGGCTATTCCGGCCGGGATCGGTAAGCGTGCCACGGTACTCACGCATCTGATCACTGTTCAGATCGCAAACATAAGCCTTTCCGGCTTTGATAATTTGCACCGCAAACCGGTACAGGTGATCAAAATAATCTGAAGCGTAATACTCCCGATCACCCCAATCGAAACCTAACCATCGAACATCTTCTCGAATGGACTCTACGTACTCGACATCTTCTTTGCTAGGGTTGGTATCATCGAAACGAAGATTGCAACGGCCGCCGAATTCTGACGCGAGACCGAAATTCAAACAAATGGATTTAGCATGGCCAATATGAAGATAGCCGTTCGGCTCCGGTGGAAATCGCGTGTGAACACGACCGTGATGCTTTCCTGTCTCAAGGTCGTCAGCAACGATAGTCCGGATAAAATTAGACGGTGCTCCCTCTGCGGGTGCCATAACGTCCTGCACAACTGATACTTTGCCATCCACAACCAATTCTCCTCGGTAATGTATTCTATCACGATCATAGCTGTTTTAAACGCGCGGCCGTTGACCGATTTTTTTCTCCCTGTTAGGTTGACCGCGATGACTCAGATCCGCACTCGTTTTGCGCCTAGCCCCACAGGCTACCTGCATATAGGAGGCGCACGGACGGCTCTTTTTAACTACCTTTTTGCGCGTCACCATGGCGGCAAGTTCATTCTGCGCATCGAAGACACCGATCGTGAGCGATCAACGCATGAAGCCATCGAAGCGATCCTCGAGGCAATGGATTGGCTGAAGCTTGATTACGACGAAGGACCTTTTTACCAAACAGACCGGTTTCCGCTCTACAAGGAGAAAATCCAGCAGCTGCTCGCAACAGGCAAAGCCTATCCTTGCGTGTGCACACCTCAGGATCTCGATGCCAAACGTCAGCTCGCGCAAAAGGAGAAACGCAAGCCATCTTATGACGGGACTTGTCGCCCGGTCGAAGGCGTTGTTCCGCGTTTACCGGAAGATAAGCCTTATACGATCCGATTCGGCTCGCCCCAGCTTGGCACTACAGTGGTCAACGATCTTGTTAAAGGCAATGTAATTTTTGATAACCGCGAGCTCGATGATTTGATCATTGCACGAACTGACGGAACGCCGACGTACAATTTTTGCGTGGTGGTGGACGATATCGAAATGAAGATCACCCATGTCATCCGCGGCGACGATCATCTGGCCAACACGCCACGGCAGATTCAACTGTACCATGCTATGGGACATACCTTGCCTCAATTTGCCCATGTACCTTTGATTCTTGGCACGGATAAAGCGCGCCTCAGCAAACGTCATGGAGCAACTTCCGTAACGGCTTATCGCGATATGGGTTATCTCCCGGACGCGGTCGTCAACTATCTAGTTCGGTTAGGTTGGTCGCATGGAGATGACGAAATTTTTTATCGCGAAGAACTCATTGAGAAATTCTCCCTACAGAGTATCGGTAAGTCTGCGGGTGTGTTTAATCCCGAAAAATTTCTTTGGTTGAATTCCCACTATATCAAGTCGCGCCCGCTGCGACAGTTAGCCCATGACATCATTCCGTTTATCCAGGCCAGGGGTTACCCGGTGCCGAAAGATTTGGATTGGCTTGAGAAAATGGCTGCAACACTCAAGGATCGATCTAAGACTTTAGTGGAGCTTGTCGAGCAAGCACATTACTACCTCTCGGACGATATTTCGATCGATGAGAAGGCTGCTAAAAAATTCTTGATCCCAGAAATCATGGAGCCGCTGAACACTCTTATACGAAAGCTTAGCGACCTTTTTGAATTTAGCGATATCGCTGTTCAGCAGGCCTTTGCGCAAGTCCTCGAGCAAACGGGTTTGTCGATGGGGAAGTTAGCCCAACCAGTACGTGTCGCGCTAACCGGGTCAACCGTCAGTCCAGGCATTCATGAAGTCATCGCGGTTCTTGGCAAAGAGCGAACCCTAAAACGATTAAACAGCGCGATGGAGCGCTTGGCTTTCCAAGGCCAATTACATACTGATCTACCTTGATTTCACTGCTTGATTCTTTTAATTTGAACCCTCTAAGAAGTTGAGGAGTCGGCTAATTGGTAAGCCACCTGACTCTGGATCAGGCGATTGAAGGTTCGAGTCCTTCCTCCTCAGCCAACGGTCCCATCGTCTAGCGGTTAGGACACCGGCCTCTCACGTCGGTAACACGGGTTCGATTCCCGTTGGGACCACCAATCTTCCCGCATACGAATGGTGCCAACCCATAGGTTCAAATCCAAGGAACGTCGTTTTCTCGTTGACTGCCGGCGCTCTCACAGAGCTAACCTTTCGGTCAACTTCCGCCGACCATTTACAACTTCGTCCTCACCTGACGAGCTGATAATTTGACTTTTGTACGAAAGACACCAAGAGCCATCTCGTTTGCAAACTCTTAGGTTGAGACTCACGCGGGCAAGTTCCGCGCTCGCGCGATACCATACCACTGGCTGATCTGTACTTGAAATAAGACCTCCGTTACTGCTGGTCCCTTGGTCTATTCGCATGAGACTCTCGTCGTTACCCTGAACACCCCTGCAACTTGCCTGTATAACTACTGCGTTGCTGAGTTTTGGCTAGGGGTGACGTGTCAGTCATTGTCAGCAAATAACCTTGGTCAAATATCGCCATACGTGCCCTTTAAACGATATTTCAAAACATTTTGGATCGGTATCGTTCTTGCGGTAGAAACTTGGCACGAGGAATCCGTTGCGGCAACTTCCGGTCCAATTACGGTGAGGAGGCACGACTCGTTTTCGTTTCGACAATGCTTTTATTAGAATTTAATTTTCTCATCAGTGATTCTAATCGCGGGCGTTTCGCTCGGTTTTATCTCTGACACGGTGCTAACTGTCGAATCGATAGACATGATCGTCTTAGCTCTAGGCGTCCTTTATCTCGGATTCCTGATATGGCGGCACCGCTCAAGAAAACACCGCAAAAGAAAGAGGCGCAAGTGATTCACTTCACGAGTCCAGGGCGATTCCGGCGGAGATCAATCACTTAACAGTGAAATTTAAGAACACTATGGCAACCGAAAAAACGAGATCCACGATCAGACGTTATCCTAATCCAAGAAGCGTTTGCACTTGCACTCACAACGGCGACGGACCACATTCTCAGCATCGCGGAAGGAATGGGCACGGAGCGTGTCTCGTCAAAGGTTGCAATTGCACGAACTTTACCTGGTCTGGTTTCCTCCCGGAATACCGTCGGGCGTACGAAGAAAACAGAACCGATTAAATGATAAAATCGTTTGCTCGGTTGTGGCCGCTGCGTAAAAGCAATCAGTCCAAAACCTCAAATTGTTAATGACGGCTGTCGGCGGATACTGCGGGAGGGGCTTTCAGCTCATCTTGAAAAGACTTATTCACCCGAGCGCGGCGATGGCTCTCTCCCATACTCTCGCCATCGTCTCGAGCAGCGACGCTATGCGCCGGGCTAATCTTGCGATGGCGAGCGGAGTGGCCAGCCGGCGCTGCCGGGTAGGATGAGCTCTCAATGATCTTGCATTGGTCAACAAAGATTCCGCTTCACGGAGCAGCATCGAGCTCAGATAATTTACTGTGGAGCTCGGCAAAGCTTAGCGCCTTGACGAGATGATAATCAAATCCCGCCAGAGGTCTTCCTCCTGACCATAACCTGTGACGGCGATCAGGAGACTGTTTTTCCCCCGGGTTGCTCACGGATGCTCGCGCCGTTTCATGACCGTTCATTTCAGGTAAGCCAATATCCATGAGTATCACATGGGGGCGAAACGTGCGTGCGAGTTCTATTCCTTCAATACCGTCGCATGCTGTGGCAAGATCATGCCCCATCAAGCCTAAGGCGATCGCGGTGCTCTGAGCGCTGAGCCGATTAGCTGAAAGATGCGTGGCAGGTGATCGGCGGAAATCCCAATTCCCGATCCGTGACACGCACGATAACCTCATCTCCCTCCGGCTCGCCGGATAACGTGATGTGTTCACCCTGCTCGCTGTATTTGGCCGCGTTGTTCAGGAGATTTGAGAAAACTTGGGCCAACCGAGTTGGATCGCCTGACCGCGCCACCCTGTAGAGTACTTGTTCAGCCGGCGACGAGGGCAAGCTTCTCTTAACGCTTTACAGGCTCGTAGCCCAAAATTGGTGCAAGCCAACGCTCCACTTCCGGAACTTTCATTCCCTTTCGCGCGGCATAGGATTCCACTTGATCCTTACCGATGGAGCTGACGGCGAAATAGCGTGATTCCGGATGGGCGAAATAGAGGCCGCACACCGATGCGGCGGGATACATGGCAAAACTCTCGGTAAGCGCGATACCAGTGACATCGCTCACTTTGAGTAGATCAAAAATGATCGGCTTTTCAGTGTGATCCGGTTGGGCCGGATAGCCGGGCGCTGGACGGATACCGCGATATTTTTCTGCAACTAAGTCCTGGGTCTTCAGCTGTTCGTCTTTGCCAAAGCCCCATTCGCACCGCGCCCGTTTATGCAGGTATTCCGCAAACGCTTCAGCCAAACGATCGGCAAGGGCCTTGGCCATGATCGAGTTATATTGATCGTGATCCTTCTCGAAACGCTCCACCAGTTCCTGGGTTCCGTGGCCGGCGGTTACGGCAAAGGCGCCGATGTAATCGATCACTCCGCTGTCGCGTGGCGCAATGAAGTCAGCAAGCGCCAGCTGCGGCTTGCCCCGCTGACTTTCTTTTTGCTGGCGCAGCGTGTGAAGCCGCTCCAATTCCTGTTTACGAGTCGCATCTGTGTAAAGCACAATGTCGTCGCCTTCGCTGTTGGCCGGGTAAAAACCATAAATCGCGTGCGCTGAGAACAATTTCCGGTCGACGATTTCGGACAACAATTCTTGCGCGTTATCGAACAACTCCTGTGCCGCCGGTCCGCGCACCGGATCTTTTAACAGATCAGGGTAACGCCCGCGCATCTCCCAGGTATGAAAAAACGGCGACCAATCGATAAACGGCACCAGTTCTGACAAAGGAAAATCTCTAAGCGCGCGCGATCCGATGAATTCCGGCACCGGGATCGGCGCTTTATCCCATTGGGTGATCAACCGGCGCCGGCGCGCTTCTTCATAGGTCAGCAACTGCGTGCCGATCCGGTTCTCGAACTGGGTGCGGATCTCCTGTTGCTCGAGGCGGTTCTTTTCTCTCAGAGCTTGCCGCGCCTCGGCGTTGATCAAGGCGCCGACGACAGGTACCGCGCGCGAGGCGTCGACCACGTGAATCGTTTCATGCTTGTACGAGGGCGCGATCTTCACTGCGGTGTGTCGCTTGCTGGTCGTCGCTCCGCCGATCAGCAGCGGTACGGCAAGACCCCGCCGGTCCATCTCAGCCGCAACGTGGACCATCTCGTCCAGCGATGGCGTGATCAAACCGCTCAGGCCGATGATGTCCGCCTTTTCTTCTATCGCGGTATCGATAATCTTATCTGCTGGAACCATGACGCCCAAATCGATGACGTCATAATTGTTACAGTTGAGCACCACACCGACGATGTTTTTGCCGATATCGTGGACGTCGCCTTTGACTGTCGCGAAAACCAGCTTGGTCCGTTTCTCGACTTCTTTGGCTGCTTTTTTTTCTTCTTCCAGGAAAGGTGTGAGATAGGCGACGGCTTTCTTCATGACCCGAGCGCTCTTTACCACTTGTGGCAGAAACATCTTGCCCGACCCGAACAGGTCTCCGACCACGTTCATGCCGCGCATGAGCGGCCCCTCGATTACGGATAGCGGCTTGTCGTATTTGCGCCGCGCTTCTTCTACATCCTGATCGATGAAATCGGTGAGACCTTTAACCAATGCATGGGACAAACGCTCTTCCACGCTGCCGCTACGCCAGCCGTCGTCTTTGACTGCGACTTTGCCCGCCTGTTTGTAAGTTTCGGCAAAAGTGACCAGGCGCTCGGTGGCATCAGGGCGGCGATTTAGCAAGACATCTTCGACCAATTCGAGCAGGTCCTTGGGTATTTCTTCATAGACCGCCAGCATGCCCGGATTGACGATTCCCATATCCATTCCAGCCTCGATCGCATGATAGAGAAATGACGAATGCATGGCTTCACGGACTGGATTGTTGCCTCTGAAAGAGAAGGAAATATTGCTAACCCCGCCGCTAACCTTGGCCAACGGCAGGTTCTCTTTGATCCATCGGGTCGCTTCAATGAAATTGACAGCGTAGCTGTTGTGCTCTTCAATGCCGGTGCCAACAGTTAATATATTCGGGTCGAAAATAATGTCCTGAGGCGGGAACCCAACCTGCTCGGTGAGAATCCTGTACGCGCGCGCGCAAACCTCGACCTTACGCTCATAGGTATCAGCTTGCCCCCGTTCGTCGAAGGCCATCACGATGACCGCTGCGCCATAACGACGAACCAGCTTGGCCTGCGCAATGAACTTTTCTTCGCCTTCTTTCATGCTGAGAGAATTGACGATGCCTTTGCCCTGTAGACACTTAAGTCCAGCTTCGATCACCTCCCATCTCGAACTATCGACCATCACCGGCACTCGGGCAATTTCCGATTCGCCGGCAATCAGCCGGAGAAACTTCTCCATGGCCGCTTTGGAATCGAGCATGCCCTCGTCCATATTAACGTCTATAATCTGCGCGCCGCCCTCCACTTGCTGGCGCGCAACGCTCACCGCCTTTTCGTAGTCGCCGGCCAAGACGAGTTTGGCGAAAACCGGCGATCCAGTGACGTTGGTCCGTTCGCCGATATTGACGAAGTTGGATTCAGGCCGGATGGTAACGCTCTCTAGGCCGCTCAAGCGAAGATACGGCTCGGCTGCGTGCGGGACGCGCGGCGGCAGCCCGTGCACGGCTTCGGCGATGCTCGCGATGTGCTCCGGCGTAGTGCCGCAGCAACCACCGACAATGTTGAGCCAGCCGTTCTCCACCCATTCGCGCAACTGTGGCGCAAGGCTCTGCGGCGTCTCAGGAAAACCCGTCGGCAATAGCGGATCGGGGAGGCCGGCATTAGGGTGGGTGCTGATGTAAACGGGCGCAATGCGGGATAATTCCTCGATGAGCGGGCGCATCTCTTTGGGGCCTAAAGCGCAATTCATGCCGACGCTCAAGAGCGGGACGTGGGAAATGGAGTTCCAGAAAGCTTCGACGGTTTGTCCGGTGACGCCGCGGTTGCTGCCGGGCTGAATAAAGGTGACCGACGCCATCAGCGGCAACTGAACATTGCGCTCCTCGAACAAAGTTGCAATTGCGAAGAACGCCGCTTTAGCATTGAGGGTATCGAAGATGGTTTCGACCAGGAGAATGTCGGCGCCGCCGTCTATCAATCCGCGGGCTTGATCATAGTAAGCTTGCACCAACTCCTCATACGTCACCCCGCGCGTGGCTGCGCTGTGCACATCCGTCGAGATTGAACAGGTGCGATTGGTTGGGCCGATTGCGCCTGCGACAAACCGCGGCCGGGAAGAATCCTTAGCGAGCATCGCTTCGACCGCCTTCTTAGCCGCCTGGGCGCCCGCGACATTAAGGTCGTAAACATCGGCTTCCAGGTTGTAATCCGCCATAGAAATTGAGGTCGAGTTGAAGGTATTGCTTTCGACGATGTCAGCGCCGGCCTGTAAATACTGCAAGTGAATCCCGGCGATCAAATCGCTCTGAGTAAGACAGAGCACGTCATTGCAACCTCTTAGATCGCGGCAATGGTTTGAGAAACGTCGCCCGCGAAATGCCGCTTCGTCGAGCTTGTGGGACTGGATCATGGTCCCCATGGCGCCATCAAGGACCAGTATTCTCTGAGCCAGCAGTTCACGCAATATTTTTTGAGTCTCGGTCATCACTTCGCCTTCCTTGCGTTTGATATTCTTGTCAAGCTTGCACGGGCCACGAAAATTTCCACCGGCTGATTCCCATTACGAACCATCTTTTCACCCGCATAAGATCCCGTCAGCTCATAGTCGACCGCTTCCGCTCCGCCAGCACGAAATGAATCTTCAATGGTTTTGCGATCAAAGCCAAGCCAACGATGCGCCATCTGCTCGCGCATCCATTCTTGCTTGTGTTGCACCAAATCGACCAGGACTATCGATCCACCGGGACGCACGATCCGGCAAAGTTCCGCAATCGCTTTTTGTGGATCCCCTAGAAAATGCAGTACCATGACGCAGAATGCGGCATCGACGCTATGCGTCGGGATCGGCAACTTCAACGCATCGCCGAGACGCAAGTCGACGTTCGTTACCTTTTTCTGCTTTGCCAGTTCACGAGCGCGACGTAACATCTCTTGCGACAGATCGACACCGATCACTTTCCCGGCAAATCGCGCCAGCTCAAACGTGAGACTGCCGGTGCCGCAGCCGACGTCGGCCAACACCAGGTTTCGCGGCAGCAGCTTTTCAATTGCTAGCGAGGCGACTCGATCGTCGAAATAACTTTTACGAATTCTTTCCCAATCGCCGGCTACGGTTTCGAAATAGTCGCGTGAACGGCTCAAGCGCCGACGGCGGCAGTTTTCAAGTCGAGCGCGATCGCCTTTGGCTTGCGGCAAATCTCCAATCCGCTCGCGTAAAGATTTAAATAGTTCCTGTGCCGGCGCGGGCATATCGCGGCGCGCGGAGAAATAAACGTTAGTGCCTTCCTTCCGGTCCTGAATGAAACCGGCTTCGCGCAGAATTGCCAGATTGCGCGACACGGAAGACTGTACCGAGGCAACGACTTCCTGCACCTCGCCGACGGTCAACTCTTCTTGGGCTACCGCGGCAAGAACGCGCAAGCGCAACGGATCACCCAAAGCTTTGATAGTGCGAACAATATCCATGGCAGCTCAAACAGATATCGCAATATATAGATTATTAGATATTTCTGCAAGACGATGCGAATTTAGACCGCGCACTGCAGAGCGATTCCAGCGCGTATGCGCTTGATCGGGATTTGGAGAGCGTCGGAAATGACTTATGGAATCTTCCGAGTGAAAATACCGGCGCGAGAGGCCGCCCCTCCGCCGTCGGTGTATTTGCCTTCGCGATAGCAGAGAACTCGGAAGCTACGGAAGTGATCCAAAAGTTCGTTGTGATCCAGCAAGTAGGCGGGATTTTTCGGATGCCCGATCGCCTGCTGGTCGATTAGGTAGGTTTCAAAAATAACATGGCCTCGCGGTCTGAGCGCTCTTCGGATCTGAGGAAACAAGGATCGCTGCAGGTAATTGAAATTAATGATCAGATCGTAGGCGTCGGTGGAAAGTTCAATATGCTCCAAGTCAGCTTGCAGCCAGGTTATCTCGAGTGACTTTTCGTCTGCGCGCCGGCGCGCCTTTTCAAGAGCAACGGTTGAAATGTCGATGCCAACTACGCTAAAGCCCATTTCGGCCAGGAAAATCGCGTTACGACCGGTTCCTGCCGCCAGATCCAGCGCAATTCCGGGAGGGACATGCCAGGCATCGCTCTCGAGAATCTGCCTTAGATAACTCGATGGCTGATCGGCGCCAGGCGATGACGAATGTTGACGGTCCCATCTGGTTTGATCATCAGAAGCCATAAATAGATTTGAAGATGTTCCGCAGTGGTTCAACCGTCCCATCGGTTCCAATGGCTCAAGGACGAAAGGCAAGGAGCCGGATCAATCTTGTTCTTGGTATCCCGACGACTGGAACATCTCAAACCCCTGGAACG
>Ga0307416_100001993_pt1 | contig 11456 bp, 9 predicted proteins | sample DK1Cmetagenome_2_FD_203821 | JGI IMG/M metagenome (GOLD analysis project Ga0307416, IMG submission 203821) | Maize rhizosphere microbial communities from greenhouse at UC Davis, California, United States - DK15-C-3 | ecosystem: Host-associated > Plants > Roots > Rhizosphere > Soil | place: USA...
CTCGGCGGTGTTGGCGAGCCGCTCCTCCCGGCCCGCCGCCTCGACCGGCAGCGAGGAGAACAGCGGCCCGGCCAGCCAGGCGTCGAGGAACACCTCCACCCCGTCCCGCTCGATCCGCCGGGCCAGCGCCTCGTCGGCGTCCCGCCGCGCCTCCCGCTGCCCTGGGTCGGCAATCCCCGGCGACGCCCCGATCAGCACCAGCCCCCGCACCAGGGCGGGCCGTTGCAGCGCCAGCCGAAGGCACAGCCGACCCCCGAGCGAGTACCCCACATACACCCCGACCCCGCCAGCCTCCCCCACCAGCCCGGCCGCCTCCTCGAACCCGGCCCGCACCTCTCCCGACGCGCCGTGGCCCGGAAGGTCGACCCGCACCACCTCGTACTGCCCGGCCAGTCGTTCGGCCACCGGCCCCCACGACGTGAGCGTCTGGGTGAACCCATGCACCAGCACCACCCGTTCCCGGCGGGGGCCCAGCACCACCCGTTCCCGACGGGGCCCGGAGGGGCTGTGGACAACCGCCGGCACCCCTTCACCGGCTGGGCTACGCTCCCCCACCGGGGGACCCGGCACCGGACCGGGCGGGTGCGCCGCGCCCGGGTCGGCCGAGTGCGCCGTGCCCGGGTCGGGTTGGTGCGGTACGTCCGGGTCGGGTTGGTGCGGTGTGCCCTCGACGACGCGGTGCAGGGGGCCGGATGGACCAGGGTGGTCGGTCATGGGGGGAGCCTAGCGTGAGCGGGGCGGGGCGTTGGTGCGCGACGTGAGCGGGGCTGGGCGGCAGTTCGCCCTGACGCTGGTCGACGAGCTGGCCAGGGCGGGGGTGACCGATGCCTGCCTGGCTCCGGGGTCGAGGTCGGCGCCGCTGGCGCTGGCCCTGGCGGAGCACCCGGGGATCAGGGCGCATGTGCACCTGGACGAGCGCTCGGCGGCGTTCTTCGCCCTGGGGGCGGCCAAGCGGTCGGGGCGGGCGGTGGTGGCGCTGTGCACCTCGGGGACGGCGGCGGCCAACTTCCACCCGGCGGTGCTGGAGGCCGACCTGGCCAGGGTCCCGCTGCTGGTACTGACCGCTGACCGGCCGCCCGAGCTGCGCGGGACCGGGGCCAACCAGGCGACCGACCAGCTCAAGCTGTACGGCTCGGCGGTGCGGTGGTTCTGCGAGGCCGGGGTGCCCGCCGACGTGCCCGGGGCCGGCCGCTACTGGCGGTCGCTGGCCAGCCGGGCCTGGGCCGAGGCGACCGGCCCCCCGGCCGGGCCGGTCCACCTCAACCTCGCCTTTGCCGACCCGCTGGTCCCGCCCGCGGTCGGGGGCGAGGCCCGCCTGGCCGGAGAGCCGAGCGCGGGCCGGGCCGGCGGCGCGCCGTGGACGGCAACGCCGGCCCGGGTGCGGTCGGCGGCCCCCGGCGACGTTGCCGAGCTGGCCGGGGCGGTCCGGGCCAACCCGAGGGGACTGCTCGTCGCCGGGTGGGGGGCGGACCTGGACCCGGCGGCCGTCGACGCGTTCGCCGCCGCCGGCGGCTGGCCGGTGCTGGCCGACCCGCTGTCCGGGGCCCGCCGCGGCCCGGCCGCCATCTCCACCTACGACGGCCTGGTCCGGGCGGCCCGGTTCGCCGCCGCCCACCGGCCGAGCCTGGTCGTCCGGGTCGGCGGCGCCCCCACCAGCAAGGCCCTGACCGCCTGGCTGGACGAGTCCATCCCCCAGGTCCTGGTCGACCCCTCCGAGGGCTGGGCCGACCCTGCCCGCGCCGCCTCCCTCCGCCTCAGCGCCGACCCCTCGGACCTGCTCGCCGCCACCGCCGCCCTCCTCACCGACGACGGGCCGGGGCCGGCGGGCTGGTCCGGCGACCCGGCGAGCCCCTGGCTCCGCGAGTGGCTGGAGACCGAACGGCTGGCGCGGGAGGCGATCGACGGGTTGCTGGAGGAGTGGGCCGAGCCGTTCGAGGGGCGGGTGGCCCGCGACCTGGTGGGGTGGGTGCCGGCTGGGGGGACGCTGGTGGTGGGGTCGAGCATGCCGGTGCGGGACGTGGACGCGTTCGCCCGGCCCCGGGAGGGGTTGCGGTTTGTGGCCAACCGGGGGCTGTCGGGGATCGACGGGTTCGTGGCCACCGCGCTCGGGGTGGCGGCGGCCGGCGACGAGCCGGTGGTGGCGCTGTGCGGCGACCTGACGCTGCTGCATGACGCCTCCAGCCTGCTCGGGGCGGCGGGCCGGTCGCGGGGGGCGGTGCTGGTGGTGATCGACAACGACGGCGGCGGGATCTTCAGCTTCCTCCCCCAGGCCCAGCTCCCGGGCGACCTGTTCGAGCCCCTGTTCGGCACCCCGCACGGGCTGGACCTGACCGCCCTGGCCGCCGCCGCCCGGGTGCCGGCTCGGGTCGTCGAGAAGGCGGCCGACCTGGTCCCGGCCCTTGACGCCGCCCTGGACGGGGGCGGGACCCAGCTGGTGGTGGTCCGCAGCGACCGGGCGGGCAACCTGGCCCGCCACCGCGCCGTGACCGAGGCCGTGGCCGTCGCGGCCGGCGGGTAGGCTGGCCGCCCCTTGCGGTGTTCGTTGCCGAGGGGCTCAGGGGCTGAGCAGGACCTCCAGCATGGCGCGGAGCTTGTGCTCGGTCTCGGCCCACTCGGCGTCGGGGTCGGACCCGGGGACGATGCCCGCCCCGGCGACCAGCCGGGCGTGGCGGCCCTCGAGGGTGGCGCCACGGAGGGCCACCGCCCACTCGCCGTCGCCGGCGCGGTCGACCCAGCCGACCGGGCCGGCGTAGCAGCCCCGGTCGAACGGCTCAAGGGCGGCGATCGCGGCCAGGGCGGCGTCCCGGGGGGAGCCGCCGACGGCCGGGGTCGGGTGGAGCAGGCCGGCCAGCTCGAGGGCGGTCGGCAGCGGCCCGGTGAGGTCGGCGGTGATCTCGGTGGCCAGGTGGGCCACGGTGGCCAGCCGGACCACCTCGGGCCGGCCGACCTGGACCCGGTCGGCCACCTTGGCCAGGCCCTCGGCGACCGCGTCGACGACCAGGCGGTGCTCCACCGCCTCCTTGGGGGAGCCGGTGAGCCGGGCCAGCCCGTCGGCCCCGGCGCTGGCGCCGTCGCCCTGGGGCACCGTGCCGGCCATCGGGCGGGAGGTCGCCACCCGGCCCCGGCGCCGGACCAGCAGCTCCGGGCTGGCCCCGACGAAGCCGCCGCTGGCGTACAGGAACGTCGCCCCGCCCGGTCGCCGCTCCAGCCGCCGGAGCAGCTCGGCCCGCGGGAACGGCCACTCCGCCGCCACCGCCGCCTCCCGGGCCAGCACCACCTTGTCGAGCCGGCCCGAGCCGATCGCCTCCAGCGCCGCCAGCACCGCCGCCCGCCAAGCCTCCAGCCCGGCGAGCTGACCTGGGAGCCGGGCGGACCCGGTTGTCCACAGCCCCGCGCCGCCGGCTCCACCGGTCATCCCCGGGCGGTCGGCTCCGCCGGTTGGCCAGGGGCCGTCGAGGCGGTGGGCGGCGGGCCAGCGGCCATCGGCACGTGTGGTGGCGCGGAGGCGGGCCAGCAGGTCGGCCGCCGGGGGCGGGTCGAAGGGCCCCTCCCCGGTGAGGACGGCCCAGGTGCGGCCCTGGGGGTCGGTGCGGAGCAGCAGGGATGGGACGACCAGCTCGCCCGGGTTGGCCGGGTGGAACGGGAGGGCGCCGACCGCGGCCGGGCCGAGGCCGCCGCCGTCGTCCTCGACCTCGGCGGCCTCCAGGATGGTGGCGACAACTTCGGCGGCGCGCTCGATCCGGCCTGGGCCGGTGCCGACCGGGATCCGGGCGGCGACGCCGGTGCCGGCCAGGGTGCCGGCCGCCGAGCGCCAGACGAAGCCGTCGTCTCCGACCAGATCGAGCGGGTCGAGCTCGTCGGCGAGCGGGATGACCCGGCTGACCAGCCGACCCGGTGCCTGAGGCGCCGAGGGACCGGGCTCGAGCCGCTGGGACCCCCGGGTCGGCTCCGGCCCGGGGTCCGCCGTTGACGTCATAGCGCCATCGTAGGGGCGGGATGCGTCGTCGCGCGACTCAGGCGCCGGCGCGCGGCACGGCCGGGCGGCCGGCGCCCAGTTCGCGGGACAGCCCGCGGGCCGCCTCCTTGACCGCGGAGACCGTCTCGGCGGCCGGCCCGCCGGGCAGGAGGCGCTCGACCGGGCCGGCCAGGCCGATGGCGCCGACCACCGCCCCCCGGTTGTCGAACAGGGCGGCGGCGAGGCCGGCCTCGCCGACGATCGCCTCCTGGTCCTCGACGGCCACGCCGCTCTCGACCGCCGCCTCCAGCTCGGCCTCGAGCACCTCCCGGCTCGTCAGGGTCCGCCCGGTCAGCCGGGGCAGCGGGCCGGCCAGCAGCTCGGCCCGGGCCTCCGGCTCCAGGTAGGCCACGGTCGCCTTGCCGAGCGCGCACGCGTGCCAGGGGATCGACGCCCCCACCTGGAGGATCTGGAGGGAGTTGTCGGGCCGGAACACGTGGTGGACGAGCAGCACGTTGGGGCCGTAGAGGACCCCGACGTGGACCGCCTCCTGGGCCCGGCCGGCCAGGGTCTCGGCCCACAGCAGGGAGCGGGCTCGCAGCTCGTTGTTGTCGAGGAAGGCGTTGCCGAGCTGGAGCAGGGCCGGGCCGAGCCGGTACTTGCCCGTCTCGGTGTCCTGCTCGACCAGCTGGTGGGCCTCGAGAGTCCGCAGCAGCCCGTACACGGTCGCCTTGGCCAGGCCGAGCCGCTCGGCCAGCTCGGTCACGCCGAGGCGGGCCGACTCCGACCCCAGCGCCTTGAGGATCCGGGCCGCCCGCCCGACCGACTGGATCACGGCCCGCTCACCGGGCGCCTGGCCCCGCCGGCGAACCGCTGGGAGCGGTCGGCGAGCACGGCGTGGGCGAGGGCGGCGAACATCAGGGCGGTCGAGGTCGCCCCCGGGTCCTGGTGGCCGACGCTGCGCGGGCCCAGGTAGGAGGCGCGGCCCTTGCGGGCCTGGAGCGGGATGGTGCCCCGCATCCCCTCGGCGGCCGCCTCCCTGGCCCCGCTGACGGCCGTCTCCAGCGAGCCGCCCATGCGCAGCTCCAGCTCATAGGCGCTCAGCGCCGGGGTGAGGGCGTCGACCATGGTCTTGTCGCCGGGTGCGGCCGCCCCGACCCGCTGGACCCCCTCCAGGGAGGCCCGCAGGGCGTCCAGCAGCAGCCGCGGCCCGAAGCGGTCGGCGTCGCCGAGGGTCTCGCCGGCCTGGAGGAAGGCGGTGCCGTACAGCGGCCCGGCGGCCCCGCCGACGGTGGAGACGAAGGTCCGACCGGCGATCTTGAGCAGCTGGCCGGCGCTGGCCTCCTCGGCGGCCCCGATCCTGGCCATGACGGCGGTGAAGCCGCGGTGCATGTTGACGCCGTGGTCGGCGTCGCCGATGGCGGCGTCCAGCTGGGTCAGGAAGTCCCGCTCCGCCTCGAGGCGGGCGGCGACCTCGGTGAGCCAGAGCCGCACACAGGCCGAATCCACGATGCCGGCTGCCTCCCGTCGGGGTCCGGGCAACGAACCCGCCCATGGTACTGCGACGGCGCCGGCCCTCACCCTTCGGAGCCCTTCACCTTGACCATGGTGGCCGCGTCCCGGGCCGCCTGGTCGACCTCGTCAAGGCTGGAGCCGGTGCTGGCCTGGATGGCGGCGACCACGGCGCCCTCGACGACCGGGGCCTCGGCGATGCGGACCCGGTCCCGGGTCCCCTCCTCGACCAGCTCGTCGATGGCCAGCTGGGCCGAGAGCACGGCCGATCCGAGGTCGACCAGGACCAGGACCCCGTCGCCCTCGTCGGCGGCGGCGATGGCCTCGGCGATCAGGGTGGCGTCGGTGCCGATGCCGCCGTCGTCGGTCCCGCCCGCGGCCTGGATGCGCACCTGGCCGGCCATCTGGCCGGCCAGCTCGACCACGCCCTGGGCGATCTTGGCCGAGTGGGACACCACCACTAGGCCGACGGTCACGGGCCCTCCACCTCCTGACCCCCCGGCTAGCGTTCGATCATGCCGAACACCGTTAGGTCATTACGCACTTCGGTTGCTTGCGTTGTCAAGAGGTGGAGGGCGCCGCCCAGTCCTGTGGTGCGGCCTAGGAGTCGCCGCCCCGCTCGTACTTGAACGAGACCTTGAGCCGGGTGCGGTAGGCCCGGATCCGGCCGTCCTCGATCTGGAGGTCGAGCTCGACGACCTCGGCGATCCGCAGATCCCTGAGCGTCTGAGACGCCGTCTCGACCGCGGCCGCCGCCGCCTGCTCCCAGGACTCGGAGCTGGTCCCGACCAGTTCGGTGACCCGATAGACGCTGTCGGCCATGACGACCATCCTTCCGGCTGGGGCGGCTCGCTGCTGGCCGCCGGCTGCCGCCTACCGTATATCGTCGTGGGGCTCCGCCCGAAGGAGGACCCGATGGCCGTGCTGGCGATGACACCGGAGGTCCGGGAGCTACGCGAGCAGGTCCGCGAGCTCATGGACCGGCTCGTCTACCCGAACGAGCCGCGCCTCGACCGCGAGGACGACGAGGCCGGGGCGCTGGTCGAGGAGCTGCGGGCCGAGGTCAGGGCGGCCGGCCTGTGGGCGCCCCACATCGGCCCGGAGGCGGGCGGCAGCGGCCACGGGTTCGTCGCCTACGCCTTGCTGAACGAGCTGATCGGCCGCAGCGCCTGGGCGCCGCTGGTGTTCGGCTGCCAGGCCCCCGACGCCGGCAACGCCGAGATCCTTCAACAGTTCGGCTCGGCCGAGCAGCGCCGGCGGTGGCTGGCCCCGCTGGTCGCCGGGGACGTCCGCTCGTTCTTCTCGATGACCGAGCCGGAGGTGTCCGGGTCCGACCCGACCGGGCTGCGGACCTCCGCCGTCCGCGACGGCGACGACTGGGTCATCGACGGCCACAAGTGGTTCAGCTCCGGAGCCGAGGGGGCGGCCTTCGGGATCGTCATGGCCGTCACCGACCCCGGTGCCGAGCCGCACCGGCGGATGAGCCAGATCATCGTCCCGGCCGCCACCCAGGGGGTCGAGATCGTCCAGGCGATCCCGGTGATGGGCCACCGGGGCCACGGCTGGAGCACCCACTGCGAGGTCCGCTACACCGGCGTGCGGGTCCCGGTGGCCAACACCGTCGGCGAGCCCGGGGACGGCTTCCGCATCGCCCAGAGGCGGCTCGGCCCGGGCCGCATCCACCACGTGATGCGCTGGCTCGGGCAGATGCAGCGGGCGTTCGAGCTGATGTGCGGCTACGCCCTGCGCCGGGAGGCGTTCGGCGGCCCCCTGGCCGAGAAGCAGACAGTGCAGAACTGGGTGGCCGACTCGGCGGCCGAGATCCAGGCCTGCCGGCTGCTCACCCTGGACGCGGCCGCCCGCATCGACCAGGGGGACGAGGCCAGGGTCGAGATCTCGGCGGTCAAGTTCTACGCCGCCCGGGTGCTGCACGACGTGGTCGACCGGGCCCTCCAGACCCACGGCGCGCTCGGCCTGACCGACCAGACCCCGCTGGCCCGGATGTACGCCGACGCCCGGGCGGCCCGCCTCTACGACGGCCCCGACGAGGTCCACCGCATGGTCGTGAGCCGCCGGGTCCTGCGGGCGTTCGAGCAGGGGGCCGTCTGGGACTTCGCCGACGGTGGCCCTCGTTTTTTGGTATGACTCGCCGGGAACGCGCGCTCCTGTGCCGGTTGGGGCCCGGTCTGCGGGGGCCCCGGAGGGGGGGACCGATGCCTCCAGAGCACGACGATACCCGCGAGCGCCAGCTCGCCGCCCTTCGCCGTTACGTCTCCGACCTCGACATCCGCCGCCAGCACAACGGCCAGGCCCGGCTGGTCGAGGAGCGGCGGCGGCCCGCCTGGCCCTGGCTCCTGGTCACCCTTGCGCTGATGGGCGTGTCGCTGGCCGGCGGGGTGGCTATCGGCGGCAACCGCGACGCCGTCCGCGAGGGGGCCGGCTCCCCGGGAGCGACCACGAGCAGCGTGGCCGCCTCCCCCACCGCCTCCCCCGAGTGCGCCGAGGCGGTGGAGCGGGCCAACAGGACCATGAGCCACGCCGTCCTGGTGTCGGGGGCCCTGCGCGAGCACATCGAGGCCATGAGCAGGCTGCGCAACGGCAAGCTCGACCCCCAGGCGGCCCTGCGGGCCGGCACCCCGTCCCTGATCGCCGGCTCGGCCGAGTCGGCCAAGTTCGACCTGGCCCTGGCCGACTACCGCAAGGTGGCCGACCGCTGCCGGCTCCAGACGCCCTGACCGGCGCTCAGCGGGGCAGGGCGCTGCCGGCCAGCCACCTGGACCAGGACATGTTCCAGTCGGCGACGCCGAAGCTGCGGCCCGGGCGTTTGGGCGAGCCTCTGACCTCGACCACGTCGCCGCGGCGGGTCTGGCCGAAGAACCAGGCGGCGTTGGCGGTGGAGAGGTTGACGCAGCCGTGGGAGACATTGGCCGAGCCCTGGGAGCCGGTCGACCAGGGGGCGGCGTGGACGAACTCGCCCGAGTTGGAGATCCGCACCGACCAGGCGACCCGCTGGTAGTAGCCGCCGGGCCCGTTGCGGGGGATGCCAACGGTCGAGGAGTCCATCACCTTGGCCTGGTTCTTCTCCAGCACGAAGTGGACGCCGTTGGTGGTCGGGTAGCGCTCGCGGCCGGTGCTGACGGGCAGGACCCGCAGGGTCCGCCCGCCCGAGGTGACCTTCATGCGGTGGGTCCGGACGTCGACCACACTGATGCGGCGCTCGCCGACGCTGAAGCGGATGGCGCGGTCGGCCACGCCCCAGACCCCCTCGCCGGCGTCGGTCCCGGCGAGGCGGGCCCGCAGGGTGATCTTGGACCCGCTCGGCCAGTAGGCCTTGGGGCGGTAGTGGACCTCGTTGTCGGCGAACCAGTGCCAGGCCCCGGTGACCGGCTTGGACGAGCTGACCTCGAGGCGCCGTTCGACCGCGGCCCGGTCGGCCACCGGCGCGCTGAACCAGACGCCGATGGGCAGGCCGACCCCGACCGTCTCGCCGTCGAGGGGCATGACCGAGGCCCGCAGCTCGGCCCGGGGCCTGAGGGTGGTGAAGCTGCTCTGGCGGCGGGCCGGGGTGCCGGCGTCGTCGGCCGCCTCGGCCACCACCCGGTAGCGGGTCGCCGGGGCCAGGGCGCCGGTGCTGACCCAGCTGCGGCCGTCGGCGGCCAGCTTCCCGTCAAGGCGCCTGCCGGCCCCGGTGACCTCCACCGCCCGCAGCCGACCCTCCTCGGCCACCACCCGCGCCTTGGCGTCAAGGGCGACCCGGGTCGCCCTGTTCTTTGGGGTCACGGTCAGGCGCACCGGCGCCGCCTTCCTCGCGCCGCCGTCCCCCTTGGACCCTCCGGTGCCGCCGGCCGCGCCGCGCCGGTCGCCCGCTCCCCCGCCGGCGACCACGAACAGGCCGCCCGCGACCAGCGCCACGACCAGCACGGCGGCCACGACCAGCCACGGTCCTGCGGGAACGCGCCAACGAGTCATCGCCCCCCGAGTGTACCCGGGGCCCCCGGACGGGACTTGAACGGGCGCCCCGCTTTGGTAGGCTTCGCCGGGTTCGGACGAGCCTGGGGCGTGGGTGCTCTGGGAACCGGGAGCCGGTCCCAGGAGAGGTAGCCCCGATGCGGCGCGCCATCATCGTCGTCCTCGCGTGTTCCCTGCTGCTGCCGGCCGGCCTGCTGGCGACCAGCGCCGCCGCCGACCCGGTGGACGTGCCCGGGCTGGAGGGGCCGGCCAGGGTCGACCGGGACACCAACGGGATCGCCCACATCCGGGCCGGGTCGCGCCACGACCTGTTCTTCCTCCAGGGGTGGGTCCACGCCCAGGACCGGCTGTTCCAGATGGACGTGCGCCGCCGCCAGGCCGACGGCACCCTGGCCGAGCTGCTCGGGCCGGCCGCGCTGCCCAGCGACGTGCAGCTGCGGACCATCGGGCTGCACCGGGCGGCCGCCCGGTCGCTGCCTGCCCTCTCCGCCGACGCCCAGGCGGTGCTGGCCGCCTACGCCGACGGCGTCAACGCCTGGGTGGCCGGCAACCCGCTGCCGCCCGAGTACGGCGCTCTGAGCCTGACCTCGGTCCGGCCGTGGCGGGCCCTGGACAGCGTGGCCGTCGGCAAGCTCCAGTCCTTCGGGCTCTCGTTCGACCTCGACACCGAGCTGACCACCGCCCTGCTCGGCTACCAGCAGGCCGGGCAGGCGGCCGGCTTCGACGGCACCGCCCTGTTCTTCCAGGACCTGTGGCGTTCGGAGCCGTTCACCGACGCCTCGACCGTGCCCGACGCCACCCGGGCGGCCGCGACCACGACCACCTCGGCGGCCCGGCAGGCCGCCCAGGCCACCGCGCCGGCCACCGAGCGCCTGGCGGCCGCGGGCCGGCTGGCCGAGCGCTACGCCGCCCGCGCGGCCAAGGTGCCGCTGCTGCGCCAGGCACTGTCCCATGACCGGGGCCAGACCGGCTCCAACCAGTGGGCGGTGTCGGGCCGGCTGGCCGCCGGCGGCCACCCGCTGCTGGCCAACGACCCCCACCTGGGCCTGGACGCGCCCTCGACCTTCTACCCGGTCCACCTCCAGGGCGGGGAGACCGACGCCGTCGGCAGCGGCTTCACCGGGGTGCCCGGGGTGATCGTCGGCAACAACCGCTTCATCTCCTGGGGCGCCACCGTCAACCCGATGGACGTCACCGACACCTATGCCGAGCAGGTGCGGCCCGACCCGTCGTCGCCCAGCGGCCTGGCCACCGTCTACCAGGGCCGGCTGGAGCCGGTCATCCCCATCCCCGAGACCTTCCGCCAGAACAACCCCGGCTCGGGCACGCCCGACAACCTCACCATGGTCCCGGCGGGCGGGGCTGTCCCGCCGGCCACCCTGATCGTGCCCCGGCGCAACAACGGCCCCATCATCCAGCTCGACCAGCAGGCCGGGACCGCCCTCAGCGTCCAGTACACCGGCTTCAGCGCCACCAGGGAGCTCGACACCTTCCTGATCTGGGACGACGCCCGCAACCTGGCCGACTTCCGCCGGGGCCTTGAGCTGTTCGACGTCGGCGGCCAGAACTGGGCGTATTCCGACGTCGAGGGCAACATCGCCTACTTCACCAGCGCCGAGCTGCCGCTGCGCGAGGACCTCCAGGCCGGCACCGTCAACGGCCTGCCGCCGTTCTTCATCCGCAACGGCACCGGCGGCAACGAGTGGCTGCCAGCCCGCAACCCCCAGCCCGGCCAGGCCATCCCCTACGAGATCCTGCCCTACGAGGAGATGCCCCACACGGTCAACCCGCCGGCCGGCTTCTTCGTCAACGCCAACAACGACCCGGCCGGCGTCACCCTCGACAACGACCCGCTGAACCAGACCCGTCCCGGCGGCGGCATCTGGTACCTCAACAACGGCTACGCCGGCATCCGCGGCGGCCGGATCACCGCCCTGCTCCGGGCCGAGCTGGCCGGCGACGGCACGGTGTCGTTCGCCGACATGCAGCGCATCCAGGCCGACACCGCCCTGGTCGACGC
>Ga0307416_100001996_pt1 | contig 11453 bp, 7 predicted proteins | sample DK1Cmetagenome_2_FD_203821 | JGI IMG/M metagenome (GOLD analysis project Ga0307416, IMG submission 203821) | Maize rhizosphere microbial communities from greenhouse at UC Davis, California, United States - DK15-C-3 | ecosystem: Host-associated > Plants > Roots > Rhizosphere > Soil | place: USA...
GGCATCAGGGGACTCCCGGGCGCCAGCAACCTCGACCGGAGCATGTGGCGGGAGTTTCACGAGAACCTCAACGAAGCGGCGCCGGCCAGCGAAGAAGCCCTGCGCAAACTCATGGGTGCCGGGGAGTCCGATGCGATGGAAATTGTTCCGAACAAGGGCTTCCAGATCCGCAGGCGCGGCCTTGATGAAATTACCGAGAAAACCGCGCTGGTGAAGCAGAGGCGCGGACAGGATTACTTCCGGAACGCCGTGGTGAACAACTTTGGCGGCAGGTGTGGCGTCACACAGCTTGCGATCCGGGAACTGCTCGTCGCCTCGCACATTCTTCCATGGAGCTGTCATCCCGCCGAGCGCCTGAATATTCGAAACGGTCTTTGCCTCTCCCGCCTTCACGACGCGGCCTTCGACCAAGGCCTGATCGCATTCGACGAGGAATTGCGGTTGCTTCTCTCCCCCGGCCTGAAAGCTGCCCTGCCGCAAAAGACGGTGGCGGAAAACTTTGGTGCTTACGAAAAGCAGCTCCTGACCTTGCCGACCGACTCGGCTTTGCCTGAAGCCGCCTTCCTCGCCGAGCACCGGATGAAGATCTTTCGGAAGAAGTGAACACATCGCTGCATCATGGACGGGATGGCAGAATGCTTCGACAGCCTATGAATATCATTTTTCCCCATAATGTTGGTGGAAAGCGATGGCTCTTCACTCGTTTGGGCCGGTTTGAAGAGTTCCGCACGGCAGGCTGAATCCGTGTCCCAACGGGACGCCTCATCAAAGCCCGGGGTGGAACCCCGGGACCGCACCGGTTGAAATGCATGGCGTCCTGAAAGGACGCTTCATGTGGATCGCGACATATGTTATCCGCGCGCATGCCCCAATCTCTGTCGCGTCTTCTTGTTCACATCGTCTTCTCGACCAAGCACCGCGAACCATGGCTCGACAGCGCTTTCCGGCCGCCGCTTTTCGCCTACATGGCGGCGGTCGGCCGCGATCTCGGCTGTGAGGTCTTCCGCGTCGGTGGCGTGGCGGACCACGTTCATCTCGCGGTCGATCTGAGCCGGACGGTCACGACCGCGGACTTCGTCAAGAAGGTGAAGCAGACGAGCAACGTCTGGCTCAAACGTCAATGCAACCGTCTCTCCGGTTTCGAGTGCCAAGCCGGTTACGGAGTGTTTTCCCTCGGCCAATCGCAGCTTTCAAAACTGACGGATTACATCGACCGGCAGGAAGACCATCACCGCCAGCTTTCGTTCCAAGACGAATACCTCGCCCTGCTCGCCAAATACGGCGTGACCCCGGACGAGCGTTATCTCTGGGATTGAGCCGACACGTGCCCCGCATGAGGCGTCCTTGCAGGACGCGATCCTTCCAACGGCCTGTTTCCCGGGGTTTCACCCCGGGCTTTGATGAGGCGTCCCGTCGGGACGCGGGCGTTTTCGGGCGCATTGATTCCCGGGGATTCACCCCAGCTTGGACGAAAAGGCCCCTTCAGAACGCGTTGCCGGGCAGGTTGGTTCCCGAGGTTTTGATGAGGCGTTCCGGTGGGACGCGAAAAAGAAGGGGGAGCGAAATACAAAAAAGCACCCGGTTGCCCGGGTGCTTTTGGAGAGAGGGATGAGAGACGCAAGCAGGACTTACTCGTGATACTCCTGGATGCTTTGCACTGTGAACTCGCGTTGCTTGAGCGAACGGATCGCTTCCACCGACGCTTCGGCCGCGGCGAGGTTGGTGGCGTGGGAGATCTTGTTGGCGATGGCGCCGGCGCGGATCTTCACTTCGTCCTCGCGGGATTCGTGGCTGCTCGGGGTGTTGATGACGAAGTGGATGTCGCCGTTCTTCATCGCGTCGATCACCGTCGGGCGGGCTTGCTCGTAAAGTTTGTAGAGCCGCTTGCACGGGATGCCTTCTTCGATGAGCCGGGCCTGGGTGCCGCCGGTCGAGTAGATCTCAAAGCCGAGTTCCACCAAATCGCGGGCGACCGCCACGGCGCGGTCCTTGTCGCGGTCGGCGACCGAAAGGAACACGTTGCCCTGGATCGGCAGCGGGTTGAACGCGCTGATCTGCGACTTGGCGTAGGCCATGCCGCGGTCGGCGTCGATGCCCATGACCTCGCCGGTCGAGCGCATTTCCGGGCCGAGCACGATGTCGATGCCAGGGAAACGGTTCCATGGGAACACCGCTTCCTTCACCGAGTAGTGCGGCGGGATGATCGTTTCGGTGAAACCGAGTTCCTCCAGCGTCTTGCCGACCATGATCTTGGCGGCGAGCTTGGCGAGGGAAACGCCGATCGCTTTCGAAACGAACGGCACCGTGCGGGACGCGCGCGGGTTGACCTCGATGACGTAGAGCTGTTCGTCCTTCACGGCGAACTGGATGTTCATCAGGCCTTTGACGTTGAGCTCACGGGCGAGGTCCTTCGCGGCGCGGGTGATCTCGGCCTTGATGTTTTCCGAGAGCGAGAACGCGGGGATCACGCAGGCGGAGTCGCCGGAGTGAATGCCGGCCTGCTCGATGTGCTGCATGATCGCGCCGACGACCGCTTGCTTGCCGTCGGAAATGCAGTCGACATCGACTTCGGTCGCGCCGTCGAGGAAGCGGTCGACGAGCACCGGGCGGGATGGCGAAGCGGTAACGGCCTCGCGCATGTAGCGGCGGAGTTCTTCTTCGCAGTAAACGATCATCATCGCGCGGCCACCGAGGACGAACGATGGGCGGACGAGCACCGGGTAGCCGATGCGGTCGGCGGTGGCGACGGCTTCCGCTTCGTTGGTCGCGGTGCCGGCTTCGGCTTGCTTCAGGCCGATGCGGTCGAGCAGGGCGGAGAAGTGCTTGCGGTCTTCGGCGAGCTCGATGTTTTCCGGCGAAGTGCCGATGATCGGCACGCCGTGGCGCTTGAGATCGGCGGCGAGGTTGAGCGGCGTCTGGCCGCCGAACTGCACGATCACGCCGTCCGGTTTTTCCTGGTCGCAGATGTTGAGGACATCCTCAAGCGTGAGCGGTTCGAAGAACAGTTTGTCGGACGTGTCGTAGTCGGTCGAAACGGTCTCCGGGTTGGAGTTCACCATGATCGTTTCGTAGCCGAGCTCCTTCAGCGCGAAGGCGGCGTGGACGCAGCAGTAGTCAAACTCGATGCCCTGGCCGATGCGGTTCGGACCGCCGCCGAGGATGATGATCTTCTTCTTGTCCGACGGGCGGGCTTCGTTTTCGTCGCCGTAGGTCGAGTAGAAATAAGGCGTATAGGCTTCGAACTCGGCGGCGCAGGTGTCGACGAGGCGATAGGTCGGGATGATGCCGCGGGCTTTGCGCTCGGCGCGGATCGTGTCCTCGGTCGGGATGTCGGCGACGGCGCCTTCCGGTTCGGCGCGGGCTTCGGCGAGCGGGCCCATGTCTTTTTCGCCGTGGATCGAGGCATCGTGGATCGCCTTCGAATGGGCGCGGGCGCGGGCGATCTGGCGGTCGGAGAAGCCGAGCTTCTTGGCGCGCTTGAGATCGAGGGTATCGAGGTTCTCGCCTTCACGGGCGATTTCCTGCAGGTGGCCGAGGAACCACGGGTCGATCGCGGTGAGCTCGTGGATTTCCTCCAGCGAGAAGCCGTTCACGAAAGCGGTTTGCAGCCAGAAAATGCGTTCGGCGTTCGGCACGCGCAGCTTGCGTTCGATGTCCTCGCGGGTCGGGCCGTGCGGCTCCTTGGCGTCGAAGCCGAAGCCCCAGCGGCTGGTTTCAAGCGAGCGCAGCGCTTTCTGCATCGACTCCTTGAACGTGCGGCCGATCGACATCGCTTCGCCGACGGACTTCATCGCGGTGGTGAGCACCGGGTTGGCCTTCGGGAATTTTTCGAAGGTGAAACGTGGCACCTTGGTGACGACGTAGTCGATGGTCGGCTCGAACGACGCCGGCGTTTCGCGGGTGATGTCGTTCTTGATCTCGTCGAGCGTGTAGCCGACGGCGAGTTTGGCGGCGATCTTGGCGATCGGGAAACCGGTGGCCTTCGAGGCGAGGGCGGACGAGCGCGACACGCGCGGGTTCATCTCGATCACGATCATGCGGCCGGTCTTCGGATCGGTGGCGAACTGGATGTTCGAACCGCCGGTTTCCACGCCGATCTCGCGGATCACCGCGAACGAAGCGTCGCGCATGATCTGATATTCGCGATCGGTGAGCGTCTGGATCGGCGCGACGGTGATCGAGTCGCCGGTGTGCACGCCCATCGGGTCGAGGTTTTCGATGGAGCAGATGACCACGCAGTTGTCGGCGCGGTCGCGCATCACCTCCATTTCGAATTCCTTCCAACCGAGCAGGGACTCCTCGATGAGGATTTCGGAAACGGGCGAGAGGTCGATGCCGGAGAAGGCGATTTCTTCGAACTCATCGCGGTTGTAGGCGATGCCGCCGCCGGTGCCGCCGAGGGTGAAGGCGGGGCGGATGATCAGCGGGAAGCGGCCGATTTCCGCCGCCACGACCCGGGCTTCCTCCATCGTGTGGGCGACGCCCGAGTGCGGCACGTCGAGGCCGATCTTGAGCATCGCCTCTTTGAAACGGAAACGGTCTTCGCCCTTGTCGATGGCGTCGGCGTTCGCGCCGATCATCTTCACGTTGTATTTGTCGAGCACGCCGCTCTTGAAGAGCGACATCGAGGTGTTGAGCGCGGTCTGGCCGCCGAGGGTCGGCAGCAGGGCGTCCGGGCGCTCGCGGGCGATGATTTTTTCGACGACTTCCGGCGTGATCGGTTCGATGTAAGTCCGGTGGGCGAACTCCGGATCGGTCATGATCGTGGCCGGATTCGAGTTCACCAGCACCACCGTGTAGCCTTCCTCGCGCAGCGCCTTGCAGGCCTGGACCCCGGAGTAGTCGAATTCGCAGCCCTGTCCGATGACGATGGGACCGGAACCAATGACGAGAATTTTGCGGATCGAGGTGTCTTTGGGCATGGGCGTGGGAGCTGCGGCCGGTTAGGGCGCGCAAGGGCTAAATTTCGAGGGGTTTGGCATCCCCGCCCGCACTTGTAAAGGGTTGGATGAAAGGGATTTTGACAATTCCCCGGGGGTCCAACGCCGCCGTCACCGTTTCTCCATTCCGGCCGGCATCCACCCCTTCTTCATCGGCTGCACCGCGGGTTCGTTGGTGGACCTTGGCGCGGCCGGCAGTGCTTCGCGCGGCGAAGGTAGATCCCGTGTATGTTCGAGAACGGTTGCCTGCATCACTTCCGGCGGCGGATAGCCATCGAAACGAGCCACCCGTTTGCCCTCGCGGTAAAATTCGACCATCGGAATGGTTTTAATCCTGTGAGACTCGTTGAATCGCTGTGAAGCCCGATCGACATCGAGCCGGCCGACCTTCATCACGCCGCCCAGTTCCTCGGAAAGTTTTGCCAGCTCGAGATTAATCTTTTTGGAAAATCCGCACCACTCGGCACCATGGACGAGAACCACCAACCGCTCCGGTTGTTGAATGAATTCATCCAGTTGTCGCTCGGTCAAATCCCGGACATTCGGAGCGGGCGGGTAAGGAGAGGCTGAAGCTTGGGGCGAAATCGAGGCCACGGTGGCCGGGGACTCGCCTGTGAGCCCCTGGCTATGCCGGACGAATTTTTCCAACAGCACCACGTCTTTGGCCGGCACGCCGACGAAGCCGTCGACTTTCTTGCCATCGCGGTAGAATCTCACATCCGGAACCTGCGTCACCCCTTGGTCCTCACCGAGTTCGGGCCACGTATCGAGGTCGAAGCAGGCGACCTGGGCGACGTTTGAAAACCGCCGGCCGACCCGCTCGATCATCTCACGGAGTTTCACCGCCGTCTCGTCCTGCGGCACCTCCAGGACCACCACCGAAAGTTTGCCCGGCGTTTCGATGAACTTGCGGAAATCATTCCCCATCGGATGGCTGACGGGGATCGGTCCGAGATCGGCTTCAGGCACGGAAACCGCCGCATCCGCGCGCGCTTGGCTGGAGGTCTTCAACCCGGCGAGCAAATCCTTCATTTGCCCGACCGTTTCGCCCGCGACGGCCTTTTTGTCGCCATCGGAGGGGTTGTCTTTGGCCAGCTTCGCCGCCGCCGCCAGCATCACGCCTTCGAGTTCCTGGGGCCGGAAATATTTCAGGGCGATCAACGAGCCTCCGCCGGCCAAAGCGGTCAGGCTCAGCAAGAAAATGGGAATCGACGCCACACGTGCCCAGCCGCCCTTTAGCTGAAATCCGCTTAGAAACAACTTTCCGAGGAGCCCGAAGACCGGCAGCGCGTCGGCGAGGCTCGCTTCGCCCTTCCAGAGAATACGAATTCCCCGCGCAAGCAATAGTCCGCCGACCAACGCCAGCGTTCCGCCCATGATATAGACGCGATCCATGCGAAGCACCGGGATACGCTCTCGCGAAAGTGCCCGCAAACTCTAAACCTCAACGTTTTTTCATCCCAGCCGGCATCCAGTCCTTCTTCATCGGCTCGAAGCTGCCTGACCCGGAAGGCGGCGGCTCGGGTTCCGGCTCCGCGGGTTTAGAGAAAAAGGACCGAATGGAAGCGGCGGGCGCGGGCGCAGGTGCCGACTTTTTGTAGCCACCCGCGCCGGTGAGTTCTTCGAATTTCGCCCTGAATTGATCCTTGGTTCCGGCACCGACGAAGGCGTCGATCTGCTCTCCGTGCCGGAAAAAACGCACGTCCGGCACGTGTTCCACCTGATAGGCGGAGAGGAACGACCCGGCGCGGTCGACATCGATACATCTGACCGCGACACCATTGCCGAATTCCTTGGCGAGCGACTCGACCACCGGTTTGGTGTCGATGCTCGGGAAGCACCATCCGGCGTAAAACACCACCACCACCAGCCGGTCGCGCTGATGCGTGAACTCCTCCAACTCCCGCTCGGCTCGTTCGTTGCTCTCCGCGACCCGGGTCGGCACGACGCATTTCACCGTGGCGGCTTGATTGATATCATCCACCAGGTGGTTGAATCGCTTGGCGATCAACAGCACGGCCATCACGATGGCGGAAGCTCCGCCGACGGCGAATTTCACGTTCATGGGGGGGAGTGGGGGAATCCCTCGGGGAGGAGAGGGTGGGGGGAACGCGCCCTTGCTAGCGAATTTTCCACACGTGACAACTTGAAAATCAGGGAGGTGCGGAAGGATGGCGGATTCTCCGGCTTGCCGAGCGGGGCCGGCGATCCTAGACCGGCGTATGTTTCACCTCGTCCTTGTCGCGCCGGAAATCCCCCACAATGCCGGAGCCGCCGGCCGGCTCGCGCTGGCGACCGGAGCGACGTTGCACTTGGTCAAACCGCTCGGATTTTCGCTGGAAGATAAATACGTCCGTCGCACCGGTCTGGATTACTGGAACGACGTCGAAGTGAGGGTTTGGGACACGTTCGAGGAACTCGCCGCGGCTGCCGAACCCGAAGCAAGGTTCTGGTATCTCAGCACCAAGGCGACGCGATCGCCCTGGACCGCGGATTTTCGTCCGGGCGATTACCTGGTGTTTGGCCGGGAAACCGCCGGATTGCCCGAGGAAATTGTCGCCAAAGCGGGCGACCACGGCCTCCGCATTCCGATGAAGCCCGGTTCGACCCGCAGCCTGAACCTTTCCACCGCGATCGCGATCACGCTTTACGAAGCGGTGAGACAGCAGGGGGTGGAGTGGTGAGCCAGGTGCGTTGAGTGTCGAATGGCCGGTCCGCCCTTGAGTGGCCAGGGGTTAGGGGCCGGGGGCCAGGGAAGAGAAGATCTCAAACGGCGCCGGCCACTCGACGCTCAACGCACCCTGCCCCTCCAGCCCGCGCGATCTACGAGCCCTTCTCCCTCACCGTCGCTCCCATCACCCACTGGCTCGTCACATGAGTGGCGATCGCCCGGTCGGGCACGCCTTGCTGGCCGTTGTGGATCATCGAAACGAGCAAATCGACCGCCGCTCCGCCGACCAAATCGTTGCGCTGGTCCATGCCCGCCCAGTGGGTGCCTTGGGCACGGCGTTCGTATTGGATCAGTCCGATGTCATCCGGCACGCGTTTGCCGCAATCCGTCAGCCAGCGTTCGACCTCGTGGTAAAGGGTGAAAATCACGTCCGGCCGGGTTTTTTCCAGCCACTCCCGGAACGGCGCGAGATCCTGCCGGGCTTCGGCGATGGCGTTGAATGGGGGAATCGGATCGCCCTCGGGTCGACGGTGTTGCTGGCCGGTGAGAAAGCCGGCGGTGAAACGGCCGTCGATGAGCGCGTCGATCACCGGATCGAGCACCAGCGCCGGGCGACGGTAGCCGAGTTTCCACGCTTGCTCGTAGGCGTTCAGGGCAAGCGCGTATTGGTCGGCGCAGGTGAACGACAGCTCGGGCGAACGGGTGCGCACCCCGGTGACCACGGCGGGAAATTCGTCCCACACCGCGCTCATCCGTTCGGGCAAACGATTGGTTCGCAACAGTCCGACCACCAACGCGCCGCGAATTCCGCGCGCCCGCAAAATTGAAGCAAGCCGCTCGCCGCCGATTTGCGGGTCGTGCAGCCAGAATTCGTCGAGCCCGTAACCGAGCGCCGTCGCGCGACGTTTCACCCCGGCGACGTAACTCGGCACGGTCGGGTGCGTGCGGAAGGCGTCCGGGTCTTCGTTCGCGTTCAACAAGGCGAGCATCGCGGCGAAGCGTGTGGAACCGGAACGACGGAGTTCCGCCATCAGGCAACCGACCGCCGCGTTTCTCCGGTAGCCGAGTTCGGCCGCGATCCGTTCGATGCGGGCTCGCGTTTCCGCCCCGATCCGCGGGCTGCCGCGAAGCGCGAGGCTGACGGTGTTTTTCGAAACGCCCGCCCGTTCCGCGATCTGAGCCATAGAAGGTCGCTCCATCGCGAGTATTACTGTCAAACACGAACTCCCTTTTGCAAGTGCGGGCATTGGCGTTTACAGACGAGGCCGAACGAAGCCCAGCTTTGTCCGAATCGCTGCGCGAAACCAATTACCGCTTCACCATGAGCTACTTCCCCGAAATTCCGGTGGTCAAATACGAAGGCCCCGGCACCGACAATCCGTTCGCTTTCCGCCACTACAATCCGAGTGAAATCGTCGGCGGCAAGAGCATGGCCGAGCACCTTCGCTTCGGCGCCGCTTACTGGCACGTGATGCGCAACGGCCTCTCCGACCCGTTCGGTGAAGCCACCGCGGTTCGTCCGTGGGATGACCAGAGCGCTTCCCTCCAGAACTCGCTCAACCGCGTTCCGGTGTTCTTCGAATTCCTCGAAAAGACCGGCATCGACTACTATTGCTTCCACGACCGCGACATCTCGCCGGAAGCCGGCTCGCTCGCCGAGACCCACAAGAACTTCGACGCCGTCGTCGACGCGCTCGAAGCCAAGCAGAAGGAAACCGGCAAAAAGCTTCTCTGGGGCACCGCCTGCCTTTTCTCCCACCCGCGTTACGCGCACGGCGCCGGCACCTCTCCGTCCGCCGACGTGTTCGCCTACGGCGCTTCGCAGATCAAGCGCGCCCTCGAAGCCACCCATCGCCTCGGCGGTGAAGGCTACACCTTCTGGGGTGGCCGCGAAGGTTACGCGACCCTTCTCAACACCGACATGAAGCGCGAGCTCGATCACCTCGCCGCGCTCCTCCACCTCGCCGTGGATCATGCCAAGAAGATCGGCTACAAGGGCCAGTTCTACATCGAACCCAAGCCGCGCGAACCCTCCACGCACCAGTACGACTCCGACTCGGCCGCGTGCCTCAACTTCCTCCGCGAGTATGACCTCCTGCCGTACTTCAAGCTCAACCTCGAGACCAACCACGCCACGCTGGCCGGTCACACGATGGAGCACGAAATGGAAGTCGCCCTCGCCGCCAACGCGCTCGGCTCGATCGACGCCAACCAAGGTGACACGCTCCTCGGCTGGGACACCGACCAGTTCCCGACCGACATCTACCTCACCACCAAGATCATGCTCCGCGTGCTCAAGATGGGCGGTTTCACCACCGGTGGCCTCAACTTCGACGCCAAGCCGCGCCGCGAATCCCACGAGCCGTCCGACCTCTTCCACGCCCACATCGGCGGCATGGACGCGTTCGCCCGCGGCCTCAAGATCGCGCACAAGATCATCGAAAGCGGCAAGTTCGACCAGTTCGTCTCGAACCGTTACTCCAGCTTCGACAGCGGAATCGGCGCCAAGATCGAATCGAAGGCCACTTCGCTCGACGAGCTCGACGCCTACGCGCTCAGCATCACCCCGCCGGTCCTCAACTCGGGCCGCCAGGAAATGCTTGAGAACCTGCTGAACGACTACCTCGCGTAAGTCTTCGCCCGGTTTGTTTCCCTTCAACTCCGCCATGGCTCAGGTCGTGGCGGAGTTTTTTTAGCTACTGATTTCACTGATCGCGCTGATTCGAAATCCTCTTCTGTGGAATCAGTCAAAATCAGTTTTCATCAGTGGTTTACGACCACCGCCATCCGGATTGCCCGTTGACCTGATGGGTTTTTCCTGCCAAACCGCCCGCGTTGATGCATCTCGTCGCCCTACTCCGAGCCAAACGTGTCGTCGCCCGAATCGGGTGGCGTACGGTGGCGCACGGAGCGTAAGGACGGGATTCGCCCGCAAACTCTCCGGAACGCGCCTCGCCGTTGGCAGGACTCCGGAGACTCGCTGAACGGGCCTCTTTTTTCCAGCCATCGACAGCCTCGTTCCGGTCATCCGCCACCGCCATGACCGAAACCTCTCCGCATATCGATCGCCGCAGCCTCGCACTGATGCTGCTGTCCGTCGTGTTGTTCGCCGCGAACACGTTGCTGATTCGCGGGATCGCCGCGCACCTGCCCGCCGCCGATGGCTGGCTCGCGTCGCTTTTCCGCGGGGTGTTCGGACTGGCGATCGTGGTGTTGTTTTATAGTTCCGGCCGGGGCTTCAATCCGAAGCGCCTGATCGGCAGTCGCTTGGTGGTCATTCGCGGAATCGTCGGCGCGTTCGGCATCCTGTGCTTTTACATCACGGTGACCAAACTCGGCGCGGCCCGCGCGGTGGTGCTGAACCTGACCTATCCGGCGTTCGCGACGATCATCGCCGCGCTGTGGTTGAAGGAAAGGATCAGCCGCACCGCCGTCATTTGGATGAGCGTGGCCTTTCTCGGCCTGCTGCTCTTTCTCGGTGCCGACGGAAAACTGCTGCAGCCTTCGCCCTACGACTTGCTCGCGTTGGTGGGTGCGTTGTCGGCGGGGTGGGTGGTGGTCGTGATCCGCCGGTTGCGTCACGAAGAACACCCCGCGACCATCTACGCGTCGCAGGCGTTCTATGGCTTGCTGGCCTCCGCGCCCGCGGTGACCAAGCTGACTTCCATCACGCCACTGGCCTGCGTTGGGTTGATCGTCGCGGCGGTGATTGTCTCCATCGCCCAACTCGCGATGACCCATGCGTATCAAGCGTTGCCCGTTTCCCGCGGGTCGGCGTTGCAGATGACCTTGCCCATCGTTACCGCGATCGGCGGGTTCGCCTGCTTCGGCGAATCGTTCCA
>Ga0307416_100001997_pt1 | contig 11453 bp, 7 predicted proteins | sample DK1Cmetagenome_2_FD_203821 | JGI IMG/M metagenome (GOLD analysis project Ga0307416, IMG submission 203821) | Maize rhizosphere microbial communities from greenhouse at UC Davis, California, United States - DK15-C-3 | ecosystem: Host-associated > Plants > Roots > Rhizosphere > Soil | place: USA...
ACCAGGCGCCGGCGACGGACCGCGTCGTCACGGTCGAGTTCACCGCCTCCGTGCCGGCGGGCGGCTGGACCTTCGAGCCGGTCGCCCCGACCATGGAAGTCCAGCCCGGCCGCCTGTACGAGACGCACTACCGGGCCCGCAACCTCGCCGCGGGCGCGACGACGGGGCAGGCGGTGCCGAGCGTCGCTCCGATGCGCGCCGCGCGCTACTTCGTCAAGACCGAATGTTTCTGCTTCACGCCGCAGAAATTCGCAGCCGGCGAGGAGCGCGAGATGGCCGTCCGCTTCGTGGTCGACCGCGAGCTGCCGGCGGGAATCGACCGCCTGACGCTTTCCTATGCGTTCTACGACATCGGCCAGGCGAACGGACGGAGCTAGGAGACCGAGATGGCACAGGCCGGGCACGCCCACGACGAGAGCCAGTACTACATCCCGCACGGCAGCCGGCTGCCGTTCTTCGGCTCGATCGCGCTCTTCATCCTGATGGCGGGCGCCGCGGCGACGCTGAACGGTGCGGGCCTCGGCAGCTGGGTGCTGGGGCTCGGCCTCATCCTCCTCTTCACGCTGTTCTTCCTCTGGTTCGGCGAGGTCATCCGCGAGAACCAGGCCGGCCTCTACAACGAGCAGGTGGACCGCTCGTTCCGCATGGGGATGATGTGGTTCATCTTCTCCGAGGTCATGTTCTTCGCCGCGTTCTTCGGCGCCCTGTTCTACGCGCGGCAGCTCTCGATTCCGTGGCTCGGCGGCGAAGGCGCCAAGGCCGTCACGTCGCTGCTGTGGCCGGACTTCGACGCCGGCTGGCCGAGCAACGGCCCCGGCGACCTCGGCCCGCGCGACGACGGCACCTACGAGATCATCCCGGCTTTCGGCCTGCCGGCGATCAACACCGCGCTGCTGCTGACCTCCGGCCTCACCATCACCATCGCCCACCACGCGCTGAAGAGCGGGCACCGCGGCATCCTGAAAGTCTTCCTCGCGCTGACCTTCCTGCTCGGCTTCATCTTCCTCGGCGTGCAGGTGATGGAGTACGGCCACGCCTACCACGAGCTCGGCCTGCAGCTCGGCACCGGCATCTACGGCTCCACGTTCTTCATGCTGACCGGCTTCCACGGCCTGCACGTGCTGGTGGGAGCGATCATGCTGACCGTGATCTGGCTGCGCTGCCTGAAGGGCCACTTCACGCCGCGCCAGCATTTCGCCTTCGAGGCGGTGGCCTGGTACTGGCACTTCGTCGACGTCGTCTGGCTGGGTCTCTTCATCTTCGTCTACTGGCTGTAAGCAGGCCGGCGTTGGCGCAACGCCCGTGGCAGGCAAGCGCTTCATCGCGATCGCCGGCAACATCGGCGCCGGCAAGACGGAGCTGACGCGGTTCCTGTGCCGGCGCTACGGCATCAAGCCGTTCTTCGAGCCGAACGAGCAGAACCCGTACCTCGCCGACTTCTACAAGGACATGAAGACCTGGGCCTACCGGTCCCAGCTCTTCTTCCTCGCGCACAAGTTCCGGCTCCAGCTGGAGCTGCAGGACGAGCCCGGCACCGTCGTCCAGGACCGGACCATCTACGAAGACGCCGAGATCTTCGCGAAGAACCTCTACCGGCAGCGCTACATCGACGGCCGCGATTACAAGACCTATTCGGCGCTCTACCGGTCGATCTCGAAGGCGCTCCGGCCGCCCGACCTCATGATCCAGCTCTCCTGCCCGGTGCGGACGCTCCGCAAGCGCATCCATCTGCGGGGCCGGGCCATGGAGCAGGACATCCCGGTGCCTTACCTCACCCGCCTCAACCGCCTGTACGAGGACTGGTTCAAGCGTTATGACCTGTCGCCGGCGCTGCGGCTCGAGACCGACCGCCTCGACTGGCTGACCGACCTCGTCGACCGGGTGGATCTCTTCAGGAAGATAGAACGTTATCTCGACTGAGCGGCCGGGCGACGGCGAAGCGCCAGCAGCGCCAACCCAAGGAGGGCGAACGCTCCAACGCCCCCGCCACCTCCCGCGACGCCGTTTCCACTTCCGCCACCGCCACCGCCGCCTCCACCACCACCCGCGCTTAGGCAACTGACACTGCCGCCGCCGCCATTATCCGGACCGTCATCGTCGATGATCGTGACGATCTGAAACCTGCCGAATGGCTCCGAAACAATCGCACCTCCGGTCGGATCGCTCAGACACACGACGAACGATTCCTTGGCCTCCGCCAGCGAGTCCTGCAAGATTTCAACGGATAAGTACTTGATGCCGATCTCCCCGTCGGCCCAGTCGAGCGCGCCGTCGATCGGAGCAAAGTCCGCGCCCTCGGTCGCCGACCCGTTCCCCGCCCCGTAACGAACACCGACAGCGCCTTGTGACCCTCCTCTGCGCACCACCGGAATCGGGATCGTGCCCGCGTTCTCTCCAAGGCGGTATGAGTCGAGCGGAAACAAAAACCGGATTTCGCCAGGTCCATCGTCGCTGGTAATCGTCGCCGTCGCCTCGGAGGCTGCGAGCCGCACGCCACCGGTGGGCCCGGAGAGGGTCAAGGCAAACGACTCGTCGGGCTCGACTTCGGCATCACCCACGATGCCGATGGAAATTGTGCGATCGCCGGAGTCTCCGTCGGCCCAGCTGAGAGTGCCGGTCGCGGATTCGAAATCGGAGCCCGTCAAAGCTTCACCGGCGGTGGTCGCATAGCCGACGCTGACGGCTCCGGACCTGCCACCGGTCCGGCGCACGGTATAGCTGATGGTCGCTTCAGTTTCTGCGATGGTCCTGAACGTTTGCGTCAGCCCGACCCGACCCGGAGACTCGGCAAGTTCGTCCACGCGCGCCGCAGCAATGACGCCCATGGAATTCGTGCCGACGGCGACATATCGACCGTCGGACTGGCGAACGATGTTGTCCCCTTCCGAGATCGGCGCGTCGGCACCGTGACCATAATCGACGATCTCGACACCTCCGTCCCCAAACCCGACATCGGTCGTTCCGTCCGCACGGAAACGCGCCACCATCGTGTCCGGCCCGGCGCCTCCCCTGGAGAGCCAACCGGTCGCCACGATCTTGCCGTCGGGGTCCAGCGCCAGCGACATCACACTGGAGTCTCCACCGAGTTCCGCAGGTGCAATTCCTCCGGTTCCGAACCCGGCGTCGGGACTGCCGTCCCCGTTCACTCGTACCAGCACTGCCGCCGTCCGCTCGCTCTCGCCTAGTCGCGCGTATCCCCCGATCACGATTTTCGAATCCGGCTGGATTGCGATGGAATAGCCCTCATCATTGTCGCCTTCGACATCCACGAACAACGCGCCATCCTCCGAGAAGCCCGGATCAAGGTCGCCATAAGCCGTTGTGCGTGCGATCAGGATGTCCGAACCGCTCGCGCCCGGCGCGAATCCGGTGATCACGACTTTGCCGTCGGCTTGCAGTTCGACGTCGTTGATCCACGAGTGACTGCCAAGGAGCTCGAAAGTGGCAACGCCATCCGTTCCGAAAGCCGTGTCGAGGCTTCCATCGTCATTGAGGCTGATCAAGACGGCTTTTGTCACACCCGAGCCATCTATCGTTCCACCCGCGAGTATCAGGTCCCCGTCCGCGGCGATTGCCATGCTCTGAGCGAAGTCGGCCCCTCCCTCGAGATCGACGGTCACCTTGCCTGCATCGCCGAATGACGGGTCAATCCCGCCGCTGCTATTGAATCGTGCGACAGCGATGTCCGTCGTCCCGTCGGCTTTCCAGGCGGACCCGGAAATCACGATCTTCCCGTCCGATTGCAGCACGACCGCGTTGGCGATGTCCTGGAACCCGAAGAAGTCCGCTTTCGCGACACCATCGATGCTGAATCCGGGGTCCGTTTCGCCGTTACCCAGCAATCTCACTACAGCAAAATCGTCGCCCGCGACCCCGGCCAGAACGAGTTTGCCGTCCGGCTGCTGGATGCCTGCGAACGCAGCGGCGCCAAAGCTTCCGATTCGGAGCGAAACCAGGCCGGCATCGCCAAAACTGGGGTCGAGATCGCCGAGCGCGGCCAGCGGTACGAAAATCCCCACAGTGAGCGCGGCGACCGCCGACTTCCGACTCTTCATGGAAAGCCCCTCACCATTGACGGCGGTTCCGGCAGGCGCGGTGCGCCTTCGTTAAAACGCCCCGATAGCGGGGTAAGAGTGCTCAACACCGCTGGCAGGTACCTCAGTCGGCCGAATTTTCCGGTACCCGATGCGACGTGAACCGCCTCTACATGACTCATCGCGACTGTGAACTCGCGATACCGATAACGGCGCCAGGAGTGTCCATGCGAACAAATCCGATTGCGTCAGCGGCTCTAGCGGTTTCACTCGTCGCCAGTCTTGTCACATGCGCCGGGGACGCGACGGCTGGCGAGCGGCATTCTGTGGCGCCCGGCCAGGTGCGCCAGGTGCTGTCGTTGAGGCCACTCATCGATCTGGCAGAAGGCATTGCCATCGATCGCCGGGGCCACATCTTCATCAGCAATACTCGGTTGGAGAGCGATCGACGCGTCTGCGAAATTCTCGAGCTGACACGCGATGGCACGGTTAGCTCGTTCGTTACCCTGGACCCGGCAGTCGAGGATTCCTTCGGAGTCGGCGTGGGCGGGCTGGCGTTCGACTCGAGGGGCGATCTGTACGCGGCATTGTCGAGTTTCAATCCCGCGACACATGGCGTTTGGCGCATACGGAGCAATGGTGCAGCCGAACGTCTCTCGGGCTCGAAGCACATGCTCTTCGCGAACGCTGTTGCCTCGGACCCCGAGGGCAACGTATATGTGACCGACAGCATCGACGGCGCGGTTTGGAAATTTCCTCGGGAAGGGCGCGGGCAGCGCTGGATCCGTCATCCGTTGCTGGCGCCCGAGGGATTGATTGGAGCAAACGGCATCGCATTCGTGCCGCCGAACAATCTGTATGTCGCCAACACCGATCGGGCGTTGATCGCGCGGATCCGGATCCGGCCGGACGGCGAGCCGGGTGAGCCCGAGATCGCCGCAGCAGGATTCGAACTCCTGGGAATTGACGGCCTAGCCGCCGATGCACGCGGCATACTGCACGCTGTCATCGTCGTTTCGGTGGCACTCGGCACGTCTCCTCTGGTCAAGGTGGATCCGAGGACTGGATCAATCACTGCCTCTGATGCAGAGGCGTCGGCGTTCGACCTTCCGACGAGCCTCGCGCTCGGGCGAGGCCCGCTGGATCACAAGAGCGTCTATGTCGTCAATTCCGGCCTCTTTGCCGACGTGCGGCCGGAAGCGGCACCCGGAGTCATCCGGGTCGGCGTGAAAGTCGGTGGCCCCAGATAGGAATCCCGACCTCCGTCGCAGAGTGGCGGTCAAGGCCTCCAGGTTGCGGAAACGCCGAATGTGCGTGGTGTCAGCGTGTATGCCTCGTGCATTGCGTTCTCCCGGACGCAGCCGCAATTCGGCGTGCTGTTCAGTATGGGATGTGTATCGAGCGCGTTGTTCACGAACAATGCAATGTCAACGTGTGGTCGGCGGAGCATGACACGAAGATTCAGGAGGTTCGTGTCCGGGTACCGGGTATTGCCCGGCAAATGGAAGGGCGACGCTGGGTTGTCCGCGATCGAAGGCGGCGAATGTCCGCCGCGATAGACGTCCTCGACACGCAGTGTCAAAGTCATGTCATACGCGATCGGATGCTCGTAATCGACTGCCGCTGTCATGTTGAGCGGCGGCCGCGCACCATGAACCCCATCGCCGTCCCGCACTATGAGCTCGCCGTCCATCTCCACGGACTCTGTGTAGTGGGCATCGATATACGTCAGAGCTAGATCTACGTTCATGCGCTCGTTCACACGTGCCGTGCCGGCCAACTCGAGACCGTTGCTGACCGCTTTGCCACGCTGGAATGCGAAGCCGCAGCCCAAGACCGCGGGCTCCGCCTGGTCGTTGCTCCAGCGTGCGTGAAACAGGCTCGCATCCAGGTGCGCGCGACTTCGCAGGAGGTCGGTCTTGACGCCCGCCTCGTAGCTCCAGACATCGTCCGGGGGGAATTCCCACCCTCCGCACGGCGCGAGGCCGCCACTGCGATAGCCTTTCGCTGCCGCCAGATAGTAGAAGCCGCCCTGATTCGAGCGATAGGAAATGTCGAAGCGGGGCGCGACAGGTGTGTCCTCGCTGCCGCCACGTACTCCCGGCGCGGCGACGTAGTCATAGCTGGCGTGGCCGACTCGCCAGCCGGCGCTGGCGATGAATTTCCGGCCCCACCTTTGACTGAACTGCGCGAACGCCTCGAGCTGCGCCTGCTCGATTTGCACCTGGCCGCGCTCTGATCGCGGAACTGCGGCGTCACCTATCCAGTCACGCGTATCCGTTTGCGCATAAAAGGCACCGAAGAGCCAGGTAAAGTCCGCGTCGTGCGACGGTGTCAGCCGCAGTTCCTGGGCGAACATCCGCTGCTCGACGTCGATCGCAAGCGCCATCGCATCGTCGTAGGAGTCCGGATAGTCGAGCCCGAGGGGATTGTCGCAACCACCGAGACATGTGAAGTCATGAATCGATGCGGTCGCGCGATCGAGCATCGAGCTGACTGACACGAGATCGGCCGCCCCGATATTCGCCGTTACTCTGACGTTGGCCAGGGTGAACTTGTCATCGGCGGGCTGCCGGACCAGATTTGCGTTGCGGAATCGGCCTTCGTCAGGGTCCGACAGATGTGGATTGAAGGCCGACGTGTCGCCGATCCGATATGACTCGAATTGCAGGGAAGGCGTGACGCGCACCGATTCGGTGGGCGCCCAGGTCAGGGCGATGCGCCCGCTCCTGGCGGTCGTTCGGTCTGCATCCCGATCGACCATCGTTCCGGTGAACGGATCGACGCGGTCCACGAAGCCCCCGGCCGAGCGATACCATCCCGAGACCCGATATCCGACCACCTCGTCCTTGAGAGGCCCGCCGACGGCTGCGCCCGCCTCGTAGGTGAGGTCGCCGTGCTCGGTCGTGGCGAGTTCCACCACGGCGCTGCTGGAAAAATCGACCAGGCTTGGTTGCCTCGGCATGAAGCGTATTGCGCCGCCCAACGTGCCTTGCCCGAGCAGTGTTCCCTGCGGCCCGCGAAGCACCTCGACACGTTCGAGATCGAAGACCGATGGAAATGTGCGGCCGTATGTGTCCAGCCACTCCGCCGGCAGCGGCGTGTCGTCGACGAATATGCCGGTCGAGACGCCGTGCCGCCCGGTGATGCCGCGCATTTCGATGATCGTGTAGATGCCGGCGCCGAGGTTCGCCCGCCAGTCGAAGCCCACGCCCGGAGTCAATGCGCCCAGCTCGGGCATCCCCTTGATTCCCGAGGCGACCATCGCTTCCTGCGACCAGACGAGCATGCTGATCGGCACCGTGCTCGCAAGTTCCGTGCGACGCGTCGCGGTCACGTGAACTTCGTCCAGTCGCGCGGCGTATTCGGGAGGTTCGCGACGACCGCCGCCGTCAGGGCCAGGCGCGGCCTGGCGCGTCGTCGACCGGGAGACCGGCGAACCGGCCAAAATCCTGACGGTATGAGGATTGAGAAACTCAAATCGCAGCCCGGTCCCCTCGAGCATGCGTACGAGCGCGTCTCGAGGCTCGACGCCTGCTGGTACAGCTCGTGATTGCCGCTGCCCGACGACGTCCGAGACGTACACGACCTGGAGGCCAGTGCGCTCTGCCAGCTGCGACAATGCCTGCGCCAAAGGCTGGGCGGCGATGGCGGCATCCAGTGCGGGAGATTCAGCGGCCACAGCCGCCGCGATCCATGTCCACGCGACGCAGAGCACGAGCGATAAGCGCATCGACGCCATGCCGGATAGCGAACTTCTGGTGGCTCAGTTTTTCGGTGCCGGTTCTCTTTGCTTTTCGGCTTCCTGCCTCATGACCCGGATCTCCGTCGGCGTCCGCTCGATCCTGACGTCGTCAAGGCTTTCCAGGAACGCGGCGAATGAATCCGCATCGTAGGCATTGAAAACGCCGCTGATCGGAAGCGCGCGCAGCTCGCTGTCCTCAATATAGATTTGAATGACGCCATATCGATTGAACTCGTCGGCGACATCGCCCAGCGGCTGGCTTTCGAACGCGATCTTGTGCTGCCGCCAGGCGATGGCCGCCCCCGTATCGACGCGCTCACTCTGCGCCGGCATGACGCTACCGTCAATTCGCAGCTGATGCCCCGCCGGGACGCGCACGGCATGATCAGGAGCATCCCCAGCCTCGTTCCTGCTCCGCACGTCTACCCGTCCATCGACGACGGTCACTACTGTCGACCCATCGTCCAGACGCACGTCAAACTGCGTACCGACGGCCACGATGTCCGCTTGGCCTGCTGTGACCTGGAATTGACGTGCGTCCTCGTGCACGACAATGAAGAACGCCTGCCCGGCGTGCATTTGTACGCGTCGGCCACTTTTGTCGTATGTGACTTCTACTTCCGTATTGGTGTTCATGTGCAGAACCGATCCGTCCGCAAGGCGCTGCAGTGACTGCTGACCGCGCTGCGTCGCATAGCGCTGCGATTCAGGACCTGAAAGTTCCGCGACCGTCCACCATCCGATCAACACGGCTGCAGCGACCGCGGTAACTGCAAGCGACCATCGACGTACAGGCGTGAAGTACTGCTTCAGCGGTATGCGGCCCTGCGACGCATGGACCGCCACTACATGGCCTGCCGCGTCGGCGCGCCCCATCTCCACGAGCGATTCCAGCTGCTCGTCTGAATCCGCGGCGGCCAGGCGCAGGTCTTTAGCGACTAAAGCGATTCCGAGGTATTCCTCGATGTGAATCGGCGAGGCCTTGAGCCAAGCGACGAATGCTGCGCGCCGGTAGCGTTCAGGCACCGAGTCTTGATTGGCAATGAACCACTCCGCCGCCTGCCCGGCGGCTGCGATTCGAACCCGGTCCTTGGTAGGCGTCATCTGCTCACTCCATGCTGGCCATGCGGCAGCGGCAGTGCGCAAGTGCCTGCACCAGGTATTTCTTCACCATGTTCGAAGAGACGCCCAGCCGCTCCCCGATTTCCTCATAAGAGAGCTCCTGCCGGTACCGAAGTGCCACCGCAGCCCGGCATTTCGGGGACAATTGCATCAGCACCGTCCGCAATCTCGTAACGCGACGGTCGGTCTCGAGTTCCCGATCGGCAGTGGGCAGCTCTCCAAGCAGATCCTGAATACCGATGTCATCGGGACTGACTGCGCCGAGCTGCCGACGCTCCAGGACCGCATGTTCCTTGGCAAGGTTGGCGGCGACGGTATAGAGGTAGGCCTCGGGATTCTGGATCGCATCGACGTCGCTCACCCGAAGCATGCGGAGATAGACCTCCTGCACCAGGTCGGGCGCTTGCGACTTGCCCCGGATGCGACGGTAGAAAAAAGCCTGCAGAGCACGGTGGTGCTCCGCAAAAAGCCTTTCAACGAACCCTTTCCTCGGCTCTCCCATGCGGCGGGAACCCTTTCATCCGTAGAGTCCGGCAGCCAGCGCTCGGGTACCGTTTTCAACCGCGGAGGGTGCTATTTGGCCTTCCGGCCTCGACGGATAACGCCAGTTTGTCAGCCGGACACCGACAAGCGAAAGGTCGCCGTTAGCAGACGCCCGCATTGGCCCATTCGGGTGCAGAATGACAGCATGAAACTAGGGGCAGTGACGCTGTCCAAAGTGGCACCTTGCGCGACGATAAAAAAATGTTCGACCCGACCCAGACCCAACCCCTGTCCTGGCGCATGCACCAGGGCAAGCCGATACCGGCGGACGAGATGCCGGAGGACCCGCCGAAACGCCAGGCACCGACATTCGATGACGATTCCCCTCCGGACCGCCTGTCCGACTACCGGCTTCGCTCGCGGGTGGGCGGCGGCCGGCTCGGTCCCATTTACGAGGCCCAGGACGAGCTCTCGCGGATCTCGGGCAGCCAGCACTTCGTCGCGATCCAGCTGATCGACGAACGGATCGCCTCGCGACCCGGCTTCGCGGGCGAATTCGAGCGCGGCGCCGCTGAGCTCAAATCCCTCGCGCACCCGAACATCGTCCGTCTCATCGACTACGGGCAGGAGCGGAACCGTTTTTACCTCGTCAACGAGATGCTCGAAAGCGCATCGTTGCGCTTCGTCCTGAGCGACGCGGGCTCGCTGCCCTCCGCGGAGACGACGGCCGTGCTCCGCGCCGTGGGTGACGCGCTCCAGTACCTGCACGCCAAGGGTATGGTCCACGGGAACCTGCGCCCCGAGAACGTGCTCGTCACCTTCGGCTACGAGGTGAAGGTCCTCGATGTCGTGCCGAACGGCTGGATCGTGAACCCGAACGACGCGCTCGGCGTGCCGGCGCGTGCGCCTGACAAGCGCGACGACGTCTTCGGCCTCGCCTGCCTCGCTTACGAGATGCTCTCCGGCCGCCACCCGTACAACGGCAATACGGCTCAGGAAGCCTACCGCTCCGGACTGGAGCCCGAACGGCTGGAGAACGTGACCGACCGTCAGTGGCGCGCGCTTTCGGGCGCACTCGCCGTGCATCGCGACGACCGCACCCCCAACGTGCAGCAATTCCTCGACGACCTGGGCGTCCGCACCAGTCAGAAGCTGAAGTCCGTGGTCACGACGCCGAGCGCCCCCGCCCCGGTGGCCGATGAGCCGATTCCGCCGCCGACCTACAGCGCGCCCGAGCCGCCGCCGGCGCTGCCGCGACCCATGGTTGCCGAACGCGCGCCCCGCAGCGCACCCGAACGCCGAGGTACCTTTGGCAAGTTCGTCCTCCTCCTGCTCGTGCTCGGGCTCGGCTACGCGGCCTGGTACTACCAGGATCCGATCCGCACGTTCTCGACCGACCTCATGACGGATGTCGAGACGCGCATCGCCGCCGAACAGGCGCCGTCGACGCGCTCGCCCCCGCCGGCCACCGGCGCCGGGGCGGCGCTCGAATCCGCGCCCACGGTGACCGACCCTGAGCCCGCGACCGTGCTCGCGCCGGGCGCGAACGTACCGGAAAGCGCGACCGCCAGGGCCCCGGTTCCGGAAGAGCGCGCGGCGACGCCGCGGCCGGAGCCGGCCCCGGCCCCGCGCCGGGAAGCGCCCGTCGCGCCGGAGCGCGAGGCAACTCCGGCGCCGCGGCGCGAAGCCACTGAGCCAGCGCGGCGGGAGCCGGCGCCGGCCCAGACGCGGCCGTCCGCGCCCGCCGTCGTCGAGCGCGCTCCGGCACCGGTCCGCGAGGTGCCGGTTGAGGCTGCGCCGGTCGAGCAGGCGCCCGCGCCTGCACCGGCCGTTGCGGCGGGCCCGACACGCTTCCTCTTCCAGCAGGGCGTGGTAACGGTGCGCGAGGGCGACGTCGCCGCGCGTGTCACGATCCGGCGTTCAGGGGACCTCTCGGGAAGCGCGACCGTGTCGTGGTGGACGGCGCAGGGTACCGCCCGGGCGGATGCCGACTACGCCGACCTCGGTGCGCGCATCGAGCGCTTCGAGCCGGGCGAGGCGAACCGCACGATCTACGTGCCGCTCACGAA
>Ga0307416_100001999_pt1 | contig 11449 bp, 11 predicted proteins | sample DK1Cmetagenome_2_FD_203821 | JGI IMG/M metagenome (GOLD analysis project Ga0307416, IMG submission 203821) | Maize rhizosphere microbial communities from greenhouse at UC Davis, California, United States - DK15-C-3 | ecosystem: Host-associated > Plants > Roots > Rhizosphere > Soil | place...
AATACTAATCAGTATAGTATTTCAAGCCGTCATCTCGACTTATCTCTCTATTTCACTTGCAAAGTTTAATGTCGATCCAGCTGTCACTTCGGGTCCACTTACAACAATTATTAGCGACATCACCACTTTGACGATGTACTTTGTGCTCGCGTCTTTTCTTCTTGGGTCTTTCTAGATATTCTTTACATTTGTTAAGCGTTACTACGCTGAGAGGAATCAATTTTGGTTCCGGGGCCGCAATTGCAACCTGTTTGTACGAGATATCTTCAATGGCATAGACATAATTGTGCGCTTGCAGATCTCCTAAACCCCATATCCTGATGTAAAAATGTCATGATATCCATCGATCACTTCGCGTTGTAGAGGGACTATGAATGAGGAGTAATGTACCATGCACTAAATTGCAGTGCATACTGTTCCTTTTTAAGCAATGCAAACTTAAAAGTCATTGAATTGGCTCAACAACAACAACAGCAAGAAATTTCCAAAATAGTTGTACCAATCGATGGCTCAAAGAACTCGATGGAGGCAGCAGACTATGCAGTAAAGATGGCACAAAAATACGGCTCCGAAGTTGCCGTCGTGCACATCGTAAACCTCGACCAGAACCTTCAATTGCTGGGCATTTACCGATTGTCCTACCCAGATCCAATAAAGAAAAAGGTTGAAGAGGCCCGGCTGAGGCACAAAAGTGGTTTACTGAAATAATCAGAATTGCGGAGCAGAGAAGGGTTCGTATCAAGAGCGATGTGATAGATTCCCCAATGTCTGTCGTAGCAGCATTAGTGAATTATGCGGATCAAGAAAAGGCAGACCTTATTGTGATTGGAACAAGAGGAAGATCAGGCATTAGCAAGATGCTGCTTGGAAGTGTGGCCTTAGGCGTGGTTACCTATGCGCCATGTCCCGTAGTTGTGGTAAAGTAAATAGCCTAAAGTGTGGTGCACGGGCGATATTTCGTCACATTCTGAAAAGTATATAGACAGAAATAAGACTAGATTGGCAAGTTCCCTCCCCACTTTCATCTCACACGGTTTTTGCGTTCCATGAAACAAGTAATGTAGATAGGTATCTGTAACGAGAGGAGAGCAAAGACTTTGTACCAAGTTCCCCTAGTTTTATAGTTGGAACGAAACAAAATTTGCCCGGATTGTAATCTTTCCAAGTAACCGTTGCCAGAATATCCCGTCATTCATCCAATGTGAAGAGAGAAATAGCCTCAATAATCTGAATGTTTTTCTTCAACATGTTTCTCCTTTTCTTCTTCTGTCCTAAAATAGAGGTTGCAGAAAGTGCATTTGAATCTTAGCGGATGAGAGTTATCCCAGCCTGTAGAGGACATCCGGCTCTCTATCTCTCCGGTCGTATTTAAGCCTCCTGAAAGAGTGCCAGTATCTTGCAGTGCATTCATCTTTCTTTTATGTATCTCCCCCTTTTCAGAACCTACGATGCAAAACAGAAATAGGGATATCCTTGTCAGAAGGATCGTTGTCCCATTGGATGGCTCACCTGGTCCTGAAAAGGCTCTAGACTCTGCTATCCGATTGGCAAAAGCCTATGGAGCTGAGACGCAAATCATTCATGCGATCAGGCATATAGAATTAACAAAAACCATAATGAGTCGATCCTTTTCTTCCAAAGCATTGTTCTCGACAGACGAACTGTATGAAGACTTGAAAAGTGAAGCTTCTAGATGGATAGTTGAGTATAAAAGTAGAGCAAAATCGGCTGGTGTCGCCAGCATAACGACTAAAATACTAGTACAAGTAGGCAAGTCAGAAGTGCAAATGATAACTGAACATGCGGAAGCGGTCAAGGCAGACACGATAGTCATGGGTTCTAGAGGATTGGGTACGTTTAAACGGCTTGTGCTTGGAAGTATAGGCAATGGCGTAGTGAGCTATGCCCTGTGCCCCGTGCTTGTAGTTAGATAGGGGAGAATGTACCTTGAGTCGGGCAACTAAATCAGCTTCTAGTTCCAGAAATGTCGCATTTATTCTAATAAAGTGTGAACCTGGTTTTGAAGGACAAGTTTTCAGTGCGCTCAAAAAGACCCATGGGGTAGTAGAAGTTGATCAAGTATATGGAAGTGCCTATGATATAGTCGTCAAGGTAAGATGCCACATGCTAAAGGAACTGAATACCACCGTTTGGAGAGTTAGAACGATCAGCGGGATCAGGTTTACGCAGACCTTATTAGTTGGAAGTTTTGCATAATCTACATTAATTCATTTATTTATGAGATTCTTCCAAAAGAAGAAAAAATTGATGTCAAATCATGGGTTATCATTATCCTCAGCCAGCTACAATGAATTCCAGAACTGACAGTACAAACAATCACAGCAGGATAGCTTAGATGCGACTTATCACAAAGGAGGATCTGTAACATGCTCTGAGTGGGAAGTTTTGTCAAATTGAACCAAGGAATAAGGGCCAATTGGTTGACGGACCTGCAAGATCACAACATGGTATGACTCTTACAGACGAGCTGACAATATTCAATCTAAGGAACATTTCCATAACAAGAGCATGAATGCAGTGCAATGCACAATATTCCTAACGCTTATCCATCACATCCTCTCCTAGTGAGCATATGAGAAGTGAGATAGAAAGGACCACCCCCAGAAATGAAGCACCGTTGCTGAAGCGGCTGTCGAGAATGTACGAGGCCAGCATTTCAATAAGGGACATATCTGAAGAATTGAAAATGGATGAGCTGACGGTGAAGAGGCTCCTCAAACTTTTGGGCTACGGATCTGCAATTTGAGGTAGTAGATCGCATGCAACTCACAGAACTGGAAAGGCCAATAAGCGACATAGTCCCTCACATCTTCAAGCGGCCTGTTTTGAGCGTCAGGCAAGCAGATTCGCTATTGCAGGTAGGGACGTTTCTGGCCATCGGGCCGCAGATTTATGTCGATGGGCTTGTGGTACTTGATGGCCAGAAACCAGTTGGCAGGATAGGCGGCCAGCACATCATACAATACATCCTGCAGCATCAGGATGGGTGGTTCCATTCAACCGCGTCCCAGATCATGAGCCATTCCTCACCATTCGTGGATGCAAGTGAGCCTTTGAGCGTAGCGCTTGACATTTTCAAGAAGACTAGGTTTGGATTTGTGCCGATAACCATCGAGGATAGAGTTGCAACCTCCCTTTCTATACGAGACATCCTTCGGGTTTTGACCGGTAAGCTCGTTACGCCTGTTGGAGAAGTATCTTCGCGGTTAGTCTCTGTTAAGTACAACACGAGTATTGAGAAAGCTCTAGAACTAATGCTTGAAAAAGGCATTAGAAACCTGAATGTGAGGAACGAAAACAATGATGATATTGGAATAATAAATGACCGCAAAATATTAGAATTTCTTCTAAGTTACGAGGGAAGGGGTGTAATGGCAGGTCCAATGGGGCTTGATGCTGTCAGTGTGGATCTTCTTGATATGGCTGCTCCAAAGTATATCAAACAAAGTATACCAGCTTGCGTCGCAGCTGAATTCCTATCGGATGTCAGCACATCATGCCTTCTATTGCAGAATAATCGCATTGTAACTCCTTGGGATGTTGTAATGAAAGGACTTGGAAAATAGTCAATATCTGCAATGCAAGCGACAGCATCCTTCCTTGTTAAATAATAATGGTAGGCAAATGTAAACATGAAACTTCAAACTTCAAACTGAAGATCGTCATCTGAAGGTTAACAACAAGACTGGCAAAAGCTGGCACCCATGCCAATTATCCCATCCCTACTTTGGTCGATATTTCTATTGCTGGAACAAATAGTGACCAGAAGCTTCCTGCGACCGTAACTCCAACGGCAAATCCAAGCATATATCCAAGTTCTTTTATCGACAGTTCTAACAAGAAAGACTAAGTCGGCACCAAGCGTGGTCACGCTCTATGTAAAAGTAGTAACAAGCAGAGCTTGAATGACTGGATTTGATTCAATAAAAAAATCAAGAGGCTCACTGAGAATCTCCTAAAACAAGGTCTCCATGGTATTTTTGCCACTTCAGTACCACAGTTTAGGCATAATTTGGCACATTCGGGGGGGAGGTTAGCTGCACAATCAGTGCATTTTAGCTATAGGATCACGATTCGTCGTAGTCGTATTTCTTTGGTGATCTTTATTACTCTGAAACAAAGGATTCTACTAAATCCCTTGCTGTAACGATGCCCACTACTGTGCCACCGTTGGTGATAGGTAAACGTTTAATGTTGTTTGCAAACATTAACTTTGCCGCTTCTCTCGCTCGTATACCTGAGCGTGCAGTCAACAAAAAGTGTGAGCAATATTTGCCAACTTCCTCTGTGAAATCAACATTTTGAGTAAGAATCTTGGTCAAAAGGTCCCTTTCAGTAAATATTCCATCATGTAAACCATTAACTGTAACTATAATACTTCCGACCCTTCTGGTGTTCATCAATTTAATTGCTTCAAGAATTGAAGAGCAATGTTCTAAACTCAAGATGTTTCTTGTAATTACCCTCTCTAAGGACGGATTTCTATCAGTTGTCTTGAAGAATGCTTTGGCTAAATCAGATGTAGTTATGATTCCAACCAATTTATTCTGCTCATATACAAGCAACCGAGTCTTAGTTGAAATCATTGTTTTTGCAGCCTCATCAATTGGTGTTTTAGATGACACTTTGGTGAATTTTCTAAGCATTACACTGCGGAGCTCTCTATCAGGAATCTCGCCGAAAAGGTCTAGATAATGAAGTATTTCTCGTTCTGTCAATAATCCAATGGTGGCACCATCTGTTACCACCAAGTTACCAATACTATGTATGGCCATCCTGTCTACAGCATCTTTCAGTGTAGATGTAATTTCCATGAAGAGCGGCTCGGAAGTCATGTGACTCCATACCTTTGACATGATCTCTTGAGAGCCTATCATTTGAGTAAAATGGTATGTACTAATACTTAACTGAGAGACTGCACTGCATTGCACTGAAAACTCAGAAATCAAATAATGAAAATGAGGTATGGCAGAACGCTTGAATAAAGGATTATGGCTGGTGATGATATATATCTACACAACAATTACAATTAACCTTCAACTAGTTATCCTTAGCAAATTCATATCAATACGAGAGATTGAAAATCCTTTAGCCGGGCTTCAATATTGCACTCTCGGCACTTGTATAAAAGATTCTTGCTATCATTGAAATTAGATTTCACCACTGTGCTGAACATGAAAACATACTACGGCATATTGTATTTAATCAGAGGAGGAGAGATGTATATATGATGACAATTTCCAGAGGTATCAACTTTTAGGTACACAGTAGTTGAAATATAGAGAGGAGGATAAACCTTCCTTCCTTCCTTCATATACCGATCGCCTCGTTTATTTTGCAAATAGTCTTTAATGAGGAGACTTCACTATCAACTAAAAGTTACGAAATGTCTTCCAAAATCGTTGATGCAGCCACATCCCTTTCGATACTTAAAGACAATTCGGTCGTTGCTATCTCCGGCTTTAACATGGCAACAACACCAGAATATCTAATTCTGGAATTGTACAAGCGCTACTCGGAAACAGGCCATCCTAAGGGCATCTTCATAATATCAGACGCGCTCCCTGCTCTACCTGGAAGAGCATTGGACCAAGTAGCTGAAAGACTTTATCAGGATCCGACCCAAGACTTTCTCCGTGGGGTCTTGATACCTTTTCTAGCTTATTCACCTTGGCTTCAGAAAATGATAACAGATAACCGGATTGAATCTTACGGGTGGCCCCTTGGAATAGCGGCATACTGGTTCAGAGAAGTGGCATCGGGCAGACTTGGTCTTATAACGAAGATAGGTCTTGAGACCTTCCTTGATCCTAGGAAAGAAGGTGGAGCTCTGAACGAGATAGGAAAGAAGAACATGTCATGCAAAATCAATATTATCAATATTGAGCAAGAAGAGTATCTACTTTATCAGGCTCCAAAACCTGATTATGCCCTCATCAGAGCTACAACAGCCGACGAGAATGGGAACCTATCGATGGAAGACGAGGGAATGAGAGGAACCAGCTTCAGCATTGCACAAGCTGCAAAAGCTAGACCAAAACAAGGGATGGTAATGGCCCAAGTAAGATGGTTGACAAAGTCTTGGACTATGAATCCTAGAGACGTAGATATTCCAGGCCCTCTAATTGATTCTATTATAGTTGCTCCAAGACAGTATCATTGGCAAGGAGCAACATCGGAGTACGATCCTCGAATTTCCTTCAGGATAGTACCACCTATAACGGATGAATTGATCAGAGACATAAGCAAAGTAAGCCCACCGAATAAACATGAAAGAGTAATTGCCAGAAGGATTCTATTGGAATTGGAAAAGACATTCGAAGAAAAGAGAGCGCCCATATTGGTTAACCTAGGAATAGGGATTCCTGCTTTGGTATCATCTGTGGCAGCTGAAGAAAATGTAACTGAATTCATACTGACAGTACTTGAATCTGGTGCTTGGGGAGGTATTGCTTTGTCGGGCCCAGATTTTGGTTTGGCAATAAGCCCATTTGCTCTTTCAACAATACCTGACATGTTTTCCAACTTTGAAGGTGGGATAATTGATGCAGCTTCTCTTGGCTTTTTACAAGTTGATCAAGAAGGAAATGTTAACCCATCGATGTTGCCTAATAGGATTTTTGGACCTGGAGGATTTCCTGTGATAGCAGGAGGAGCACCAAGAACCTACTTTGCGGGCACATTTACGGCTGGGCAAGCCAAGATTGATATTGTGAATGGAATGCTGAAGATTGTAGACGATGGACCAACATTAAAATTCGTTGAGAAGGTTTTCAGAGTTGTCTTCAGCGGAAACCAGGCAATCAAATATGGAAAGGAGATCCTCTACGTTACGGAAAGGGCCGTTTTCAGGCTTGTGAAGGAGGGGGTTATTCTTGAAGAAGTTGCTCCAGGAGTCGATATTGATAAAGATATACTTTCTAAAATGAGCTTTGTGCCTATCCACAGCTCTTCAGTAAAGAAGATGGATGAGAGACTCTTCTACGATGGAAAGATGGAAGCTAGAGAAAAGATTATGCAAACACTTCGAAAATAAATGTCATTATTTGAAAGTAAAAGAAAAGATGGATCCAACATTTGCCTGGACTCAATCTCTTAGACTAGCAAAACCATTTGGTTTTGTCTGCTAATCATATATTCGAAAACAAGCGATTGTAAGATGAATCTTGTGCTACCACTTACCATGAAACCTATGGCATAAATTCTTCAATCTCCGCTTTCTATTCAAAAATTAAGAGCACATCTCCTGATTTTACAGATTGGCCTTTGATTACTTTTATTTCTCTTACTCTTCCTTTTAAAGGAGACCTGATTTGGTTCTCCATCTTCATAGCTTCTAAAACGACAAGAGGTGCTCCTCTGTTGACCTTCATCCCAGCGGATACAGAAACATCTATTATCTGTCCACTTATGGGTGCTTTCACTTCCTTAGTGGCGGTGTCAGCGGATACGCTCCTTAAAACATCATATGCCATACCGTTTATTATCATAAATGATGGTTCACCTTCCTGCAGGAAATCCAAATGGAACTTCTTGTTATCCGATGTCGTTAGTTCATCTTGATCCAATTTCAGCGCAATTTCTTTGCCATTGATCCTGGCTTTATTTCCTAGCAACTCTACATCATATTCGTTACCATTAACTCCGACTTTCATCTTTTCCAGCTCGACGATAGGTAACCACTGCGGTTGTCGCGGAATTGTATGTCATCATATCTGCTCATTAGCCATGGATCTTTATCCTTCTCTCTTTCCAAAATTTGGATCCTCTTCGGCAACAGAGAAAAAAGTGCTGCCGCTATCGCGCCCTCCCTTGAAGCAAAAGGTTTCAATCCATTTACAAAAGTTGTATCATAGTCACCGCGCAAGAACCTCTGATCGTTCAAAGCAGATAAGTGGAAGGGAATTGTTGAAGGAATACCAGAGATTCTGAAGGACAGAAGGGACGTTCTCATCCTCTCAATTGCTTTATTTCTATCCTCCTCGTGGCATATTAGTTTGGCTATTAGTGAATCATAGAACGGTGGTATTGTATAGCCAGAATATAAAGCAGTATCAACTCTAACTCTATCATCTTTGGGAGGAACGAATTTCGTTACCATCCCTGGATAGGGGGCAAAGCTTATTGGATGTTCTGCATTTATTCTGCATTCTATTGCGTGTCCTCTGAACTTCACTTCTTCTTGTTTTATCGTTAGTCCCCTAGACAATGCTATACGAAGTTGCTGCTCTACTATGTCTATTCCTGTTACTTCCTCGGTTATAGGGTGTTCAACTTGGATTCTTGAATTGAGTTCCATGAAGTAGAAATTACCTCCCATGAAGAGGAATTCCACCGTGCCTGCATTAGTGTATGCCATTTCCTTCGTAACCCCTATGGCCTTCTCAGTCATTTTTGCTCGAATATCACTTGTCACAGCAGGGGATGGTGTTTCCTCGATTAACTTTTGATGCCGCCGTTGAATCGAGCAATCCCTTTCTCCTAGATGAATTACTTTTGAATCATCATCGCCGAGTATTTGCACCTCTATATGCCTAGGATTCTCTAGATATTTTTCAATATAGACCCTATCTGAACCAAAGCTCAGTACGGCTTCATTCTTTGAAGAACTGAATGCTTCACCAAGATCATCGGCAGATTCAATGACGCGGAGGCCTCGTCCACCACCTCCCTTGACGGCTTTTAAGATCACAGGATAGCCTATTTCCTCAGCTAGATCTAAAGCATTACTTTCAGTTGAAATCTCTTTTCCTTTGAGGACTGGTGCAATTCTCGATGCTACCTCTCTAGCCTTAGCCTTGTCTCCAGAAAGCTTCATGGCCGAGGGAGAAGGACCCACAAAAATGAATCCTTCCCTCTTGCATAGCTCTGAGAATTCTAGATTTTCGGCAAGAAAACCATAACCTGGATGTATCATCTCACAACCTAGCTTTTTTGCCGCATCAATTATCTTGTCCATTCTGAGATAACTTTCTGAGGGCAGATGACCCCCTATATTTAGGGCCTCCTCGCAATGTTTTATGTGGAGAGATTCTTTATCAGCCTCAGAATATACTCCGCATGGCTCCAATCCAAGCTTCCTAGAAGTCCTCGCAACCCTGAGTACTATCTCGCCTCTGTTTGCTATGAGTATCCTTTTGACCAATTTAGACTAGCTTCCAGAGCATGGCTTAAAAGTCATGGTAGTAGATAACATGAGGAAGGAGCACCATCTGTACAACAGACTATGCGTCTGATACTGCATAGGAAGCAGAGAAGCATCTTACTAATATACAGTTGCTAGTTCGATCTGTCTGAATCGCATTATTTCTTTTGACCTAGATTGCTTTCTGCATTCTCGTTCCCTTAAGGCAAATGCAAACAATACTCACACTCTCTGCTAGACAGGAATATTGCCGTGCTTTCTCCTTGGCAGCACTTCTCTTTTTCTCCGAACAGCTTTGAAGGCTGAGATCAGTCTCTGTCTTGTTTCCTTTGGTTCAATTACGATGTCAATATAGCCTTTTGATGCAGCAATGTAAGGATTAGAAAATCTTTCCTTATAATCTTGCACCAATTCCGTCCTCTTTTGTGCAGGATTAGCCGATGATGATATTTCTTTTCTAAAGATTATGCTGCATGCACCCTCCGGTCCCATGACAGCGATTTCTGCAGTAGGCCAAGCAAAGTTGTAATCAGCTCCAATGTGCTTACTGTTCATTACGCAGTAGGCTCCACCATACGCCTTTCTTATTATGACAGTAAGCTTTGGCATACTAGCCTCTGAAAAAGCATAGAGGAGCTTTGCACCATGTCTAATTATTCCTCTCCATTCCTGACTCTTCCCTGGTAGAAAGCCAGGTACATCAACAAAAGCAACTAGGGGAATATTGAAGCAATCACAAAACCTTACAAATCTTGCGGCCTTATCGCAAGAGTCAATATCTAGAACTCCTGCCAGAACGCTGGGATTGTTTGCTACAATACCTATAGAGTTGCCATCAAGTCTTGCAAATCCTATCATAATATTCCTAGCCCAATTCTTCTGAACCTCCAGAAAATCTCCGTTGTCTACTATTTTCCTTACCAGAGCCTCCATGTCATACGGTTTGTTAGGACTTGAAGGGAGAATCGAGTTAAGTTCTTCATCCTGCCTATTTGGGTCATCTGTTGAAGCTATTCGTGGAGGATCTTCGAGATTATTCGGTGGAATGAACGAAAGAAGCTTTCGAGCAAGAGCAAAGCATTCTTGTTCGTCCTGAGCTAGAAAATGAGCCACTCCGCTCTTTTCATTATGAATTTCTGCTCCTCCTAATTCATTGAAGCTTACATCTTCCTTCGTAACTTCCCTGACGACTTCAGGCCCAGTAACGAACATGAAGGCAGATTTGGTCATTATTACGAAGTCAGTAATTGCAGGAGAATAGACCGCGCCCCCTGCACAAGGGCCCATTATTAGAGATATCTGAGGAACGACACCAGACGCCTTGACGTTTCTATGAAATATCTCAGCATAACCTGCAAGACTATCGACTCCCTCTTGGATCCGGGCTCCTCCAGAGTCGTTTATTCCTATTATTGGAACTCCTTGTTTTAATGCAAGATCCATTATCTTGCAAACCTTGGAAGCAAAAGCCCAGCCTAGTGAACCTCCAAGTACAGTGAAATCATGGGAAAAGGAATAGGCTAGGCGGCCATCTATCATTCCATGTCCCGTGACTACCCCATCGCCAAGAATTCTTTTCTTCTCCATTCCAAAATCAGTACATTCATGCAAAACGAATTGGTCCAGCTCTACAAAAGAGTCGGAATCAAATAACAGATTCATCCTTTCAAAGGCCGTCAACTTTTTCTTTTTTCTTTGTTCCTCTTGCCTCTCTTTTCCGCCACCTATCTGATGTTCCTCTCTTTTCTTTCGAAGCTCCTCAAAGCCCACGACCTTATGGTTCAAGTTATGTAGGTTAAAAGGTTTAAGGGCCAAGATGATGATTCAGTAACATGCCTGCAATATTGATACTTGTAAAGCCATTCTAAAAGCTCACCCCCGCTATGCTAAGTCAAAGTCAGCTGTACAGTTTGCCTCATGTTATCAGTTGAGAATCCCGCTATGGCAATTGTTATGCGATTAGCTTGTTGAAAGAAACGACTTTTCTTAACAGAAGAAATTGTATATATGCTAGAAGTCTATTTACGATTCTTGGTGGAAATATTTACTATTAATTATCCTATACAGATGATTAAACCATAGGGGATTTGTACGTTATTTTGTAGATATTACTAACAATATTGCTCAAGAAAAGGTTCCTCAAGAAACGGCAGTATTGACACAGATAACATTTCGGATTCCACTGCCTTGCACTGTAATCAAAGGCTTCAAATAATATCTCGACCTCACTTAATTCTATGAGTTCATCGAGCGAAAGGAAGCGTGAAGAAGAGAAAAGACCAA
>Ga0307416_100002001_pt1 | contig 11448 bp, 11 predicted proteins | sample DK1Cmetagenome_2_FD_203821 | JGI IMG/M metagenome (GOLD analysis project Ga0307416, IMG submission 203821) | Maize rhizosphere microbial communities from greenhouse at UC Davis, California, United States - DK15-C-3 | ecosystem: Host-associated > Plants > Roots > Rhizosphere > Soil | place...
TGCCCTACTTGCGACCCGACGGCAAGACCCAGGTCACCGTCGAGTACGAGCGCGGCATCCCGGTCCGGGTCAGGACTGTCGTCGTGTCCGCCCAGCACGATCCGGATGCCCGCCCGGAGCGGCTCCGCTCCGACATCGTCGAGTCGGTGATCCTGCCGTCGATCCCGCGCGAGCTGCGCGACGTCGACCCGGTGATGCACGTCAACCCGACCGGCCGGTTCGTCACCGGCGGGCCCATGGGCGATGCCGGCCTGACGGGCCGCAAGATCATCGTCGACACGTACGGCGGCATGGCCCGCCACGGCGGTGGCGCCTTCTCGGGCAAGGACCCCACGAAGGTCGACCGATCCGCCGCGTACGCCGCCCGTTGGGTGGCCAAGAACGTCGTCGCGGCAGGGCTCGCCGACCGCTTCGAGGTCGAGGTCGCGTACGGCATCGGGATCGCCCGGCCGATCAGCTTCAGTGTCGATTCGTTCGGGACGGGTCGCATCGATGACGCGCAGATCCAGGCACTGCTGGAGCGCCACTTCGACCTGCGCCCGGCGTCGATCATCGCCGCGCTCCAGCTGCGCCAGCCGCTGTATCGCCAGACGGCCGCGTACGGCCACTTCGGCCGGCCGGATCTCGACCTGCCATGGGAGCGAACCGACAAGGCCGCCCTGCTGGCCGCCGACGCGGGCCTTCCCGAGCCGCAGCCGGAGGCGATCACCGCCGGCTAGGTGGTCCCCCTGCTCGCCGCCGGCTGGGGCGCCCTCGCCGCCTCGTCGCTCGTCGTGGGGGCGCTGATCGCGCTCGTCCGGCCGATCCCGCGTCGGCCGCTCGGCCTGATCATGGCGTTCGGCGCGGGTGTCCTCTTCAGCTCCGTGGCGTTCGAGCTGGTCGAGGAAGCGGTCGCCATCGGCGGCCAGCTGGCGATGGCGTCGGGGCTCGCCATCGGGGCGCTCGTGTTCTTCGCCGGCGACGAGCTGATCGACCGGATGGGCGCTGCGGGGATGGGCACGGTCGACGGCCCGACGTCGCCCGGCTCGGGCCTGGCCATCGTCCTGGGTGCCGCACTCGACGGCGTCCCCGAGTCGATCGTGCTCGGGCTGTCCGTTGCCGCCGGGTCGGGGACCGGCATCGCGTTCTTCGCCGCGGTGTTGCTGTCGAACCTGCCCGAGGCGATCGCCGGGACGGCCGGTCTGCGGTCGGGCGGCTGGCAGGCGGGCCGGATCATCGGGCTATGGCTGATCGTCGTCGCGGCGTCGGCGCTCGCGGCGCTCGTCGGCGGCACGGTGCTCGATGCGGGTCAGGGCGCCGTTCGCGCGTTCATCCTCGGGTTCGCCGGCGGGGCGATCCTGACGATGCTCTCGGATTCGCTCGTGCCGCAGGCTTTCGAGAACGCGGGTCCACTGGCCGGCCCAGTCACGACGCTGGGGTTCGGGCTCGCCTTCGCCCTGTCGCTGCTCGACTAGGTACTGGTGTTCTCGGCGACCATCCCGGCGACCCCACCGATCTTGCCGTCGCCACCGGACCGCCGCGCGTTTCGGGTGAGCACGAACTGCCCGACGAGCAGGATCCCGAGCGTGATCAGCAGCATCACGGACGCGATCGCGTTGGTCGACGGCGTGACCCCGACGCGGATCTGTCCGAACACGTAGAGCGGCAGCGTCGACGTGCCGCGTCCGTTGACGAACGTGGAGATCAGGTAGTCATCGAAGGCGAACGTGAAGGACAGGAGGAATCCCGCGACGATCGCAGGGAGCAGCTGCGGGAAGGTGACCTGCCAGAAGGTCCGCCATGGCGTGGCGTACAGGTCGTAGCTGGCCTCGACGTGGGTCCGGTCCATCCCGGACAGCCGGGCACGGACGAGCAGCAGCACCAGGCTGATGTTGAACAGCGAGAGCGCGCCGATCATCGTATGGAACCCGAACCCGATCTCGACCCCCGTCGCGTTGGTCAGGATCCCGTCGCGTCCGATCGTGCTCGCGAAGAAGACCAGCGTCGCGATGGCGATCACGAGCTCCGGGACGATGACGCTTACATAGGTGAGGGCATCGAACGGCAGGCGAAACCACTTCGGGGTGCGCTGCAAACCGAGCGCGGCCATCGTGCCGACGAGCGTCGACACCACGGCCGTGCCCATCCCGACGATGAGGCTGTTGGTGAGGTAGCGCTGGACCTCGCGGCTGTTCAGCACATACTCGTACCAGCGCAGGCTGAACCCGTCCCAGTCGGTCAGCCGCCGTTCGGTTGCGTTGAAGCTGAAGACCACGACGATGACGATCGGGATATAGAGGAACAGGTAGACAAGGGCGGTGTGCCCGCGCAACCACGCCTCGACCAGCGCGCCGAACCGGTCCGATCCTGCGCGCGCCCGTCCGCCGAGCGTCCGCGCGGCCGGGATGGAGACGGACGGGGCCGTCACAAGACGCTCACGTCACGCGTCCGCCGGCCGCGGTTGGTGAACCAGACGTAGAAGCTCACGCTGATGAACATCACGACGATGAGGCCGACGGCCTGGGCGGAGCCAGCCGGCCAGTTCCGGGCATCGAAGAAGCGCAGCACTAGCGAGTTGCCGATCGTGAACACCCGCCCGTAGCCGAGGATCTCCGGGATCACGTACTCGCCCATCATCGGGATGAAGACGAGGATGCTCCCGGTGATGAGGCCCGGCAGCGCGATCGGCAGCGTGATCTGGCGGAACGTGGCGAGACGACCGGCGCCGAGGTCCTTCGAGGCCTCGACGAGGGTCCGGTCGATGCGCTCCAGCGTGACGTAGAGCGGGAACACCATCAGCGGCAGGTAGCCGTACACGAGGCCGATCAATACGCCGGCCTCGGTCCCCAGGATCCGGAACGTCCGGTTGCCGGTGGCGTCGGCGACGAAGCCGGCGATCCCGTCCGGTCCGAGGATCACGATCCAGGCATACGTCCGGATGAGGAAGCTCGTCCAGAAGGGGATGACCAGCAGGATGATGAAGAGCGCCTTCCGGTTGCCGCCCCGGGTGGCGATGAAGTATGCGAGCGGGAGCCCGACCGCGAGGCACAGGACGGTGCCCAGCACGGCCAGCATGATGCTGGTGATGAATGGGTCGGGGCTCCGGATGATCGTCGCGTAGTTCTGGAACGTGAACCCGCCGGCGTACCCGCCGGTCGGGCTGCGGTCGCCGAAGCTGAACAGGATGACGATCGCGATCGGCAGGACGAGCAGGATCAGGTACCACAACGAAGCCGGCAGCATGAGGGCAGCCGTCAACAGGCGGCCGCCCTCACGCACGGGTGCCGGCTCGCGCGCCTGCAGCGGAGGGGCAGGCGCGGCCGTCGTCATCGCGTCAGGACCTCGTGTCGGGGCCTCGTCGTGTCAGCCGCCGATGCTTGCGCTGAACTCCTCCCAGATCTCAACGCGCAACGGGTCGGTCGAGACGTCTTGTGCGCCTTCCAGACTGCTCATGAGCCCCTCCGGCACGAACACGGTCGGATCGTTGAGGATCTCGGGGGCGACCAGCTTCTTCGCCTCGTCATTGGCCGTGGCATACCGGTTCGTCTCCGTCTCCTTGGCCTGGATCGCCGGTTCTTGGATGAAGTTCAACCAGGCGAGGCCGGCCTCCGGATGCGGCGCATCCGCGAGCTGGACCCAGGTATCGACCCAGAACAGCGTCCCGTCCTCGGGGATGATGTACTCGATATCGGCGGTCTCGGGCTCGTCGCGGAGACTGACCACGCCACCGGTCCAGACGAGGCCCATGACGGCCTCCTCCGACGCGAGCTTGTCGCCGTAATCGTTCGAGTCGAGCGCCAGGACGTGCGGGGCGACGCCCCTCAACAGCTCCCGGGCCGCGTTCAGCTCGGTCGGGTCCGTCGAGTTGAGTGAATAGCCGAGCGCCTTGAGCGGCGCCGTCATGACGTCGCCGGCCGACTCGACCATCACGATGCGACCCGTGTACTTGGGCGCCACCTCGAAGAACTGCTTCCAGGTCTTGACCTCCTCGGTTACGACCTTCTTGCGGATCGCGATGCCCGTCGTGCCCCAGTCCTTGGGGATGTGATAGTTGTTGTACTTGGCGTCGTCGCCGCTGTAGAAGTTCTGGAACGTCGGGTTGATGAGCTTCGCGTTCGGGATCCGGTCGAATGGCAGTTCGACGATGTAGCCCTTGTCCGCCATCACCTTCACGAACTCCGCCGTCGGTGACGCGATGTCGTACAGGCCCGTGGCGCCGCCATCGAGCTTGGTCAGCAGCGCCTCGTTGGAGTCGTAGATGTCATACGTCCAGTCGGTGATGTTGTAGCGGGCCTTGAACTCCTCGATGTTCTCGAGGTCGATGTATTCGGCCCAGTTGTACATGAAGAGCGCGCCCTCGGTCGCGTAGGACGGCTGCGGGGCGGGCTCGCCCGACGCGCCACTCGCCGATGGTGCGGCGCTCGGCGCGGTCGACGGTGCGGCCGAGCCACCTCCACCGCCGGCGCACGCGGCGAGGAAGGCGGCGGTCGCCGACATCGCGCTCGCCCACATGAAGCCGCGCCGGCTCAATGGCGTCCGCTCCAGCCGCCGCATCACCTGGCGGGCGTACCGTTCCATCTCTTGGTCTGTCACGATCGCACTCCTCCTCCCGGTTAGCCCGGGTCCTCCGATCTCATCCTGCAAGGATGAGATTCGCCTCCTCGTGCCACCGGACGACCACCGGGTCGCCCGGACCGACCCCCGGAGCGCCACCCGCGCCCGCCGCGTTCTGATGACGGACGATCACCTCGCCCGCTTCCTCTGTGTCCACGCGGTACTCCGTCTGATCGCCGAGGTACGTGCCCTGCTGGACGCGTCCCCGGATCTGGCTCATTCGCTCGCCGGCCGGGCTGGCACCCTCGGCGGGCGCGACCTCGAGGCGCTCGGGACGGGTTGCCACGACGACCGTGTCGCCGGTGGTCACGCTGTGGCTCGGATCCGTGAGGCCGCCCGTGAGCGTGAGCCCCTTGCCAGTGCGGACCGAGACGCGCCCGTCCCCGAGGTCCTCCACGATCGTCGCGTCCATGAAGTTCGACGTCCCGATGAAGTCGGACACGAAGCGGTTGACGGGCCGCTCGTAGAGCGTCGTCGGGTCGCCCTTCTGCTGGACGAGCCCGTCGCGCATGACGACGATGACGTCGCTCATCGTCAGCGCCTCCTCCTGGTCGTGGGTCACGTACACGAACGTGATCCCGACCTCGCGCTGGAGCGCCTTGAGCTCGAGCTGCATCTCCTTGCGCAGCTTCAGGTCGAGGGCGCCGAGCGGCTCGTCGAGCAGCAGCACAGTCGGCCGGTTCACGAGCGCGCGCGCGAGCGCGACGCGCTGCTGCTGGCCGCCGGACATCTCCCACGTCCGGCGCTTCTCATAGCCACGCAGGCGGACCAGGTCGAGGGCTTCAGCGACCCGCCGGTCCTCCTCCTTCTTGTCGACCTTGCGCTGGCGCAGCCCGTACCCGACGTTCTGGGCGACGTCCATGTGGGGAAACAGCGCGTAATGCTGGAAGACGGTGTTCACCTGCCGCTGGTAGGGCGGGACGCCGGCGATGGGCTGACCGGCCAGATAGATGTCGCCCTCGGTCGGCTGCTCGAAGCCGGCGATCATGCGCAGGGTCGTGGTCTTGCCACAGCCCGACGGGCCGAGGAGCGAGTAGAACTCCCCGTGCTCGATCGCGAGGTCCATCCCGTCGACGGCGGTGACGGGCCCGAAGCGCTTCGTAACGCCTTTGATCTCGACGTCGGGCGCCGACACGCGCGGGCGGGCCTCGGAGCGCTCGGGCGCGGAGCTGCCTCCAGGCCGGGCGTCGATCGTCGGGGAAGCGGTCAACGGCGGTCCCTCGCGCGATGGTGCGGTCATCGAGCATGGTCCTGTAGCTGGGGTACAGGCCCCCGCATCCTAGGGGCGATGCCCCCGGGAGTCAACGCGCGAGGTGTGCGATTCTCGTGGTTCCCGCCCCTTGTCAATGCGCGTCCTCGTGGCAAGCTGAACCTATACTTCAGAAACGCGAACCTGCCACGTGCAGCGGAGGACGCTCGGACCGTGGTCACGGAGCTGCGACTCGGGACGCGGATACGGTCTCTCCGCCAGGCTCGTCACCTGACCCTGCGCGACGTCGCCGAACGCGCCGGTGTCACGGAGAGCTTCCTGTCCCAGGTCGAGCGCGACGTGACCAGCCCGTCGATCGCCACGGTGCATCGGATCGCCCGCGCCCTGGACCTGTCCATCGCCCAGCTCTTTGCGGAGGATGCCGACACCGGGCGGGTGGTCCGGCGCGAGGCGCGTCGTCGGGTAGCGTATCCCGGCCTCAAGGCGGTCGACGAGTTCCTGACATCCAACATGTCCGGTCGACTGCAGGTCATCCTCTCGACGATCGAGCCCGGTGGCGGGACCGGTGCGGACCCGTACACCCACGACTCAGACGAGGAGGTCGTCGTCGTCCTCGAGGGTGTGCTCGACCTGTGGGTCGGCGATGAGCACTACGTCCTGCGCGAGGGTGACGCGATCACCTATCCGTCGCGACTGCCGCATTGGAACGTCAACCACGGAACCGGTCAGGCGAGAGTGCTCTTCTGCATCACCCCGCCCAGCTTTTGAGAGGTCCCCGAACCGGTCCGGTGCCGTCACGCAACGGGTTGGGACCATCGGGGAGGGCGCGAGGCACCACACCGGTTCGGTAGGCTTGTCGTCATGGAGCGACGACCCGGGGCGCGCGGCCGCCTGTCCCGCCTGATCCTGGCGACGACCCTCGGCCTGACGCTCCTCGGGGCCACGCCGTTGTCGGCCCTCGCCGAGGAGCCGCCCACACCGACCCCGACCCTCGAGACGCCGGCTGAACCCACAGCGACGCCCGTCCCGACGGCGGAACCCACGCCAGCCCCGACGCCCGAGCCGACGCCCAGCCCGGCCGCCGCCCCAGAGCCGACGAACAACCCGACGAACGACCCCGCGGACCACACGCCCGAACCGACGGATAGCCCGGATCCGACCGACACACCGGACCCGACGACGACGCCCACGCCGCCCTCGGGCATCGTCACCCAGAGCCGCAACCTCTATCGCTCGTCGGCGATGGTCCGTCAGTACACGAACTACTGGTGCGTGCCGGCCACCGTGCAGTCGATGGCCAACCTCGTCCTCGGTACGAGCAACCGGACCTATTCGCGCCAGGCGTACATCTACAAGCTGACCCGCCGGCACAACCGCTACTGGTACGCCACCAGGGGCAACGACCCGCAGGGCTGGGGTTGGTCTCTGCGCTACTTCACGCGCGGGCGGCCCTACTACCCGCGGGCGTACACGAACAAGGAAGCGGCGATCAATTCGATCGCGGCCTCCATCTCGAAGACGCGCCATCCGGTCGGCGTGACGGTCTACCGCGGGACCCATGCCTGGGTCGTGCTCGGCTATCGCCAGACCTACGACCGCAGCGAGCCGACGAAGAAGACGCTTCTCGGCCTGTACGTGAGCGGGCCGCTCGGTACGACACGCGACAAGTGGCCGTACCGCTACATGACCGTCGCCCAGTTCCGCGAGGTCTTCACCCGCTACCACGAGTGGCAGCGGCGCGTGATCTGGGAAGGGAAGTGGGTGGTCCTCGCCCAGTGATGCGGCGCCGCTCCGGGCCTCCGGGCGGCGCTACGATGGGCGGCGCATGTATGCGGTCATCATGGCCGGCGGCGGAGGGACCCGTCTCCACCCCCTGAGTCGCCCCGAACGCCCGAAGCCATTCCTGCGGCTGCTGCCCAGCGGCGAGACCCTCCTCCAGGCGACGGCGCGCCGGCTGCCGACGCGGGACATCACGGTCGTGACCGAGCGGCGGTATGAGCGCTTCGTGCGCGACCAGCTGCCCCTTGCGCAGGTCCTGCTGGAGCCGATGGGCCGCAACACCGCCGCCGCGATCGCGTTCGCGACGATCGCTGTCGACAGACCGGACGACGAGGTCATGCTCGTCGTGCCCGCTGACGCGTACATCGCTCGGGAGTCCGAGGCCCTCTATTCACAGGTGCTCGCCGACGCTGAGCCGCTCGCGCGCGAGGCCTTCGATATCGATCAGCCGCTGGTCACCTTCGGGATCCAGGCCACTGCTCCGGCAACGCACTACGGCTACCTGATCCCGAAGCTCGAGACCAAGCAGCGGGTCGGCGGCCTCGACGCCTATCAGCTCGATCGCTTCGAGGAGAAGCCCAGCCCGGAGCGGGCCGAGATGCTGCTCAAGGATCCCGGAGTGGCGTGGAACGCGGGCATCTTCCTCTGGCGCCGGAGCGCGATCAGCGCGGCCCTCGGGCGGTTCACCGGCCTTCTCCAGACGCTCCGTCCGATGGTCGGCGCGCCGATGCTCCTCGAGTCCGCCTACGAGGCGATCCAGCAGCCGAAATCGATCGACCATGCGGTCATGGAGGGCGCCGCGGCGACCGGCCGGGTCGTCATGGGCGCGATGGACGTCGAGTGGTCCGACCTCGGGTCGTGGACCGCCCTCCTTGCGGCCATCGGCGCCCGCGGGGAGGGTGCGGTCATCCAGGCGGGCGAAAGCGCCGAGGCCGGTGGCGAGGACCTCGTCGTGCGGCGGGTCGACGGCCGGCTCGGGGTCATCGTCCCGCCCGAGCGCGGCAGCATCACAGCCGCGCAGCCGATCGCGCTGCTGCGCGGGTCGGCGCCCGACATCGAGGTCGTCGAGTCGCTCATCGACCGCTGCGCGCAGGCTGGAGGCTGAGTGTCCGCGACCGCCGGTGTGACCCAGCCCACGACCATCGTCTTCGGCACCGACGGCTGGCGGGCCCGGATCGCCGACGAGTTCACATTCGAGAACGTCCGTCGCTGCGCCGACGGCGTGGCCGAGTACGTCGAGCGCGAGGGCGCGTCCGCGAGGGGCGTGGTCATCGCCTTCGACCGGCGCTTCGCCTCGGAGCACTTCGCCACCGCCGCGGCCGAGGTCCTGCTGGCCCGTGGCATCCCGGTCGCACTCGCCCGTCACGCCGTGCCGACCCAGATGAGCTCGTACGAGGTGGTCGAGCGCACCGCCGCGGCCGGCATCGTCATCACCGCGAGCCACAACCCGTGGGTCGACAACGGGTTCAAGGTCAAGGCTCCGAGTGGCGCCGCGGCCGGGCCTGAGATCCTCGGCGTGATCGAGGCGCGGCTGGCGGCCAACGGGGGCATGCCGATCGCCCGGCGGCCGCTCGCAAACGCTGAGGCGGCAGGGCTCGTCGAGCGTTTCGACCCCTATGACGGGTACGAGCGATTCGTCCGCCGCACCGTCGACCTCGACGCCCTCCGGGCCGCTGACATCTCGGTCCTCGTCGATCCGCTCTACGGCGCCGGGGCGGGCTGGCTCACGCGGCTGCTCGCGGGCGGCACGATCCGTGTCCGCGAGATCCACCAGGAGCGCAACCCGTACTTCGGCGGACTGAACCCGGAGCCGATCCGGCCCAACGTCGACGAGGCGCTCCGGCTGATCGCCGACGGCGACTTCGACCTCGGGCTGCTCCTCGACGGCGACGCCGACCGGGCCGGCGCGGCCGACGAGCGCGGCACGTTCATCCATCAGCTCCAGGTCACCGGCCTGCTCATGTACTACCTGGCCGAGCACCGCGGCTGGCGCGACCCGGTCGTCGTGAGCGTCAACAACACCTCGATGGCTGCCCGCCTCGGGGAGCGGTACGGCATCGAGACGCACGAGACGCCGGTCGGCTTCAAGTTCATCGGGCCGAAGATGATCGAGACGGGCGCGATGATGGGGGCCGAGGAGTCGGGCGGCTTCGGCTTCGGGATGCACCTCCCCGAGCGCGACGGGGTCTATGCCGACCTGCTGCTGCTCGATCTGTTTCTGCGCGAGAAGGCGGCCGGTCGCTGGCCGGTATCGAAGGCGATCGCCCATTTCCACGAGCTCGCCGGGCCGTCGTTCTACCGCCGCGTCGACGTCCACGTCGAACGGGCCGACTACCCCGACGTGAAGCGCCACCTGCTGGTCGATCTCGCGGCGGGCGGACCGGCCGAGCTGGCCGGCGAGCGCGTCGAAGGCACCGTCGGCCTCGACACGAAGGACGGTTACAAGTTCTTCCTCGCCGACGGGTCGTGGCTGCTGATCCGCGCGTCCGGCACGGAGCCGCTCGTGCGCGTCTACACCGAGGCGACGTCGGCCGAGGCGCGCGACGCGATGCTGGTCGCCGGGGAGCGGCTGGTGCGCGGCGCATGACCGAACGCCGCGTCGACAAGCCGTGGGGCCACGAGCTGATCTGGGCGCACACGGACCGGTACGTCGGCAAGGTCCTCGTGATCGAGACCGGCAAGCGGCTGTCGCTCCAGCGCCACGAGATCAAGGACGAGAGCATCCTCGTCCTCAGCGGCCGGCTGCGCCTCTATCTCGAGGACGAGGATGGGGTCGTCCGGGAGCATGAACTGGGGGCCGGCGAGGCGCGCCGCATCCCGACCGGGCGAGTCCACCGCTTCGAGGCGATCGAGCGCTGCGAGCTCGTCGAGGTGTCGACCCCCGAGCTCGATGACGTGATTCGGCTCGAGGACGATTTCGGCCGCGAGGGGACGAACGCGCCCTGATTCCGGGACGATTCGGGGGTGACCACGGCGGGCGTCCGGTGTAGGCTTCAGGGACGCGACCGCTACCACCGGTCGATGGTGCAGACCGGACGGCGGCCTCGAGAGCGCCCTGGCGGCGACGGAGGATGCACGAGATGCACAGCTCCCTGATCGGCAAGGTCGAGAAGGCGAATCGCTACGCGCGAGAGCTCGATCGGATGACCATCGATCGTCTCTCGCTCACGTTTCGCGGCGACAACGACACGCACCATGTCGCCCTCGACGCCGGACAGTGGCGCTGCACCTGCCACTACTTCGAGAGTTGGGGATCGTGCGCCCATACGCTGGCGCTCCAGAAGGTCTTCGGCGTGATGTTGCCGGACGACGCGCAGATCTCGATCTTCTCGGCCGGGCAGCCCGTCGCCAGCGAGGCCTGACCGCTCACGCTCCAGCGCGGCCCCGCGACATCCCTAGCTGACCTCGAGCCGCCAGAAGTATCTGGCGTTGCCCAGGTCGTCCGCGAAGACGACGTGGACCTCGACCGTCCACGCTCCGGCACCGGGTGCTGCAAACGCGGGGGCGTCGGTCCCCTCGCCGAGCGCCGTGGCGCCCTCCGGGCCATCGGCTGAGGCCGGGACCGAGCGGGCCGTCCACGACACCACGGGGATGGCGGGGTCCAGCCTGACTGCGAGAGGCTCGCTCGAGCCGACGACCAACCTCGCGCCGGGCAGCCACGGGCTGTCCGACCCGCCATCGCGCCAGACGTAGGTGCCCAGCTGACCGACGACCGGATCACCACCCTCGGCCGCCAGGCTGGCCGCCGGCGGCTCGGCTCCGGGCGAAGCGGTCGTCGGAGTGGCCGCCGGCCTGTCCGGCGAGCTCCACGGACTCGGGGCGACCGTCACCGGCGGCGCCGATGGCGTCGCCGCGGGGCCGGGGGA
>Ga0307416_100002002_pt1 | contig 11445 bp, 6 predicted proteins | sample DK1Cmetagenome_2_FD_203821 | JGI IMG/M metagenome (GOLD analysis project Ga0307416, IMG submission 203821) | Maize rhizosphere microbial communities from greenhouse at UC Davis, California, United States - DK15-C-3 | ecosystem: Host-associated > Plants > Roots > Rhizosphere > Soil | place: USA...
ACTACCAGCCTGGTTTCCAGGGCCTCTTGGCCGAGCGCCTGACCAGCCGGCAGCAACAGAAGCAGAACCGCGGCTATCCGCATGGCGACTCCCGTTGCGTCAGGATCGGATCAGGCAGCGGCCGACCCGTTCGAGGATAAATGTATACAGGCGCTCGCCCTTCTGGGCGGATGCGAGGCTGGGATACCCCACAGAGCCCGGCGAGCCCGGTGGTAGGCGCCGGGTATGCCCGGGACGGTAGCGCGCCAGCATGCTGGGAGTGAGGTCGACGTCACGGGCCAGCTCCATCTGGACGAGGTGCGGCGCCAGAAACAGCATCAAGGAAGTATCCAGCTCACCTCCCTGAACCGGTGCCGGCCGCTCGAGCAGCGATCCGAAATCGAGGCTGAAGATGTCGACCACCTGAACGGTGGCCTGATTGGTCCGGATGGTACTGACTGCTTCGAGATGGGCCTCGCTGGATTGAGCCGTCAGAATCAGGAACTCTCGTACTCCTGCCCCCTCCTCCCACGACTCGATAAGTTCATTCATCACACGATGAAGCGTGCGCCGCCGCAGCGTGGCCGCTCCTGGAAACGGCCTCGTTGCGGTGTGTACTCCGTACTCGATGGTCGGGACCCGGGCTATGCCGTGGGCCGCCGACAAATCGTCGGCCAGCCGCTCTACAATTATGGTATCGCAGCCAAGCGGCAGATGGGGGCCGTGCAATTCGGTCGTGCCGACCGGGACGATGAGCGTCGGGCGCACGCGAAGACGCTCGCCCGTCGACACGGGGGTCATTTCTTTCAACCGCCAGGGACGCTGCTCTTGAGTCATCGCGCGCGATCGTGGGTTGTGGTCGTGTTGGGGGCAACTGGTGCCGCCGCCGAATGGTTGCGGCAGCCATCACCGCTGTGGGCTGCGGTGGGGTGGGCGTGCGTTGTTGCCGGATTTGCCTCGCTCTACCCCTTCCATAGCTGGCGTCGCCGAGGGCTCATCGCCTCGCTGATCGCGCTCGCCGTGGCGCTCACAGTGACTCAGCAGCACCTCACCAGCATCGAGACCCGATGGCCGCGCGAGCGGGAGGACCGCGTCACCGCGGCATCGCAGCGTTTGGCCGGTGATCTCCGGTCCGTGCTTCATCGCGCGGAGCGGCTTGCAGCCTCTGCCGTCCGGAGTTCATCCGTCGACCGTACCTCTGCGCTTCAGACCCTGAGCCGACTGGTGCCCGACGGCGGACCCGAAATGAGTGCCGTCGTATTTGACGAACGTGGCGACCCGTGGGCCTGGGCGGGTCGACACCGGCTGCCTCCGCGAAGCGATGGCGACTCTATTACATCGCGGTCCAGTGGATATTACGTCGTGCTCGAGGCGCGGCGCCACTCGCAGGATGGACGTACTGCGGTGGCCAGCGTGCTCATCTGGGCTCATCCGGCGGTTCCGGACCGTGGACGTAGCCTGGCAGAGCTGTTCCGCGCAAGAACCGAAGTCGGGCTCGCTGTTTACCCGCCGGGCGCGGGGCCCGATAGCCCTGACGTCTTCGACTACGAGGAACCGACGACCGCGGGCCCCCGGCTCCTCTTCAGCGTGCAGCCCATTCCTCCCGAACAGGGCTCTGCCAGAGAGCTGGTATTCGCCCGCGGCAGCTGGGGGATCATCCTCCTCGTGCTGGTGACGTTCGCGCTAGCGCTGAGCCACGCCAGCAGGCCAGCCGAGCGATTCCTGGTGCTGCCAGTCCTTCTGTGGCTCGCCATTCGCGCTCCGGCCGGCGTTCCCCTTGGCCTTCAGCCACTGTTCTCTCCGGCGACTTTCTTTCGGCCGTTGCTCGGACCATTCTCCGCGTCGGCCGGTGTTCTGGCGCTCGCCGGAGTTCTTCTCACGATGGCCGGGGTGTGGCTCTGGCGCAGGCGGATGGCGCGATCATGGTATGGCGTGCTCGTCGGTGCGGTGCTGCTGCTGGCTTCACCCTATGTGATCAGCAGTCTCGGTCGTGGGATTACTCCACCGGCCCGAGGCGTTTCGCTGGGCCTCTGGCTTGTCTGGCAACTCACGCTGCTGGTCTCGGTGTCGGCACTTATCGTCCCAGCCGCGGCTCTATTCCGAGGTAACGGTCCTGAAAGCAAGACCCGGTGGCGGATCGCGGCAGGCGTGGCGATCGCATTTGCCGCGGCAATCATCGGCGTCCTGGTCTGGATTCCGCGAGGCGGGGGCTGGCCCAACTGGTACACTTTCCTGTGGACGCCGGCGCTTCTGCTCGTCACCCTGCCCGCAAGCCGCTGGGCTGCAATCGCCGGAGTAGCTCTGGTGGCAGGGAGCTCCGCGGCGCTGGTTACATGGGGAGCGGAAATGTCCGGCCGGCTCCAAGTCGCGCAGAGAGATATCGCCCGGCTGGGCACCGAACCTGATCCCTTGGCGTTGCCGCTCCTCGAAGGATTCGGTGAGCAGGTGCTTGGATCGTCGCCACCGGCGAGTGCATCCGAGATGTATGCGCTGTGGCACGGCTCTGCGCTGGGCGATCAGCGATACCCGGCGCACCTGGGGCTTTGGTCGTCGGGTGGCGTGCTGCGAGATGAGCTCACCCTCGATTCTCTCGATCTTCCGCCCTCGCTCCTCTCAACCATCGTAAGTAACCTGCCGGCCACGGATACCATACAAGTCGTTTCGCTCGCCAGAGTCCCGGGTGTGCACTACGTGCTCGCAGTCCGCACCGGAGCGGATCTGGTCATGACTGCTTCCGTCGGGCCACGATCGGAGCTCATCCTGCCGGGCAGAGTAGGACGCCTGCTGGACCCGGCGCGCAACAGGGAACCACTCTACACACTGGCACTCACGCCACCCACCTCCGACTCCTCCGCTCCACCACGAAGCGCTCGCTGGCGCCGAGAAGGTTGGACGCTACGGAGTGAGCAGCCCATAGCCATGGCCGGCGGCACCCGCGTCGTCCACGCTGCCATCGATCTGCGCGGACCAGTCCCGCTGCTCGTGCGTGGCGTGCTGGTGGTCTTATTGGATGCCGCAGTGCTGGCTGCTCTCTGGTTCCTGGCCGAGCTCGTGGCCGGAGCCCGGCCCCGGCGGCCTCGCTGGCGCAGTCTCGCCCGCTCGTTTCGGGTTCGTCTGGCCGTAACACTCGGACTCTTCTTCATCCTTCCGGCTGCGGGGTTTTCGACCTGGAGCTTTTTCAGGCTCGCTGATGAGGCGGAGCGGAGCCGGGACCTGATCATCGCCAGAACCCTGCGCGATGCAGTGCTCAGTTCAGGTGGGCTGCTCAGCCGCGGAACGCCAACGGCCGAACGAATCCGTGAACTGAGTCGCCGGATCGACGCAGACCTGGCCCTGTATCACGGAGGTACTCTCACGGGAACAAGCACACCTGTGCTGGAGGACCTCGGGGTGGTGGGCCAGTTGATGGATCCACGTGCGTTCACAGCCTTGGCGTTGGAGGGCCGCTTCGAAGTTACGGGAGAAGGTTTGCTACCCGCACTGGCGGAACGGGTCGGGTATCGGGTCATCCAGCCAGGCCCACCGTCCGAGTTAGCCGTCCTCGCAACTCCACAACTCGCCGATGATACGTCACTCGCTTCGCGCCAGCTCGATTTGGCTCTGGTCCTGCTGCTCGCCACGCTCGCAGGCGTCGCCGCGGCGCTGGCCGGCGCCCAGGTGGCCGCCCGAACGCTGTCGCGACCCGTCGCCGAGCTTCGCCGCTCAGCCTTGGCGCTGGGAAGGGGAGAGCCCATGCCGGCACACGCTGGTCGCCCCCCTCTGGAGTTCGAGCCGGTGTTCGGAGCGTTCGAACGGATGGCTGCGGACATCAGGTCCAGCCAGGCGGCTCTGGAGGAAGCCAGGCGGCGCACAGCCGCCGTCCTCGCTACCGTCGCGACGGGTGTGATTGGCGTCGACCTGAGGGGAAGGGTACTCATCGCCAATCGCCAGGCAGTAGATCTTCTGGGGACGCAGCTGCAGGAGGGCGAGCCTTTCCTGGACCGGCTTTCATCCGAGTGGGCTCCCCTCGGTGATGCGGTTCGACGTTTCCTCGAGAACCCCGGCAACGATGGAACCGCAGAGCTCGACGTGGGTGGCCGCCGGCTCACGCTTCAGCTTGCGTCGCTCGGTCCTGAAGTTAGAGGCGTGGTCATGGCGCTCCACGACGTGACCGATGTCTCCCGGGCGGAGCGCGTACTCGCGTGGGGAGAGATGGCCCGTCAGGTGGCGCACGAGATCAAGAATCCGTTGACGCCCATGAGGCTCGGAATGCAGCACCTCCGACGCGTGTACCGCGATCGGCGGGACGAGTTCGACCAGACGTTGGAAGAGACTTCTGAACGGATCCTGGGGGAGATCGATCGTCTCGATACCATCGCCCGCGCATTCAGCCGCTTCGCCGCGCCGGACGATCCTGGTCAGCCGCTCCATATGCTCGATCTCGGAACGGCGGTCGGTGAGGTGGTGCAGCTGTATCGCCTCGCCGAGGAGGGCTGCGAGGTCCACCTGGAGGTGAGCCCTCCCGCTACTGGGGCAGCGCGTGAGGACGAGGTCAAGGAAGTGGTCGTGAACCTGCTTGAGAACGCCCGCAACGCCGGGGCGACGTTGGTTCGAGTCTCGGTCGGACCGGCGCTCATCAAGGTGCAGGATGATGGTGCCGGAATTCCTCCCGACCTGCTGCCCCGTGTCTTCGAGCCCCGCTTCTCCACCACAACGAGCGGGTCGGGTCTCGGCCTCGCGATTGTGCGACGACTAGTGGAGAGTTGGGGAGGGAGGGTGGAGGTGGAAAGCGAGGTGAATGAGGGAACGACGGTGACCGTGCGACTGCCAGCGTAAATTACCGCGAGGCCATCCGCAGCCGCTCGGCGTGTGCAATGGCGATTACCTGCTCCTGGCTCTGCCCCCGCCGCAGCAGCCGCACGGCGGCCTGCATCTGACGATCGGACATCGCGCGACGGCGGGACTCGGCGACGGCGCCGAACACCACCCGGGTGATCTCGTAGCCCAGTTGCTCGTCGATGTAGCTGCTCGCGGCGTCGTAGATCCCTCTTGGTACGTCGACGCCGTTCTCCTGTAAAAGCTCGAAGACGTGATCGCGCATCTGCTGAGTCACTCGGAACGACTCCGAGCGCGGCGGATGAGTCTTCTTCACATCTGTGGCATAGTCGGAGAGAATCGCCCGGAACACCGTCATATCTTCACGGAGTGTACCCAGGAACGCTCGCTCCGCATCAGAGCGCGGCAGCCCGCGAACCGGCAGGTCAGGCAGGATGCCGCTCGCATCGTGGATAGGCCGCCCCGATGCAGTGCGGAAAATCTGGGGCAGCTGAGCAGGGGTGCGATTGCCCAGGGCACCCTCAGCATCGGGCTTTGGCCGCTGCACGGTTCGGCCACTGGGAGTGTACCACCGCGCGGTGGTGAGCTTGATGGCGATCTCGTCGCCAAGCGGATAGGTGGTCTGAAGAACTCCCTTACCGAAGCTCGGCGTCCCCAGGATTGCCGCCCGGTCATGGTCCTGCAGAGCTCCCGCAATAAGCTCGGCGGAGCTCGCCGTTCCGTGGTTCACGAGGACCGCGAGCCGGAGCCCTCGCCAGCTGCCGGACGTTCCTGCGAGGTAAACCTTGGAATGATTGCGGGAACGCCCGCGCGAGAACGCCACGGTGTCGCCGGTCTTCAGGAACAGGCTGGCAATGCGTACCCCTTCGTTGATGAGACCTCCGGGATCGCCACGAAGATCGAGGATCAACGATGTCATTCCATCAGCCACGAGGCGGTCCACCGCCTGCCTCAGCTCACCGGCCGCGCCATCGCTGATTCTCCTGAGCTCGACGTAACCCACGTTTCCGTCGAGGAGAATTCCAGGGGATGTTGCGGGAACGTGAACCACGGTCCGGGTTAATCTGCGCACTACGGGCGTATCGGATCCCTTGGGACGGACGACAACGGTAACGATGGCCCCCGGGCCGGCGGATAGTGCCTCCTCGACTCTCCGGGCAGACCACCCGCGGGTACTCTTGCCGTCGATGCTGAGGATTTCGTCGCCGGGCGCAAACTTGTTGCGGGCTCCGGTAGAACCTGTGCGGCCATCCGTGCCCAGGCCTACATCCACTTCCGTACCCGACATCTGCCGTTGATACTGGCGATAGCTCTCGCGGCTGAGGAGCTCAGCATAGGGGTCGTGCAACGAGGCCACCAGCGCCTGGGCTGCAGTCTGGTAAAGCTCTCCTTCACCCAGGGAATCGATGTAGTGGTTATTGATGGAGGCGACGACGTTCTCGAAGAGGCGGGCTTGCTGGTAGACACTCCCGTCTGGGGCCGCCTTTTGGCGGAGCAGCCAGCCTCCACTGATGATGGAGAGCACGAGGATAGCCAGGAGGCCGCTCCAACGAGCTCTATGAGAAGGTGCCACCATGTCGAGTTGCTCCCGCGAAATGCCAGATGATCTGCTAGATGCCATTCCCCTCAAGAAGTGGGGTGCGGGCTAAAGCGTACATCAAGAGAACAAGGCAGCAAGACGAGGGCCGCATGTGCCAGTGCTCGGAACCTCAGTTCCCCTGAGGGTTTCCGGGGTCCGCCGTCAGAGTCGAATCCCGCCACACGGCAGCTGATGCGACATGACAAGCTTCAACGAAGATCTCGGCCGGGTGGCTGCCCTTCTGTAATAAAGCATGAAGCATTTCATGCCGTACCAGCCATTCGTGGCCCAACGCATTGGCTGGAAGATAGATGCGGTTCCCCTCGCGAACCCACCATGCATGGGCCATCTCGCCCGCCAGCTCGATAGCGCCGGACGGAGCATCCACCGCGTAGAAGCTGACGTTCTTCATATTCCCGCTCTGGCCCGAGCAAGCCACCGTTTTGTCCCACCATTCTTGATACAGTCCCAGAGTGGGGACAGCCCAGGAGCGTCCCAGAGGAGCCAGAGGTGCGCCGGCAGCTCTGGGCGCGGCACACGCACTGGATCCTAGGACCAACAAAACGCCATAGAGCAAGCGACTCATTGGAGCTCCAAATCTGAGACTCACGAGACGGTAGGCTGGGGGCATTTTCCGGCCGCGGTCGGCACCGGGGTACCGGCACTGGGCGGAACCCGCTGCAGGTTTCGGTCCACTTTCGCGACGGCAGGGTACATGGTGTCGTATCGGGTCGCGCGATGTTGCCAACCCCGGACCAGGAGCCTGTAGCCCAGATGCTTGCCCGCGTTCGCTCCGCCGCCGTGCTCGGCATCGACGCATACCCGGTTGATGTCGAGGTAGACATCACGAACGGACTGCCTTCTTTCTCGACCGTGGGCCTTCCTCATGGGGCCGTAAAGGAGGGCCGTGAGCGCGTGAGTGCCGCCCTCGCGAACGGCGGGTTCTCGTTTCCACTCCGCCGGATCACTGTCAACCTTGCCCCGGCCGACGTCCGAAAAGACGGCTCGGCGTTCGACCTGCCCATCGCGCTCGGCATTCTGGTAGCGAGCGGGCAAATCCCGGAGGAGTCCCTGCGAGACCACGCGGTCTTGGGCGAGGTCGGCCTAGAGGGGGACTTGCGGCCGGTCCGGGGTGCGCTGTCGATGGCGATTGCCGCCCGGAACGCCGGCTACCGTGGCGTTCTGCTGCCGCACGCAAACTTGCCCGAGGCCTCGGTGGTCGAAGGGCTCGATGTTCGTGGAGCCCGCACCTTGCTGGAGGTGTGCGCGCATTTGACCGGGGCCGAGCCAATTGCGCCAGCCCGAGTGGACATTGCGGCGCTGATGACTGCTCGTGAGCCGAGCGACGCGGACTTTTCGGATGTGCGCAGCCAGGCCGCAGCCAAGCGGGCCTTAGAGGTCGCCGCCGCTGGAGGACACAACATCCTCATGATCGGGCCCCCAGGGGCAGGGAAGACCATGTTGGCTCGGCGCCTTCCAACTATTCTACCCTCGATGATTCTGGAGGAGGCACTGGAGACCACCAAGATTCACAGCGTGGCTGGAACTCTCCCGCTCGGCCTCTCCCTCCTCACTCAGCGGCCTTTCCGCGCGCCTCACCACACCATCAGTGATGCGGGCTTGATCGGCGGCGGTTCCTCTCCGCGGCCGGGCGAAGTGAGCCTTGCTCACGGAGGTGTGCTCTTCCTCGACGAGTTGCCGGAGTTCAGGCGGAATGTGCTCGAGGTCCTGCGGCAGCCGCTTGAGGATGGAGTCGTCACCCTCAGTCGCGCTGCCATGAGCCTGACCTACCCCGCGCGGTTCATGCTGGCCGCGGCCATGAACCCGTGCCCGTGCGGCTACTTCGGTGATCCGGTACATCCGTGTAGCTGCGGTGCGCTGGCCATCGAGCGTTACCGTTCGCGCATTTCGGGTCCATTGCTGGACCGGATCGACATCCATCTGGAGGTGCCTGCGGTGGCTTATCGGGACTTAGCCAGCGAGCAGTGCGGTGAAGCCAGCTCTACCATCCGCCAGAGGGTGGAGCGGGCACGGGCCGTTCAGCGGGTGCGCTTTCGAGAGCAACGAGGGGTGTACGCCAATGCCCATATGGGCGCCCGAGACCTTCGACGTCACTGCCGCTTGCATGACACAGTTGAAACGGTGCTCCGCCAGGCGGTGGGGCGCCTCAACCTCTCGGCTCGGGCGTACCACCGGGTGCTGAAGATTGCTCGAACGATCGCGGATCTGGCCGGTGAGCACGAGCTCACCACGGCTCACGTCAGCGAGGCAATTCAGTATCGCAGCCTGGATCGGAAAAAGAGCCTGCCCTGAGTGCCAGCGAAGGGAATTTGCATGAACCCGCCGGGAGACACAACCACTTCGGTCCGCGTAGTAGTGCCAACTATTTAGCCGAACGTCGCCGCCTCGGAATCTGCCAGAGTCTTGCGCAGCTCACAGCATCGCATCATTGGCAACATAGCTATCGCTATACCTAGATAGGACATGGAGGTTGGCCCAGTATCTGCTAGGAGTACAGCGGATCATAACGAGCAAGCCCGAATCCAGGGCATCGGTTCCTCACCCGGACACATTGACCATATGCGCGTTTCTCATAGTCGCCGTGGGGGTGAGGGTTGAACGTCCTCGCAAACCAAATCTCGCCGCTCCGCCGGTTCTTCCGTCTGGACACTGTCCGGAGCCGGATTCTGGCGTTCGCATTGGTCGTCACACTGGTGCCTTCGGGATTCACCGCCTGGGTCTCCTATAGCCAGAACAGCCGGGCCCTCGAGGAGAAAATCTCTCAGGAGCTCCTGAGTGCCAGCGCACAGACGGCGCGGGAAATGGACGTCTGGCTCAAGGAGCGGTTATACGACCTCAGGGTATTCGCCAGCTCCTATGAAGTGTCCGAAAATCTTGCCGGCAAGAAAGGCCACTCCTCTCCCCGAACTCGTCTCAGCGATTACCTCAACTCGGTCAGGGAGCGCTTCAGCGACTACGAGGAGCTCATCGTCGTCGATCCAGCAGGACGCATGGTGGCGAGCAGCGCCGGTAAGCCGAGGGCCCTTCGTCTCCCGGGAGACTGGTACAGCGAGCTGAACGCCACCAATGCGGTCGTCGGGGAAGCATTCTGGGATGCCTCGCTCGGCAAGGCGATTCTCCTGGTGGCAGTGCCAGTGCAGCATGCCGACGGCAGGATCGTTGGCGCATTGGCGGCGCGCCTGAACCTCCGTGGAGCAGAGCAAAGTCTCCGCGCTTTTGCTCCAGGTAAAGCCGGCCGGATTTATCTGGTGGGAAGTAACGGCCGTGTAATGGTGAGTTCGCTTGGCAGCTCGGCGGAGCTGATGAAAATCAGCGTTGCACCGACGCTTCTCCAGCGCTTATCGAAGAACGAAGGCAAGGTAGCCGGATACGAGAATGTCTCCGGCGTCGATGTGCTCGGCAGCCTGAAGCAGGTCCCTCGGGTGGGTTGGGCCGTGATGGCCGAGATCCCGACCGACGCTGCCTACCACCAGGTTCGTCGCTTCCGCGAGATAACACTGGGGATAGTGGCTGCTCTTCTGCTGGCCGTCACGGCAATCGCGTACTATCTGGCGCTTATCATCGTCCGCCCGCTTGAACGCCTCACGAAAGGCGCCGCCGAAGTCGCCGAAGGCGACCTCGCGGTCGACCTGCCAATCGCCGAGGGCGAGGTGGGCGAGCTAACCTACGTGTTCAACCATATGGTGGGCCGCCTGCGTCAGAGCCGGCAACAGTTGGACGCCGTTAATGAAACTCTGCGCGAGCGTAATGAGGAGCTGGAGCGGCTGTCCGCATCCGACTCTCTGACCGGGCTCTCTAATCGCCGCGTCTTGACGCAGCGGCTCTCCGAAGAGCTGTTGCGCTCTCAGCGTCAGAATCACTCGTTTACGGTCGTCATGCTGGACGTGGACCACTTCAAGAAGTACAACGATGCCCACGGCCATCCGGCCGGTGACGAGGTTCTAAAGCGAGTCGCCAGTATTCTGCGGACCAGCACCCGGGCAGGAGACTGTACCGCGCGTTATGGGGGTGAGGAGTTCGCGGTCCTACTTTCGGGCAAGGGTGCCGAGGAGGCAACCCAACTGGCTGAGAGGATTCGGGAACGTGTGGCGGAGGAGGAGTTCACGGCCGGCCGGATCACGATCAGCGCGGGTATCGCGGAATTTCCCGACCATGGGCACACGGCCGAGGCAGTTATCTCGAGCGCCGATGAAGCGCTTTATCAGGCAAAGCGCGAGGGCAGAAACCGGGTGGCCTGCGCGCAGAAAAAGCAGAAGCCAGCTACCCGGAAACACTGATCTATTGTCGGGACACCAGGCTTCTGAAGATCCAGCCGCTTCGTCCATCCTCTGCCCCGATCCGAATCCACTCATCTACATATGAATAGCCGATCAGGGCGTCGCCGGGCTCGACGGCAAACTCGACCCGGGTACCAGTTCCGGGCCCCGCGCGAACGTTTCCACGTCCAGCCGCCTTGAGGCGAATGGGGAGGGCGAAAGCGGTCTCACCCGGTCGCTGGGCGCCGCGTTCACCAGCGGACAGCCGCCCCCGCGCGGCTCCAGCGAACGTCTTGGCCTGATTCGCTAGATACAGCGCCCCGCCATAGTTCTCCTTGTCGAACTCACCGGAGCTCTCGCGCAGCAATCGGCTTGCCTGAGTCGCTTCGGGAGCGGCGGGCTGTCCCGGCGCAGCTTTCAGCGGCTGCAAAGCCACCTCCGCCTCTGCAATAGCCGAAGCAGCCTCGGCCCTGCTGGCAAGTGTCTGCAGCTTGGCCATGGCGCGCACCACCTCCTGCCTAGTCTCTTCCAAACGCGCCTGCAGCTCCTCCACCTGGGCTTCTTTCTCGAGCAGGCTCAGCTCCAGCTGGGCGAGACGCTTCTCGAGATTGGCGCGGGAGGGGCCGGTCCGGACGGGGGGCTGGCGCGGGGTAGGGGAGGGCGCCGGCTCGGCTTTGGACGAACACCCGTTCGTGAGCAGCATTGCGGCCAGCAGGAGAAAGCCTGTGCGCACGTTTCTCTACTCCTTGCATGCGCCCAGACGGGCGAGAAGGTAGGATGGAAGAGGAAACCGGT
>Ga0307416_100002005_pt1 | contig 11441 bp, 11 predicted proteins | sample DK1Cmetagenome_2_FD_203821 | JGI IMG/M metagenome (GOLD analysis project Ga0307416, IMG submission 203821) | Maize rhizosphere microbial communities from greenhouse at UC Davis, California, United States - DK15-C-3 | ecosystem: Host-associated > Plants > Roots > Rhizosphere > Soil | place...
GGCTCGCCGGGCAACGACTCGGCGGCCGCCATGCGGTACACCGAGTGCCGGATGGCGCCGCTCGCGCTCGAGATGGTCCGCGACATCGAGCAGGACACCGTCGACTTCCAGCCGAACTACGACGGCCGGTCGCAGGAGCCGACGATCCTGCCGTCGCGCTACCCGAACCTGCTGGTCAACGGGTCCGCCGGCATCGCGGTCGGCATGGCGACCAACATCCCGCCGCACAACCTGCGCGAGGTCGCGGAGGGCGCCCGCTGGGCGCTGGACCACCCCGACGCCACCCGCGAGGAGCTGCAGGACGCGCTCGTCGAGCGGATCAAGGGTCCCGACTTCCCCAACGGCGCCCTGATCGTGGGCCGTGAGGGCATCGAGCAGGCCTACCGGACCGGGCGCGGCTCGGTCACCCAGCGGGCGGTCATCGAGATCGACGAGGACGCCAAGGGCCGGACCGTTCTGGTCATCTCCGAGCTGCCCTACATGGTCAACCCGGACAACCTCGCGCTGAAGATCGCCGAGCTCGCCGACTCCGGCAAGGTGCAGGGCATCTCCGACGTCCGCGACGACTCCTCCGGGCGCACCGGCCAGCGGCTGGTCGTCGTGCTGCGCCGGGACGCGGTCGCCCGGGTGGTGCTCAACAACCTGCTCAAGCACACCGAGCTGCAGACCAACTTCAGCGCGAACATGCTGGCGCTGGTCGACGGGGTGCCGCGCACGCTGACGGTCGACCAGTTCGTCAGCAACTGGGTCAACCACCAGATCGAGGTCATCCAGCGACGCACCCGGTTCCGCCTCGCCGAGGCCGAGCGCCAGGCGCACGTCTACCGCGGCCTGGTCAAGGCGCTCGACGCCCTCGACGAGGTCATCGCGCTGATCCGCCGCTCGCCGGACGTCGAGCAGGCCCGCACCGGGCTGATCGAGCTGCTGGAGATCGACGAGATCCAGGCGCAGGCCATCCTCGACATGCAGCTGCGCCGCCTGGCCGCCCTCGAGCGGCAGAAGATCATGGACCGGCTCGCCGAGCTCGAGCTCGTCATCGCCGACCTCGAGGACATCCTGGCCAGCGAGCCCCGCCAGCGGCAGATCATCGCCGACGAGCTCGCCGAGATCGTCGACAAGTACGGCAACGACCGGCGTACCCAGATCATCGCGGCCGACGGCGACCTCTCGATGGAGGACCTGATCCCCGACGAGGACCTCGTCGTGACGATCACCCGCGGGGGCTACGCGAAGCGGACCCGTGCCGACCAGTACCGCACCCAGAAGCGCGGCGGCAAGGGCGTGCGCGGCGCGAGCCTGCGCGGCGACGACGTCGTCGAGCACTTCATCGCGACCTCCAACCACCACTGGCTGCTGTTCTTCACGACCGCCGGCCGGGTCTACCGGACCAAGGCCTACAACCTCCCCGAGGCGTCGCGCGACGCCAAGGGCGGTCACGTCGCCGGCCTGCTCAGCTTCCAGCCGGACGAGAACATCGCGCAGGTGCTGGCGATCCGCGACTACGAGCAGGCGCCGTACCTCGTGCTCGCCACCCGCAGCGGCCTGGTCAAGAAGACCCGGCTCGCCGACTACAACAGCCCGCGGCAGGCCGGCGTCATCGCGATCAACTTCCGTGAGGACGACGACGAGCTGATCGGCGCCGAGCTGGTCAACGCCGAGGACGACATCCTGCTGGTCTCCCGCAAGGGCCAGGCCATCCGGTTCCGAGCCGACGACACCCAGCTGCGCCCGATGGGGCGCGCGACCTCCGGCGTCTCCGGCATGAAGTTCCGCGACGGCGACGCGCTGCTGTCGCTGTCGGTGATCCGCGCCGAGCAGGTCGCCGCGGAGGAGGCCGCCGAGGCCCGGTTGATCGACGCCGGCGAGGCGCCCGGCTCCATCGAGGCGGGCGACCTTCCCGGCGTGAAGGAGCAGTACGTCTTCACGATCACCGACGGCGGCTTCGCCAAGCGCACCCGGATCTCGGACTACCGCCTGCAGTCGCGCGGCGGGCTCGGCATCAAGGCGATGGCGCTGGCCAACGAGGACCGCGGCGTCCTCGTCGGCGCGTTCATCGTCGAGGAGGGCGACGAGGTCCTCTCGATCACCCAGACCGGCCAGGTCGTCCGCAGCCCGATCAACCACCAGTTCCGGGCGACCGGGCGGTCCACGATGGGGGTCAAGTTCGTGACCCCGAAGCCGGGCGACGCGGTGGCCGTGGTGGCCCGTTCGGTCGAGGCCAAGGAGGAGGAGGCGCTGGCCGAGGAGGCGGGCGCGGTGGTCGACGAGTCGGTGACCGAGGCAGCCGCCGACGCCGCCGGTGAATCGGTGGACGCGGGCGGAAGTGCAACAATCGACGAGACCGACACGACCCGACCCGATTCCACCGGGGAGAGTGAGGCCTGATGACGGAGCGTCCCGTCGAGCGAACCGCCACCCGCACCAGCCCCGACCGCAGCGCCGAGGACACCGCCGTCCGCGCACCGCTGGGCGAGCGCATCTCGTCCCGGCTGAGCACGGCCGCGGACGAGCACCGGGCGAACGCCAACCCGCAGTCCAAGGCGGCCGCCAAGAAGGCCGCCCCCCGGGGCCGGGCGCCACGCCGGGCCCGCCTCCGGCTGACCCGGATCGACCCCTGGTCGGTGATGAAGACGTCGTTCCTGCTGTCGATGGCGTTCGGCGTGGTCACCGTGGTGTCCGTGCTGATGGTCTGGTCGGTGCTCGGCGCCGCGGGCGTCTGGGACTCGATCAACCAGACCGTGGCCGACGTCGTGGGCGGCCAGGAATCGGCCAACTTCGACGTCGAGAACTACCTCGGCACCTCGCGGGTGATCGGCTTCACGATGCTCGTCGCGGTCATCGACGTGGTCCTGCTGACCGCGATCGCCACGCTCGCCGCCTTCCTCTACAACATGGCGGCCGCGCTGCTCGGTGGCGTCGAGGTGACGCTGGCGGAGGACGCGCACTGAGAGCCGGCGCCGATCGGTGACCGGCGCCGTCCCACGGGAGTTCGACGTTTTGTCCGGCCGCTCCGCGGTGGGGTAATGTTCCCCCTTGGTCGCTGGTCGACCACCCGTCCGGCGGTCGCCGGACACGGGCCTATAGCTCAGACGGTTAGAGCGCTTCCCTGATAAGGAAGAGGTCACAGGTTCAAGTCCTGTTAGGCCCACCCCCATCGCACGGTCCACCGGCACGATCCGAGTCCTGGGAGTTCACGATGAAGAAGATCGTCCTGGTCCTGCTGGCCGCTGCCGGCGCCGTCCTCGCCCGGAAGAAGATCGAGGAGGGCCGCACCGAGCAGGCCCTGTGGGCCGAGGCCACCGACAACGTCGACAAGGCCTGACCTCCTCCAGTTCGCGGGGCCTTGGCGCAATTGGTAGCGCACCTGCTTTGCAAGCAGGGGGTTAGGGGTTCGAGTCCCCTAGGCTCCACCACGCGTCGCGGCGGCACCCGGCCGCTCGCGGCCGCCATCGCCGGCCTCATGGTCGCCGTGGCCCTCGCCGGGTGCGGGGAGATGCCCGCGCCGGACGTCGAGCCGGCCGCTCCACCGTCCCGGCTTGCGGGCACCCCGGCGTACGACCCGCACCTCGAGCCGGCCGCCGCCGTGCTGCCCTACGTCCCGCAGGACGCGACCACGCTGAGCGTCACCGACCTCGACGAGGTACGCCGCCAGCTCGGCGCCCCGAACCTCACCGGCGCGGACCTGATGAGCGACCGGGCGGAGTTCTGGCGGCGGGCCGAGTCCGAGGCGCCGCTGCTCGCCGAGGGCCTGCTCCGCGCGGACACCTCCGAGCTGATGCTCGACCACGGCTTCACCCAGGACGACGTCGACTGGGAGGCGCACTTCACCGGAGGTGAAGCGAGCGGGTGGGTCCTGGCGTTCCGGCCCGACCTCGACATGGCCGCCGTGGCCGGCGCGGTGCGGGCGGGGGTGGGTGGCCTGGCGGGGGCGACGGTCCGGCCCGCGCAGCACCTCGTCGTCTCGGGAGTCGCCACCGACGGTGCCGCCAGCTGGGCGACCGACCCGGCGGTGGCGGGCCTGGTCGGCGAGCGCGCCGAGGCGACGTACGTCCGGCGCGGCTGCGTCGCGCTCGAGGAGGCGCTCGGCCCGGACGCGTCGGCCGAGGACCAGCGGGCGGTGCTCGCCCGCCACGACGTGCGTGACCTCGACGACCTGCCCGGCTTCGCCGTTTCCTTCGGCGACCACGTGGCCACGGTCCGGCTGGGCCCGGACCGTGCCGACCTGTTCGACCGGCTGCACCTCGGCGACGCCTGGCCGGCGCGCGAGGCCCCGGCGTTCGGCGACGGCTTCACCCGGGGCGTGGGCGACCCAGGCACGGGGCGGATCGGGTACCACGTGCCGCGGCCGCCGCTCGCGGCCCGGCTCGTGCTGACCGAGAGCCTGCCGTTCGCGGTCTGCAACGAGGTCACCCCGATCGCCGAGCCGACCGGGCTCTGACGGCCCGCGCCCTGATCGCCCGGTCCACCGACGGGGTCGAACCGGTGCGTTCGTATGCTGGCGGGGTGCCCGTACTGCTCGCCCCGCGCTACTGGGCGGTGCACCTGCTGGCGCTCGTCCTCGCCGGCACGGCCGGCGCGCTCGGCTACTGGCAGTACGACGCCTGGCACTCCCGGCGGGTCAGCGAGGCCGCGGACCTGACCCGGGTGGAGCCCGAGCCGCTCGCGGCCGTGATGGGGCCCGACGACCCGTTCCCGGGCAACAAGATCGGCCAGCCGGTGCTGCTGGGCGGCACCTGGGTGCCCGACGGCACGCTCTACGTGTCGGGGCGTGAGCACGACGGTCGGCAGGGCTACTGGGTGGTGACCCCACTGGCGATTCCCGGTGCCGACGACCCCGCGCTCCCGGTGGTGCGCGGCTGGGTGGCCGACCCCGCGGAGGCGCCGGCCGCCCCCACCGGGACCGCCGAGTTCGTCGGCTGGCTGCAGCCACCGGAGGGCTCCGGCGTCACCGACACCGACCCGTCCGACGACGTGCTCGCGCAGCTGCGCATCGCCGACGTCATCCAGCACGTCGAGCAGGACCTCTACGGCGCGTACGCCGTGGTCGCCGACGACGTCGCCCCGGGGGCGTGGCCGGTCGGCCCGACCGCCACCAACGACGGCACCACCGGGCTCGCCCGCGCCGGCCTCGAGCAGCTGCCCGAGGCCAGCACGTTCACCGCCGTGCGGAACCTGCTGTACGCCGTCGAGTGGTGGGTCTTCGGCCTGTTCGCGGTGTTCATCTGGTGGCGCTGGACACAGGACGCGAGGGCCGCCGAGAGGCAGCCCGAGGAGGCCGGGGCCGACCCGGTACCTTCGGACCCGTGAACTCCCCGCTGACCCGCTACCGCGTCATGGCCACCGTGGTCGGCGTGCTGCTGATCGTGCTGTGCCTGGTCGGCGTCCCGCTGGCCAACTTCGACGGCTCGGGCATGTGGGGGATCTTCGCCAGCACCCCCGAGGTGTTCCCCGTCGGGTCGACCGCGCACGACGTCGGCGAGCTGATCACCACCTATCTCGGCGTCGCGCACGGCTGGCTCTACATGATCTTCCTGATCACGGCCTTCCAGCTCTCGCGGCGGTCCGGCTGGGACCTGCCGTTCACGGCCGTCACGCTGGTCTGCGGCACGATCCCGATCCTGAGCTTCTGGGCCGAGCACCGGGCCACGGCCCGGGTCCGCGCCGAGCAGGTCACCGCCGCCCCCACCTCCGCGCGCCGCTAACCCGTGACGACCGCGTTCGTGCTCGGCGGCGGGGGCGTCCTCGGTGCGGTCGAGGTCGGCATGCTGCGGGCACTGTTCGAGCGCGACATCACCCCCGACCTGGTGCTCGGCACCAGCGTCGGCGCCCTCAACGGCGCGGTCGTCGCCCGGGACCCGTCGATGGCGTCCCTGGACCGGCTCACCGAGCTGTGGCGCAGCGCCAGCGAGGGCGGCCACGAGGTGTACGGCGACCGCCGGCTGCGGACCGTCCGCCGGGCCGTCGCCACCGGCACGCACATCTACTCCGCCCGGCCGCTCAAGAAGCGCCTCGCCGAGGAGCTCGGCGACGTGACCTTCGAGGAGCTGCCGATCCGCTTCCAGGTCTGCGCGGCCAGCATCGAGCGCGCCGCCGAGCACTGGTTCGACTCCGGGCCGGTGGTGGAGGCCGTCGTCGCGAGCGCCGCCGTACCCGGCCTGCTGCCGCCGGCGCGCGTCGGCGACGAGCACTACCTCGACGGCGGGATCGTCAACTCGATCCCGGTGGGTCGTGCCGTCCAGCTCGGCGCCACCCGGGTGTTCGTGCTGCAGGTCGGCCGCATCGACCGGCCGCTCCGCGTGCCGCGCCGGCCGTGGGAGGTGGCGCGGGTGTCGTTCGAGATCGCCCGCCGGCACCGGTTCGCGCGCGAGATGGCCGAGCTTCCCGACGGGGTCGAGGCCCACGTGCTGCCCGCGCGCGGCACCTCGAGCCGGGACGACTCGCTGTTCGGCAACCGCGACTTCGCGGGCGTGCAGGAGCGGATCGACGCGACGCACGCGGCCAGCGCGGCGTACCTCGACCGGGTGTCGGGGTTGTCGTGATCCGGGCCTTCCGGCGGCTGGTCGTCGCGCCGGCGGTGATCCTGGTGACCGTGGTGGTGTGGGTGACGCTGCCGCTGTGGCTGATCGTGGCGGCCGTGCTGTCCCCGGCGGTGCCGGGCCGGTGGCGGGCGCTGCGGCTGCTGTGGGTCCTCGTCCTCTACCTCACCTGCGAGAGCGTGCTGCTGGTCGTGCTGCTCGGACTGTGGCTGGCCTCCGGATTCGGGCGGTGGATCCGCACGCCGTACTTCGAGGGCATCCACTACGACCTCGTGCAGGGCGTGATGTGGGTGTTCTTCCAGGAGGCGCGGCGGGTGCTGCGGCTGCGGATCGTGACCGACGGTCCCGCGCCCGACGCGCACCCGGGCAGGCCGATCCTCGTCGCCTGCCGGCACGCGGGACCCGGGGACTCGTTCACGCTGATCCACGCGTTGATGCACTGGTACGACCGCGAGCCGCGGGTCGTGCTCAAGGACACGTTGGCCTGGGACCCGATGATCGACGTGGTCCTGCGCCGGATCCCGGCCCGGTTCATCTCGCCGGATCCGAGGGCCGGGGAGGACCTGGAGTCGCAGATCGCGGCGCTGGCGGCCGGTCTGGACCAGAACGACGCGTTCGTGATCTTCCCCGAGGGCGGCAACTTCACCCCGGCGCGCCGGCAGCGGGGCATCGACCGGCTGCGCAGGCTCGGCATGGAGCGGATGGCGCGGCGCGCCGAGGCGATGACCCACGTGCTGGCGCCCCGCCCCGGAGGCTTTCTCGCCGCCCTGGACGCGGCGCCGGACGCCGACGTCGTCCTGGTGGCCCACACCGGTCTGGACCACCTGCTGACGGTGGGGGACCTGTGGCGCGAGCTGCCGATGGACAAGCAGATCATCATGCGCTGGTGGCAGGTGCCGCGCTCGGAGATCCCCGAGGACCGCGAGGCGCGGATCGACTGGCTGTTCGGCTGGTGGGAGCGGATCGACGCCTGGATAGAGCAGAACCGGCCGGAGGATCTCTCCTCCGGCCGGCACCGTTGACGTCGTACTGCTCGTCGTACTGCTCGTCGTACTGCTCGGAACCTCGGGTCAGGCGTTGCGCTCGCCCTCGGGGCGGTCCTCGATCGAGACCACCTCGGCGGGCTCGTCCGGCGTCGTCACCGGGTGGCTGTCCGCGACCTGGTCGGCGATCGCCTCGTCGGGCGACGAGCCGCCCGTGTCGTCGACCTCGGCGCCGGCCATCGGAGCGGCCGGGCTCGGCGGGGTGGACGGCGCGGCCGACGACGGGGCCGGGGTGGGGACGTACGACGACTGCCAGTTGTCGGCCTTGCCGCCGCCCTGGAGCTTCTTCGCGGCGAACCCGGCCAGCGCGGCCAGCCCGGTGAACAGCAGGATCTTCCGGAGCTTGCCGCTCTTCTTCTTGGGCGGCTCGCCCTTGAGCTGGGCGACCCGGGCCGCGGCCAGCTCGCGGCCGGCGGCCGCCTTCTCGGCGGCGAGGCTGGCGCCGCTCGACGCCTTCTCGGCGGCGAGCGCGGCACCGGCGGCGAGGATCGGCGCCGCCTTGTCGCGGGCGTCGGTGATCACCGGAACCGCCCTGTCGCGGGCGTCGGCCAGCGCCGGGCCGGCCTTCTCACGGGCATCGGCCAGCAACGGGAGGGCGCGGTCCTTGGCCTCCTTCGCCGCATCCATCGCGGCGACGACGGCGGTCCCGACCGCGGCCTCGACCTGGGGACGGACCGTCTCGACGTAGTCGGAGGCTTGGTCGATGAGGGACTTCTTCTTGCGCAGGCCCATGGGCATGACACTTCCTTCTCGTCGTGTGGCTTCCATTCGATCATGTCCGATCCGACCCCGGCCAGCGCGCCCGTCTTGGCGTGCATGCGAGGATCGGGGGCGCACGAACCTGATCGACGTAACAACAGTCGTACCCACTTCAGCGAGAGGCAGTCATGGCTGACCAGCAGGCCATCTTGAAGACCAACAAGGGTGACATCACGATCAACCTGTTCCCCGACCACGCCCCCGAGACGGTCAACAACTTCACCGGCCTCGCCGAGGGCACCAAGTCGTACGACGCGGGCAACGGCCAGACCGGCCCGTTCTACGACGGCCTGGGGTTCCACCGCATCATCGAGGGCTTCATGATCCAGGGCGGCTGCCCGCTCGGCACCGGCACCGGCGGCCCGGGCTACACGTTCAAGGACGAGCCGCACCCCGAGCTGGTCTTCGACAAGCCGTACCTGCTGGCGATGGCCAACGCGGGCCCGGGCACCAACGGCTCGCAGTTCTTCATCACCCTCGCCCCGACCACGTGGCTGAACTTCAAGCACACGATCTTCGGCGAGGTGGCCGACCAGTCCTCGCGCGACGTGGTCGACGCGATCGGCAAGTCCCCCACGGGTCCGGGTGACCGACCGGCCGAGCCGGTCGTCATCGAGTCCGTCGAGATCGTCCGCTCCTGAGCGAGAACACGACCCCCGCAGCCGGGGTGCCCACCTGTTACCGGCACCCCGGCCGCGAGTCGTACATCCGCTGCCAACGCTGCGACCGGACGATCTGCCCGGACTGCATGCGAGACGCCGCGGTGGGCTTCCACTGCCCGACGTGCGTCGCGGAGGGTGCCAAGGCCACCCGCAGCGGGCGCACGCCGTATGGCGGGCTCCGGCCCGGGAACGCCGGCCTCACGACCAAGGTCCTGATCGGGATCAACGCCGCGGTGTGGCTGCTGATCCTGGCGACCGGTGGAGCCGCCAGCCGTCTCGTCGACCTGCTGGCGCTGCGGGCCAACGGCCTGTGCGCGGTCCGCGACCGCGGGTTCGACGTCGCCGAGTCCGCCTGCGCGGGCGCCGGGCAGTGGCTGCCGGGCGTCAGCGACGGCGCCTACTGGCAGCTGCTGACCAGCGCCTTCACGCACGTGCAGGTCATGCACATCGCGTTCAACATGCTGGCCCTGTGGGTGCTCGGCCCCCAGCTCGAGCTCGCGGTCGGGCGGCTCCGCTTCCTGGCGCTGTACCTGCTGTCGGGCCTGGCCGGCTCCGCCCTGGTCTACTGGGCGGCCGCGCCGTTCCAGTCGACGGTGGGCGCCTCCGGCGCCGTCTTCGGCCTGATGGGTGCGCTCCTGGTGCTCTCGGTCAAGGTGAAGGCGAACCCCCAGCAGATCCTGTTCTGGATCGGCCTCAACTTCGTCTTCACGTTCCTGTTCCCGAACGTCTCCTGGCAGGGCCACCTCGGCGGCTTCCTCGGCGGCGCGCTGATCGCCGCGGTGCTGGTCTACGCGCCGCGCCCGCGGCGTACCTTCTGGCAGTCCCTGGGCCTCGCCGCGATCGCGGTGGTCCTGCTCGCCGCGGTCGTCGCCCGCACCGTCGCCCTCACGTGACCTGTCACTTCTGGCTGCCCCAAACGCGCTGACCTGTCACTCCTGGCTGCCCGAAAGGCGCCGACCCGTCACTCCTGGCTGCCCACCTTGCGCTGACCCGTCACTTCTGGCGACCCAAGGCGCGCCTGCCCTCTGGGCGTCCCGCTGTGCCCAGAGTTCTCCACAGGTGTGTACACAGCTGTGGAGAACTACACCGATGTAGTTCTCCACAGCAGTTATCCCCAATGTGCAAAACCGCCGGCTCGTCCTGGGGACGAACCGGCGGTCTCGGAAGAACCAGAAGTGACGGGTCGGCGCGCTTTGGGCAGCCAAAGGTGACGGGTCAGCGCCCTGAGGGCGACCGAAAGTGACAGGTCACTCCCAGCGGGTGGCGAAGGCGAAGCCGACGGCCATGAAGCCGATGCCGACGAACAGGTTCTTCTGGCCCAGGTCGTCGAAGATCGGCAGCCGGCTGACGTCGTCGCTGATCACGTAGAACGTGCAGATCCAGGCCAGGCCGATCAGGAAGCAGCCGAGCATGCCGACCACGACGCCCCGGCCGCGGCCGAGCGGGGTGGAGGGGTGCGCGGAGATCATCAGCCCGAGGAACAGCAGGCCGAAGCCGATCAGGTAGTTCCAGTCCTTCAGGTCGGCCATGAACTTCGGGTCGCCGGCCTTCGGCGCGGGGATCGCGCTCGGGTCGACCCGGACCACCGTGTAGTAGTAGGCGATCCACGCGATGCCGACGACGATGAGCAGCAGCGCGACCAGGAACCGGGCCGAGAACCTGGGGCCCCGGGTCGGCTCCAGAAAGTCCTGCTGCTTGGTCTTCGACTTCACGAGGTTCTCCTAGGTGCCGACGGTTGGCTCTCACCGATGACGTCGCGTCACAGGTCGCGGGCTACCTTAGTCCGCGTGACGCCCGGATCCCACGCGAGCCCCGCCGAGGGGACGGCGCCGCAACCGCGTCGGCCGCGCCGTCGCTGGGACGCGTGGCGGATCGGTACGCCGGTGGCGGTGCTGCTCAGCGGCGCCCTGTTCGCCGTGAGCGCGGACAACAGCCAGGGCACCGACCTGCGCCCCGGCCGCTACACCGACCTCGCGTCGCTGGTGAGCAGCGAGGCCCGGGAGTACGACGCCCTCCGCCAGCGCGTCACCGAGCTGAACGCCGACATCGCGCTGCTCACGAACTCCGTCAACGACCGCGACGTCCAGCGCTTCCAGCGCCGGATCGAGAAGCTCGAGGACCCCGCCGGCCTGACTCCGCGCAGCGGCCCGGGCATCACCGTCACGCTGTCGGACGCGCCCGAGGAGGTGGTCGCCTCCACCGACCAGGACCTCAACCTGCTCGTCGTGCACCAGCAGGACATCCAGGCGGTCGTCAACACCATGTGGAAGGCCGGCGCGACCGCGGTCACCGTGCAGGGGCAACGCGTGGTCACCACGACCGGCATCAAGTGCGAGGGCAACGCGGTGCAGCTGCAGGGCGTGCCCTACTCGCAGCCCTACGAGATCTCGGCCGTCGGCAACCCGGTGGAGCTGCTGGACGCCATCAACGGCGACGAGTAC
>Ga0307416_100002006_pt1 | contig 11438 bp, 12 predicted proteins | sample DK1Cmetagenome_2_FD_203821 | JGI IMG/M metagenome (GOLD analysis project Ga0307416, IMG submission 203821) | Maize rhizosphere microbial communities from greenhouse at UC Davis, California, United States - DK15-C-3 | ecosystem: Host-associated > Plants > Roots > Rhizosphere > Soil | place...
GGGAACCGCAAGGCCCGAGGGCAGCCGTACCCGCGGCGCAAGACCCGACCGGCCGACCGATCACCCCCAGGCGACCAGGCGAACCCAAGACCGTTCGGGGCCGCCCACCAGCGGGACTCAGTTCCGCTCAGTGTCTAGGAACGGTCGGGATGGGCGCCAACCTGGGCGACGCGACCTGGTGGATCCTGATCGTCCTGGTGCTGTGGGCCCTGCCCCTTGGCGTGCTCGGCGCCGCCGCCGGCAGCGCTCCGGGGCGCCGCCGGCGGGCCCGCGAGCAGGCCGAGCTCAGCCCAGCCGGGCGGCGGCCGCCTTGAGGGTCTCGGCGGCGGAGCGCAGCCCCTCCAGCTGGTCGAGCTCCTGGTCCTCGTGCTCGATGTTCACAGCCATGTCGGGGTCGACCTTGGCCAGGGCGCGCAGGAAGTCGGTCCAGAAGTCGACGTCGTGGCCGCGGCCGACGGCCACGAAGTCCCAGGAGGAGTTCTCCGGCCAGCGGCTGAGGGTGTAGCGGCCGCCCAGGGAGAGGGCGTCGGGGTCGTCGGGGGCGACCCGCCCGAACCGGTCGTCGAGCACCCCGTTGACCTTGGCCGCCGCGTTGATGCGGGTGTCCTTGGCGGCGGCGTTGTAGACCAGGCCGCCGAGGTGCTCGGTGGCCAGGACCGGGTCGATGCCCTGCCAGAACAGGTGGCTGGGGTCCATCTCGGCGCCCACGTGGGTGGCGTCGATCTCGGTGGCCAGCCGCTCCATGGTGGCCGGGTTGTAGACCAGGTTGTGGGGGTGCATCTCGATGCAGACCTTGACGTCGGCGTCGGCCGCCCTGGCCTGGATGTCCTTCCAGAAGGGGATGCCGACCTCGTTCCACTGGTAGTCGCGGGCGTCCAGGAAGACGCTGTGCCAGGGCTCGACCGTCCAGGACGGGAGGTGGCCGCCGGGCTCGGCGGCGGGCAGCCCGGACATGGTGACGACTCGCCCGACCCCGAGCAGCGCCCCCAGCTCGATGGCGTCGCGGACGTCCTGGGCGTGCCTGGGGCCGACCTCGGGGTTGGGGTCCAAGGGGTTGCCGTTGCAGTTGAGCGCGGTCAAGGTCACGCCGGCCGAGGCGAACAGCCCCAGGTACTCCTCGCGGGCGTCCTTGCTGGCCCTGAGCTGCTCGATCGGCAGGTGGACGGGGGGCAGGAAGCCGCCGGAGTTGATCTCCGCGCTGTCCAGGCCCAGCTCGCGCAGCGTCTGGATGGCCTCGGCGACGGGCTTGTCGTGCAGGCAGGCGGTGTAGGCACCGAGCTTCATGGGTGAGCCTTTCTGTCAGTCGACGACCACTTCGGCGCCGCCGTTCTTGGCCGAGGCGGCGACCGCGTCCAGCAGGCGGATGTTGCGCAGGCCCTCGGCGAAGGAGGCGACACGGGGGAGCCGGTCCAGCCCGGCGACCTGCTCCAGGAACGCCCGGGCCTGGAAGCTGAACAGGTCGTTCTGCCCGTAGCCCACGCCGGGGAAGTCCATGGGCATGCCCCGGGTCAGGTACGGGTGGGCCGGTCCGACCAGGACCTGCCGGTACCCCTGGGTCGGGCCGGCCGGGGTCGCGTCGATGAGGCCGAACTCGCCGGCCCGGGCCAGGTCGAAGGTGGCCGCGCCCGACTCGGTGAACACCTCGAAGCCGAGGGAGTTGGCCAGCCCGTAGGCGACCCGGGACGCCGACAGGGTGCCGGTGGCGCCGGAGGCGAAGCCGGCCGTGAAGGTGACCAGGTCCTCGTTCTCGACCGGCTCGGTCTTGTCGCTGAGCTCGGCGGCGGCGTGGCCGACGGCCGCGCCCAGGGGCAGGGCGCGCTCGCCGATGACCGTCGGCAGGGCGGCCCCGCGGACCGACTGGATGGGGCCGCAGACGAACTCGGCCAGGTCGATCAGGTGGCTGCCGATGTCCGACAGCGCCCCCGACCCCGGGCCGCCCTTGTAGCGCCAGCTCATCGGCGCGCGCGGGTCGACGCCGTAGTCGCACCAGTAGTGGCCGTTGAAGTGCAGGGGCCGGCCGATGGCCCCGGAGGCGATCTGGTCGCGGACGGCGGCGATGGCCGGGGAGCGGCGGAACACGAACCCGACGCCGGCCTCCCGTCCCGAGGCCTCGGCCGCCGCCACCATGGCCTCGGCGTCCTGTGTGGTCGGGGCCATCGGCTTCTCGCACAGGACGTGCTTGCCGGCGGCCAGCAGGCCCTCCACGATCTCGCGGTGCAGGAAGTTGGCCACGACCACGCTGACCACGTCGACGTCCGGCGCCTCGGCCAGGGCCCGCCAGTCGTTCTCGGCCCGCTCGTACCCGTAGCGCCGGGCCGTATCCGAGGCGAACGCCTGGTTGACGTCGGCGATCGCGACCAGCCGGACCTCGGGCAGGCCCTCGTCGTAGAGCGTGGGCGCCGTCCGGTACCCGGCGGCATGCGACCGGCCGGCCATGCCGGCCCCGATCACGGCCACCCCGATGGACGAACCTGTCACTGCAACCTCCTCCCCGCGGGCTGCCCGCGAACTGGGCCCCGGCCCACCTTCTCTTGAAGCGCTTGATTTGAAGCGCTTCAAACCGTACTATGCGTGGCATCCATGGAGGTGTCAAGGGTCGATCGATCGGCTCGTCGCCGTCCGCGGCTGGAGGACGTGGCCGCGCGGGTCGGGCTGTCGCCGGCGTCGGTGTCGATGGTGCTCTCTGGCGCCCCCGGACCCAGCGCGGCCACCCGCGAGCGGGTGCTGGCGGCGGCCGCCGAGCTCGGCTACCGCCCCGACCGGACGGCCAGCCTGCTCGCCCGCCGCCGGACCCACCTGGTCGGGGTCCTGCTCGACATCTCCAGCGCCTTCCACGCCGAGCTGGCCGCCGACATCCAGGAGGCGGCCGAGGGCCGCGGCTACGACGTCGTCCTGAGCACGGTGACCCGGACCCGCGACGAGCGTCGGGCCACCGAGACCCTGGTCGACTTCCGCTGCGAGGCCCTGGTCCTCCTCGGCCCGGTGGGTCCGGCCGCCGCCCTGGACGCCCTCGACCGCCAGCTGCCGGTGGTGGTGATCGGCCGGCGGATGGCAGGGGCCGGGGTCGACGTGGTCCGCACGGCCGACGCCGACGGGGTCGCCCAGGCCGTCGGCCACCTGGCCGGCCTCGGCCACCGGGCCATCGCCTTCCTCGACGGCGGCCGGGGGACGATCGCCTCCGACCGCCGCCGCGGCTACCGCACGGCCATGCGCCGCCACGGCCTCGGCGACCAGGTCCGGGTCCTGGCCGGCGACCACACCGAGGCCGCCGGCACCCGCGCCGCCCGGGCCCTGCTGGCCTCCGGTGGCGGGCTCCCGACGGCCGTGGTCGCCTCCAACGACCGCAGCGCCCTGGGGCTGCTGGACGCCTTCACCCGGGCCGGGGTGGAGGTCCCCGGCCAGGTCTCGGTGGTGGGCTACGACGACAGCACCCTGTCCAGGCTGGCCCACGTCAACCTGACCACGGTCAGCCAGGACGCCCGCCGCCAGGCCGAGCACGCGGTGGCGGCGGCGGTCGAGCGGCTGGAGGGCGGCCGCACCGGCCACCGCGAGGTCGTGCTCGCCCCCCACCTGGTGGTGCGCGGCACCACCGGCCCCCCGCCCGGCACCACCGGCACGGTACCCTTGGCGGGGGACGAGTCATGAGCGAGCAGGAGAGGTACAGCCCGGAGGAGTGGCGGACGCTCCAGTTCGCCCCCTTCTGGATGTTCAGCGCCGTGATCGGCGCCTACGACCGGTACGACCCGCGCGACTTCCAGGCCTTCCTGCGCTGCCTGGAGGCGGCCGCCCTGGCCGACGGCCCACTGCGGCGCGAGGTGCTGGCCTCGGTCCTCGCCGACCGGGAGCGGCTGGCCGAGCGCTTCCGCGGCGAGCCGCGGTCCATCGGGGTCGGCCTGTTCCAGGTCGACGCCGTGCTCGCCAAGGCCGGCCAGGAGGAGGCCGCCCGGTTCAAGGACATGCTGGTCCTGGAGATCGGCGAGGGCGTGGCCCGGGCCAGGGGCCGCTACGGGACCGAGATGAGCGACGACGACGCCAGGGCCGTCGCCCTGGCCGCCCAGCTGCTGGCCGCCGACTACGTCGCGGCCGTCGACTGACCGAGGTCCCCAGCCCGCCGACTACGCCCCGGCCGTCGACCGACCGAAGTCCCCCGCGGGGTCGCGCCAGACCGAGTGGACGTGGTTGGCCCCGTTCTGGACGTTGTCGTACTCGATCAGCAGCCGCGGGCCCTGGACCCGGTAGTAGTGGGGCTGGCCGGGCTCCGGCCCCCCGGCCCACGCGAAGTGCAGCCCCTCGCCGGCCTCGCCGAGGGCCCGGGCCGCCTCGGCCGTGGCCAGCTCGGCGGGCAGGCGGTCCAGGTACTGGCGGACCAGCCCCTCCAGCAGCGTCCGCTGCTGGGGCAGCATGCCGCTGGCGGGCAGGCCCTCGGGCCGGCCCGGCTCGACCCGGGGCCGGTTGCGGTGGACGATGTCGCCGGGCGCCACCGCCGAGACGACCGCCTGGGCCCGCTGGTCGGGGGCCAGGGAGGCCAGCAGCTCGCGGCCCAGGTCCTCCTCGGCGGCCAGGGGCCGCAGCACCCCGGGGCCGACCAGCCGGGTCATGGCCGGGTTGGCCCCCAGGAACAGCGGGCTGGCCGAGATGCGGCCGTCGGCGGCCACGGTGTAGTTGAGGGCCACGTGGTGGCCGCCGACCCGCCAGCCCCACGGCCCGGCCCCCGGGTCGCCGAAGACGCTGACGAAGTACAGCTGGGGGTCGCGGCCCCGGTGGGGGACCGCCCGCCCATCGTAGCCGCGCCGCCAGCCCTCCTTGGCGTCGAGCACGTTCTCCAGCCCCATGATGGTCGCGGCGGTGGCGTACCCGCCCTCGCTGAGGCCGCTGGCCACCAGCCGGTGGGCCAGGCGCTGCTGCACCGGCCCCATCTCGGCCAGGGGCAGGCCGCCGCGCTCGGTCGGGGTGTAGTACCAGCGGGTCCGCTCGGCGTCGTCCGGGAACCCGAAGGCGGCCTTGGCCCGCTGGGCCGGGTCAAGGCAGGCCAGCCAGGCTGCCGCCGCCCCGGCCATGCGCTCGGGCAGCGGGGCGGTCACCGGGTCGCCCGGTCGCGCTCAGGCATACAGCGGCGGGCGCTCGACCAGCTCCACCTGGACCCGGTCGCCCTTGGTCTGGGACTCGACGGCCGCCTCGGCCACGGCCTGGGTGGCGTAGCCGTCCCAGGCGCTGGGGCCGATGACCTGGCCGGCGAGCACGCCGTCGACCCACTCCTGGAGCTCGTGCTGGTAGGCGCCGGCGAACCGCTCCCGGTAGTCGGCCGGGATCGGCCCGTGGTACTGGCCGTCCTGGCGGACCAGCACCCCGGCCTGCTCGCTGAGCGACAGGGTGCCGGTCTCGCCGACCAGCTCGTAGCGGATGTCGTAGCCGAACTGGCAGGTGACGAAGCTCTCCACGTCGACGACCACGCCCTCGGCCGTCTCCAGCACCACCATCTGCGGGTCGGCCAGGCCCTCGGGAGCCTTGGAGGTCCGGCGGGCCTTGTACACGGTGGTGGCCACGATCTCCTGGCCGAGCAGCCAGCGGGTCACGTCGATGTCGTGGACCACCGAGTCGGTGATCATCATGTCGGTGGTGAACCCGGGCGGGACGTCGGGGTTGCGGTGGCGGCAGTGCAGCAGCAGGGCCTGGCCGACCCGGCCTCCGTCCAGGCCGTCCTTGAGGGCCCGGAAGCCGTCGTCGTAGCGGCGCATGAACCCGACCTGGACCAGCCGCCGCGGCTTGGCCGCCTCCGCCTCCAGCACCCGCAGGCAGGCGCCGACGGTCGGGGCCAGCGGCTTCTCGCACAGGACCGGCTTGTCGGCGGCCAGGCAGGCCAGGGTGAACTCCTCGTGGGTGAAGCCGGGGGAGGCGATCAGCACCGCCTCGACCCGGTCGTCGGCGATCAGCTCGTGGCCGTCGCCGTAGACGCGGGCCCCGACACCGTCCCCGACCCGCCGGGCCTGCTCGGTGTTGACGTCGGAGACGGCCACCACCTCGACCCGCAGGACGCTGGCGGCCAGCCGTCGGATGTGGTCCTGGCCCATCATGCCGGTCCCCACGACCCCGATCCGCAGCGTCATCACGCATCACTCCCAACGCCCAGGTCCCGCAGGTACTGGTAGGTCCGCCTGGCGATCGGGAACGGGACGTCCGGGTCGCAGGGGTACAGGTCCTGCTCGACGATGGCGAACAGCTCGCCGTCCAGGTGCTGGTCGACGGCGCCGAACAGCGCCTCGTAGTCGGGCTCGCCCTTGGGGGGCTCGCACATGACCCCGCGCCGGACCGCCTCGGCGAAGCCGAGGCCCTCGGCCTCGACCTGCTCGAGCACCGACGGGTCGACCTGCTTGAGGTGCAGGTAGCCGATGCGGTCGGGATAGCGGCGGATCAGCTCGAGGTTGTCGCCCCGGTAGTAGGCGATGTGGCCGGTGTCCAGGCACAGGTTGACGGCGGCCGGGTCGGTCTCCTCCAGGAACCGCTCGACCTGGGGCTGGGTCCCGACCAGGCTGTCGGCGTGGGGATGGAACACCGCCTCCAGGCCGTAGTCGTCCTTGAGGACCCGGCCCAGCCGGGAGGTGGCGTCGGTCAGGGTCCGCCAGCCCTCGTCATCCAGCTCGGGCGGGTTGGGGCCGGCGTCGTCGGGCAGCAGCACCACGTGGGTGCCGCCCACGGCCACCACCAGCTCGGCCACCCGCCTGGCCTCGGCCAGGTCCTTGTCCCACTTGCCGGCGTCGTGCAGGCCGCCGAACACCGCCTGGGCGGAGATCCGGAGCCCGCGCCGGTCCACCTCCTCACGCAGCCGCCCCGGGTCGGTGGGCAGGTAGCCGTAGGGGCCCAGCTCCAGCCACCGGTAGCCGGCCTCGGCCAGCTCGTCCAGGAACCGGTGCCAGGGCGTCTGCCTCGGGTCGTCGGCGAACCAGACGCCCCAGGAGTCGGGGCAGCTGCCCAGCCGGAGCCGTGCCCGGGTGCTCGTCATCGGCGCACCTCCCTACTGGCCGCCGTGCTTGGCGACGTACTCCCTGATCTTGTCGAGGTTGAAGCGGCTCGACTCCCGGGCCCGCTCCTCCCAGGCGAACACGCACACCGTGGCGATCCCGTCGAACTTGAGGTCGGCCAGGGTGGCGAAGAACAGGTCCCAGTCGACCTCGCCCTGGCCGATGTCCAGGTGCTGGTGGACCCGGGCCGGCGTGCCCGGCGGGTTGAGGATGTAGCGCAGCCCACTCGAGGCGCGGTGGTCGAAGGAGTCGGCGATGTGCAGATGGGTCAGCAGCGGCCCGGCGTCGCGCATGATGGCTTCCATGTCGCCGCCCTGGTGGAAGGTGTGGGGGGCGCAATACAGGAAGCTGACCAGGTCGTTGTCGATCCCGCGGATCAGGCTCAGCGCCTCGTGGCCGTTCTCGACGAAGTCGTCGGGGTGCGGCTCCAGCCGCAGCTGCACACCCTCACGCTCGAAGACCGGCAGCAGCTCCTCCAGCGACCGCCAGAACTGGGCCTCCGAGGCCGCGGCCGCCTCGGGCCGGCCGTTGAACTCCGAGTTCATGACCCGGCAGCCGAGGTCGACGGCGATCTGGATGGCCCGTCGCCAGTAGCGCACGGCCGCCTGGCGCTCGTCTTCGTCCGGGCCCGACCAGCGGTACAGCGGCAGCACGGTGGCGACCGACACCCCGGCCGAGGCCAGCGCCTTCTTGAACGCGGCGATGGCGGCCCGGTCGGCCCGTGGGTGGACGAAGAACGGGATGAAGTCCTCCCGCGGCGACAGCTCGATGTGCTCGTAGCCGAGCTCGGCCACCATGCCCGGCAGCTCGGTCAGTGGGACGCCGCGCAGCATGTACGGGTCGAGGGTGATCTTCATGGCTGGGTCGGGTCGCCCCTGGCCTCGGTGTTGCCCGACGGCGGCGTCCCATGTCCGCCGACGTGCAGCTCGGCCACTTCCTGCTCGAACACCTGGGCCACCTCCCGCAGCGCAGAGGCCTCGGCGCCGGCCTCCTCGAGCTCGTGGGTCAGCTCCTCCAGCTCCGAGCCACCGGCCATGAGACCGGTCAGCTCGCCCATGGAGACCTCGTTCTTCTTCCAGTAGCCGAGGCTGCGGCCCCGCTTGAGGATCAGGAAGCGGTCGCCCACCGGGTAGGCGTGATGCGGGTTGTGGGTGATGAAGATGACCCCCAGGCCGCGCTCCTTGGCCTGGATGATGTACCTGAGCACCACCCCCGACTGCTTGACCCCGAGGGCCGCCGTCGGCTCGTCCAGGATCAGGACCCTGGCCCCGAAGTGGACCGCCCGGGCGATGGCCACGCACTGGCGCTCGCCGCCCGACAGGGTCCCGATCGGCTGGTCGACGTCGCGCAGGTCGATGCCCATGTCGAGCAGCTCCTGCTTGGCCATCTTGCGCATGGCGGCGATGTCCATGGCCGGGCCCTTGCGGACCTCGTTGCCGAGGAAGAAGTTCCGCCACACCGGCATCAGCGGCACCACGGCCAGGTCCTGGTAGACGGTGGCGATGCCGCGGTCCAGGGCGGCGCGGGGCGAGGCGAAGTGCACCGACTCGCCCTCGACCTCGTAGGTGCCGTGGGTGTGCTGGTGCAGCCCGGCGATGATCTTGATCAGGGTCGACTTGCCGGCGCCGTTGTCGCCGAGCACGCAGGTCACCTCGGACGCCCCCACGTCCAGGGTGACGCCCTGGAGGGCGATGATGTTGCCGTAGTTCTTGCCGGCGTCGGTGAGCCGGACCAGCGGCGCCGCGGTCCTGGTGTCGGCAGTGGTGGTGGTCATCTCGATGCCTCCGCGCGAAGACGGATGAAGTTGTTCAGCAGGATGGCCCCGAGCAGCAGCGCCCCGAGGAAGAAGTAGAACCAGTCGGGGTTCCAGCCGGCATAGACGATGCCCTGGTTGGCCATGCCGAAGATGAACGCCCCGATCGCGGCCCCGATCACCGAGCCGTAGCCGCCGGTGAGCAGGCACCCGCCGACCACCGCGGCGACGATGTAGATGAACTCGTTGCCCAGTCCGAGGCCGGACTGCACGGTGTTGAAGGCGAACAGGATGTGCATGCCGGTGAACCAGGCCATGAACCCCACCGTCATGAACAGGCCGATCTTCACCTTGTTCACCGGGACCCCCACCGCCCGCGAGCTGGGCGCGGAGCCGCCGACGGCGAAGATCCAGTTGCCGATGTGGGTGCGGACCAGGACCCAGGTGGCGATGAGGACGAACAGGATCCACCACAACAGCGTGATGCGGATCGAGACGCTGCCCACCTTGAACTCGGAGGCGAACACCGCCTTGGCCGCCCCGAACCCCTGGATGTTGGAGACGTCGTTGGTGCCGACGTTGCCGGTGACGATCTTAGTGATGGCCAGGTTGAGCCCCCGCAGCATGAAGAACGTGCCCAGGGTGACCAGGAAGCTGGGGATGCCCGTCTTCACCACCAGATACCCGTTGATGAACCCGATCACCAGCGAGACGACCAGGGCGACCAGCACGCCCACGAACATGTTGGCGCTGAACTGGTAGCTGAGCATCGAGGCGACCAGCGCCGAGCTGGTCACGGCGACGCCGGCCGACAGGTCGAACTCCCCGCCGATCATCAGCAGCGCCACCGCGACCGCCGGGATGCCGTAGGTGGAGCTGACATAGAGCACGGAGGCCAGCGAGTTGGCGTCACGGAAGGGGGGGGCGACGATGAAGAAGATGAGGTAGATGACGATCGCGCCGGCCAGCGCCCCGATCTCGGGGCGCGTCATCAGCCGGGCAAGCGGTGACTTTCTCGCGACCCGCTCGTCCCGGGCGGGGGCCGGCGGGGTGCCGACGTCCACTGTCTGACTCATGCGAACCTCCGAGTCTCGGGTGCTCGTGGGGGGCCGCCACGGCGGGCGACCCCCCACGCTGATGGCTACCGGGTGCCGCCCTCCGCGAACTTACCGACGACGTCGATGTTGGACTTGTCGACGATGAACGGCCCGGTCAGCGTCGGCTTCCCGCCGCCGAGGACGTTCCCGTTGTTCTTGTACAGCCACAGGGAGTCCACCGAGAGGTAGCCCTGCAGGTACGGCTGCTGATCGATCGCGAACTGGAGCTCACCGGAGGTGATCTTGGGCGGGATCTGGGGGTTGAAGTCGAAGGTGCCGACCTTGACCTTGCTGCCGGAGTCCTTGACGGCGTTCATGGCCGCCAGTGCGTCGGGCGCGCCCAGCGTGACCACGAAGTCGATGCTCGGGTCCTGCTTCAGCTTGGCGGCGATGGTCGACTGCTCCGACGGCCTGTCCGCACCGTTCACGTAGATCTTCTGCCAGTTGCCGGTGAAGGTCTTCTTCACCCCGTCGCAGCGGGCCTCCAGCTGGACCTGGCCCTGGAACTGGATGACGCAAAGGAGGTTCTTGTAGCCCCCCTCGGAGGCGCGCTTGCCCGCCGCCTCGCCGGCCAGACTCTCGTCGGAGCCGAAGTACGACATCGCCCCCGACTCTGCGTAGTTGCCGATGCCGGCGTTGAAGGCGACCACCGGGATGCCGGCGTCGACGGCCTTCTTCACCGTCGGCGCGATCGCCGGCGGGTCGGGGAGGGTCACCGCAATGGCGTCGACCTTGGAGTCGATCGCGTTCTGGATCAGGGTGGCCTGCTTCCCGGAGTCCGGGTCCGAGGAGTACTGGAACTTGACGTTGTCCTTGGCCGCCGCGGCCTCGGCGCCCTTGCGGATGATGTCCCAGAAGGTGTCGCCCGGCGCACCGTGGGTGACCATCTGGACGGTCATCTCCGGCGTGTTCGCCTTCCCGGCGTTGGCGCCCGCGGCGGGCGCCTCCTCCTGCTTGCCGCCGGTGCTGCTACAGGCGGCCGCCACCAACAGCAGCAGCGCCAGCAGCAGCACACGGACGGGGTGTCTGCGCAGCTGGATCATCGAGATCTGCCTTTCTGCTCGGGCCTGCCTCCAAGGGGTCGGCGCACGGGCGGCGCCCGCGAGTCGCTCCTGCTGTCGTCGTGCATCCCACCTCCAGTCAGCGTGAGGTCGGGAACCCGAGCTCCACGGCGGAGTCGCGGGGAACCGGCCAGCGGGTGGTGACGACCTTGCCGCGGGTGTAGAAGGCGACGCCCTCCGGGCCGTGGACGTGCAGGTCGCCGAACAGCGAATCCTTCCAGCCGCCGAAGGAGTAGAAGGCCATCGGCACCGGGATCGGGATGTTGACCCCGATCATCCCGACCTGGATCTCGTTCTGGAACTTGCGGGCGGCGGCCCCGTTGGCGGTGAAGATGGCCGTGCCGTTGCCGTAGGGGTTGGCGTTGATCATCTGGATGGCCTCCTCGATGTCGGCCACCCGGAGCACGATCAGGACCGGCCCGAAGATCTCCTGCTGGTAGATCTCCATCTGGGTGCCGACCTCGTCGAACAGGGTCGGCCCGATGTAGAAGCCGTCGGAGTGGCCCTCGAC
>Ga0307416_100002007_pt1 | contig 11438 bp, 13 predicted proteins | sample DK1Cmetagenome_2_FD_203821 | JGI IMG/M metagenome (GOLD analysis project Ga0307416, IMG submission 203821) | Maize rhizosphere microbial communities from greenhouse at UC Davis, California, United States - DK15-C-3 | ecosystem: Host-associated > Plants > Roots > Rhizosphere > Soil | place...
CGCCCTGCTCGAGCGCCGGTTGCCGCTCCTGCTCGTGTTCACCAGCCCGGGCTGCGGCCCCTGCGAGGCGCTGATGCCGGACCTGGCGAGCTGGCAGACGGCGCACGCAGAGCGCCTGACGGTGGCGGTGCTCGGCAATGGCGAGGCGGCCGAGATCGGCGCGGAGGCGGACCGACACGGGCTGGTGTACGTCTTCGCGGACGCCGGGGGCGAGACGTACGACGCCTACGAGGCGAGCGGCACGCCGAGCGCGGTGCTGATCGCGGCCGACGGCACGGTGGCGAGCTTCGTCGCCGCCGGTCCCACCGCGATCGCGGAGCTCGTGGCCGGCGTCCTCGACGCCCCGGGGCTGCCCCTCGGGGCACCGGCGCCCGCGCTCGACTCCCTGATCGCGCTGGACGCCGCCACTCCGCGGTTCGGCGGGCGAGACACGCTCGTCCTGTTCTGGAACCCCGACTGCGGCTTTTGCCGCTCCATGCATGGGGAGCTGCTCGCGTGGGAGGCAACGGCGAGCGGCTCCTCGCCGCAGCTCGTCGTAATCTCGTCGGGCGACGAGGAGCGCACGCGCGCGGAGGGCTTCCATTCGCCGGTGCTGCTCGACTCCGAGCATGCGGCGAGCCAGGCATTCCGCTCCGGTGGGACCCCCAGCGCCGTGCTCGTCGACGCGGACGGCCGGGTGGCTTCGGAGCTGTTGATGGGGGCCGAGGCGATCCTCGGCCGGGTCCGCGGGCCACAGCTGGTGCACGTGGGGTAGCCGGCATGGGCGCCTACGGCCCACTCGAACGCGCCGCGCTGCGTTTGGCCGGCTCGCGCATGACCCGCAGGCAGGCGCTCGGGGCCGCGGCGGCCGGCTCGCTGGCGGTCGCCGTGGGCGCGGCGCGGCCGGCGGATGCCCAGGTGCTTCCGGCGTGCCCGCCCCCGAACTTCCCGCAGGACACCCAGGTCTGCTCGTACGTGGACCGCGGCACAACGGGCTGGATCTGCTGCCGGCAGGATCAGGTCTGCTGCAACAGGCAGCCGCTCTCGGGGGGCGGCGTTGCCGGTTGCTGCGAGCCGGGACAGACTTGCTGCTACTCGCCGAGCCTCGGCGTATGGGGCTGCTGTGGATGCCCACGGGGCCAGCACCACTGCGGGCCCGAGGCGTTGGGCGGTCAGTGCTGCCGGCAGGACCAGGTGTGCGACGTTGTCGATTTCGTCTGCCGGGACGGCGACGAGTGCTCCAACGTCCTTTGCGGCTCGGTCTGCTGTCAGCCCGGAGAGGTCTGCGCCGGCGGGAGCTGCTGTCAGGCGTCGAAAGGCTGCGGCGGCACCTGCTGCGGGCGCGGGGAGATCTGCGCGGGCAACGCCTGCAAGCAGCTCGTGGACTACAAGAAGCCGCCGCGGCGCCAGACGCCCAAGCACGACAAGCTCGACAGCCCCAAGCTGCAGACGTTCGACGCCGACCTTGCGGCCGAGCTCAACTACCAGGCCTCGACCGCCGGCGGGTCCGGGGCCGGCGGGAGCGCCCGCCGCTATCGGGTCGCGTACGCGCGGGTGCACCTGCGCGCCCACCAGCGGCGCGTGGTCACGGCGTCGCTCACGCGGCGCGCCCGGCGCGAGCTGCGCCGCGGCCGGGCGATCCCAACCGAGCTCACGCTCACGTTCCGCGATCCGAAGGGCCGGCGCATCGTGGAGAGCTCACGGGTGAGGATCGTGCCGGCGAGGCGAGCATGAGGCTGGCCATCGCAACCATGACTCTGGTGCTGGCGCTCGCGATGCCCGCCTTCGCGTTTGACGAGTCCATGCGGGTCAACGAGATCTCGGTCGCCGGCGGCAAGGTCGAGCTGCTCGACGTGCTGCCGTTCGTGCAGCCCGACGACCTGCCGCCCATCGATCCGGAGCTTGGGTTCAGCAATCCCGACGGCTACGCGGTGCGCAGCTACGACGGCGCCGGTAACGAGGTGGCCGCGCGCGAGTACCCGCAGCCGATCCCGCAGCCCTTCCTGAATACGCCCTTCGTCATCGATCTCGCGCTGCCGGCCGGCGCGGGTCAGGTGTGCTGGGAGAAGGGCCGCGACCCGAACGACGCGAGCCCACTGGCCTCGTTCCGCATCCACTGCCTCGGCTACGGGAACGTCACGGACCCGGTCATACGGCGCATGTACATCTACGCCGCGAAGATCCCGATGCCGATCGCGGCGCCGCCGGGGCCCGGGCAGTCGGTCCAGCGCCAGTCCTGCGGTAGGGCGGCGCTCGCCGCGCCCACCCTGGGCTCGAGGAACGCAAGCGTGCCCGCCGTCTGCGCGAACTCGTCGCCCCTCTGTGACGACCCCAGCAGCAAGCTCCCGAGAGCGAAGCTCACCCTGAAGCTGCCGCGCAGGCACGACGTCGACCGGCCGCTCGTGGTCACGGTCAAGCTCACGAACAACGGCACGATCTCGATGAGGGGCAGCTTCTACGCCCAACTCGGGCCGATACCGCCGACGGATCCGAACAACCCGAAGCCGCCTCCCGGCAGCTTCGTCTTCGGCCCGATCAAACGCGACCTGCGCGCGGGCGTGACGGCCCGCGTCCGGATCCCGATCTCCGCCCGAGCGCGAGCGCTGGTGAAGCGCGCCGCGCGGCGGGGCAACCACACGCGCGGCGGCCTGGTCTCGATCGCTCAAGGCACCTGCGAACGAGCCAGGTGGCACTCGAGCCGGCAGTTCGAGCTCGTGCCCTAGTCAGGGTGTAGGTTCTGCCGGCTTGCGCCTCGCCCTCGCCGTCCTCTTCTGGCTCGCCGCCGCTGCCGCGCCCGCCGCGGCGGCGCCCGCCGTCGTCTCCGGCGCGGACCCCGAGGCGTACACGCTCGACCTCCGCTACGACGCGCGCGGGTTGGGGACGCTGCGCGGCACCGAACGGATCGAGTTCGTCAATCGTGGCCCGGCGGCCTTGGAGCGCGTCTGGCTGCGGCTCTGGGCGAACGGACCGGACCGCTGCAGGCCACGGCACATCGACATCCAGGTCGAGGCCCCCGCCGAGGCGCGCACGGAGAAGGTGCGCTGCTCGGCGCTCGAGGTGCGCCTGGCCGCGCCGGTGGCGCCGGGCGCGACTGGGACGCTGTCGCTCACGTTCACCGTGCGTGGACGCAAGCAGAACGACCGCTTCGGCCACGCCGGGCGGGTCGCCATGCTCGGCAACGTGGTGCCGGTGCTGGCGGTGGAGGACGACCGCGGGCTGCAACTGCCGCCCTACTCGGCCATCGGCGAGACCTTCTACTCGCTCTCGGCGCGCTGGGAGGCCACGCTGCGACTGCCGGCCGGCCTGCGCGCGGCCACCACCGGCGCGGTCGTCTCGGAGCGAGCTCGGGGAGCACAGCGCACGGTCCGGGTCGCGACGGCCCAGGCGCGCGACTTCGCGCTCGCGATCGGCCGGCTCGGCGTGACGAGCACGAGGGCGAACGGCGTTCGGATCCGGCTGTTCACGAACGGCGGGCCGAGGGTGGTTCGAGGCGCGTCGCGCGACGCCCGCCGCGCCGTGAAGTCCTTCAGCCGGCGGTACGGCCCCTACGGCTCGACCGAGCTGGATGTGGTCGTAGTTCCGTTCAGGTACGGCGGAATGGAGTACCCCGAGCTCGTATTCGCGCGCCCCGCCGACGTGGCGGTCGTCCATGAGATCGCCCACCAGTGGTGGTACGGCCTGGTCGGCGACGATCAGTCCCGCGAGCCCTGGCTCGACGAGAGCTTCGCGACCTACTCGCACGAGTGGCTCGTGCCAAATGCAAACCTCTGCCGACCCGATCGCCCCTACTCGATCGTGAATCCGAAATGGCGCGACATCCCGCTCGACGCGCCGATAGCGCGGTTCGAGCGCTCTCCGGAGGCCGCGATCGGCGACGTCATCTACGCGGCGGGGTCGTGCGTGCTGCAGCGGTTGGAGCGGGACATCGGGCGCGCCCGCATGACCGCCTTCTTCCAACTGCTCCAAACGCGCTTCCGCTTCGGGGTGATGCGCACGTCGGACGTGCTCGACGCCATCCGCGAGGTGGCGCCGACGTACGACCTGGCCCGCTGGCAGAGGCTCGCCCACCTGTCACATTGAGGTCATGCCCGAGGGCGACACGATCCTGTCCGCCGCGCGCCGGATGGGCGAGGCGCTGGTCGGCAAGCCGATCGTCGAGATCGAGACTCCGCAGCCGCGTCATGCGCTGGATCGCTGGCCGGAGCGGCTCGGCGGCAGGGCCGTGCGCGCGGTGGACGCGCGCGGCAAGCACCTGTTCATCCGCTTCGACGGCGACCTGACGCTGCACTCGCACCTGCGCATGACCGGCCAGTGGGGCGTCTACCGGCGCGGGGAGCGCTGGAGGCGCTCACCCCGGCGCGCCTGGCTCGTGATCCGCACCGAGCAGCACGAGGTCGTCGAGTTCGACGGTCCGGTGCTCGAGCTGATGACCGATTCGCGCACCCGCTTCGACCGCCGCCTGGCGACGCTCGGGCCCGACGTGCTCGCGGAGGCGTTCGACGAGCGCCGCTTCCTCGAGCTGCTGCGCGCCGACGATCCGTCCCGCGGCATCGGCGACGCGCTGCTCGACCAGCGCAACGTCGCCGGCATCGGCAACATGTGGAAGGCCGAGGGCTGCTTCCTGGCCGGCGTCGATCCCTGGCGCCGAGTGGACGAGCTGTCCGACGACGAGGCGCTCGCCCTGGTGCGCGAGCTGCGCCCGCTGATGCAGGCGTCGGCCGACGGCCGCCGCGTCCCGCGCCGCTGGGTCTACGACCGCGCCGGGCTGCCCTGCCGGCGCTGCGACACGCCGATCCGCGCGCGCGGCCAGGGCGACGACAACCGCACGACCTACTGGTGCCCTTCGTGCCAGGGCTGATCCGGGTCGGGCACAAGGGCGCCGACCACGTCGCGCCTGGCAACACCGTCGAGAGCTTCGAGGCGGCGCTGGAGCACGGCGTGGACATGATCGAGTTCGACGTGCTGCGCACCCGCGACGGCCGGCTCGTGCTGGCGCACGACTACGAGGACGCCGACTCGCGCGACCCGCTCACGCTGGACGAGGGGCTCGACCACTTCGCGGGCGCCGCCTACGCCGACGTGGAGCTGGACGTGGACATGAAGCTGCCCGGCTACGAGCGCGAGGTCGCGGAGGGGCTCGCCCGGCGCGGGCTGTCCGACCGCGCGCTCGTGTCGACCATGTACACGGAGAGCCTCGACGCGCTCGGCGAGCTCGCGCCGGGCCTGCGGCGCGGCTGGTCGGTGCCGCGCGTGCGACGCGACTACACGCGCTCGGCGCTGGCGCTGCCCGCCTACGCGGTCGCGCGCGTGTGGCGCGCGCGGCTGCCGGGCCAGGCCGGTACCCGCATCCGCGCTGGCGGATGCGAGGCTGTGATGGCGCACCGGATCCTGGTCAGCGCGCGGCTGGTCCGCGCTGTGCACGCGGCGGGCGGTCAGGTCTACATCTGGACCGTCGACGACGCCGATCGCATCCGCTCGCTGGAAGCGCTCGGGGTGGACGGCGTGATCACGAACGACCCGCGGCTGTTCGACTGAGCCCGCGACGTCCGACCAGGCGGAACAGAAGCCGCTGCATCGGCAGGGGCGGCATCAGCGGATACGTCATCACGACCATGTCCTGGTGACGGGCCAGCAGCCCGAGCGCCTCGACGAGCGATTTCGGAGAGGTGGGGAAGCCGCCGCGCGTCATCTTGCCCGCGCGCGCCATCGCGGCCGCGTCCTCGAGGAACTCCTGCAGGCTCGACGCCGGCGTTGCGTGGCAGACCGCGTGCGCCGGCTCGTCGCCGCGGTTGCGGTAGGCGTGGCGCAGTCCCGGCGCAACGGTGGCGGTCTCGCCCGGTCCTGCGGACGTCCACTTCCGGCCGGCCAGGAACTCCATCCGCCCGGCCACGACCTCGAAGCGCTCCTCCATCGCCGGGTGGATGTGCGGCGGGACTCCGCCGCCCGGGTCCACCCACATCTCGACCCGAACCGCCTTGCCGTCCTCCGCGGGCTGGAAGGCGAGGCGCTGCTTGAGAACCGGATCTTCAACTAACCTAGTCATCGTTAGGAAGTTACCTAGGGAGCGTTAGGTTGTCAAGCCAGAAACAGACGCGGCGGCGCCTGAGCGCGGCGGATCGCCGCGACGTGATCGAGCGGGCGGCCACGGAGGTGTTCGCCGAGCGCGGCTACCAGGGAGCGTCGATGGACGAGATCGCACGGCGCTCCGGCGTCAGCGCGCCGGTCGTCTACGACCACTTCTCCTCCAAGCTCGACCTGCACCGCCGGCTGCTCGAGCGCACCCGCGACGAGCTGCTCGAGATGTGGCGCTCGGAGCTGACGCCCGATCAGCCCGCGGAGGTGCGCATCCCGCGCGCGCTCGACGCATGGGCACGCTACGTGGAGAGCCACCCCTACGCGGCCCGGATGTACTTCCAGGAACCGACCGGCGAGGCCGCCGCTCGCGAGGTGCACGAGCAGGTGCGGGCGCCGGCCCGGGCGGCGCTGGCCCAGATCCTCGCCCAGGAGCCGGGCGCCGAGAACATCGCCGGCCGCGACGATCGGGCGCTCGAGATGGCGGCCGAGGTCATGCGGGCGGGTCTCACCGGGCTGGCGATCTGGTGGATCGACCACCCCGAGGTGCCGCGTGAGCAGATCGTGGAGACCGCCGTCAACGCGCTCTGGATCGGGTTCGAGCGGGTGCGCTCAGGGGAGCGCTGGAGCGCCTAGGCGCCGATCGTGCAGGTGCCGGTGACGTGCGTCTCGGAGCGGTTGGTCTCACCGCTCCAGCGCAGCTCGGCCACGGCGCGGAGCTGATACTGGTGCCCCGGGGGCACGCTGATGCTGAAGGTCCAGCCCGCCTGGCTCCAGGTGAACTCGGCGGTCCCGGCGGACTGCCAGGGCGAGGTCGCCGCGCCACCGAGCGGCACCCAGCCGTTCGGCGAGAGCCATTGCGCGGTGAAGCGGACCGAGAGGTCCGAGCTCGTGCCGTCTCCGGCAAGCTGCGCCCGCGCTCCGAGCTGGGTGGCGTTGCAGACGTTGGCCTGGGCCCACGACGAGCTGAGCTGCTCGCCCGTCTGGGCATGAGCGACGCCGGTGCCAACCAGCACCGCGCAGATGGCAGTGAATATCAGGGTCCTACGAGCCATCAGGGATGTTGTCGGTCTTCCCCTCCTCCCCCTTGAGCGCAGAGTATCGCTTCCCACGGTGATGAACTCCCCGTACCGTCGTAATAAGGGCGTGAACGAGGCGCTCGCAGAGCGGATGCCGGTCGCGACTGGAACGGATACTGAGACGTTCGCCGCTCTGTACGAGCGGACCTTCCCGCGCGTGTACGCGTACGTGGCCTCGCTGCTGCGCGACCGCTCGGCGGCCGAGGACGTGACCGCGCAGGCGTTCGAGCGCGCCTACCGCCGGCGGGCCACCTACCGCAAGCGACGCGGCAGCCACGAGGCGTGGCTGTTCGGGATCGCCCGCAACGCCGCGCTCGACGAGCTGCGCCGGCGCAAGCGCCGCGCCCGCCTCGAGGCCGAGCCCGAGGACACGGGCGCGCTGGGCGCCGACGACCACGCCGACCTGGCGCTGCGCCGCGAAGCGGTGCGCGCCGCCATGACCGCCCTCGACGGACGCGAGCGGGACCTGATCGCGCTCAAGTTCTCGGCCGGGCTGTCCAACTCGGAGATCGCGAAGGTGCTCGAGCTCTCCGAGACCGCCGTCGGCACCCGCCTGCACCGCACCCTTACGAAGCTGCGAAAGGCCTGCCATGAGTGACGACACCGCCACGATCGAGCGCGACCTCGCCGCGGTGGAGACCGCGCTGGCCAGCGGCGCCGCGACCCACGAGGACCCGCTGGCCCGCGAGCTCCAGGAGCTGGCGCTGCAGCTGCGCGCGGACCCGCCGCGGGCGGAGCCCTCGTTCGCCGAGGAGCTGCACGCACGGATGGAGGCCGGCTTTCCGGCCGCGGCCGACTCCCCTCGTGGCCGGGCCGAGGCGGCCCGGGCGCGCCAGCAGGCGGCGCTGAAGCGCCTGTCTGCGCCGGGAGGGGGGCGCGGCTTCGCGCGCCGTTACCTCCTGCCGGTCGCGGGCGTGGGCGTGCCGCTGGCGCTGATCGTCGGGCTGATCTTCGCCGTCGGGGGCCCGTCGGGGCCGAGCGGCGGCGATGACGACGCGGGCGGCGGCGGCGTGGCGGCGAGCGACAGCGCCGGCGACTCGGGCGGCGGGCGCGGCGAGCGGACCCAGGGCCAGACGCTCTCGGCCCTGCCGCGCGAGAGCGCCCGGGCCGGGGACAAGGCGACCGCCGCACCGGACACGGCCGTCGTCCCGCTCGAGCCGGTCCCGCGCGACGGGAACTTCGCCCCCGGTCAGGCCAACCGCAAGATCGAGCGCTCCTTCTCGCTCGAGCTGGACGTGCCGCTCGACGACATGGCGCGCGTGGCCGATCAGGTCACCGCGGTGACCAACCGGCACGGCGGCTTCGTGCTCAACTCGTCGGTCAACTCCGGCCGCGAGGACGGCGGCGGCGACTTCTCGCTGCGCATCCCCAGCGATCGCCTGCGCCCGGCGCTGCGCGATCTGGCCGAGCTGGCTCCGGTGATCCGCCAGAGCCAGGAGGGCCGCGACGTAACGCGACAGCACGTGACCGCGAAGGATCGGCTACAGGCCGCGCGCGCGGAGCGGCGCAGCCTGCTGCGCCGCCTGGAGGAGGCCACCACCGATCAGGAGGCGGAGGCGATCCGCCAGCAGCTCGACCTGGTGGCCGGCGAGATCAACGGCCTGCGCGCCCAGCTGCGCGACCTGAGGCTGCGCACCGACTACGCGGTCGTGAACGTGAGCCTGCTGGTGGCGGGCGGCCACGACGACAACGGCGGCGTGGGCGGCTCCTTCGACGACGCCGTGGACGACGCCGGCGGCCTGCTGGTCGGCTTCGCCGGAGTGCTGATCCGGGTGATGGCGCTCGCCGTGCCACTGGCCCTGATCGCCCTGGCCGCCTGGCTGGGCACCCGCGGCCTGCGCCGCCGGCGGCGCGAGTCGGCGCTGGCCTAGGGGGCCTGGACGGGCGGGCGAGCGCCCGGTGTGACGACGGCCCGAGCGGCGAGCTCGCAGCCGGCGCCAAGGGCCTCGGCTGGCGAGGCGCCGCGCAGGCGGGCGGCCAGCAGCCCGGCCGCGAAGGCGTCGCCTGCCCCGGTCGTGTCGAGCGGGACGATGGCCTCCACCGCGGGCACCCGCTCCTCGTTGGTGCCGTCCGTCCAAAGCGCCCCCTCCGCCCCGAGCTTGACCACGACCTCGGGGAAGCGACCGGCGAGAGCGCGGGCCGCCGTGCCCGGGTCGGCAAGACCCGTCAGGGCCTCGGCTTCCTCGATGTTCGGCAGCACCAGCCCCACCGCCTCGAGCAAATCCAGGAACCCCGGCCCCAACAGCGCCGCCGACGACGGATCGACCGACACGCTCATCTCCGCCGCGGTCGCCCGCGCGATCGCCGCCAGCGCCGCCGGCCGCGGCCCCGGCCGCACCAGCGAGTAGCCGGTCACGTGCAGGTGGCCGCCCGCGTCGAGCACGGAATCCGGCAGGTCCTCCGACGCCAGGAACGCGTTCGCCCCCGGATCCGGCAGCATCGACCGCTCCCCGCCGGGCCCCACCAGCACCACGCAGGTCCCCGTTGGGTGCTCGCCGTCCACAACCAGCCGCGCATCCACCCCACCGGCGCGCAGCTCCGCCCCCGCCGAAGCCCCGCGAACGTCGTCGCCCACGCGAGCGACCAGCACGGGCGAGGCGCCCGCGAACGCCAGCCAGGCCGCCACGTTCGCCGCCGACCCGCCGCCGCCGAACGACACCGACGCCTCCGAGTCGCTGCCCACCGCCACCGGTCCCGACAGCCGCGCCACGACGTCGAGCATCACGTCGCCCACGACCACGATCCGGCTCACGACGCCGCGGCCGCGATCTCGGCTGCCAGCCGAGCGTTCCGCAAGACCAACCGAACGTTGGCGTCGAGGCTCACGCCGCCCGTCTCCCGGTGGAAGAAGTCCAGCAGGAAAGGAGTCACGTCCTTGCCGCCGATCCCGGCCTCCGCCGCGGCGGCAAGGCCGCCGGCGAGGACACGGTCGTGCAACGCCTGATCGAGCTGCTCCTCCACCGGCAGCGGGTTCGCCACAACGAGCGCCCGGTCGTCGCTGCCCAGCCGCCGCCGCGCCGCGAGCACGGCGGCGACCTCGGCCGGCGTATCGACCCGCCACGGCGCCGGGAACCCCGAATCGTGCAGGTAGAACCCGGGGAAGCGGTCCGTGCCGTAGCCGAGCACGGTGATGCCGAGCGTCTCCAGTCGCTCCAGGGTCGCCCCCACATCCAGGATCGACTTCACCCCCGAGCACACGACCGCAACCCCCACGCGCCCGAGCGTCTCCAGGTCGGCCGACTCGTCCCACGTCTCGCGCGCCTCGCGATGCACGCCGCCCAGCCCACCGGTGGCGAAGACCGAGATCCCCGCGCGCGTCGCCAGCCACGCCGTGGACGCCACCGTCGTCGCCCCGTGGCCGCCGCGGGCCGCCACCACCGCCAGGTCGCGCACGCCGCACTTGGCCACGTCCCCGCCCGCGATCGCCTCCAACGCGTCGGCATCGAGCCCGACCCGCGCCTCGCCCGCGACCACCGCGATCGTCGCCGGCGTCGCGCCTCCGCCGCGCACCGCCGCCTCGACCTCGTGCGCCACCTCAAGGTTGCGCGGCCGCGGCAGGCCGTGGCTGATCAGGGTGCTCTCGAGCGCCACGACCGGCCGGCCGGCCGCCACTGCCTCGGCCACTTCGGGAGCGATCCGCATCGGCGCCGCAGCGTACCGGCCTTGACTTAGAGCGCACTCGAAGGTCTACCGTGTCGGGCCGTGCCCACACAGATCACGATCGCCGAGGCAGCCGAGCGCTCCGGGCTCAGCGCGCACACGCTGCGCTACTACGAGCGCATCGGCCTGATCCACCCCGTCGGACGCGGCCAGAACGGCCACCGCCGCTACGGGCGCGACGACATCGAGTGGCTCGAGTTCCTGATCAAGCTGCGCACGACCGACATGCCGATCCGCCAGATGGTCGAGTACGCCGAGCTGGTCCGCGAAGGCCCGCAGACGGCGTCCCGCAGGCGAGCGATGCTCGATGCCCATCGCGAGGCCCTCCGCGAGCGAATCGTGGAGCTGGAGGAGACCGCGGCCGTGATCGACCGCAAGATCGAGATCTACACAGAGATGGAGAGCAACACATGAAGCAGCGACAGCTCCGCGACCTGACCGTGTCCGCCATCGGGCTCGGCTGCATGGGGATGTCCGAGTTCTACGGGCCCAGCGACGAGGACCAGTCCCTCGCGGCCATCAACCGCGCCCTCGATTTGGGGGTGACGTTCCTCGACACCTCCGACATGTACGGCTCCGGCCACAACGAGCAGCTCGTCGGCCGGGCGATCGCCGGGCGCCGTGACGAGGTGCAGCTGGCCACCAAGT
>Ga0307416_100002008_pt1 | contig 11430 bp, 9 predicted proteins | sample DK1Cmetagenome_2_FD_203821 | JGI IMG/M metagenome (GOLD analysis project Ga0307416, IMG submission 203821) | Maize rhizosphere microbial communities from greenhouse at UC Davis, California, United States - DK15-C-3 | ecosystem: Host-associated > Plants > Roots > Rhizosphere > Soil | place: USA...
CTGCCTGGGGCGGACCAGCGAAACCGGCGGCTGACACCGAGCGAACCCAGGTCTCAAGGCTGAGTCACCGTGCTCACCCAATGCCCCTGTGTTCGACTCGTCGACGCAGGGGCATCGTCGTTACCCTGACCCGATCACCGAGACTCTCATGGCGACCACGGCACGACCGAGCGCTCCATCGCGGAGCTCTCCCAGCAGCGAAGTGCAAAAAGTTCTGGATCTGATCAAGGCGAAGAACATCCAGGTGGTGGATGTGAAGTTCTGCGACTTGCCGGGCACATGGCAGCACTTCTCGATACCGGCCGCATCGCTGGACGAAGCCATGATCCGGGAAGGACTGGGGTTCGACGGGTCCTCGATCCGTGGATTCCAGGCCATCAATGAGAGCGACATGCTCCTGCTGCCGGATGTGTCGACGGCGTTCGTGGATCCAGTGCTCTCGGTCCCCACGCTGTCGCTGAGCTGTGACATCTATGATCCACTGACCCTCGAGCCCTACACACGGGATCCCAGGTTCATTGCATTCAAGGCAGAGGAGTATCTCAAGACCACCGGCATTGCCACGACGTCGTACTGGGGGCCTGAAGCGGAGTTTTTCATCTTCAACTCGGTTCGGTTCGATCAAACCGCGAACGAGGGTTACTACCACATCGACTCGGAAGAAGGCATCTGGAACTCAGGCAGGAACGGCGTGCCGAACATGGGGCATCGGCCCCGTCACAAGGAGGGCTACTTCCCGGTGCCTCCCGCAGACCGGCTGCAGGATGTCAGATCGAAGATCATGCTGGCGCTCATCGAGGCCGGCATTCCGGTCGAGGTACAGCATCATGAGGTGGCGACCGCGGGACAGGCGGAGATCGACTTCCGGTTCGGTACGCTGGTGCAAACCGCCGACCGACTCCTGGCCTACAAGTACATCGTCAAGAACGTGTGCCACAACCTCGGGCTCACCGCCACGTTCATGCCGAAGCCGCTCTTCGGCGACAACGGCTCCGGCATGCACGTGCATCAGTCTCTCTGGAAGGCAGATAAGCCGCTGTTCTACGATGAGAACGGATATGCGCTGCTGTCCGATACCGCACGGCACTACATCGGCGGACTGATCGCCCACGCACCCGCGCTGCTGGCCATCTGTGCGCCCACGACGAACAGCTATCGCCGGCTGGTACCCGGCTTCGAAGCGCCGGTGAACCTGATGTACTCGGCGCGGAACCGCTCGGCCATCTGCCGGATCCCGTGTTACTCGAGCAGTCCGAAGGCGCGCCGGATCGAGTTCCGGGCTCCTGATCCAACCGCGAACCCGTATCTCGCGTTCTCCGCTCTGCTCATGGCAGGCCTGGACGGCATCAAGCGCAAGCTCGAGCCGCCGGCACCCATCGATGAGGACCTCTACGAGCTGCACGACGAGCGGAAGAAGAGCATCAAGACCGTGCCAGGCTCGCTCGAGGAGTCGGTCGCGGCGCTCGAGCGGGATCATGGGTTCCTGCTGGAGGGTGACGTGTTCACCGCCGACGTCATCGATACCTGGATCTCGCTGAAGCGCTCCAAGGACATCGCGCCAGTCAATTTGCGCCCGCATCCGTACGAGTTCTTTCTGTATTACGACGCGTGATGGGTGGTCGTCAGTCGTCAGTCGTCAGTCCTCATGTGCCAAAGTGGGTGAGACTGGTAACTGATGTCCGATGACTGATGACCACACTCCAGACCCTAGACCTGTTACTCGGAGTAACTCGTGACCATACCCCTTCTCGCTCTACAGGTTGCCGCACCTACGCCAGCCATCGCATCGGCCGACACGGCCTGGATGCTGGTCTCGACAGCGCTGGTGCTCTTGATGACTCCTGCACTGGCATTCTTCTACGGGGGGCTGGTCCGGAACAAGAACTCACTCAACACGATGATGATGAGCTTCGTGGCGCTCGGGGTCGTGGGCGTCACCTGGGCTGTCGCCGCATACAGCCTGGCACTCTCCGAAGGAGGGCCATTGCTCGGCGGGCTCGACTACCTCGGGTTGAACGGGGTCGGCACCGAGCCGAAGGGTACCATTCCTCATGTCCTTTTCATGGCGTATCAGGGCACCTTCGCGATCATCACCGCTGCACTCATCTCTGGAGCAGTGGTCGAGCGGATGCGGTTTGGGCCTTACATCGCATTCATCGTCCTCTGGACCCTCTTCGTGTATGCCCCGGTGGCCCACTGGGTCTGGGGCGGCGGCTGGCTGATGAGCCGTGGGGTGCTGGACTTCGCCGGGGGCACAGTGGTTCACATCAACGCTGGTGTGTCCGCCCTCGTTGCCGCACTCGTGCTCGGATCCCGCAAGGACTACGGCCGCCAGGCGGTGTTGCCGCACAACGTGCCGTTCACGCTGCTGGGCGCCGGTCTGCTGTGGTTTGGCTGGTTCGGCTTCAACGGTGGCAGCGCGCTGGCGGCAAACGAGCTCGCTGCACTGGCGTTCACCAACACCTTCCTGGCCCCGATGGCCACGCTGGTCGTATGGACCCTGATCGACTACTTCCGGACCGGCCGCGCCACGGCGGTCGGAGCGGCAACCGGAATCGTCGTGGGTCTCGTTGCCATCACTCCAGCCGCAGGATTCGTAAGCCCATCCGGCGCGCTGCTCTTGGGCGCGGTCGCGGCCCTGCCGAGCTACTTCGTGATCGCACTGCGCTCCCGCACCCGCATCGACGATTCACTCGACGTCTTTGCCGGCCACGGAGTCGGAGGACTCACGGGTGCCCTGCTGACCGGCGTGCTGGCTCAGAAAGTTTGGAACAGCGCCGGGAACGATGGCCTGCTCTACGGCAACCCGGGTCAGCTCGGAGTGCAGGCGCTCGGCGCCGTCAGCTCGGCGGTCTACGCCGGCCTGATGACCTTCGTGATCCTGAAGGGGCTGGGTCTCGTAATGTCACTTCGTGCCCTGCCTCGCATCGAAGGCGTCGGCATGGATGTGAGCCAGCACGGTGAGGAAGCCTACGCGAGCGGCGAGGGCTCCATTCTGGTGCATCCTGAAGCGCCTCTCATTCTCGAGCCGCTCCCGACACTGACTCCTCACGCTGCTTCCCGCTGAAGGGGGCGACAACCATGAAGCTGATCGTAGCGATCATCCGGCCCGACCGTCTCAACGAGGTACTCGAGGCCCTGTACCGGACCGAAGTTCGCGGCCTGACGGTGTCGCGCGTGCTCGGCCACGGAGGGGAGACCGAGCGGGTAGAGACCTACCGTGGAACCACTGTGAAAGTCGATCTGCAGGAGAAGGTGCGGCTGGAGATCGGCGTGTCGGAATCGTTCGTGGACACGACCATCAGGGCGATTCTGGGAAGCGCTCGCACGGGGGAAGTTGGAGACGGAAAGGTTTTCGTCCTCGACGTAGCGCAAGTCTACCGGATACGAACCGGCGAGAAGAACGAGGCCGCAGTGACGCCGCCAGTAGCGGTAGGATAAAGGGCTAAGACCGGCGGAAAATAGAAGCACCTCATCCCGAGCATCGCGAGGGATGAGGTGATTCTACAGCCCCGCTGCCCCGCCGCCCCGCTGCCCCCTACATTTGATCAATGTCCCCCAAACTCAAGAGCAGCGCCATTACCGAAGGCGTGCAGCGTGCGCCGAACCGGGCCATGCTCCGCGCGGTCGGCTTTCGTGATGGCGACTTCGGCAAACCCATCGTCGGTATCGCGAGCGCGCACAGCACTATTACGCCATGCAATGCCGGCCTGGATTCCCTCGCCCGGAGAGCTGAAGCGGCCGTGAGTGACGCCGGTGGGATGCCACAGCTCTTCGGAACGATCACCGTGAGTGACGGCATCTCGATGGGCACCGAGGGAATGAAATACTCGCTCGTCTCGCGCGAGGTCATCGCAGACTCGATCGAGACAGCGTGCAGCGCCCAGAGCATGGATGGTGTGGTCGCAATCGGTGGTTGCGACAAGAACATGCCGGGCGCCATGATCGCGATGGCTCGCATGAACATTCCCGGCATCTTCGTGTATGGCGGCACCATCAAGCCGGGGCACTACAATGGACGAGATCTTACGGTGGTGAGCGCCTTCGAGGCCGTGGGGCAGCACAGCGCAGGGAAGATCGGCGACCGCGAGCTGCTGGAGGTGGAACGTCGCGCGTGTCCGGGAAAGGGCTCCTGCGGCGGAATGTTTACTGCCAACACCATGTCGTCGGTGTTCGAAGCCATGGGCATGAGTCTCCCGTACTCGTCTACCATGGCAGCCGAGGACTCGGAGAAAGCACAAAGCGCCGCAGCCTCAGCGGCCACGCTGGTGCGGGCGATCGCGGCCCAGCGGGTGCCGCGGCAGATACTCACCCGCAGTGCCTTCGAGAACGGCATAGCGGTAACCATGGCGATCGGTGGCTCCACCAACGCAGTCCTCCATCTCCTCGCGATCGCACGAGCCGCCGGGGTGCCGCTGGAGCTCGATGATTTCGAGGGTATACGGGCGAAAGTTCCGGTATTATGTGACCTCAAACCCTCCGGACGCTTCGTCGCCACTGATCTCCACCGGGCCGGCGGCATTCCCCAGGTCATGAAGATCCTGCTGGAGCACGGCGCGCTGCATGGCGGCGCGCTCACCATCAGTGGTCAGACCGTGGCCGAGGTGCTCCGTGATGTTCCTTCCGAGCCGCGAACCGATCAGGAGGTCATCCGTCCCTGGAGCCGCCCGCTGTACTCACAGGGACATCTGGCCATCCTGCGCGGCAATCTCGCCACCGAAGGTGCCGTGGCAAAAATTACCGGCATCAAGACCCACGCCATGACGGGACCGGCACGGGTCTTCGATTCGGAGGAGAGCTGCCTCGAAGCCATTCTCGCGGATCACATCCGGCCGGGGGACGTCATCGTCATCCGCTATGAAGGACCGAAGGGCGGACCGGGCATGCGCGAGATGCTCGCCCCGACATCCGCCATCATCGGGGCCGGACTGGGCGATTCGGTGGGTCTGGTTACCGACGGCAGGTTTTCCGGGGGGACGTACGGGATGGTGGTGGGACATGTTGCACCTGAGGCGGCGGTGGGTGGAACGATCGGCCTGGTGCAGGAGGGCGACAAGATAACGATCGACGCAGACCGCCGACTACTTCAGCTCGACATCTCCGACGTCGAGCTGGCGCGGCGTCGTGCCGGCTGGACACCCCGGCAACCACGGTACACCGCAGGCGTCCTGTACAAGTACGCCAAGCTCGTATCCAGTGCCAGCGTCGGTGCGGTAACCGACCTATAGGGCCGGCTGCACCGCGCCGCCGTACAACACGAGCCGCGCGATCTCGGATCCAATCTCGACGGTGCCAAGCGTCCGCTCGCCCGCGGTCGCAAGATCAGGCGTCCGAGCACCGGCCTGCAACACCGCGTCAATGGCGTGCTCGACGGCTTCCGCAGCCTCGTTCAGACCGAGTCCGTATCGCAGCAGCATGGCGGCCGACGCGATGGCGCCGATCGGGTTCGCCACGCCGCGCCCCGCGATGTCCGGTGCCGAGCCATGCACCGGCTCGAACAGGCCGGGTCCCTCTCCCAGCGAGGCGGAGGGCAGCAGCCCGAGCGAGCCCGTCAGCACCGCAGCCTCGTCGCTCAGGATATCGCCGAAGAGATTTTCGGTGAGCAGCACGTCGAAGGATGCGGGGTCCGACACGAGACGCATCGCGGCATAGTCGACGTAGAGATGCTCCAATCCGACATCCGGATACTCTGCGCTCACCCGCGTCACCGTGTCGCGCCAGAGCTGCGAAACCTCGAGCACATTCGCCTTGTCCACCGAGGTGACCAACCCGCGTCGCTCTCTGGCTGATTGAAAAGCCACCCGGGCCACGCGCTCGATCTCCGCCACACTGTACCGCAGCGTGTTCACCGCTTCATGATCGTCTCTGCCACGTGGCTCACCGTAATAGAGGCCACCGGTGAGCTCCCGAACGATGAGCAGGTTGACTCCCTCCAGCCGCTCGGGTCGTAAGGGTGACACATGACGAAGCGCGGAGTGCATCGTAACCGGGCGAAGATTTGCGTATGCACCAAGCAAACGTCGCAGCGCCAGCAGTCCTGCCTCAGGCCGCCGGTTGCCGGCGGCGTTCGCCAGAGCCGGGCTCCCGACGGCCCCGAGTAGAATCGCTTCTACCTCCAGCACGCCGGCCCTCGTACGTTCCGGAAGGGCCGAGCCATCTTCCGCCACCCCGGCGGCACCTATCCCATAGTGTTCCGTGTGCAACTTGAATCCGTAGAGATCGGCCACGGCGGTCAGCACGCGAACCGCCTCCGCTGTCACCTCAGGACCTATCCCGTCACCCGGAAGCACCGCGATTACGCGGGTGCTCATGAGGCGGCCTGCGCGGCGCGGCGCCGCTCGAAAGCCGCAATTACAGGCTCCTCCAGCATCGTGCGCCCAATCTCATCCAGTCCCTGCAGCAGCATCCGCCTGCGGTACTCATCGATGCAAAAGGTCGCGCGGAAACCGAGCTCGTCGCGGACCGATTGCTTCTCGAGATCGATGGTGAGCTCGTAATTCCTGCTGGCTTCGCGGCGTCGAAAGAGCTCACCCACGTGGTCCTCCGCGAGTGCAACGGGCAGTAAGCCGTTCTGACAACAATTGGCGTAGAAGATGTCCGCGAAAGATGGTGCGATAATGGCCCGAAATCCGAAGTCCGCCAGTGCCCAGGGTGCGTGCTCCCGCGACGAACCGCAGCCGAAGTTCGCACCCGTGAGAAGAATGGTGGCGCCGGCGGCGTCCGGCTGATTGAGCTCGAATTTCGGATCGGGGCTTCCGTCCAAATGATACCGCCAATCATAGAACAGGAATGCTCCGAAGCCTGATCGCTCGATGCGTTTCAGGAACTGCTTCGGAATGATTTGATCGGTGTCGACGTTGGCTCGGTGCAGTGGAGCCACACGGCCGGTGTGCCAGACAAAGGGCTGCATGCTCATCCGATGTTTATGCGTCGCAATCCGCACTCAGAGTGAACTATCTACTTTAGGTGTGATGCCTAAACACAATACTGACTTGGTATTGTAAAGCCCCACTGAAGTCAGCTGTGAGGATGTATACCGAGGCCGGTCAGTCTCGGATGTAGGCTCGAACATCGACGATGCACCCGGCGATCGCCGCGGCCGCAGCCATCGCCGGACTCATCAAGTGAGTGCGGCCTCCCCTGCCTTGGCGTCCCTCGAAATTCCGGTTCGAGGTCGACGCACACCGCTCACCCGGACCCAGCACATCGTCGTTCATGCCGAGACACATCGAGCATCCGGGATTGCGCCACTCGAACCCTGCATCCGTGAAGACCTGATGCAATCCTTCCTGCTCGGCCTCGGCTTTCACCCGTACCGACCCTGGCACTACCAGAGCGCGCACGCCAGCGGCGACCTTACGGCCGCGCGCGATCCGGGCCGCCTCACGCAGGTCCTCGATACGCGCGTTGGTGCACGATCCGAGAAACACCCGATCGACACGGAGACCCTCGAGCGGCATTCCAGGGCTCAGTGCCATGTACTCCAGGGCTCGGGCATAGGATCGCCGGTCGTCTTCTGTTTCAGCTTCATCCGGATGGGGTACCAGCTCGGTGATGCTCGCACTCATGCCGGGACTCGTGCCCCAGGTAACCTGCGGCTGAACCACTCCCGCATTCAATACAACCTGCCGGTCGTAGTTCGCGCCGGGGTCGGTGCCGAGCTGGGTCCATGAATCCACTGCACGTTCCCAGCCGCTGCCGGTTGGCGCGTACGGTCGGCCATCGAGATACGACCGGGTTGTCTCATCGGGAGCAATCATCCCGGCACGGGCTCCTGCCTCGATAGACATGTTGCACACGGTCATCCGCGCTTCCATCGACAGTGCCCGGATGGCTTCGCCAGTGTACTCGATGACATGTCCAGCAGCCCCCGCGGTTCCGATGCTCCGGATCAATGCCAGGACCAGATCCTTGGCCGACACTCCCGGACCCAGCTTTCCGTCGTAGCGGACCTCCATGGTCCGGGGCCTGCTCTGCACGATGCACTGCGTGGCAAGCACGTGCTCGACCTCAGTGGTCCCGATACCAAACGCCAGGGCCCCGAACGCGCCATGGGTCGACGTATGAGAATCACCGCACACGATGGTCATGCCGGGCTGTGTGAACCCCAGTTCCGGGCCGATCACGTGCACGATGCCCTGTTCCGGCGAGTCGAGGTCGAACAGCTTGATGCCGAGCTCGCGGGCATTGCTCACGAGTGCCTGGATCTGGAGCGCCGACAGCTGGTCGGCAATGGGCAGCCGGCGGTCTCCAGTGGAGACATTGTGATCTACCGTCGCAATTGTGAGCTCCGGGCGCCGGACTCCGCGACCGCTCAGCCGCAAGCCTTCGAAGGCCTGCGGAGACGTGACCTCGTGTACCAGGTGCAGATCGACGTAGAGCAGCGCGGGACCACCACCCGGCAGCTCACTGACGACGTGAGCATCCCACACCTTCTGAAACAGGGTCCTCATGTCAGCGGGGCAGCGGGTGCGCGGGACGCCGGGGCCGTTTCTCTGCCTTCTTCTCGGGCTCCGCCTTCTCCGTTCCCTCGCTGCGCTCAGTACGAGCTTTCTCCGCCCCCGCCGTCGAATTCTTCCCTTCTTCCGACCACGGCATCATGGCGCGCAGCTTCGCCCCGACCCGCTCGATCTCGTGATCTTTGTCGGCCTGCCGAGCGCGCTCGAAGTTGGGCCGGCCGCGACGGTTCTCCTCCAGCCACTCCCGTGCGAATGACCCATCCTGTATCGCCTCGAGGATCCGCCGCATCTCCGCTCTCGTCTCATCCGTCACGACCCGCGGACCCCGGGTGTAGTCTCCATACTCGGCCGTATCACTGATCGAGTGACGCATGAAGCCGAGTCCACCGCGGTACATCAGATCGACGATCAGCTTGAGCTCGTGCAGGCATTCGAAGTACGCCATTTCTGGTCGGTAGCCGGCCTGCGTCAGCGTCTCGAATCCGGCCTTGACCAGCGCGGTAACGCCGCCGCAGAGCACAGCCTGCTCGCCGAAGAGATCGGTCTCCGTCTCTTCGCGAAATGATGTCTCGATCACGCCGGCACGAGTGCACCCGATACCCGCGGCATACGCAAGTGCGTTGGCCAGCGCCTGCCCGCTCGCATCTTGATGCACCGCTACGAGCCCCGGTACGCCTCTGCCAGCCTCGTATTCGCTCCGCACCAGATGGCCAGGAGATTTCGGAGCCACCATCGTTACGTCGACGTCAGCGGGAGGCACGATCTCGCCGTAATGGATGTTGAATCCATGGGCGAACATCAGGGTGTTGCCAGCACGCAGGCCGGCCGCGACACCCGATTCATATATGTGTCTGCCGTCCTGGTCTGGCACCAACATCATGATGACATCAGCGCGCTCCGCGGCCTCGGCCACAGGGCGCACATCGAGTCCGGCCCCTGTGGCTCTGTCCCACGATGCTCCTCCGGGCCGAAGTCCGACGACCACCCGGGCGCCGCTTTCGGTGAGGTTCAGAGCGTGAGCATGGCCCTGACTGCCATAGCCGATCACCGCGATGGTACGTCCAGCCAAGCGGCTTCTATCCGTATCGGCATCGTAGTAGACCCGCACACCTGCGTTCGTCATGTCATCGTCTCTGTTTGAAGGTTGTTGGCTGTTGCCAGGGCGATGGTGCCGCTCCGTGCGACTTCGACGATCTCGAATCGCTCAAGTGCCCTGAGGCATGACAACACGAATGCCTCCGACCCGGTGAGCTCCACGATGAGTCCATCGGCCGCGTCATCGACCACGGACGCGTTGTAGAGTTGAACCACATCGAGCAGCTCGGCGTAACGCTCATGAGGGGCACGCACCTTCACCAGCGCGAGCTCCCGGGCTACGCCGTTCAGAGTAGGAAAGGCGATCGCGGCGCGAACACCGATCATCTTCTCGAGATGCTGGACGGCCCGCTCCGCTGTCGCCTCGTCGGACTTCATCATGATGGTCAACCTCGCGGTACCCGGTGTCGCAGTGGGACCGATGGCCACGCTACGAACCGGAAGATTACGCCGACGGATGAGCCCGACGGCACGATTAAGCGTGATCAGCCGGTCCTCGAGGAGGACCGACACGGTCTGGTCATCGTTACTCACGCGGGCACCATCCTGATTGCCGGTTCTCCTTCGATCGGCTCGGATAGCGACCCGCCAGGCGGAATCATGGGAAAAACGTTGGCCTCCTGCTCGATCATGAACTCCAGGAGTGCCGGGCCTGGAGCCGCGCTCGCATCGGCAACGGTGTCCTGGAGCTCATCCAGCGACTCGATGCGATAACCGGCTATGCCGTACGCTTCCGCCAGCTTCACATAATCCGGACTCCAGATGGGTGTGGCCGAGTAGCGCCTGCCGTGGAAGAACTGCTGCCACTGACGAACCATTCCCAGGTAGCCATTGTTGAACACGGCCATCTTCACCGGGATTCCTTCCTGCACCATCGTGGCGATCTCCTGCATGTTCATCTGGAACCCGCCGTCACCCGAAATGGCCCACACCGGCTCGCCCGGACGGGCCAGCGCCACGCCCATCGCGGCCGGCACCGCAAAGCCCATGGTGCCCAGTCCCCCCGAGGTGATGTGACTGTTCGGTCGCTGATAACGGAACAGCTTTGCAACCCACATCTGATGCTGCCCCACGTCGGACACGATGGTGCACTGGCCACCAGCCGACTCGGCGATGGCGTCGAGAATGGCTTGAGGTGACAGGCCCGCCTGAAAGTTTTCATCCCGCAGCCGGGTGAAGCCGCCGATCTCCTGGCGCCAGGCATCGCAGCTGCGTGGAGCGATCTCCGGAAGAAGCCGGCAGAGAACGTCTCGCACATCGCCAACCAGGCCGATCGCGGCCGGCACGTTCTTCCCGATCTCGGATGCATCGAGCTCGACATGGATGAGCTTCGCGCCTCGGGCAAAGCCGGCAAGGTTGCCGGTGACTCGGTCGTCGAACCGGAGACCCAGCCCGATGATGAGGTCCGATTGCTGGATAGCACGATTGACGTGCACCTCACCGTGCATACCAGGCATGCCGAGGTGGAGTGGATGTGCCTCGGGAAACGCGCTGATCCCCAGGAGCGTGGTGATCACCGGGATGCCGGTCCGCTCCGCCAACACGCGAAGCTCGGCATACGCACCGGACAGAACCACCCCGTGCCCCACCATGATCAAGGGACGCTGGGCGGCGTGGATGAGGGCGGCGGCTTCTTCGAAGCTGCCGGCGGGGCAGCGGGGCAGCGGGGCAGTTCCGGCACGCGACGATCCTGGCGGTGTGCTGTTGCTGTCCCGCTGCCCCCTCGCTCGCTTGCTCGGGGCAGGCTCCCCGGCCCCGCTCAGTTTCTGGTTCTGAACATCCTTCGGCACATCGAGCAGCACCGGTCCCGGGCGACCCTCCTGCGCTATGTAGAGGGCCTCGCGAACCGCCTCCTCGATCTCCTCGACATCTTCGA
>Ga0307416_100002009_pt1 | contig 11429 bp, 9 predicted proteins | sample DK1Cmetagenome_2_FD_203821 | JGI IMG/M metagenome (GOLD analysis project Ga0307416, IMG submission 203821) | Maize rhizosphere microbial communities from greenhouse at UC Davis, California, United States - DK15-C-3 | ecosystem: Host-associated > Plants > Roots > Rhizosphere > Soil | place: USA...
GCGCATGATAGCCCAGCGCGTTCCACGTCCAGGCCTCGAACATTTCGTCGAGCGTGCCGATTCCACCGGGCAGGCAGATGAAGGCGTCGCAAAGGTCGGTCATCTTCGCCTTGCGCTCATGCATGTTGGCGACGGTAAAAAGCTCGGTGCAACCGCGGTGTGCGACCTCATGGTCGACCAGCGCCTGGGGGATTACCCCATAGGCGCAACCGCCTGCGTCGAGCACCGTGTCGGCGACAATGCCCATCAGGCCGAGGCGGCCGCCGCCATAAACCAGCTCGATGTCGCGCTCCACCATCAATAGCGCCAGTTCGCGCGCCGCGTCGGCGAAGGCCGGGTCGGCGCCGGGGGCCGAGCCGCAGTAAACCGCAAGACGCTTGATGGTCATAGCTGGATCAGCGCTTTCAGGTCGACGATCGGCCGTGCGCCATAATGCTTGATGACCTCGCCGGCCGCAATCGCGCCGGTCCACAGGCAGCGCTCCAGGCTTGCCCCCTTGCAGCGTGCCGTGAGGAATCCCGCGGCGAAGAGGTCGCCCGCCCCGGTCGTGTCGATGACCTTCTGGACGGGAGCGGCAGGGATGGAGATGAGCTCACCATCCTCGACCCCGATCGCGCCTTGGGATCCCTGGGTGATGACCAGCGTCGGGACCTTGGCCTTCAATTCGTTGAGCGCGGAATGCAGATCGGTGCGCCCGGTAAGCTGCAGTGCTTCGTCTTCGTTCGCGAACAGTAGATCGACGCCGCCGCCGTCGATCATCCGCGAAAAGGATTCCTTGCGTCCCGCAATGCACACGCTTTCGCTCAGCGTGAAGGCGACCTTGCGGTTTGCGGAATGAGCGATCCTGATCGCTTCCATCATCGCTGCCCGCGGCTTGTCCGGCCCGAACAGATAGCCCTCGAGGAACAGGATCGAAGCGGAGGCGATCAGGTCGTGGTCGAGTGCCTCCGAGCTGAGCTCATGGCTCGCCCCCGGGCAAGTGTTCATTGTACGCTGGCCGTCGGGCGTGACCAGGATCAGGCAGCGCCCGGTCGGTGGCCCTCCCTCCAGCGGCGGCGTATCGAACCGGACGCCCAGCGCATGCATGTCATGCTCGAAGATCAGCCCGAGCTGGTCCTCCGCGACCTGGCCGATGAAAGCGGAATCTCCACCCATCGCAGCGATCCCGGCCATCGAATTGGCCGCCGATCCGCCCGACATTTCGCGAGCCACGCCCATCGCCGCATAAAGGTCGTCAGCCTCGGCCGGAGTCAGCAGTTGCATCGAGCCTTTCGGCAAATTGTGCGCGGACAGGAATTCGTCGTCGCAGCTCGCGATGACGTCGACGATCGCGTCTCCCATGGCAACAATGTCGAGCGTGGCGTCGGCCATGAGCGTTGGTCGCGAAGTCCTTGGCGTTTTGAGGAAAAGCGCGCCCGCCTAGCCTTGGGCGTGGTACCGGTCAATGAAAGCTTGGGACTTGCGCGCCGCAGCCAAGCCGCTACCCCTTCGCGCCCATGACCGATGCCTCGCCAACGCCCGCCATTTCCCGATCCCTGTTCGCCTTCGCCATTTTCTATGGCGGGATGGTCTGCATCGCCGGCGTGCTGGGCAACAAGCAGGTCGCGCTTGGGCCGTTGGCGGTCGAGGCCGGCATTTTCGCCTTCCTGCTACTCGTCATTACGTCGAGCGCGGTCGCCGAGCTCCATGGGCGCTCCACTGCGAACCGGCTCGTATTAATCGGCTTCGTACCGCTGATCGCGTCGCTGCTGCTGAGCCTGCTGGTCCTGGCCGTGCCTCCTGCTAAGGACATGGATCCAGCACGCCTCGACGCATTCAACACCATCATGGGGGGAACCCCTCGGATCTGGCTGGGCGGAATCCTGGCTTATGGCACCTCGCAGCTTCTCAACGTCACTATCTTCAGCCGCCTGAAGGGCCGCGAGGGAGCGCGCTTGCTGTGGCTGAGGTCCGCGGTGGCGAGTGTCCTAAGCCAGATTGTCGATACGCTGATTTTCATCACCGTCGCCTTCTATGGCGTCTTTCCGATTGCCGAACTCCTGCTTGGTCAGATGCTCGCCAAGGTCGTCCTTTCGGTGATCCTCGTTCCGCCCCTCATCTACCTCTTCGTGGAAACCGGACGACGGCTGGACGGCGCAGATAACGCTTAACGTTGCACGCTTGCATCGGTCCCCGGACCGATGGCTGTGGCAACCGACTTACACTCTTGTTTAAGCGGCGGAACTTTGCTGTAGCCGGACAAGTGAGTCGCGCGGGGTGGCGCGGCAAGGTGGGGAATAATCTCAAAGAATAAGGCTGTGGTGATACCCGCTATGGGTGGTCACCTTCTTGTCTTATCTGCCCCCTAGCCACCCTCGTGCGCCTGATTCGACGTGTCGCAGAAATCATTGGGGTGTCTCGTGAAAAAACTGATCCTTCTTTGCTCGAGTGCGCTGGTTGCGCCCTTGGCCATCACCTCCGTCGCCGTCCCGGCGGCCGCGCAGCAAATTACCACCGAGATTAGCGGCCAGGTTACCGGCGCCGACGGTGCCCCCATCTCCAATGCGACGGTCACGATCACCGACACCCGTACCGGTTCGAGCCAGGAGGCTACCACCGGCAGCGATGGTCTTTTCTCGGCCCGGAACCTGCAGACGGGTGGCCCTTACACAGTCACCGCCACCGCCACCGGCTTTCAGGGACAAACGGTCGAGCAGCTCTTTACGAACCTGCAGGGTGCGACCCAGCTGACCTTCTCCCTGACCCCGGTCACGGCGGAAACCGATGCAGGAACGATCGTGGTCACGGCCGCCCGGGCGAAAGCCACCCAGCTCGAGGTTGGCCCCGGCACGTCATTTTCCGCCCAGGTCATGGAAACCGCGCCGTCCTACAATCGCGACGTTCGCGACATTATCCGGATCGACCCGCGCGTCAGCCTCGATCGCGAAGACACCGCGACCGGCGGATCGGGCGTCGACCGCATCTCCTGCCTGGGCAGCAACGACCGAGGCAACGCCTTCACGGTCGACGGCACGCCGCAGGGCGACATCTACGGCCTCAACGATACCGGCTTTTCGTCGCGCAGCTCGACGCCGGTTCCCTATGACGCGGTTCGCGAAACGCAGGTCCAGTTCGCTCCATATGATGTCGAATATGGCAACTTCACCGGCTGTGCGATCAACGTCGTCACCAAGTCGGGCAGCAACCGATTCCACGGCGGCGCCTTCTACGAGTTTTCGAGCAAGGATTGGCGCGGCGACGAGCTACCCGGCCGCGCGGTCGGCGGCGTCGACGACGACAAGCGTTGGGGTTTGAACTTCGGGGGCCCGATCATCAAGGACCGGCTGTTCTTCTTTGGCGCCTATGAAAATCAAAAGGGCGGCTTTGCCCAGGACGAAGGTCCGACGGGCGCCGATTTCGCCAATCCGATTTCCGGCATTTCCGTCGATCAGTTCAATGCGATCTCGGACACGCTTCGCGACGTTTATGGGATCGATACCGGTCCCCTGGTTACGGTCCGGCCGTTCAGCAACAAGCGCTATTTCGGCCGGCTCGACTGGCAGATCACGGATGACCATCGCCTCGAAGGGACATATCAGCGGCTTGAGGAATCGACCATTCGATCGGACGAATTCTTCTCCGGGTCGAGTCCCCAGATCGGCGGCCTGAACTCCTTTTACGAAAGCGGTACCAAATCCGACTATTACTCGGCCCGGCTCTATTCGCGCTGGAACGACGTAATTTCATCCGAAATTCGTTACTCCTTCTCGGACATTCAGGACATCCAGGACCCGGTCGGCGGCGGCGAAGCCCAAACCGACAACCCGATTCCGCGCATCCTGGTCGGCGTCGACAATGCGCCTCTGGGCACGAGCACCGGCCAGGCGATCCCCGACGGCGTCGTCCAGGCGGGCCCGGGTGCCAATCGCTCGGCCAACGATCTCAAGACCAAGCTGACGCAGGTCCGCGGGGTCGTGAATGCCGACACGGGCGCGCATAAGTTCAAGATGGGCTTCGATTACAACCATGCGAAGCTCAATAACCTGTTCATCAACAACGCGACCGGCACGCTGGTTTTCCGCAACGTGGAAGATCTTGAGGAAGGGCTTCTTTCGCCCGGTTCGGGCAACAACAATACCAGCACGTTCCCGGACAATATCGTGCCCGGCTCGACGGAAGGCGCATTCGGAAACTTCACGCCGACCGGCGACCCGCTGACCGCGGCCGCCAGGTTCAAGCGGACGATTTTCTCGCCGTTCCTGCAGGATGACTGGCGCATCAATGACCGGTTGAACGCGGTCATCGGCGTTCGCATGGACTTCTTCAGCGGAGGCGAGCCCGCGCTCAACCCGAATTTCCTTGCGCGCTATGGCATCCCTAACAACACCGGGTTCAACGATATCGACGCAGTCGCCCTGCCGAGGATCGCCCTGACCTACGATGCCAACGACTTCCTCATCTTCTCGGCCACCCAGGTGCGTGCCGGACTCGGCCTGTTCTCGGGCGGCGACCCGCTGGTCTGGTTCGCCAACGGTTTCCAGAACAATGGCCAAAACCTCGCGCAGGCAACGCTTCAGGCGCCGGGATGCCCGGCGCAGGGCGGCGGCGCCCAGGTCGACGTCGTCGTCGGTGGCGTCTTCACCGGCGTGCCGACCTGCGTCGCCACAGCCGGCCAGGCCACTGCGGCTGCCGGCCAGGGCTTCGTCCAATCGGTCGATCCCGACATCAAGCTGCCGACCGTGCTTCGTGCCAACTTCGGCATCCAGACCGCGCTCAACTTCGCGGATACGGGCTTTTTCAGCAATTGGCGCCTGAACGTCGATTATATCTACAGCCGCTTCCGCAATCCATTCACGATGGTCGACCTCAGCCAGGTCGTGGATCCGCGGCTCGGCGTGAATGGCTTCACCATCGACGGCCGGCCAATCTATCGCACGATCGATCCGCTGTTGTGCGGTGCCGAACTGGTCGATATCGCCCCGACCCCGATCTACACGGGCGTGACGACCGCCTGCTTCACCTCCGCTCGTGAAGACGAGCTGATGCTGACGAATGCGGGCAATTATTCGAGCCAGGTCGCCTCGGCATTCCTGTCGAAGAGCTTCAACGGAGGCCTCTTCACGTCAGGCGGCCGCTCCTATTTCAGCGTCGGCTACGCTTTCACCGACTCTCACGACCGCCGCAACATGTACAATTCGACGGCGGGCTCGAACTACGACCAGACGGCCGCCTTCGACCGCCAGGATCCGGACGTTTCGCGCGGCTTCTTCGGAAGTCGGCACAACATCACCGTTTCGGGTTCGCTCGCGGAGCAGTTCATCCCCAAGTATGACACGCGCCTCAGCTTCACGTTCGTCGCGCGTGCGGGCCGACCGTACAGCCTGACCTTCGGAAGCAGCGGCCGGTTCAACGACAGTGCATCGGGCAGCAACAACGCGCTGCTCTATGTCCCGACGGGCATTGACGATCCGAATATCGCCCCAACCTCGAACATGACTGCAGTGAAAGCCCTTGCCGACTTCGCGCGAGGACTGGATTGCGCCCGGAAATATGCCGGCCGGACCATCGCCAGGAACAGTTGCACCAACGACTGGTACTTCGACATGGACCTGTCGTTTTCGCAGGAACTCCCGGGGCCGGGGCATTTGCTTGGTCGCCACGACGATTCGATCAAGGTGTTCGCCAACGTCGACAACTTCCTGAACCTGCTCGACAAGAGCTGGAACATCCAGCGCCGCCGTCAATTCGCCGGCCTTCAGGACGTCGCTTCGCTCGCGAGCAATCCCGTCGACGCTCAGGGCCGCTACATCATCACCGGCTTCAACGGTGAGGCCGATTTCAAGGCGGACAATTTCATCAACGTGTCGTCATCCGTCTGGAGGCTCAAGGTCGGCGTCAGCTACGAGTTCTGATCGCCGAACTGCTGAATTGGGGCGTCGCTCATGCGCTGAGCGGCGCCCTTTTTCATTGGCGCGTTGACGCCCGGCGGCGCCCTGTGGCAATCGGCCGCAAATGCCCATGGGCGGGTATGATGTAATGGTAGCCTGTCAGCTTCCCAAGCTGAACGCGCGGGTTCGATTCCCGCTACCCGCTCCAAAATCAGACCATGCGGGGCATGGTTTGATTTTGGAGCGCCTCGGAATCAGCGACATGCCGGGGGCATGTCGCCCGAGGGCGACTTTGGCTCTCAAATCCCACCCTCGGTCACGGCAAACCCCGCCTCCGCCAACTTCTCCGCCAACTCCGCTGCAACCTCTTCGGCCAGCGCCCCCTCCTCCGACCGAACCACGAAGTTCGCCCCGACACGCCCTTCCTTGAAGAAGGGATAGCTGCCGATCGCCACTCCCTCGGTCGCGCGCTCCGCCTCCCGCAAGATGTCCGCCACCTCGCTCTCCGGAGCGAATGCGCCGACGGTCACAGACACCAGCGGCCGCCCGCCCTCCAGCGTCCCGGTCAGCGCATCGAGCATCTGCGCGGTAATGTGCGGGACGCCCGCCATCAGGAAAAGATTGCCGATGCGGATGCCCGGTGCGCCCGACATACGATTGGGGATCAGCTCTGCCCCTTCCGGCACGCGCGCCATGCGCAACCGTCCCTCGTTCAGCCCGCCCTTGCCGGCATAATATCGCTCCAGGATCGCCCGCGCTTCGGGATGGACGACCACCGGTACTCCAAGTGCCTTGGCGATCGCATCGACCGTAATGTCATCGTGCGTCGGCCCGATCCCGCCGGTCGTGAAGCAATAATCATAGGCGCTGCGCAGGGCGTCGACCGCCTCGATGATCCGCTCCTCGATGTCGGGCACCACCCGCACTTCGGCCAGCCGGATGCCCTGGACATTAAGCCAGGCCGCAACCTGTGCCACGTTGCGGTCCTGCGTCCGGCCGGAAAGTATCTCGTCGCCAATCACCGCAAGACCCGCGGTCCAAACCCTGGCCAACTTGCACGCCTCCATTCGACTTTCTGCGGGTCCTACCCTATTTGAAAGGCATGACCGAATATATCCACGTCGGCCCCGAAGACCGAGCCGAGCCGCGCAGCCATGTGATCAAGATCCACGGACCCGAGGGGTTCGAAGGAATGCGCCGCGCCGGCCGCCTCGCTGCCGAGATCCTGGACGCGCTGGTGCCGCATGTGGTTCCCGGCGTCACGACCGGAGAGATCGACGCGATCGTCCAGCGCATGACGCTGGAGGCCGGCGGAATCCCGGCGACGCTCGGCTATCGCGGCTATACGAAGAGCTGCTGCACGTCGATCAACCATGTCGTCTGCCACGGCATTCCCGGCGACAAGGCGCTGAAGGACGGGGATATCGTCAACATCGACGTCACGCCGATCCTCGACGGCTGGCATGGCGATACCAGCCGCATGTACCTGGTCGGCAACGTGCCACTCAAGGCGAAAAAGCTCGTCGACGTCACCTATGAGTGCCTGATGCTCGGCCTCGAACAGGCCAAACCCGGCAATCGCCTCGGCGACATCGCCCACGCCATCCAGAGTCATGCAGAGAAGCACCGCTACGGGGTCGTTCGTGACTTCTGCGGCCATGGGCTCGGGCGCCTGTTCCACGACAGCCCGGAGGTGATTCACGCCGGCCGGCCCGGTACGGGCCCCGAGCTAAAGCCCGGTATGTTCTTCACGGTCGAGCCGATGATCAACATCGGCCGCGCCGACGTGAAGCTGCTCGACGACGGGTGGACCGCGGTTACCCGCGACCGATCGCTTTCGGCTCAGTTCGAACATTCGATTGGGATTACGGAAGACGGGCACGAGGTTTTTACCAAGAGCCCGAAGGGACTCGACAAGCCTCCGTACGCCTAGGCGGCCTTCGCCTTGCGCACTTCGTCCCAGCGAGCTGTTAGCGCCTGGGCTGCTTCGACGTCCTCGGGAAAATCGACCTCGCCCCATTCCTCGCCCTGGATGTCGAAGGTCCAGACCGGCGCTTCCTGCGCGATCTGGTGAATGACCCGCAGGTACCAGATGGTCGTCCCCTCGGTTGTCCGCATCGCTTTTTCGATCGCCATGCGGAACCGCCGGGCGCCATCGCCGCGAAACGCCAGAAGGCCGATCGATTCGCCGTTCACGCCTTCACTGATTCGCTTGCCGATAGCCTCGAGACCGCCATCTTCGGCGACAACGACCTTCATATCGTCGTCATCGTAGTCGTCCTTGCGGTCGATCGTGACGCAAATGCCCTGCCGATCGCGATTGCCGACAACGCGCGACATCAGCGCCTCGCTTACCAGCGTGTCGCCGTTCCAGACGAGCAGGTCGCCCTCAAGCTCTTCCCGGGCGACGAACAGCGATCCAAGGTTATCCGCCACCTTGTAGAACGGATTGTAGACGGTGCGGACCCGCGGCCCCGCATTCCCTCGCCGGGCAAGGGCCGCCTCGATCTGGTCGTCGCGGAAGCCCGTCACGACGACGGCTTCCTCGACCCCATTCGCGGCGAGCGCATCCAGTTGCCGGTCGAGCAATGTGCGGCCATTGAATTCGATCAGGCATTTCGGCCTGTCGTCGGTCAAATGCCCGAGGCGCGAGCCCTGGCCCGCAGAAAGGATGATGGCTTTCTTCATGGATTGTCCGACTGCCCGCCAATTGCGGCAGAGATTTGACCGCCATGCTCAAATTATCGCGCGCGTGCTGCATCCCGTCTATGATGAGGGCCGCAAAGGGGACAATTTACCGTGAAGAAGATCGAAGCCATCATCAAGCCGTTCAAGCTCGACGATGTGAAGGACGCCCTTCACGAAGTCGGCGTTTCGGGCATCACCGTCACCGAGGTGAAGGGCTTCGGCCGGCAGAAAGGCCATACCGAGCTCTATCGCGGTGCCGAATATGTCGTCGATTTCCTGCCCAAGGTGAAGGTTGAAGTGGTGGTTGAGGACGAATTGGCCGACCGCACGGTCGAGGCCATTGAAAACGCCGCCCGGACCGGCCGTATCGGCGACGGCAAGATTTTCGTCATTCCGATTGAGCAGGCCATCCGGATCCGGACCGGCGATCGCGGCGCCGACGCGATTTGAACCCCCAATCGATGGACGACCCCCGCCTCGCCTCCATGTCCCCCGATGAGCTGCGGCGCCACATGCGCGCGCTCGGCTACCGGACACAGGCAGACGTCGCCAACGCTATCGGCGTCAGCCGCTCGGCCGTCAGCCTTTGGCTCGAGGGAAAGGTCGGCGTGCCCCGGCCTGTCGCGATGCTGCTGAGGATGCTGCTCCAGGCCCAGCGGCGAGAGTTCTAGCTCAGCGAATGTGCGATCTTTATCGCCTCCACAGCGGCCCCTGATGCCATCCGGGCGCTATTCGCGGATCTGCAGATGCCGCTTGATTTAGAGTGAGCGGTTCGGACGCTAACCCTCGACGGTGTCGGCGATATACTGGTCCAGCAGCCGAACGCCGTAGCCGGTCGCTCCCTTGTCGTAGGTTGCGGATGCCTTATCCGACCAGGCCATGCCGGCGATGTCGAGGTGCGCCCAGGCCACGCCATCGTCGACGAAGCGCTGGAGGAATTGGGCCGCAGTAATCGACCCGGCTTCGCGCGGCCCGACATTCTTCATGTCCGCAATCTGCGAATCGATCAGCCGGTCATAGGCTTCCGCGAGCGGCTGCCGCCAAAGCTTGTCGCCGCTCTCGTCGGCGGCCTTCATGAGGTTCCCGGCAAGCTTGTCGTCGTTGGAGAAGATGCCGGCAAATTCATGGCCGAGCGTAATCACCATTGCGCCGGTCAGCGTGGCGAGGTCGATCATCACCTTGGGCTGGAAGTTCTTCTGCGCCCAGGTCATCGCGTCGCCCAGCACCAGGCGCCCTTCGGCGTCGGTGTTGATCACCTCGACCGTCTGGCCCGACATGGTCGTCACCACGTCGCCGGGCCGCTGCGCGTTGCCGTCGGGCATATTCTCGACCAGCCCGCAGACACCGACGACGTTGGCCTTGGCCTTGCGCAGCGCCAAGGCCTTCATCGCGCCCGCAACCGCGCCGGCGCCGCCCATGTCCCACTTCATTCCTTCCATGCCGAGCGCCGGCTTGATCGAAATGCCGCCCGTGTCGAACGTCACTCCCTTGCCGATGAACACGACCGGCGTTTCACCAGCTTTGGCACCGTTCCATTTGAGCACCAGCAGCTTCGGCTCCCGGACGGACCCTTGTGCAACGCCCAGCAGGGCGCCCATTCCGAGCTTGGCCATCTCCTCGCCGCCCAGCACCTGCACTTCGAGTCCGCTGCCCTTGATCGATTCCTTGACCCGCTCGACGAAGGTTTCGGGATAGATGATGTTGGCGGGCTCGGTGACCAGCTCCCGGGTCAGTGATACGCCCGCCAACACGGCGGCATAGCGGCTTTCGTAGCGGTTCTTCGCGCCCTTGCCCCCACCGACGATCGTAATGCTGCTCAGCGTCGGCTTCTGCTTGTCCTTGAGCCGGGTGCGATAGCGATCGTAGCGCCAGGAGCGCAGCCCCGCGCCCAAGGCAACCCGTGCCGCCGCGTCGTCATCATAGCCAAGGCCAGCGAGATCGATCACCGCATGGCTTTCGCCCGATGTAAGCAGGCGCGCGACCGCGTTTCCGCCGAGCTTTTCGGCTGCGCTGGCCGAGGAGCCATCGGTTCCGATCACCAGCAGCCGCCGTCCATTGTCGCCGGCCAGGAAATGCTCGACAACCGATCCGGAATCGCCGTCGAACCTGCTGCGCTTCAACGCTGCCTCGACCGAATTTCGTTCCTCGCCCAGGCTCTGGACTCCCGGTCGATTTTTGCCCGCGGCGGGCAGCACGAGTGCGAAATCCCCGGCGGGGCGGGCGTCGGCAAAGCGGATCTGCATGAAATTCCTCAAAGTCTCGAATGCGAAGTCGGCGACTCCTTAGGCCGTGCATCGCGCCAAGGCAAAGGGGCGCTTGGTCCCAAGGCGGATTGCCGCCTGCTGACCAAGGTGCAATAGGCGGAGCGTCAATCAATTTGGGACCGGGCGGAACATTGCGGGCAGTGCGATCGATTGGCCTGTGCTTGACGGCGCTGCCGCTTTTCCTGGGGTACCCGGACGAGGCTCGGGCGCAGGCAGCGCCGGCGGCCGAAGCCGAGCCGACCGTCGACTTCAGCGCGAATGAGGTCATTTACGACAGCGAAGCGGAGGTCATCACCGCATCGGGCCAGGTTCGAATGTCGCGCGACGGCAATTACCTCGCCGCCAACCAGGTCAGCTGGAACCGCAAGACCGGCCGCGTTCTGGCCGAAGGCGATGTCGTCGTAATCAATCCCGAAGGCGACAAGCTGATCGGCGACCGCGTCGACCTCACCGACACACTTCGTGACGGCACCATCGACAATTTGCTGATCGTGCTGGAAAGCGGCGGCCGCATCGCGGCGACGCGCGGTTCGCGCAGTGGTGACCGGACCGAACTGGTCAACGCCGTCTATTCGCCTTGCCCGGTCACGACGCCCGGCGGGTGCCCAAG
>Ga0307416_100002010_pt1 | contig 11429 bp, 9 predicted proteins | sample DK1Cmetagenome_2_FD_203821 | JGI IMG/M metagenome (GOLD analysis project Ga0307416, IMG submission 203821) | Maize rhizosphere microbial communities from greenhouse at UC Davis, California, United States - DK15-C-3 | ecosystem: Host-associated > Plants > Roots > Rhizosphere > Soil | place: USA...
ATCGCCCCGCCGGAAGCCGGAAGCCGGAAGCCGGGAAGCCGGCATCACCGCGCCAGGAACGCCTTGATGCCATTCAGCAGCATCTGGACGGCCACCATCACGAGCAGCATGCCCATCAAACGTTCGAGCGCCACCAGGCCGCGCTCGCGCAGCACGCGATAGAAAAAAGTGGACGAGAGCAGAATGATGCCGCTCAACCCCCACGCGATCGTGACGGCGAGGAACAGCGGCACCGCGTGTGCGGGGGCGGTGCGCTGCAACAGGAGCAGCGCGGCGAGCGTGGACGGCCCCGCGATCAGCGGGATCGCGAGCGGCACGATGAACGGTTCCCCCTCGAACGGTTCGCCGGCCGGGGAATCAGGTGGAAAAATCATCCGCAAGGCGATCAGGAACAGGACGATCCCGCCTGCAATGCTGATCGTCTCCTGTTCGAGCCCGAGGAATCGCAGGACGTAGCTCCCCAGGAAGAGGAAAACGAGCAACACGACGTAGGCGATGATGATTTCGCGCAGCAGCACGACGCGCCGCCGCTCCGGCGCCACCGTCTTGAGGACCGAGAGGAACAAGGGAATGTTCCCGATCGGATCCATGATCAGGAACAGCGTGACGATGGCGGAGAAGAGGTCCACGACGGTCGATAGCATACTGCCCCGCTCCAGGTGAGTAGCGGATACGTGCTGAGCTGCAGGAGCCCGTACTGGTTGGGCCGGCCGGCAGGAACACGGTGACGACGAAGCCGGTTTGATCGGCGGCAAACCGCCGCTATAATCCGCGGATGCCTGTGACCTTCACGCTCAATGGAAGAGCCACCACCGTGGACGCGCCGGCAGACATGCCGCTGCTCTGGGTGCTGCGCGACGTGCTGAACCTGGCCGGTACCAAGTACGGATGCGGCGCCGGTCAATGCGGCGCGTGCACCGTCCACGTGCGCGGCCGCGCCGTTCGCTCGTGCCAGACACCTCTAAAGAATGTCCAGGGAGCCGCGGTGGTGACCATCGAAGGGCTGTCGCCCGATGGCTCGCATCCACTGCAGAAGGCGTGGGAACAGCTCGACGTTCCGGAGTGCGGCTACTGTCAGGCCGGCCAGATCATGGCCGCGGCGGCCCTGCTCGCCGCTCGTCCGAAGCCGACCGACGCGGAGATCGACGCCGCGATGAACGGCAATCTGTGCCGCTGCGGCACCTACATCCGGATCCGCCAGGGGATCCATCAGGCCGTCCGTTCGGTGGCCACGAACAACGAGGAGGCGAAGTGAGCCCGACGCTGACGCTCGACCGCCGCAGCTTCCTGCGTGTGACCGCTCTCGCGGGCGGCGGATTCATGCTCGCCAGCTACATCGAGCCGCTGAATCTCTTCGCCCAGGGCGGACGTGGCAACACACCGCCGCTGGACCCGAACGCGTTCGTCTCGATCGATGCGAACGGCATCGCGACGATCCTCGCGAAGAATCCGGAGATCGGCCAGGGCGTCAAGGTCATGCTCCCGATGATGATCGCCGAGGAGCTCGACGTCGAATGGAAGAACGTCCGGATCCAGCAGGGAGATCTGAATCCGACCAAGTATGGCGCCCAGTCGGCGGGCGGCAGCACCGCAGCTCCCAACAACTGGGAGCCGATGCGGCGCGTCGGCGCAGCCGCACGAGCGATGCTTATTGCCGCCGCGGCGCAGGAATGGGGCGTGCCGGCCGCGGAGATCACCACCACGCCCGGACGGCTGGTGCACGCCGCGTCGAACAAGTCAGCAGGCTACGGGCAGTTCGCCGCCGCGGCGGCGCGAATCACTCCTCCGGATCCGGCAACGCTGACCCTGAAGGACCCGAAGAACTACCGCATCGTCGGCCAGCGGATCCCTGGCGTCGACAACCACAAGATCGTGACCGGGCAGCCGCTTTTCGGAAGCGACATCAAGCTGCCCGGAATGCTGTACGCCGTGTACCAGCGCAGTCCGGTGATCGGCGGCAAAGCTGTGAGCGCGAACCTCGACGCGATCAAGGCACTGCCAGGCATCCGGCATGCGTTCATCGTTCCCGATAGCAACGGCGCCGGCTCGATGAGCGGCGTCGCGATCGTTGCCGACAGCTGGTGGTACGCCGAATCGGCGCGAAAGCAACTGCAGGTCAAGTGGGACGAAGGGATCACTGCGACCGACGGCTCAGCGGCATTTTCAGCGCGTGCGGTGGAACTGTCGAAAGAAGCGCCGCACAGCACTGCGCGCAAGGACGGCGATCCGGACGCCGCACTCACGACCGCCGCAAAGGTCGTCGAAGCCGCATACGAGTACCCGTTCCTCGCGCACGCGCCGATGGAGCCGCCCAACGCAACGGCGGTTTTCAAGGACGGCAAGCTCGAGATGTGGGCCGGCACGCAGCAGCCGGGCGGCGTGGTGAACACCATCGCGCAGGCGCTCGGGATCACCGCAGGCGACATCACGATCCACCTTCCGCGCATGGGCGGCAGCTTCGGCCGTCGGCTCTACAACGACTATGTCGTCGAGACGGCGGTCGTGGCCAAGACGATTGGCGTTCCCGTGCAGTTGCAATGGTCTCGTGAAGACGAAATGCGCCAGGAGGTGTTCCGCCCCGCCGGGTATCACTTCCTCAAGGCCGGCCTCGATGCGTCCGGCAAGCTCGTCGCCTGGCGCAATCACTTCGTGTCGTTCAGTGTTGCCGGAGCGCCGCCTGCGCCGCCGCGGGAAGGACAGCCGCAGGGCCCGAGACCGGCGGGATCCTCCACGCTCAACGCCACGGAATTCCCCGCGCGGTTCGTGCCGAATTTCGCGACGCACGTGTCTATGATGCCGCTCGGCGTGACGACCGGCGCGCATCGCGCCCCAGGCTCGAATGCGATTTCCTTCGTGATGCAGTCGTTCCTCGACGAGCTCGCGCAGGCCGCCGGAAAGGACCCCGTGCAGTTCCGGCTCGAGCTGCTCGCCAACACCCCGATTCCGCAGCAAGGCGGAGGCACGCAGTTCAATGCCGAGCGGATGGCCGGCGTGCTTGAACTGGTCGCCGAGAAGTCTGGCTGGGGCAAGCGAACGCTGCCAAAAGGCACGGCGATGGGCGTGGGCTTTCATTTCAGCCACCAGGGGTACTTCGCTGAGGTCGCCGAAGTGAACGTCGACGCGAACAAACGCATCAAGGTCAACAAAGTGTGGGCCGCCGGGGATGTCGGACGTCAGATCATCAACCCGCTGAACGCCGAGAGCCAGGTACACAGCGCGGTGATGGACGGCATGAGTCAGATGATGCTCGAGGTCACCGTCGAGGCCGGAAGGATCAGGCAGGGGAACTACGACGAATATCCGGTCCTGCGCATGCGACAGGCGCCACCGGAAATCGAAGTGCACTTCCTCACATCGGACAACAACCCGACCGGCCTGGGCGAGCCGCCGCTGCCGCCGGTCATTCCAGCGATTGCGAATGCCGTCTTCTCCGCGACCGGCGTTCGCGTCCGCTCGCTCCCACTGAGCAAGCATGGTTTCAGCTGGAGGTAGCTGAACGTCGTATGGTGTCGAGGTTCCGAATTCTGCTGACCGGATCGTTCGCTGCCTGGGTCGCGACGGTCGCGTTGGCCAGCAGCGTTGCGCACGGATCAACAGCGCAAAAGGCGACGACCAACGACGGCGTGTATACGAAGGCGCAGGCCGACGGCGCAAAGGCACAGTTCGAAAAGCTCTGCGCCTCGTGCCATGCGTTCACGGTCGCCGCGAAAGCGAAGCCGAAGGACCTCCCACTCGGCGACGAGCCGTTTTTCGAGTCCTGGTCCGGTCGTCCTCTCTCGGAGATGATCAGCATCATCGCGCTGACGATGCCGAATGATGGATCGGCCGTGGTGACCGACCAGGAAGCGGTCGATCTGGTCGCCTACATCCTGCAGCAGAATGGATTTCCTGCCGGCTCGACGCCGCTCTCGAAAGAGACAGCCGCAGCCGTCATCGAGCGACCGAAGAAGTAAATTCCGGCTTCCGGCTTCCGGCTTCCGGCTTCCGGTTTTCGGACTTCAGACTTCAGACTTCAGACTTCAGACTTCGGACTTCGGACTTCGGACTTCAGACTTCCGCATGCGGTGCTCACCTGATGATCAGGGACTCCTCTTCGTCTGCGACGTCGGCGAGGTGCACGCGTAGATTTCCCGGGTTGGTCGCATAGAGGTATGCGGTCTTCGCCGCGACGACGCCGCCGCGAACGAGCTTCTCCAGCTCGCCGTCGAAGTACTGCATCCCGTCGAGCTCCCCGTCCCGCATAGCGTCGAGAAGCGACCTGCCTTCGGCGTCCCCTTTTTCGATGTACTCGCGCGTCCGCATTGTCGACTTGAGCACTTCGAGCACCGCCACGCGCCCGCCCGCCTTTCTCGGCACGAGCCGCTGCGAGATGAAGTACCGGAAGCACGCCGCCAGCCGCGTGCGCACCGCCTGCTGGTCGCCCGCTTCGAAGGTACCGACGATGCGGTCGACCGTCTTCGACGCATCGATCGTGTGCAGCGTCGAAAAAACGAGATGGCCGGTTTCGGCGGCGGTCAACGCAATCTCGATCGTCTCGCGGTCCCGCATCTCGCCGACCAGGATCACCTTCGGCGCCTGCCGGAGCGCCGCCCGCAGCGCCGACGCGAAGGTGGGCGTGTCGCTGTGCAGCTCGCGCTGGTGCACCGTTCCCTTCTTGTGCTGGTGCAGGAATTCGATCGGATCTTCGATCGTGAGGATGTGTTCCGGGCGCGACTCGTTCACCAGGTCGATCAGCGCGGCGAGCGTCGACGACTTGCCCGAGCCGGTGGGGCCGGTCACGAGCACCACGCCGTTTTTCAAAGCCGCGGCTTCGGCGATCGTTGCCGGCAGGTTCAGCTCCGCGATGGTCGGGATCCTGGCCGCGATCACCCGCATGACGATCGCAAACGAACCTCGCTGTCGAAAAATGTTGACACGGAAGCGCGAGCGCTCGGGCAGCGAGTACGAAACGTCGCACGCGCCTTCTGATTTGAGCGTGCGAAGCGCCTGTTCGTTCTGACCGATCAGATCCGCGGCGACCGCGGCGGTGTCGTCAGGACGCAGAACCGATAAATCGGGAATCGCCACCGGTACGAGTTGGCCATGCTGTTCGACCTGCGGCGGCCGGCCAGGGGAGAAAACCAGATCGCTCACTCCGGGGCCGGTATCGAGCATCGCCTTGATCAGATCGACTGTCGCAATGACCGGAGGGCCGCTTTCCGGAAGGCGCGCAAGGATATCGGTGAGATCGGCTGCAATCGGACGTCCAGGCATCGTCATGAGGGTGTCTGCAGACTATCGGTGCGGCGACCTCAAATCTGCAGGTCCCATCCCGGCTTCCGGCTTCCGGCTTCCGGCTTCCACCTTCGGGCTTCCGGCTGCCGGCTGCCGGCTTCCGACTTGCGGGCGTTCACCTGATGATCAGCGAGTCCTCGAAGCCGGGAGCCGGAGGCCGGAAGCCGGTCTCCGCCCTGGACTGTGAGATAATCCCGTCACTCCCCCTTTCATGGTGCTGGCACCAGCTGCCGGCGACATACGACTGAACGTCGGGCACGTTCTCCGAACAGGAGCGTCCAATGTCATTTTTGCGGACCCGTGTGCTCATCGTCCTCGCGAGCATGTTCGCGGCAATGTGTGGGGGAGGGTCATCATCGAGTCCCACTCCGACCGCACCGAACCTGCCCAATTCGCCTGCGGCCACGACGTGGTCGATTGCCGGCGTCGTAAACGACGCCGTGACAGGAGCTGGAATACCCGATGCGACTTTGACGCTTCCGGGACTGCCGCCAGCGACGACGGACACGGCCGGACGCTGGCGATTCGAGGGGACGGGCGCTTCACCGGGGACGGTGCTGGTCACAAAAATCAGCGCGCCGGGGTTTTACAACCGTGACACCAGGATCCAGTGGCAAACGGGAGGACGCTCGGACGTCACGCTCACGTTGTTCCCCGACCACGCGCCGTTTTCACTCGACTTCTTTCGGATGCTCGCGCGAAACGGTTATGAGGAGCCCGCGTCGCTCGAACCGATCCGCCGCTGGACGTCCAATCCCAACGTCTACCTGAATGCGATGAACCCGAAGACGAAGGAAAAACTCCGAGACCTCGAGATTCAGATGCTCGAGCAGACGATTCGCGCCGCGATCCCGCAGGCTACCGGTGGCCAGCTCTCGCTCGGCCTCTTCGAAGTTGGCGTCTCACCCCGTGCGGAACGGTCCGGGTACATCAATATCGAGATCACGTACGAGCCGGGCTCCGACAACTGCGGCACGGCGCTGGTCGGCGCAAATCCGGGGAGAATCAGACTGAATTACGAAGGATGTCAGGTGAGCTGGTGCCGGGATGCCATCAGTCCAAACGTTGTCGCCCACGAGGCGGGGCACGCGATGGGGCTCTGGCACGTCCCGGACGGCATGATGGTCCCGACGCTGAAGGACTGCAGCGGGATCACGTTCACGCAGCAGGAACAGCTGCATGCGCAGATGGCGTATCTGCGGCCAGCCGGCAACCGCGACGTCGATCAGGATCCCGCCCCGTTCCAGGCGCTCGTCACCGAAACGCGCCGGGAAGTGATCTGCCACAACGCGCCGAGAAGATAAGGCAGGTTGCGCGTCGCGGCGGGCGGCAGTGAACTTCTACTCGTATCTCAGGGCCACGAGCGGGTCGACCTGACTCGCTCTCCTCGCCGGCAGCCATACGGCGAGGAACGCGACGGCCGCAAGCAGCGCAGGAACGCCGGCGAACACGAGCGGGTCGCGGGCGGTGACCCCGAAGAGGAACGTGGTGATCAGCCGCGCGAGCCCGAAGGCGGCGGCGAGGCCGATGACGACGCCGATCATCGCGAGCACCATCCCCTGCCGCACGACCATCCTCCGTACCTGCGATGCCTGCGCTCCGAGCGCCAGTCTGATGCCGATCTCCTGCGTCCGCTGCTCCACCGAGTACGCCATCAGGCCGTAGATGCCGATCGCGGCCAGCAGCAGCGCGCAACCCCCAAACACCGCCATCACCCACATGTTGAACTTCTGGCGCGAGACCGAGAGCGCCGCGATCTCGTCCATCGAGCGGACGTCCGACACCGGCAGACCGGTCGTTTTCTGCAGTTGATCCTGGATGGCCTTGGCCAGCGATTGCGGCGGCACCTGCGTGCGAATCACCCACGAGACCGGGGTCAGGCTGATGTTCAGCGCGTTGGCCGCGTCGGGAACCTGCGCCTGCGGGATCCACATCTGCGGCTGCGGCTCCGAGTCGAGTCCGTCGCTTCGCGTGTCCGCGATCACGCCGATGATCTGGCGCTCGCCTTCCTCGGCGAACTCGCGCATCACGCCTTTGCCGACGACGAGGCGATCGTTCAGCGGGTCCGCGTTCGGCCAGAACTGACGCGCCATTGCCTCGTTGATGAGGACGACGGGCGTCGACGTGCTGGTATCCCGTTCGTTGATCGTTCGCCCCTTTTTCACCGGGATCTTGAAGACTTCGAAGTATCCGGGAGAAACCGTCGTCCATCCGCCGCCGCCATGGAAGGGGCCCTGGCTGTCAGCCGCCAGCGGACGCCCCACGATCCGGAACGGAAGCCCGTAGCCCCCCTGCAGCGGAACGCAGCACGTCGCGCTCGCTTCGACAACTCCAGGAATTGCGCGAAGCTGCTCGACGCCGTTGCGAACGACCTGCTCGACGGCCTCCGCCTTTTCGTACTGCGCACCCTTCAGCGACATCCTCATCGTCAGCACGTTGTGCGTGTCGAAGCCGGGATCCACGCGGCCGAGCGCAACCGCCGTTCGAATCAGCAGCGCGGATCCGATCAGCAGCACGAGCGCCAGCGCCACTTCAACTACCACGAGCACCGAACGCACCTTGTTCTGCTTGAAGCCCGTGCCGGACCTGCCCGCACTCTCTTTCAACGTCGTCGTCAAATCGCTCTTCGAGCTCTGAAGAGCCGGGATCAACCCGAAGATGAGACCGGTGAGGAGCGACACGGCAACCGTGAAGGCCACCACGGTCCAGTCGAGGCCGACCAGAGATCCGTTGTCGCCTACTCGCGGGAGACCGGCCGTGTTGATGGACAGCAACCCGCGGATGCCGGCCCACCCGACGAACAGGCCGATCAGGCCGCCGGCGAGCGAGAGGACCACGCTCTCGGTGAGGAGCTGCCGGATGATGCGGCCGCGAGAGCCGCCGATTGCCGACCGGATCGCAATCTCCCGGCGGCGGCCGGTCGCGCGAACGAGCAGCAGGTTGGCGACGTTCGCGCAGGCGATCAACAGCACGAAGCTGACGGCGCCGCCGTACACGAGGAGCGATTGTTGCGTGTCTGGTCCGACGATCACTTCCCGTATCGTGCGAACACCGAACGTGTTCTGCGGGCCGAGGGCATTCGGGAACTTCGCGCGGAAATCCGCGGCCGAAGCGTTCAGGCGCGCGTCGGCCTGCTGCAGCGTGACACCCGGTTTGAGGCGGCCGAGCGCCTGAAAGTAATGCCCCTGGTCGGCGCTGTTCGGATCGAACTGAAAGAGGACCCACACCTGCGGCGTCGGGCCGAACTCGCGGAAGTCGAAGTCGCCGAGCACACCGACGATCGTGTACGGCTCTCCTCCGAGCGAGATGCTCTTGCCGACGATGTTCGGGTCGCTGTTGAAACGCGATTCCCACAGCCGCTTGGCGATAACCGTGACGCGCGGTCCGTTCGGCAGGTCCTCTTCGGGCAGGAACGTACGCCCGAGCACCATCGGCGGCGTCGTGAGCTTGAAGAAATCGGCCGATACGCGTCCCGACCGGAGCTGTTCCGGAAAGCCGCTTCCGGTGAAGTTCATGACCCCTGTGTTGAAGGCAGAGACATCCTGAACGACCTGGTTCTGCTGCCGGTAATGCAGGAACTTTGCAGGAGAGGCCGCGGGGCCGGAACCGCGAGGCGAGATGTTCATGAACACCACGACGCGATCCGCGTCGGGCAGGGCCACCGGTTTGAGCAGGACGGCGTTGACCACGGAAAAGATCGCGGTGTTCGCGCCGATACCGAGCGTCAGCGCGGCAACCGCGGCCAGCGTAAAGGCTGGGCTCTGCGCGAACATTCGCAGCGACTGCCTGAGATCCCGAAGAAATGACTCCATGAGGAGGTTAGACGGCCGACCGCGGCGAATTGTTGTGACCTAGGGGGGGCCGAGATTCACCCCCATGCAGTGTTTGCCGCGGAACCCGGAGGGGCTCTGACACTCCTCCTGCACATCCCGCAGGCCGAACCGTGCATCGGTCCAGTCGACCGTGTCGCGTCCTTCCTTTTCCGCGTACAGCGCTGCGAGCCGTCCCGCCAGCCGTGCGAGCGGAAGGATCTGGTCCTTTACTGTGTTCCAGCTGCCCGCCTCCGCTTCGTACGTGTCGCGGAACCGGGCGGAGATCCCGAGCTCCACCGCGGGTGCGACTCGCTTGTGCTTGGCGTCGCAGCCTTCTGCGAACGCGGCGATTGTCTCCCGCAATCCCGGCGGCAGTTCGTCCGCCGGTCCAGGGGTGGACGGTCGTTCGTTTCCTTCGGTCACAGACGGCTCCTTGATATCGTGCGGTAACACCGGTTCACGGCAATCCGAGATCGACGTTCTGGCAGTGCTTGCCCCGCGGCAGGTCGGCGACGCGGCATTCGATCTGGCCGTCGCGCAGCCCGTACCGGGCGTGATGCCATTCCACCTGCGGCGAGCCGTCGAGAATCGCGTACATTGCCGCGAGCCGGCCTGACACGCCCGCGACGGTCAGGACCTGCCGTCCTGCGGCTTTCCAGTGCTGCTCGTTCTCCAGAAAGACACCCTCGAACCGCTTGATCATCTCAGGGACAACTTCCGGCGCCGCCCGCTTGCCGTTTGCATCGCATCCTTTGATGAATGCCGCAATCATCAACTCGAGCCCGACCGGAAGATTCGAACCGGTTTGCGCGTCTTCGTCATTTGCCAAGGGACCTCCTGTCGATGCGCTCGGAGATTAAACGCTGAACCGTCCATTTCGCAACAGTCGTGAGACTCACATCCTGAATTTTTGCACTTCTGGTTTTCGTGCCAACGACGCGGGGCGGCTCGCACCGCTTCCGAATCGACCAGCTTCAGACTCTGACCCCGAGCGCCAGCAGAAATGCGCTCGCGGTCGAGGGACGATCGACCGGGGCGGGCGCGAGTGCGCCGCGGAGGAAGGCCGCGAGTGCGTCGGGACATTCAGGTCTGAAGCGGCGGACGTCAGGCACGCGTCCGGAACGCAGGGATCTCAGCGCGTCGTCGAACGAGCGCGCACCAGCGAGCGGATGCTGCCCCGCCACACTTTCATAGAGCACCATCGCCGCGCCCCACAGATCCACCGATTCAGAGGGCCGGCTCGCGGCAAATGCTTCGGGCGGTAGATACATGGGGGTTCCCGTGAGACCGCTCTCCAGAATGTCGGTCGAATCCGGAGGGGAGTTGGCCGTCGTCTCTGTCGCGAGCGCGGCGGCGAGGCCAAAATCCAGCAGCTTCACGCTTCCTCGCGCGGTGAAGCCCACGTTTGCGGGTTTCACATCACGATGGAGGAGTCCTTGTCCGTGCAGATCGCCAAGACAGCGCACGACCTGCGTCGTCACGGCAACCGCTTCATCACACGACAGGGGACCTCGTCGAATACGATCGGCGAGCGTGCCTCCTTCGAGAAGCTCGATCACGAGCACCGGCGCGCCGCGCCATGTCTCGACGCCATGAATCGTCGCGAGACCAGGATTCGCAACGCGGGCCATCGACTGCGCCTCCCGTTTCAGCCGATCGGCGGCAGCGCCGGTGAGCCGGGGCAGCGTCTTCAACGCGACGTCCCGGCCGAGCGCCACGTCGTGCGCACAGTAGACGATGCCCATTCCCCCTGCTCCCAGCCTGCTCCTCACATCGAACTTCCCTGCCACACTGTGAGGCAGCGCGGCGGCCCGCAGCCGGCCGCCGCAGTGACACCGCACGGCCTCGGGCGATGTCACGCGGCCGCACGCTTCGCACTCCGCCGCGGGATCGGGTTCCGCCGTTGCGGTTCGCGCCTGGGGGGCGTCGTGATCCGCGCTGCGATGAAGCGCCAGAGCCGCGGAAGCCGCGGCCGTAGAAAGAAACACGAGAGCCTCTGGTGAGAAGTCGAGGTCGTTTTGCCTGGCACTGAGGATGATGAATCCGCGAACCTGATCGCCCTTCGATATCGGCGCGAGCGCGGCGACCTGGTTCTGCGCGATCCATTCCCGGTCGGATGGAGGAAGCAGTCGACCCAACCCCGATATGGCGAGATCGACCGCCTCGGGTGACGCTTCGAGGAGCGCCGCAACGGCGCTGTTGCGATCGAGGGGTGTGCCTCGGCCACGCACCGCCGCGAAACGCCCGTCGTCGTCAAGATACAGATCCGCTTTCTCGACCTGGAGCGCCCGTTCGACGGCCCGTTCCAACTGCTCGGCGACGTGCCGCCGGTCCCGTGCATGC
>Ga0307416_100002011_pt1 | contig 11428 bp, 8 predicted proteins | sample DK1Cmetagenome_2_FD_203821 | JGI IMG/M metagenome (GOLD analysis project Ga0307416, IMG submission 203821) | Maize rhizosphere microbial communities from greenhouse at UC Davis, California, United States - DK15-C-3 | ecosystem: Host-associated > Plants > Roots > Rhizosphere > Soil | place: USA...
GATCCCCTTCTCCACTACTGTGGTGGGCTCGAGCAGCACGGCCACATCCTTCAACCCCGGCGGGATCTTCACGATGTACTCGGCGTCGTCCACGTAGTACTCGCTGAGGTAGCCGTGGCGCAGGTTGATCCCTCGCTCGTAGTACATGTCGTCCGTCGTCATGTCGTAGGTGCCGATCTGGTCGTAAATACTTGACCCGGGACGGCGGACCGTCGCCACCACGTAATCGCCGGGCGCGAGCTCATGCACGTTGGGACCCACGGCTTCCACTCGTCCAAAGCTCTCGTGACCGGTGATCAGGAAGTCGTAGCCCGGCGGTGCGGCCCCATACTCGGCGGCGTTGATCTCCTTGTCGGTGCCGTCGACGCCTACCCGGAGCACCTTGACCAGCACGCCGCGACCACTGGGGATCTCCGCGACGGTGGGCTTGGTGAGCTCGCGCAGGTGCATGGTGTTCGGCTGGCCGGGATAGACGGCGACGGCCTTCATGAGCGTCCCGTCGACCTTGGCGCCGGAGTCGCTGCGCGTAGGGGCAGGGGCTTGGGTTGTGCTTGGCATCGAATCGACTTCCTCAGGGCTCGACGAGTTGAACGACGTGGCCGTCGGGGTCGCGAACCAGGAATCCCCGGCGGAATCCCAGAACGGTGTCGGGCAGCTCCACCGGCTCCTGGGAAACGAGACGAAACGCGCCGCGGCGGACTGCAGCCACCGCCGCTGCGGCGTTAGGGACCAGCACGGTGGTCTGCCAGTGGACCAGATCGTTGGCGCGGGCATCGCTCGGAAACGGGCGGCCGTCCCTGGGGGCCAGGTACTCCAGAAACTCGATCCCCGGCCCGGCCGCCGCGCGAAGTCCCGTGATATGGAGCCGAGCGCCCTCGACATTGTTCAGGTGCTCCTGCTCGGTGCCGAAGTTCATGCTCTCGCCGGCGACCCGAAGCCCGAGCAGGTCACGATAGAACGCAAGACTGGCGCGGGTGCTCCCGACTACTATGGCGGTGTGATCGATGCCAAGAAAGAGGCGGTTCCCCGGGCGGTGCCACTTCGGATCCCCCTTGTCCGGGGGGAACTGGAGCACCTCGAGCGGATGCCCATCGGGATCCCGGAAATAGAACGCCCGGATACCGGCCGCAGCCGGAATGGTCTTCGGCAGCAGCTGGGGGCCGGTGGATGCGTACTGGACCTTGAACTGGCGGAGCCGCGCGTAGGCTCGGTCCATATCGCTCACGATGATGGCGACGTGCTGGAACCAGCGGTCGTTACTCCGCGAATCGAGCGGAATGGGCCGGCCCCTGGGAGTCAGGTACTCAGTGAGCTGCAGGAGTTCGTCCCCCAGCCGAAGGCGGACTGCGCGAAGGCGGGCTCCAAAGACGCCCTCCAGTGCTTCGTAGGCAGGCCCGGCGACCTCGGCGTCCGACACTTTCTCGAAATCGAGTATTTGAGTGTAAAACTGGATCGAGCGGTCCATGTCGGACACGGTGAGCCCGACCATCAGTACTGCCCTGGCGCTAGCTGTCCTTCCGGGCTGAGCTGCGCGGCCGCTGTCCGCGACCGCGACCTGCGGGGCGGGGATGCCTCTGCCAGTCCAGGGATGGGAAGACTGACCCGATGCACTTGTGGCGATGACCAAGCCGAACAGTCCTAGTACGCATCTCATCCCGAAGGAGCGCAGCGAACGAGGGATCCTTCCCGCGCGCTTCGGGAGCCTCCTGGGTAGATCCTTCGCTGCGCTCAGGATGAGATTTCGCAGGTGACCTCGCAGATCCTCTCGCTGGGGCACGCTCAGGGTACGCTCGGAGCGCGAGCGAAGGGCTCGGAAGTTCATAATGCACCCACTGTCGATCGCGACACCGGCGCCGAATCCGCCTGCTTCGTATCCAGCCGTTCCAGGATGTGGTCTCCCACTCTGAGGGCATTGGCCATGATGGTGAGCGCCGGGTTCACCGCGCCACTCGAGGGGAAGAAGCTCCCGTCGACCACGTAGAGGTTGTCGAGCTCGTGCGCCTTGCAATTCCGGTCCAGCGCCGAAGTCGCCGGGTCGTCGCCGAAGCGAACCGTCCCGTTCTGGTGGGCGACACCCGCGAGCGGAATCCGCTGGCCGACGAAGAGATTCCGGGAGAAGAGTCCCTGATGGCACTCGCGCGCATGAATCGGACAGCTGCGCTGCTGGTTCATCAGCTTCTCCAGCTTGGCGATCAGCCGTTTGTGCCCTTCACCGTTGTTGGGGGTGTAGGACAGCACGATCCTGCCATCCCGGTCTAGCGTGACTCGGTTCTCCGGGTCAGGCAGGTCTTCCGAAGTCAGCCAGAAGTCGAGTGAGTGCTTGCCCATCAGCTCCAGCGTCCAGCCTGGAGCAATGGCCGGCGCGCCGGCGGAGAGTGTGACACCGTCCAGCTTGCCGACGAAGGAGATGTGCCCCATGGGATAGTCCCACTCCCCCGAGCCGAAGTAGAAATCGTTTACCGCGAGGCTCTTCTGGAAGATCGTCGGATTGGGGCAGCGGGAGAGCGCCATCAGCACCGAGTTGACGTGCCCCATGTAGTGGCGGCCCACCACGTCGGAACCGTTCGCCAGTCCTTTGGGGTGTCGATCGCTCACCGACCGAAGGAGCAGCGCCGCGGAGTTGATCGCGCCGCAGGCGGAGACCACGATGTCGGCGCTGTAGCTCTCCCGCTGGTTGTCGCGCTCGACGATCACCCGAGTCACCTCCCGCCCCGAGGCACCGGTCTCCAGACGGGAGACGTAGGCGTTGGTGAGCAGGGTAACGTTGGGATACTCCAGCGCGGGATCGACGCAGACGACCTGTGCATCGGACTTGGCAGACACGAGGCAGGGGTGACCGTCGCACGTGCCGCAGCGGATGCAGCGGCTCCGCCCCCGGTTCTTCTCGTCGAGGATGATGCCGAGCGGGGTGTGAAACGGCTGGAGGCCGAGACGGACGAAATCGTCGCTCAGCTGTTGGATCCTCGGCTCGTGGCTCACAGCCGGGTAGCTGTACGGGGTGGTTGCGTACGGCTCCGTGGGGTCCTCGCCCCGCTCACCGTGGACCTGGTAGAGCTGTTCCGCCTCGGTGTAGTAGGGCTCCAGGTCGTCGTACGTGATCGGCCATGCCGGCGAGACGCCGCCGTGATGGGTCAGCTCGCCGAAGTCCTCCCGGCGGAGCCGGAAGAGCGCGGCACCATAGAACTTGGTGTTGCCGCCGACCCAGTAATTGGTGTGCGGGTGCAGCTCCTTGCCGGCCTTGTCGCGCCACTTCTCCTTGGTCTGATACTTCCCCTCGACGTTGACCGCGCGGGTGCTCCAGTTGTCCAGCTCGCGAGGCACGTAGTCGCCGCGCTCGAGCAACAGGATGCGCTTGCCGGACGCGGCCAGACGGTAAGCGAGCGTTCCTCCGCCGGCACCGGTGCCGATGATGATGACGTCGTAGTGAGAAGAGGACATGCCTTGAACCGGTTGATTGTTGACCAGCATGAGAGGGTGAAAACAGCGGAGAGCGGGAGCCCTTGTCTTCGGACCTGGGAGACCTCTGCGATTTCCGGAGTCAAGCCGCCAGGTCCTCGGAGCTTGCCCTGAGCGCAGATGTCCGATGCGAACTCCTCACCGCTACCGCCGTACCGCCCTACCGCCTCGCACTCATCGCATCGCCGGAAGCGGTGATCGTCATCCGCAGCACGTCCACCGTCCGGGGATAGTTAAACCGGTCGCGCACGTGACTGATTCCTTGGCGCTCCCGAACGCCGGCGTCAGGGGTCTTCTGCCGCGGCCCCTGATTGGGACCGGAACCCGGCTCCTCGTTCACCTCAGTGCCCGCATCCCAGAGGGAGAGCTGGGCCGTCATGTCGCCCGAGACGGGCTTGCCGGCTGCATCGAACAGCGCAATCGGACGGTCGTTGGAATAGAAGAGATCGTTCGACTGGCCAAACATCCACGCGGTCGAGAGGGTCTGCCCCGGGCGCGCCTCGATCTCGAACTCGTACTTCTGGCCCGGAGGTATGGGACCTTCGCTCTCTCCGCCGACGGGCTTGGCATCGGCGCCCACGGTAGTGGTGCCCCGCTGTCCGGTCAGCGACTTGGCCAGCTGGCTCGGGTTTCCCATCTCGGCCAGGATCTCGAGACCCAATCCGGGGTCGAGCTTACCGCCGACGAAGATTGGATTGGCGCTGCCCTCATGAATGACCCAGAGCACCGGGGCGGAGACGAACGGCGCGGTCTTACCGTTGGAGAGCTTCAGCACCTCGCCCTTCGAGATGTTTTCGATCCGGATGGTAAACCGGGTGGCGGCCACCGCGGTCGGCGCGGCAGCAGCCTTCCGTCGGACGGCCGGAGCCGGAGCGGTCGACCGCTGCGCCACGAGCACTTGATCGTGGCCGGTGGCCTGTTGAGCTGGGACTCCCCGTCCCACCCAAGGCTGCTGATACTGTGCGCGGACCTGGGCAGGACCCAGCAGAGCCGCGAGAGAAAGCGAGATTAAAACTGCGCGAGCCGGCAACATGGTAAACTCCTGATCAGGAAGATGGGGTGAGTGGCGCCGTGGCGAAGTTGACGCTGAACCGACGACACCAGATCGTCACCGCCCGGTACTTATGGAGGTCGAGGCCCGCGGGGACATCGTAGTTCTGGTCACCCTCGTTGCCCTTGAGCTTACCGAGCTCGACGAAACCGGCCTTCACGACCGTTTCGTTGTCGGCAGCATCCGGAGCAGCGACGAGATACACCCGCACATCGGGGCCGTTCGAGGTTGCGAACTCCGTCAACCGCAGCACTCTCGTGCCATCGGCGAGCCGGTGCACGGTCGCGGTGCCTTGCGTCTCGTGGGCAACGGAGTGAAACCGGCCACTCAGCAATGCGGCCGTGGCGGCCGCTCCGGATTCGGCTGTGGTGGCGGACAGGCTCTCGTTCACCCGCGTGTTTACGAACAGCAGCTCGGGCCGGAACAGATACCAACCAACGACGGCGACGACGAAGAGTCCAATGACCCAGGTGCGACGTTTCATCCCACGGTCTCCTTTGCCGAGCTCATTTGAGAGGAAATACCTTCGATGACGCGGGATATAATGCCGGCGTACTTGGAAAGGTTCCCTCGCTTCGCTGGCGGCCGGCAGGTCATCCCGGGCGTAGCGAGGGATCGGTTTGCGCTACATTCGTCCGAGGTCGCGGAGGCTAGACCCGCCCGATTCCTCGCCGCGCTCGGAATGACTCGCCTGGACGGTTAGCGTCTCCTGCTCACCGCTCACGCTGTTAAGTCCTCTCCCCTGGTATTCGCAAAAGATGCAGCGCTTCCCATTCTGATGGTGCAGCTTGGCGCAGAAGACGCCTACCTTTCCTCGGCGGCGGAGGCGGAGCTCCGCGGCTGCGAGCATGCCGAGCGGTGGAGCGACGAAGTAGATCCAGAGCGCGGTCCAGTCGTGGGCCCAGAAGGCAGACCCGACGGTACGGGCCGGATTCATGCTCATGCCGGAAAGCGGCGCCTCGACGGTGATGAAGGTGGCGACCAGCAACCCGGCGCAGAGCCCGGTAAATCGCGCCAGGTTCGCCCGGTTGGATACCGTGAGCACCACGGTCATCAGGATGAAGGAGATCACGACCTCGGCCGCGAACGCCACAACCGCGCCGCTCGGACCGGGGCGAGTGACAGCGTAATGCACCTCCGAGGCGGCCAGCATCTGGCGGGCGATGAACACCGCGGCCCAGACCCCGACCACCGCGCCCGCGAACTGGGCGCCCACGTAGCCAACGGCATCCTGCAGCGCCACCTTGCCCAGCCGGGTAAACGCCAAGGTTACCGCAGGATTGTAGTGCGCGCCGGACTGCTTGCCCCAGGCCGAGTAGTTGAGGGCGACCGCGGTCGATCCCATGGCAACGCCCATGATGACCCGGCGAAGGAATGGATCCGGTATCGCCGCCACTACGGGTGATCCCGGATAAAACAGCAGAGTGGCAAATAGGCAGGCCGAGAGCATGAAGATGCCGAGCAGGGCGGCCTCCATCGCATACTCGGGCCAGTGCCTAGGCCGGGTCGGAGTCGTCTCAGCGGCCGCCGGCATTGGCATGCCTCCGCTGCCTTTCCACAGCAACCGGCGTTGCGAGCACGCTCAGGTCGAGCCGGAGCGCCTCGCCCACCGACCAGGCCTGGAACGGACACCCGCGGGGCGTATGCGGCGGATCGGCGTCCGCGATCTCGGAGATGTGTCCCACTCCACCACGAGACAGATGCTCGACGAGTGGGTCAAAGAAGCGGCGTCGAGCCTCGTGCCGGGCATCGGCTCCGCCACCGTGTACCCGTACCCAAGCCTCCACGAAAGGACCGAGGAGCCACGGCCACACGGTGCCCTGGTGATAGGACCCGTCCCGCGAGAGAACGCCTCCCTCGTAGCGACGGACATAGCGTTGGTCGTCGCGAGGGAGAGTTCGGAGACCGAGTGGAGTCCAGAGCCTGGCCTCAACGACATCCATCACCGAGCGCGACAGCTCGCTGTCGAGCACCGCGTAGGGAAGGCCACCGATGGCGAGCAGCTGGTTGGGACGAAGGGACGCATCGGCGGTTCCGGGCACGTGGTCCACGTCTACCACGTCGTACAGGTAGCCTGCTGAGGGATTCCAGAAGCGGCGATTGAACGACTCCAGGCCTCGCCGGAGGGTGTCGCGGTGATTCGCAGCGAACTCCTCGGCAATCCGAAGCGCGTTGAGCCAGAGCGCCTGGATCTCCACCGGCTTCCCGATGCGAGGCGTCACCACCCAGTCGCCCACCTTGGCATCCATCCAGGTGAGCTGTACGCCGGGCTCGCCCGCGGCCAGAAGACCATCGCCGTCGAGGCAGATCCCGTAGCGAGTCCCCCGGCTATAGCCGGCGATGATTCCCGCGATCGCCTCGGCGAAGGCCTTTCGATCGCTGCCGGGCACCTTCCGACCCTTGGCCTCGAGCGCACGCAGATAGTCGTGGACCGCGACGACATACCAGAGCGAGGCGTCCACCGAGTTGAACTCGGGCGCGTCGCCCTGGTCCACAAAGCGGTTCGGCAGCATTCCCTCGGAGACGAGGCCGGCCCAGCCGAGCAGGATCGATCGCGCCTCGGCTAGCCGACCGGTGGCGATGCACAGCCCGCGAAGCGCGATGAACGTGTCGCGGCCCCAGTCGGTGAACCAGGGATAGCCGGCGAGCACGGTCTTGTTCGACCCGCGCCGGACGATGTAGGCGTCGCCCGCGCGCTGAAGCGGTGAGCCGAGCCGGCCCCGCCGGCCGCGCTCGCTACGGCTCAGCTGGGCATATGTGCTCGCTGCGCTTCCGACTGGAAGTGCACCGGGAACGCTCAGGATCAGCACCGCCTCTCCCTTGCTGAGATCCCAGCGGAAAACGCCGGGCGCGGCGAGATCCTCCTCGAAGTCGAGCCCTCGAGCCCGTTCCTCGGCATACAGGAACCCGCGATACCACTCAGGCTGGCTCTGGTAGGCACCGTTGGAGAGGGCCGCGACCCCGGGAACACCGGGGTACGGCACCCAGCTCACTTCCTCGCCGCCAAGTGCATGGGCAAAGCGAAACGCCGGGTTGGCGTGGTGCAGGGCGTGGAGGTCGCGACCCGAGAGAAAGGGTCGCACCGAGAGGATCGTGCCGGAGGCCGCATTAAGGGCGCGCCAGCGGATAGCCACGATCGGCGATCCGCGAGTCACGAAGATCTCCTGCTCGATCCGGGTCCCGTCCCGCAGGCGGTAGATCCACGTAGGCCAGGGCTCCACCTGGAACGACTCAATGCTGGCAGCATCGGCCGGCGCTACGACATCCGGTGAGTACCTCTGGCGGCTGAGATATTCCCTCTCACGGCCCACCGCTAACCGCTCACTGCCTTCCACCCAGGCATCGAGGCCGTTGACCAGAACTATCCGGCCGGTCGGCGGAGTCGTAGCCGTCAGCAGCAGCGCATGGTACCGCCGGGTGCGCAGGCCACCGGTTGTTCCCGAAGCAAACCCGCCCAGCCCGTCGGGCTCGAGCCACTCGGTGACCTCATCGATCGTGAGAGGAGTTGTCATGTGCGGCTCGAGACCATGCCCGCGGAGTTCCTGATCTTGCCACGCGCTGGGGAGCGCAGAACCCGGGTTCGCGCCAGATCCTCGATGCAGCGGACCACGAGCGCGGTCCACCCGGTCTGATGGCTCGCGCCAACGCCCCGGCCGGTGTCCCCGTGGAAGTACTCGTGGAACAGGACCAGCTCCTTCCAGTGGGGATCGGTCGCGAAGCGCGGGTCGCCGCCATGACAGGGGCGCCGCCCCGCAGGATCGGCCAGGAAGATGCTCGACAGCCGGGCTCCGAGCTCGTGAGCCACCTCCTCCAGGTTGAGCATCCGTCCCGAGCCCACCGGACACTCGACCCGGAACTCGGGGCCGTAGAAATGGTGGAAGCGCTCCAGCGCCTCGAGCAGCAGGTAATTGAGGGGGAACCAGACCGGACCGCGCCAGTTGGAGTTCCCGCCAAACAGGCCGGTGCTTGATTCCCCCGGGTCGTAGTCCACCCGGTGAACGATCCCCTCGACAACAATCTTGTAGGGCTTGTCCCGATGCACCCGCGACACCGAGCGGATGCCGTGGGGCGAGAAGAACTCGCTCTCGTCCAGCAGGTAACGGAGGACCTTCTCCAGCCGCTCGCGTGAGGGGATGGCCAGGAGTCGCTGCACGGTTCCACCGGTTTCACGTGGGTGCATGCACGCGATCTGTCGGGCGACGTCTTGCCGGTTCGTGAGGAACCAGTTGAGCCGACGCTTGAAGCCTTCCAGATGCGCGAACTGGGCCTCGTCCAGGACCTCGACCGCGATGAGGGGTAGGGCACCGACCAGCGACCGGACCTTAAGTGGGGTCTGCATCCCGTCCGCATGGAGCTGGTCGTAGTAGAAGCCGTCTTCCTCGGACCAGAGCCCGGTACCGCCGAGGGTATTGATGGCGTCGGCGATGGCAATGAAATGCTCGAAGAACTTGGAGGCGACGTCTTCGTATGCCGGGTCCTCGCTCGCCAGCTCCAGTGCCATCGCCAACATGGTATTGCAGTAGAACGCCATCCAGGCGGTGCCGTCAGCCTGTTCCAGGTGTCCCCCGGTTGGGAGCGGCTGTGATCGGTCGAATACCCCGATGTTGTCGAGACCGAGAAAGCCGCCGGCAAAGAGATTCCGTCCGTCCGGGTCCTTCCGGTTCACCCACCAGGTGAAGTTCAGCAGCAGCTTGTGGAAGGCCCGCTCCAGGAACAGCCGATCACGTTGGCCCTTGGGTCCGGTCATCTTGTACACTCGCCAGCAGGCCCAGGCGTGCACCGGCGGGTTCACGTCGCCCAAGGCGAACTCGTAGGCCGGGATCTGGCCGTTGGGATGCATGTACCATTCGCGCAGCAGGAGCAGGAGCTGCTCCTTGGCGAAGTCGGGGTCGATCCGGGCAAATGGGATCATGTGGAAGGCGAGGTCCCACGCCGCGAACCAGGGATACTCCCACTTGTCGGGCATGGAGATAACGTCACGATTATACACGTGGGGCCAGTCGGTGTTGCGGCCCTGGGTACGTAATGCTGGAGGGGGTGGCTGTGCAGGGTCGCCCTCGGCCCACTGTTCAACCACATAGTGGTAGAACTGCTTGCTCCAGAGCAGGCCGGCGTATCCCTGACGAAGCACTCGCTGCTCGTCTTCGGTGGCAGGCTCGGGTAGGCGTTCGCGGTAAAACTCATCGGCCTCCCGGATTCGCCCGGCGAAGATCTCCTCGAATCCGGCAAAAGCCTTACTCTGCCCCTCGCGCGTCTGGCGCAGCCGAAGCCGGACGACCTGCTCTCCACCGGCAGGAACCCGGAGCACGTAGTGCACGGCCGCCTTGGTCCCTTCGTCCGCGGGATTGACCGCCTCGGCAATGCCCTCGATGACTGCTCGGTGAAACGCGTCCTTCACATAGGGCTGCGCGTTCTGCGCGCCGAAGAGGCGCTCGATATTCGTCTCGTTCTCGGTAAAGAGGAGCCTGGGTGCGGGCGCATGGCCGGCCGTTTGAGCCTCAAGCTCGAAGCGGCCCAGCGCCGGGTGCTCCGCGATGATCGTATCCGGGCCACCCCGGCGCAGCCCGGGTTTGGCCGTGTAGCCCTCGCCTTTCCGGCCCCAGCTCCAGGTGTTCCGGAACCAGAGTGTCGGCAGCAGGTGTACCGTGGCAGCGTCGGGGCCGCGGTTGGCGACGGTGATGCGAATCGAGATGTCGTCGGGGTCCGCCTTGGCATACTCGGCGAAGACGTCGAAGTAGGGGGTGTCGTCGAAGACGCCGCTGTCGGCGAGCTCGAACTCGGGATCCGACTTCCCCCGGGTGCGGTTCTCCCGAACCAGGCGCTCGTAGGGGAATTCGGCCTGGGGGTACTTGTAGAGGGCCTTGAGATAGGAATGGGTGGGGGTCGAATCGAGGTAGAAGTACGCTTCCTTCACGTCCTCGCCATGGTTTCCCTCCGGGCCGGTGAGACCGAACAGGCGCTCCTTGAGTATCGGGTCTTTCTCGTTCCATAGGGCCAGGGCGAAGCAGAGCCGCCCCTGCCGGTCGCAGATGCCGAGGAGACCGTCTTCGCCCCACCGGTAGGCCCGGCTGCGGGCCTGATCGTGGGTGAAGTATTTCCAGACGTTCCCGTGCTCGGAGTAGTCCTCCCGCACTGTCCCCCACTGCCGCTCGGCGAGATAGGGACCCCACCGCTTCCAGTTGCTGGTCCGGCTCGCATCCTCGGCCAAACGGTCGGCTTCTGCTCCCACGGTACCTCCTCGCTGGATGCTCAAGCTGGTTGAGTATACGTGGTAGAATGTGACCAGCCCGCGAAAGGTTCCTTGGAACCTTCTCCTTCGTTCGATGCATTAGTACCCCAGCGTCGATACTACCAACCGGCGAAGGAGGAAACGATGTTGAGCTGCGACTACAATGGGTGGGCCGATGTTCCAGAGGACGAGCGTGAGGGAGTTGACGCTTTCGAGTTGACTCACTCCGTGCTGCGAGTTCAGATCAGGCCACTACCTCTGCCCGCGCGCAAGGTCGAGCCACGTCGGGCCGCCTAGTCCTTTTTGGATCCCGGCCACTGGGTGTGACCCCGCTGAGTCTTTCTTCGCGGCGGGTACCACCCCCAGCACCTTCAGCGCGCTCGCGCTCGCATTCCCGGGGTGGTGGTCGGAGGTGATCTGGAGACTCAAGCCCGAGGCTCAGCAGGACTTCGCCCTGCTGGGCTGGTGCATGAATCCTCTGATGATCATCTTGGCGGCAGCCTGCGCCGGTACGGTGGTGGGGCTCTGGCACAGCCTATGTCGGTAACACTTGTGGTGCAATGGGTTGTGCCAAAGCGGGTCAGCGCTGGCCAACGCCCGTCAGCGAGGTCGGGACCTAAACCGAGTAGGATCAACGCTGGTCATCGCCGGCCAACGCCTGCCTGGGGTCTGATAAGCGTGAGGTCGGTAGT
>Ga0307416_100002013_pt1 | contig 11423 bp, 14 predicted proteins | sample DK1Cmetagenome_2_FD_203821 | JGI IMG/M metagenome (GOLD analysis project Ga0307416, IMG submission 203821) | Maize rhizosphere microbial communities from greenhouse at UC Davis, California, United States - DK15-C-3 | ecosystem: Host-associated > Plants > Roots > Rhizosphere > Soil | place...
CTTCCCGATTGAGGAGACCCGATGAGACCCCCCGCCCCACTCGTCCGCCGCCCCCACCGAGCCACGGCCACTCGTCTCGCGGCTGCCCTCGCCATTGTCGCGACCACCGCGGCTTGCAAGGACAAAGGCGCCAGCGCTCCGCCTGATCCGCGCGGGATCCAAAAGGTCCTCGTCGGGGTGCAGATCGATGCGCCGGCACTTCACGCCAGCGGCGAGTTCGTCCTACGTCTCGTGCCGCTGGACGGAAAGGGCGACGTCATCCTGTCGGACGGCCTCGAGGTGACGCCCAAGGTGACCGCGCCCGTTACGCAGACGCTGGCGCCGACGGGGCGGCGCGTCCAGCTCCCCGACACGCGGCCGGTCGCCGCCGCCGTCAGCATCGACGATTCGCGGTCCATGCGGACGAGTGATCCGACCAACCAGCGCGCCACCGCGGCCAAGCTGTTCTGGAGCGAGCTGCTGTCGGCGAATCCCGCGAACGAGGTGGCGCTCCTCGCGTTCGGGGCCGAGCGGCCGACGGCTCCCTTTGCCCGCACGGCGCTGCTCGAGGGCTGGACCAGCGATCCGGCGCGGCTGGAGGCGAGCGTCAACGGGCTGATCGCGACCGGGTCCACCTACCTGTATCAGTCGACGGCCGAGGTGGCGCCCTGGATCGCGGCGAGTCGGCCGGCGGCGAACTTCCGCCACGTGCTCCTGCTCGTCACCGACGGGCTCCCGACCGACTCCGGCGCGGCCGATGCGGCGATCACGGCGGCTACCGGTGCCCAGATCCCGATCTACACCGTGGGGCTCGGCCCGGCCTCCGACCACAGCACATTGAGCAGCAGCGCCGCCGTCGAACGCCTGCGGACGCTGGCCAACCGCACCGGCGGCGTCTACGCCGGCGCGGAGAACAGCACCGAGTTGACGACCACGTTCGAGTCGCTGGCCAAGCTCACGACGGACGGCGCGCTCCTCGTCACGGTGCGGATGCATCCGGCCCCCGCGGCCGGAACCCTGGTCGCCGGCACCGTGCGCGTCGCGAATCGGTACGGCGGAGCGGCGGAACCGTGGTCGTTCACCGCACCCTGACTCTTCACCAGCGCAGGTCAGTCACAAGTCAGTCGGCGGTGGAGCGGCGGGAGGTTTCCCAGCCGTCGCTCCGCCGCCTCTTTCAGCCGCGGTGACATCGCAAACGCAGCCGGCGGCCGGCGGGCGCGCGTGCTCGCGAACCGGGCGCTCGACTCAGCGCGTGACCGTCGACCGGTAGGCGACGACGAGCGGCCCCTCGCGGCCCGGGCGCGTCTCGGGCCACACGGTGAGACCCGGGCTGCCGGCGCGCCGGACGCGGATGCCGCGCGCCGGCAGCTCGGTGAGGAGGTCCCCACCTCGGGCCAGTTCGCCCGGCGGAATCGAGGCGAGGAGCGAGTCGGCGGCCGGCCCGTAGACGCGCGGCAGGGTCGTCCGCACGACGCGCTCGAACTTCTCGGGCCGCCGTGTGCGGATCATGGGAGCGTCGAAGCCGACCGTGACAGTGTTCCCAACGCGCGTGGCCCACAGCCCCTCGCCCAGCTCCGTGCGACCCTCGGCGACGATCGGTGCCAGCGGCGGCAGGGAGGTGGACGGCCGGTCCGCCGGCCGCCCGACGGTCACCGCGGGCGCCCCCCCGATCGGCGCGACAGGCGCCGAACTGATCGCGGACGACCCCGTCGAGGACGTCGTGACGGTACCGGGCTCCGCCTTCCGACCTGTCCGCTCGCCCGGGTTGGGCCCCGCCGCGCGCGCCGCGGCGAACAAGGTCAGGCTCAGCCCGACGCCGCCCACTCCAATGGCCGTTCGCCGCCGGCGGCTCCGTGCGATGCCGGACGCGACTCGGCGGCATTCGATGCAGACGGTCGTGCCTGGACGACGCTCGTGCTGGCAGGAATCGGACATGACTGGCGGCATAGCTGGGGTCCCCGGAGAGCGGACGGTTGTTCGAGCGAGGGGCAGGGCGCGATGCAGTCACCGCGCATCTCCTGGCGTCTCGCAAACGCCCGACGCTCGGCGTCGCCGTGTGACGGCGACTCGGCGCGCGGTACTCCGGGGACGAGCAACAGCATCGACCGCAACGGCCGCGCGGTGGGCCGGCAGGCGCTCAGTGGGTCCCTCCGACCCCCACCTCGACGGTGTTCGGGGAGATCCGCGGACGCGCCCGTGGGCGCGTCCCGCGCGGCTCTTCCATGAGGTGGATGTCCCATGTCCCGTCGCTCGTCACGAGCAGTAGCGCGCCCTCGGTGGGCTCGGTCGCCAGCGAGTGGGGAGCGGCCGCAGGCTGAAAGCTGAATCCGCCCGTGCCCAGTCGAACGACGCGGTCGGTCGAGTCGCGGACCAGCACCGCTCCGCGGATGACGAGCAGCGTCTCGTGGCCGCCATGCCAGTGGGGAGGCACCACAGTGGCAGGCGGTATCCGGAGAAGGAGCTGCCGCACCCGCGTCACGGGATCGGTGTGCACGGCGCCGACGTCCAGGCGGGCCCCGCCGGAGAGGTCGACCGTTTGCCACTGCACCGCCTCCAGCGCCCGGTAGGAGGGGCCACTGAGTGGCGTGACGACGATCAGCTTCGGCTTGATGGGGCGCGGGTTTCGCGCTGCCTCGAGCGCCTGCTGCACGGCCGAATCCACTACGGCGGAATCGACCGCCGTGCACGGCGCGGCCGCGGAGTCCTCGGCGGGCGCGCTGTCCTCGCCCCCATCCTGAGCCAAGGCGGTCCGACCGGCAAACGCCGAAAGGAGTGTGGCGACCACAATCAGCCGCGTGCGGGACATGGTGTTCCTCCGAAGGGCAGCATTCGACCAGCCGGGTGCGGCGCGACCTCGGCGCGCCGCCCGGCCGCGTTCTCGTGCGCGGCCGGGCCGTCAGACGCGGCGAAGCGGTGACGTGTCGGTACGCGAACGGCCGGGGACCGGCGCGCCCATGCAACCGGCCGAGCGGAACCGGGGATCGCGGCCAGACCCGGGCATAATGGTTCATCGATGCCACTCGGCGCCAGCACGGCGGCCATTCCGGCCGGTTGGGGGCGGTCGAGCGCGGTGGCGATCGGGCGGCGCCGCGGCTAACGTCATGCCAGCCGACGGCGGACGTTAGGCGCTCGCGCCGGCGCGGCGTCCGTTCGCCCGACGGGGAAGCGGCGCGCTACGCCATTCACTGTCTCTTCCAGATACCTGCCGCCCAGGAGTGTGCAGCGTGCGATCGCGAGCGCTCGCGGGGGCCATCGCCGTGGGGGTCGTCTGCGGCGCGGGGGCATGCGGGCCGGGGAAGGGCCGCGCGCCCGAAGCGTCCGATCGGCCAGGCGTCGGGCCGGCCGCGACAGCTGACACGCAGTCGCCGTCCGCCGCGTCGGTCGACAGCGTAGTACTGGAGCGATCGATGTGCTTCGGATCGTGCCCGGCGTACCGGTTGAGCGTCGCGGCGTCCGGCCGCGTGCACTTCGCCTCGCTCAACCCGGGCGAGGCCGGGCGGACGGCGTCGGACACCATCGCTCGCGGCAGGGCCGTCGAGCTCCTCGCGCGGGCGGAGCGGGTCGGCCTCTTTCAGCTCCCGGACCGAACGGCCGACGACTCGATGCTGTGCTCCGCGCGCGCGACCGACCACTCGACCGTCGTGGTAACGGTGTTTGGCGGGGCGGGCACGAAGCGGGTGGAAGACTATACCGGGTGCTACGTCTCCGTCGATCCGCCGCGCATCGCGGAGCGCCTGCTCCAGTTGCGCTCATTCCAGGCCGAGATCGACAGCGTCGCGGGCTCGGGCCGGTGGGTGCGGGCGGCCCGGCGCGACTGAGGCGGCGCAGGCTGGAGGCGGCTCCACTCGACCTGCAGATTCGTAGCCCATGTTCATCGGACACTTCGCGGCGGCATTTGGCGCGAAGCGGGCCGCGCCCGGCCCCTCGCTCGGCGTTCTGTTCGCGGCCGCTCAGCTCCCGGACCTCGTCTGGCCGGTGTTCCTGCTGACGGGGTGGGAGCGCGTGCGGGTGACCCCGTCGAGCAACCCGTTCCTAGTGCTCGACTTCACGTACTACCCGTGGACGCACAGCCTGATGGCGGTCGTCGGCTGGGGTCTGCTCGCCGGTGCGGGGTACGTTGCCCTCGCCCGCGACCGCGCCGGCGGCGTGGCGGTCGGGCTGCTGGTCGTGAGCCACTGGGTGCCCGACTTCGTCACGCATCGCCCCGACCTGCCGCTCTACCCGGGCGGCGCGGCGCGGGTGGGGCTCGGGCTGTGGCATTCCGTAGGTGCCACGATCATCATCGAAACCGGCATGTTCGCCGCTGGCATCGCCCTGTACCTCCGGGCGACGCGGGCGCGCGACCGCACCGGCCAGTACGCGCTCTGGGCGCTCGTCGCGCTCCTCCTCGTGCTCTACGCGGCCAACGTCCTCGCCCCGCCCCCGCAAGACGTGCGAGGGCTCGCGTGGGGCGCGCTCGCCGGCTGGCTGCTCCCCCTCTGGGCCGCGTGGGTCGACCGGCACCGGAGCGGAAGGGCGGCGCGGTGAAGGGCGGCTCTCGGCTTTCAGCTCTCGGCCCTCGGCTACAGCAGCGAGGAGGAACTGCCTCGGCGCGAGGGACGTCCTCCCGACGCCGAGGGATTCCTGAAACCGCTCCAGCCGAGAGCCGAGAGCCGCCCTTCACCGGCCGCCTCGCGCCGCCTCGTGGGCGTCTGTAGGTTGCAGCAGGCGCCCCCGGAGGCCGGGCGCCGGCTGCCGCGCCGTTCGCGCCTAACGGAGGTTACCAATGATCCAGCTCTATGACGCCGCCGAGGGGGCGCTGCTCGGCGAGATCTCCGAAGAGCAGTTCCAATTCCTCTCGGACGAGCTCGAAGAGGAGTCACTCGCCGACCGCGACTACTACATCAGCACCGACACCGTGGACATGCTCGAGGAGGACGGCGCTGACGCCGAGCTGATTCGTACGCTTCGAGAGGCGCTCGCCGGCCGCGACGGCATGGACGTGCGCTGGGAGCGCGGTTAGCCGCGGAGTTCGGACTCATTCGGCGGAGCGATATGGATCGGGTGTACTGCGCACGGTGCGGCGAAGAACACGACCTGAGCGAGCTCGAGCCGCGGTTCAGGCGGCCGGACGCGTACCTCGCGATCCCGTCGGACGAGCGCGAGCGCCGCGCGGCTGCGGGCGACGACTGGTGCCGCCTCCAATCCGCCGACGGCAGAAGGAACGAGTACTTTCTGCGCGTGTTGCTCCCCATCCCCATGAGAGGTGAAACAGAGCCGCGACGTTGGGGGATCTGGGTGGAAGTCTCGGAGGGAGCCTACGACCGCGCGAACGAGCTGTGGGACGACCCCGCCCAGGCCGCCGAGCCGCCCTTTCCCGGTCGGCTTGCCAATGCGCTGCCCGGCTACCCCCCGACGCTCGGTCTGCCCGGCTACGTCCAGCTCACCGGCCCGGCCTCCGCGCCGACCTTTTCGCTCGATCCGGGCGTCGTGCACCCGCTCGCCACCGAGCAGCGCGAGGGAGTATATCCGGAGCGCGTGCTCGAGTGGCTGAGCGGATATTTGCATCCCCGGGACTGACCAGAGCCGCCACCGCTGTGCGAGAGTGGGCTGTGCGAGACTGACGTGCCGATCTTCCGCGAGTCGATGTTCAAGGCGGATTGCGACGCCTGCGGCGCCCGCTTCACCCCGGGTCGCGGCGGCGTGTGTCAGCAGTGCCGCCGCATTCTCTGTGAGTACCACCTGCACGGTTCCCTCGTGCAGCGACTGCGCGTGGCGATGGGTGCGCCGCCGATCTGCCTCGACTGCCGCAGGGCGTCGACCGCTACGCCTCCCGTTGGGCGCCAGGGCGCCGGCTGACGGGCGGCGCCTGGCGCCGCCCGTCAGCTCCGTCAGCTACAGCAGCCGGCGACCTTCGAGGAGTACTGGCACGCCACGCACGAGACAGAGCAGGACCGTGGCGTAGACGCTGGCGTAGGCGAGGAGTCCGACCGCACCGGCCACGGGCGGCAGCATTCCGGGCGTGAAGAAGAGGATCATGAGCGAGAACGCGAGCGCCTTGCCCACGCCGTACGCGGCGCGGCTCGCGCGCGAGCTGACGAGCAGCGCGCCCACTCTTGTCCGCATCATCGACGTCGCCCCGAACGCGCTCAGCCCGCGCTCCTGCGCGATGGCGCGGAAGCCGTCCACGACGATCCCGCGCGCCGAGACGAGGATCGCGATCCACGCGGGCACCCAGCCGAATTTCACGAACACGATCCAGTACGTCATCTCCACGACGCGGTCGCCGAGGATGTCGGCCACCGCGCCGAACTTCGTGCACTCGCGCCGCTTTCGCGCCACGTAGCCGTCGAGCGCGTCCATCGCGATCAGCGCGAGCGTCAACCCCGCCGCCGCGAGGTAGATCTCCTGCGTCCGGACGTGCAGCATGGCCACGACGACGAAGGCCAGCAGCGTGCGCGCGAGGGTGATCAGGTTCGCCATCGGTCGTCTCCGGTCGAGGAACCCGTCGCTGTCCACGGCGCCGCGCGTCGCGGCTGCGAGGGCGGACCCAGGCTCAGGTGCGATCGGGTGAACCTCGGCCCGGGACCACAGCCCGCCCATACGTCAGATGACGTAGCCGAGAGGCGGCGGGGTCTGCGGGTCTGGGCTGCAGGGGAGCCCCGCCGACCCCAGACCCTCCTCTCGCCGAGAGCCGCCGCTTCTAGTGGTCGATTCCCCGTCCGGTGCGCTCCCGGAGGTCGTCGATTCGCTTCGACGCCTCGGCCTTCGTGAGGTTCTCGTCGAACTCCTCCCCGGCCTCCTCGGCGAGCGTCCGAAGGTACGACGCCTGCGCGCCGGTCATGCTCTCGCCACCCGTCTTCCAATCGTCCGGGTCCTTTTGCGTGTTGGACGCCGTACCCTGGTCGTTGTTGTTGTTCCGATCCGCCGACATGTGCTACCTCCACCAAGTGCTCGCTGCTCCCTGATCTTCAGGCCGTCACGCTCCCGTCCGACCGGACGGGCGCATCAGAGAACGGAGCAGGAATTATGCCGAAGAGAAGCCGAACCCGAGGCCTTTCGCCGACCCTCATTGGCTCACGATTCGTCGCGAGGGATCTCCTCCCTCTCCCCGTCGGCCCGCGGCGTGTCGTCGACCCGGGATTGTTGGCTCTCGCCGCGGTGGTCGGCCGTCTGCTCGCGCTCGTTCGCGGCGAACGACGCGCCGGCGAAGTCACGGCCGGTGAGGCGTGGTCCCGACGCGGGTTTCCGGTCGGGCGGGTCCTGCTCGTCGCGATTCGGTGATTCGGGCATGCCGCACTCTCCAGTAGGCAGTGGGTCGTCTTGACGCGGCGCGCCGGCGCGCCGGAGCGGGGTGGGGGAGAGCCAGGCAATCGGCGTACCCGCCGCTGGCGCGCGGTGGCCCCCAAGCGCATCGTGCGGCATGGATCTCAGGCGACGCCTGGTGCAATTGGCCGGGCCCGCTCTCTAGGCGGTCACCGATGAATTCTGGGGGTGGCGCGTGCGGAAGACGCTCGGTACCACCCTGCTCACTGCCGGCGCAGTGATCGCGGCGGCTGGCGCCATCGGCCTGGCGGTGGGAGTCCGAGTAAGATCCCGCCCGCGCTGCTCGCCGTGGCCGAGTACAAGGCGCCGTTCATCGTTGGCGCGGTGCTGATGCTCGTCGGCGCGGTCCTCCGCGGTCGCGGGCTCCGTCTTGCGAGCGATGGTGCGTCCGTGTCTGGCGCCCGCGTCGCCGACGCCTCGGTCCCGCTCTGGCCAAGCGACCCGCCCGACGCAATCACCCCGCCGACGTCGGAACAATTGGCGCGGGAGCGTAGATGATGCGATTGGCCCGCGCGCCCCGCGGCCCAGGGCGCTGGCCTCTCGCCCTGATAGTGGCCACTGCGGTCGGGGCGCTCCCGGCCCGCGGGCAGTCGGCGACTCCGGATACCGGGGCCGGTCGCCTGGTGGTCGTGGAGATGGTGGAGCGTGGGCAGTACGGAATGGCGTTCGACCCTGTGCGGGTTACCGCGCGCCTGGGCGACACGCTGCGGTTCGTGCAGCGTGGGCGCCTGCCGCATAATGTCGCATTCCGCAGCGTCCCCGAAGGTACGGAGCTCGGGGAGGCGAGTGTTGGCCCCTACCTCGAGCGGCAGGGGGCGACGTACGACGTCGTGCTCGACAAGCGCTTCGTGCCCGGGAAGCACGTGTACGTCTGCACTCCGCACGAGGTGCTCGGCATGGCCGGGATCCTGTACCTCGGCCCCGCGGCGCACTAGATCCTCCGGCGCTCCGCGTCCACCGGGAGTGACGGTGGCGTCTCCTGAGCTTCACGGATTGACGGTCGGCGAGGCGACGTTCGGGGGGCATGCAGTGGCGGCGAGTCGGGAGCAGGTGTCGTCCCGCAGGACGGCGAACGGGGGGACCCGCTAGCGCAATTTCGCGGACCGCGATCGGCCGCGGCCGCCAGCTGACCGCGGCACTACCGCATCATCGCGCGAACCTCGCGCTCGTACAGCGAGGCCAGGTCGGGGTCGGCGCTCACGGCTTCGCTCAGCAGGTCGGCGCCCAACAAGGGAAGGGCGACGTCGGCGGCGAGCCAGCCGCGAGCCCAGCGCCCCGCGCGGCCGCCGGCGGTCAGAATCCGGTCGCTCGCCGGAAATCCGAACAGCACGGCGTCACGCGCGAACTGCGCGAGATGACCGGCCTCGTGGCGCAGCGTCTCGCCGCGCGCCGCGGACACCCGCGGGTCGGTCCCTCCCGCGTAGACCACGGCGCCGGTGAAGTGCAGCCCAACGACGCACCGTTCGTCCGCGCAGTCGGCCGGTCCATCGCGGCCGAGCGCCAGGGCGCCGAGTGGCGAGCGGAATACCGGAGCCCCGGCCCGGACGGACTCGCGCACGTCGAGGCGCACGCGGTTCTGCGGCTGTGCGACTATGGCGACGAGCCCGCGGAGCGCCATGGCCGACACGCGCACGCGCACCGGACGCGGCGCCCCGGGTCGGATCCGCAGGTACAGCGGATATACGGGGAGGACCACGTCCGAGAATACCGGTACGCCATCGCCGGCATTCCGCGCGACGTTGGCGCCGACGGCAGTCAGCTGGAGCCCGGCGAGCCGCAAGCCGGCGGGGCCGACGCCGATCAGCCGCTGTCCGGCCGCCGTAACCGCGCCCCCGGCGGCGCCAGCCAGCGCGGCTCGCATCACCGGCGCGCCGCGACGCTGCGCTCGAAGCGCCGCAGTCACCGCGCCCACCCACACGTTGAAGCCGACGTACGCGGCGGGCGAGGTGCCCCGGCCCTCGACGCGGACCGACGTCCCCTCGACCGGAGGGGCCCCACCGGCGCCCACCGACTGCGCCCCGGCCGGCATCCCGAGGAGTGGCGGGAGCACGGTCGCGGCCCAGAAGGCGCGGCGGAGCGGGGGAAGGGGCATGGGAGGTGCCTAGCGAGGTGACGCGCCCGTCCGCATCTTCGCGCGGTTCTGGCGCCTCCCGTCGGACGAGCGCCGCGCCTCCGGTGTCACGCACCGGGCGCGTGAGCTCGACCGCGCTCCGCTCCCAGTCGCCGATCAGTCGCCGATGCGCACAGCTCTCTCGCCGCTCTCTGCCGCCTCAGTCTGCTTGCCGGCGTGGGGTTGAGGCGTCGGAGCCCGGATGCGCGTCCTTCTACAGCGGGTATCGCGAGCCGAGGTGAGGATTGCCGGCGACGGCGTGCCACGCGTCGCCGGCCGCATCGGGCGCGGATTTCTGCTGCTCGTCGGGTTCACGCACGCCGACGGTGAGCCGAACGTCGCGTGGATGGCGGAGAAAGTGGCGGGGCTGCGGCTGTTCGGTGATGCCGGGGGGAAAATGAACCTCGCGCTCGACGAGGTGGGCGGTGCGCTGCTCGTGGTGTCGCAGTTCACGCTGTATGGCGATGCGCAGAAGGGTCGCCGCCCGAGCTTCGTCGACGCCGCGCGCCCGGAAACCGCCGTGCCGCTCTACGAGCGCTTCATCGAGCTGCTCCGCGCGCGCGGCCTCGAGGTCGAGACCGGGGAGTTCGGGGCGATGATGGACGTAGAGCTGGTGAACGACGGGCCCGTGACCTTGTGGCTGGAACGGTGACGAGTCCCCGCGTCATTCTCGCGTCGCAATCGCCGCGGCGGCGGGAGCTGCTCACCCTCGTCGGGATCGGGCACGAAGTGATTCCGGCGCACGTGGACGAGAGCGTGCTGCCCGGCGAGCGCCCCGCCCCGCACGCCGACCGCCTGGCGCGCGCCAAGGCACTCTCCCTCGCCGAGCGGGAGGCCGACGCGCTCGTGATCGCGGCCGACACGATCGTCGTCATCGACGGCCGCATCCTCGGCAAGCCGGCCGACGAGGCGGAGGCGCGACGGACGCTTCGCCTCTTGAGTCGCCGCGAGCACGTCGTCTTCACCGCGGTGGCGGTGGCGCGCGGGCGGCGCGTGGAGAGCGAGGTCGAGGAAGTGACGGTGAGCTTTCGCGACCTGACCGACGCCGAGATCGCCGCGTACGTCGCGACCGGCGAGCCGATGGACAAGGCCGGCTCCTACGGCATCCAAGGGTACGGCGCCACCATCGTCGAGCGGATCGACGGCGACTACTTCGCGGTCATGGGCCTCAGCCTCGTCCGACTCGTCAGGCTCCTGGCGCGCTTCGGCGTGGTGTACGAGTTCGGGCGCCTAAGCGCTCAGCGCTCAGCGATCAGCGATCAGGACGGCCCGGCAGTTACTGACCGCTGAGCGCTGAGCGCTGAGCGCTGTACCTCTCCCGCCACACCTCAACTTTCTCCAGCACGTCGCGCACGGAGATCCGCTGCATCCGGTCGCGCCGGTTCTCCATCGAGATCGGGTAGTTCTCGCCCGGCTCGCCGTACGCGTCGATCATCAGATCGTGGAACTTCCGGTACGGCCCGACGCGCTTCGGGTTGGAGTAGCCGATCAGGCTCACGACCGGGCGGTCGAGCGCGACCGCCATGTGCAGCGGGCCCGTGTCGGGGGAGAGGACGAGCGCGGCACCGTCGAAGATCGCGACGAGCTTTCGAAGGCCGCTGCCGAGCGCGGTGATGGGCTTGTGGCGGGCCCGCTCCATGATGACGCGCTCCGCGTGCACCTCGCGCTCCGACCGCCCGCCGACGAGCACCGGCTGTAGGCCGAAGTCGGCGTAGAGGGCGTCGCACACGTTGGCCCACCGGTCGGGCGGCCAATCCTTCTGCGGCTTGCTCGTCGCGACGACCACGGGCGCGGCGGGTCGCTCGAACGGCGCGTAGAATTCGCGCTGCCAGGCGCGCTCGTGCGGCCACGGCCCCAGGTTCCACTCCACCGGCTCGTGAGGAACGCCGAGCGCGGTGAGGAACTCGAAGTACTGGTCCTGCACGTGCTGGCCGCCGGGGTGCGGCGGAATCTTGTGCGTCGTGAACAGCCAATTGAAATCGCGCGCCCGCGCCCGGTCGAAGCCCAGCTTCACCGGGGCGCGGGCGAA
>Ga0307416_100002015_pt1 | contig 11413 bp, 9 predicted proteins | sample DK1Cmetagenome_2_FD_203821 | JGI IMG/M metagenome (GOLD analysis project Ga0307416, IMG submission 203821) | Maize rhizosphere microbial communities from greenhouse at UC Davis, California, United States - DK15-C-3 | ecosystem: Host-associated > Plants > Roots > Rhizosphere > Soil | place: USA...
AGCTTGGCTATAAGGTGCGGGGCTCCGACATCGCCGAGAATTACGTCGTCGAAAAGCTGCGCAAGAAGGGTATCCGCGTCGCCATCGGCCACCGGGCGGAGAATCTCGGCGACGCCGCGGTGGTGGTATGCTCAACCGCCATCAAGCCCGACAATCCCGAAATCCTCGCCGCGATAGAAAAGCGCCTGCCGCGCGTGCGCCGCGCTGAAATGCTGGCCGAGCTGATGCGGATGCAGAAGACGATCGCAGTCGCCGGCACCCACGGCAAGACGACGACGACGTCGATGATCGCCTGCCTGCTCGACGCCGGCGGCATCGACCCGACGGTAATCAACGGCGGCATCATCAACCGCTACGGAAGCAACGCGCGGCTCGGCAAGTCCGACTGGATGGTGGTCGAAGCCGATGAGAGCGACGGCAGCTTCCTGAGGCTCGACGGCACCATCGCGATCGTCACCAACATCGACCCCGAGCACCTCGAGCATTACGGCAGCTTCGAGAGCGCCAAGGACGCATTCGTCGAGTTCGTCGAGAACGTGCCCTTCTACGGGCTGGCGGTGATGTGCATCGACCATCCCGAGGTGCAAAGCCTGATCGGCCGCATTCGCGACCGCAGGATCGTCACCTACGGCTTTTCCGCGCTCGCCGACCTCAGGGCGGAGAATGTCGAGCCAGCCGACGGCGGCTCCGGCTTCGATGCCGTCGTCCTGCAGCGCGATGGATCGCGGCGAGTGATCGAGGGCATCCGCCTGCCGATGCCGGGCCGGCACAACGTGCTCAACGCACTGGCCGCCATCGCCGTCGGCATCGAGCTCGGCATGGACGATGCCGCCATCGCCCGCGGCTTCGAGAATTTCGACGGCGTCAAGCGCCGCTTCACCCGTGTCGGCGAGCTCGACGGCGCCCTCATCATTGACGATTACGCCCATCATCCGGTCGAGATCCGTGCCGTGCTGCAGGCGGCCCGGGAAAGCGCCGCCGGGCGCGTGATCGCAGTGGTGCAGCCGCATCGCTACACCAGGCTGCAGGCGCTGATGGACGACTTCCAGGCGGCCTTCAACGATGCCGATATCGTCATGATCGCTCCGGTATACCCGGCCGGCGAGGAGCCGATCGAAGGCGTCGATTCCGCCGCCCTTGCCGATGGCCTGCGCGCTCACGGCCACCGCATGGTCAAGCTGGTCGCAAGTCCCAAGGACCTGGCATCCTCGCTCCGCGATATAGCCGCTGAAGGCGACATGATCCTCTGCCTCGGCGCCGGCGACATCACCAAATGGGCAGCCGGGCTGGCCGACGGCATCGCCAAGGCGCGGGCGACCAAGAAATGAGCGGCGACACAAACAGCACTGTTCGTCCCGAGCGGAGCGCGAAGCGCGAAGTCGAAGGGCGCCCTTCGACTACGGCCTCCGGCCTCCGCTCAGGACGAACGGAGGTTCGTGGGAAGCTTAGGGATAATGCCCCGCTGGCGCCGCTCGTCTGGTTCAAATCTGGCGGCACCGCCGAGTGGCTGTTCGAACCGGCGGACGAGGACGACATCGTCGCCTTCCTGAAGCAACTCGACGCCGACGTTCCGGTGATGGCGCTTGGCCTGGGGTCGAACATGATCGTCCGGGACGGCGGCGTGCCGGGCGCGGTCGTGCGCCTTGGCAAGGCGTTCGCCAAAATCGAGCGGCTCGACGAAGTGACTCTGCGCTGCGGCGGCGGGGCGAGCGGCATTCTCGTTTCCTCGACCGCGCGCGATGCCGGCATTGCCGGGCTTGAGTTCCTTCGCGGCATCCCGGGCACGGTCGGCGGTTTCGTCCGCATGAACGGCGGCGCCTATGGCCGCGAAGTCCAGGATATCCTGGTTTCCGCCCAGGTTGTCCTGCGCAACGGCACGGTCGAGGAGTGGCCGGCCAACCGGCTCGGCTATACCTACCGCCATTCCGATTTGCCCGCCGGCGCGATCGTCCTCTCAGCCGTGTTTCGCGGGACGCCTGGCAAGCCAGAAGCCATCGGCGCCGAGATGGACGCCATCGCCCGCGCCCGCGAGGAAACGCAGCCGCTGCGCAGCCGCACCGGCGGATCGACGTTCAAGAACCCGCCGGGGCACAAGGCCTGGGCGCTGATCGACGCCGCCGGCTGCCGCGGCATGACCCTGGGCGGGGCGCAAGTTTCGGAAAAGCACTGCAATTTCCTTTTGAACACTGGCACCGCGACCTCTAGCGATATCGAGGCGCTCGGCGAGGAAGTCCGCCGCCGGGTAATGGCCAAAACCAACATCATGCTGGAATGGGAAATCCAGCGCGTCGGAGTGCCCGAGTGAACAAGGATCTCAATGTCGTCGTGCTGATGGGCGGCTGGTCGAGCGAGCGCGAAGTCTCGCTGATGAGCGGGCGGGATGTGGTCAAGGCGCTGAAGGAACGCGGCTGGAGCAGTGTCACGCCGGTCGACATGGACCGCAATGTCGCCCAGGTACTGGCCGGCATCCGGCCCGACGTGGTGTTCAACGCGCTGCACGGCACGCCCGGCGAGGACGGGACGGTGCAGGGCATGCTCGACCTGATGCAGATCCCCTACACCCACAGCGGGCTCGAAACCTCGGTCATCGCCATCGACAAGGAGCTGACCAAGATGGTGTTGGTCCCGGCCGGCATCCGCATGCCCGCCGGCGAGGTCGTGGCGAGCGAAAGCCTGCATTCGGGCGACCCGATGGCCCGGCCATATGTCCTCAAGCCGGTCAACGAGGGCTCCTCAGTCGGCGTCGCCATCGTCACCGAGAACAGCAATTACGGCAACCCGATCGGCCGCGACGTCGAGGGGCCGTGGCTGCATTTCGACCGGCTCCTGGCCGAGCCTTTCGTCAAGGGTCATGAGCTGACGGTGGCGGTGCTGGGCGGCGAGGCTTTGTGCGTCACCGAGCTAAAGCCAAAGGTCGGCTTCTACGATTACGACAGCAAGTACACCGACGGCCTGACCGAGCATGTCTGCCCGGCCGAGGTCCCGGACGAGATCTCCCAGGCGATGCTCGACATGGCCGCCCGCGCCCACCGGCTGCTCGGCTGCAAAGGCGCCTCGCGCTCCGACTTCCGCTGGGACGAAGAGCAGGGCGAGGCCGGCCTCTACCTGCTCGAGGTCAATACCCAGCCGGGCATGACGCCATTGAGCCTGGTGCCCGAGCAGGCGCGCCAGCGCGGCATCGACTATGGTGAACTGGTCGAGCGCCTGATTGCTGAAGCGTTGGAGGGCGCGAGCGGATGAGCGCCGCCCACGTCCGGCGCGGATCGGGCGGCGCCAGGCGGGCGCGCAAGCCGGCGCGCAAGGTTTCCGTTCCGAAGAGGATTGTCGACAAGCTGCCCGTGCGCCAGGACAGCGCCAACCGCCTGGCGCGCTGGATGTTCGGGCTGTTCGCCGCGGGCGCGGTGGCGGTTTCCCTGGTCGCGCTGGACGTGCCGGCCAAGTTCGGCACGGCGATGGGCGAAGCGGTCGGCGAGGCCGGCTTTCGGGTGCGCAGCGTCGATGTCCAGGGCATCGAGCGGATGGACAGCGAGCCGGTCTTCGCCATCGCGCTCGACCAGAAAAGCATGGCGATGCCGCTGGTCGACGTCGCGGGAATCCGCGAGCGCCTGCTTAAATTCGGTTGGGTCAAGGACGCGCGCGTTTCCCGCCGCCTGCCCGACACCTTGGTCATCGATATCGTCGAGCGAACGCCCTCGGCGCTCTGGCAGGACGAGCAGCGGCTGTCGCTGATCGATGCCGAAGGCGTCGTGCTCGACCGGGTGCCGATCAGCGCCATGCCTGATTTGCCGCTGCTCATCGGCCCAGGCGCCAATGACCAGAGCCGCACCCTGGACGCGCTTCTCAAGGACGCCCCGACGCTGCGGCCGCAGCTGGAATCGGCGAAGTGGGTCGGCGGGCGCCGCTGGGACCTCAACTTCCAGACCGGCGAAACCGTTGCGCTTCCCGAAGGCGAGGCGGCGGCCAAGGCGGCGCTGCAAAAGTTCGCCAAGGTCGACAAATCGGCCGGCCTGCTCGGCCGCGGCATCCTTCGCATCGACCTTCGGATTCCAGGCAAGATGGTCGTTCGGCTGCCGCGCTCGCCGGGCGAGCCGCTGGTTCCCGAAGCCACGAACGAAGGCTAGCGCACCACGCATATGGCCGACGCCGCTTCGCAGCCCCTGATCACCGCGCTCGACATCGGCTCGTCGAAGGTCAGCGCACTCATTGTCGCGCCCGACGAGGAAGGCCGGCTGCGCGTGCTCGGCTCCGGCCAGCGCGAGAGCCGCGGCGTCAAGCGCGGCTACGTCACCGACGTCGAGGCCAGCGAGGTCGCCGTGCGCGAGGCTGTTGAGAGCGCCGAGCGCATGTCCGGGGCGACCATCGACGACGTCTGGGCGAGCTTTGGCGCCGGCGGCCTTGCCAGCAACATCGCCAATGTCGAGGTCGAGCTGGGCGGCCACCAGGTCGAGCAGTCGGACATCGCCGAGTTGCTGCGCCACGGCCGCTCGGCGATAGACCGCGGCGACCGGGTCGTGCTGCACGCGCACCCGGCGCTCTACACGCTGGACGGCGTCGAGGGCGTGAAGCAGCCGATCGGCCTCCATGCCGAGCGCCTGGGCGTCGACATCCACGTCATCGCCGCCGACCCGGCGCCGCTCCGGAATCTGGATTATGTCATCCGCTCGGCACATCTCGGCGTCCGCGCCATCGTCGCCTCTCCAGTGGCGGCGGCCCTCGCTTGCCTGACCACCGAGGAACGCGACCTGGGCGTCGCCTTGGTCGAGCTTGGCGCCGAAGTCACCAACGTCTCGCTTCACGCCGGCGGCATGCTCGTCGGCCTGCGTTCGATCCCCTTGGGTGCGCGCGACATCAGCGACGACATCGCCTGCGCCTTCGGGGTGCAGCGCCGCGACGCGGAGCGGCTGAAATGCTTCTACGGCTCGGCGATGACCAGTCCGCGCGACAATCACGAAATGATCGAGGCCAACCAGATCGGGGCGGAAAGCGGCGTCGAGCCAATGCGCATCACCCGCGCCCAGCTGATGACCGTCATCCGCCAGCGGGTTGAGGAGCTAACCGGCCAGATCGACCATGCGCTGAAGGCTCTCGGCTTCACCGGACCCGTCGGCCGCCAGGTGGTTCTCACCGGCGGCGGGGCGGAGCTCAAAAACATCGCCGACTACATGCAAGGCGTGCTCGGCCGCGCCGTCCGGGTCGGCCGGCCAAAGACCATCACCGGCCTGCCAGACGCGCACAGTGGCCCGGCCTTCGCCACCCTCGTCGGACTGGCGATGCTCGCGGCTGGCGGCGCCGGCGATCTGCGGGATCTGGCGCTGGGCGCGGTCGCCGAGCGCAAGTCCAGTCAAGGCTTCCTCGGGCGGCTGGTTTCGGCGATGAAGGGCGGGTTCTAGGCCTCGGCGAACCGTGCTAGCCATTGGCCGGGGGGCGAGATGGCGACAGCGGCATTGACGAGAACCGCCGGCAACGGCCTGATCCTGCTGCTCGGGGCCGCGGTCTTCCTCAATTATGTCGACCGCGGGGCGATTGCCGTTGCCGCGCCGCTGATGAAGGGAGAGCTTGGGCTTTCCGCCACCGCCTTCGGCATCGCTGTTTCCGCATTTTTCTGGGTATACGCCCCGGTCCAGTTGCTGGTCGGTTGGCTGTGCGATCGCTTCTCCGTCTACAAGATGATCGCGGGCGGCATCCTGCTGTGGGCAGTCAGCACGTTGCTGATGGGCTTAGCCGGCGGTTTCGCCTCGCTGCTCGTCCTGCGCGTTATGCTTGGCGTTGGCGAGAGCATCGCCTTCCCAGGTACCTCGAAACTGATCGCCCGCCACGTCCCGGCCGAGCGGCGCGGAATCGCCAATGCCTCGGTCGCCGCCGGCATCGCCCTGGGGCCGGCGCTCGGCACCCTGACCGGCGGCTACATCGTCGCCTCGCTGGGCTGGCGGGCGATGTTCATCATTTTCGGGCTGGCGACCCTGCTGTGGCTGGCGCCCTGGCAACGGGTGTCGCGAACGCTCACCGCTTCCGCTGAGGAGCTGACCGAGGAGCGGGTGACGATGGCGGCGGTGCTGTCGAAATGGCCGCTTTGGTCGATGGGCATCGTCCACGCCGCCGGCAATTACTGCTTCTACTTCCTGCTCGCCTGGCTGCCGCTCTACCTCGTCCAGGAGCGCGGGCTGAGCATCATCGAAATGACTTGGCTGGCCTCGCTCGGCTATGCGGTGCAGGCCGCCTGCGCGATCGGCTACGGCCATCTGTCGGACCTGTGGACCCGCTCCGGACGCTCCGAGGCGTTCATCCGCCGGTGGATGATGGTCGCCAGCCAATTGCTCGCCGCCGCCGCCATCTGGGGGATCAGCACGGCCGATGCTCGGTGGGAAGTGGCAGTCTGGCTATGCCTAGCCGGGGCCGCTTCGGCCGCCCTCTCGCTGAACCTCTATGCGATCGCCCAGATGTTCTCGGGACCGCGCGCAGCCGGCACCTGGATCGGCGCCCAGAATGCGATCGGCAATTTGTCGGGCATTTTCGGGCCGATCGTCACTGGAGTCATCATCGATCGCGTCGGTTGGCTGACAGCCTTTCAACTGACGGCGGTCGTCGCCGCGCTGGGGTCTGCTTGGTGGGCGTTCGCGGTGCCCAAAATCGCCCAAGTCGAATTTGATCAGGGGTGAGGATAGTAGCAGCGCCTGTCCCAAATTGAATCATGGTGAGTCTGAAGGGGCACAATCCACGGATTTTTTTACCGCGATTAACTTTTCGCTTGTGGTGCGACTCGCGATGATTCAAAGATTCATGCCCTAAGTTCAATGCACTTAGCTGCATCGGGAGGGGGTTGGCCCATGAGCATCGATTTCATCCGTCCGGAAGTCGACGAGCTGCGACCGCGGATCAGCGTCATCGGCGTCGGCGGCGCCGGCGGCAATGCCATCGCCAACATGATCCGCCGCGACGTGCAGGGGGTCGATTTCATCGTCGCCAACACCGACGCCCAGGCGCTCAACGCCTCGTCGGCGGACCGCCGGATCCAGCTGGGCCTGAAGATCACGCAGGGACTCGGCGCCGGCTCGCGGCCGGAGATCGGCCGGGCCGCGGCGGAAGAGACGATGGAGGAAATCGAGCGGGCGCTGGAAGGCGCCCACATGTGCTTCATCGCCGCCGGCATGGGCGGCGGCACCGGCACCGGCGCGGCGCCGGTCATCGCCAAGGCCGCCCGTGACAAGGGCATCCTGACTGTCGGCGTCGTCACCAAGCCGTTCGCTTTCGAAGGCGCGCGTCGCTCGCGCTCGGCCGATGCCGGCATCAGCGAGCTGCAGCAGCACGTCGACACCCTGATCGTCATTCCCAACCAGAACCTGTTTCGGCTCGCCAATTCGGAAACGACCTTCAAGGAAGCGTTCGAAATGGCCGACGAGGTGTTGCAGCAGGGTGTTCGCGGCATCACCGATTTGATGGTCATGCCCGGCCTCATCAATCTCGACTTCGCCGACGTGCGCTCGGTGATGGGCGAGATGGGCAAGGCGATGATGGGGACCGGCGAGGCGGCCGGCGAGAACCGCGCCATCGAGGCCGCCGAGAAGGCAATCTCGAACCCACTGCTCGACGGTGTCAGCATGAAGGGCGCCAAGGGCGTCATCATCTCGATCACCGGCGGCGAGGACATGCGCCTGATGGAAGTCGACGAGGCCGCCAGCCACATCAAGGAACTGGTCGACCCCGATGCCAACATCATCTGGGGCTCGGCCTTCAACGACGACCTCGGCGGCAAGATCCGCGTCTCGGTGGTGGCCACCGGCATCGAAGCCGAAACCTCGACCGCAACCCAACCAGCGAAGGTATTCAGCTTCCCGACCCGCGCGCCCGTCGCGGTTGCGCCGCCGGCCGCCGCTGAAGAAGCCGCCGACGATGAGCCGCTCGAGCTGGGCAGCGACGAGGACACCGAGGAATTGGTGCTCGACAGCGACGACATCCTGACCCAGCCGGTTGGCGCCGCGCCCATCGCGCCGCCAGCCGACGAGGACATGGAGCTCGAGACGCCGGCCGAGGAAGAAACGGCGGCCGATGAGGAAACCCCCAAGGTCGCGCGCGAGAGCGGGACCCTGTTCGAGCGCATGTCGAACATCGCCCGCGGTGCGGCCCAGGCCCAAAGTGGGGACGAGGAGCCGACGGTCAGCTTTCGCCGCGAGCCGCTGGACATCCCGCGCTTCCTCAACAGGCAGAACAATCAGTAGCCGCGAGCGGCGCCGGCTCGGCTCGCCGATACGCAGACACGGCTCGCCGCGAGAGGCTTTTCTGTCAGCTTTGAGCAAGCTGGTAGCGGGCATGATCCACTTCATGCTCATCAGCTTGCCCCGCCGCGCCGGCCGCGCGGCGCTTATCATGTCCGCGGTGCTGGCGACGGCAGTGCCGGCGGCGGCCCAATATGCGGGGCCCTTGCCGCGTGCCGAAAGCCCGGAAGACGCGCTTGCGCGCAACCTTCGTCTCGTGGCCCAGAACCCGCGCGATTTCCTGGCGTTGGTCGCGGCCGGGCGCGCGGCCCTCGCTACCGGCGACACCCAGGCGGCGGTCGGCTTCTTCGGCCGCGCCGAGGAAATCAGCCCGCGGTCCTGGCAGCCGCAGGCGGGCATGGGCGCGGCGATGGTGGCGATGGGCGATCCGCGCGGCGCGCTCAATTATTTCGCCCGCGCCCAATCCTTCGGCGCAGCGCAGATCCTGATTGCCGCCGACCGCGGCCTCGCGTTCGACCTGATCGGTGACCAGGCTAAAGCACAGTCCGATTATCGCGTCGCCTTGCTTGGCGGCGACGCCGACGACGCTCGGCGGCGGCTTGCGCTCAGCCTCGCCATCTCGCGCGACATGAAGGGCGCCGCCGCGACGATCGATCCGTTGCTTCGCCGGCGCGACTCCGAAGCAATCCGGATCAACGCCTTCGTGCTGGCCCTGGCCGGTGACCGAGATGGCGCGCGCCGGGAGATCGACGCGGTGATGCCGGGCGCGGGCGCCAGGTTCGATCCTTTCTTCAAGATCCTGCCCGTCCTCCGTCCGGAGGAAAAGGCCGCGGCGGTGCATCTGGGCGAGTTCCCCAAGGATGCGGCGGAGCGCTATGCTTATGCCCAGCCCATCCCTACCTCGCCGACCGTGACGATCGGCGGCTCGCGTCAGACGATCGTTTCCGCCTTGCCGCAAAGACCGCCTGCGGAGAAGTCGCGGACCAAGACCACCGCCAAGACGCCCGCGCCGCGCCCGATCCGCGAACGATTCTACTCGTCGAACGACCCCTCGCGCCTGCGACCCGCTTATTCGTCGCCGGCCCCCTCCAACCGCCAGAACCAGCCTAGCAAGCCCAAAGCGGCCGAGCCGACGGCCGACTCCGAACCGGAGCCCCGACAAGCCAGCCGGCTCGACGATATCGCGAGAATCCTGAACGAGACGCCGGCACCGGAAACGGCGTCTGAGCCGCTGGTCAAGGTCGCCGAGGCGGAGGTGCCTGAGCCCAGGTTCGACCTTGATCCCGCCGGCGTTTCGACACCCAAAGTGGAGCGGACCGAGGCGGCCGAGCCCATATCGAAGCCGAAGGTGGAACGCGCCGCGGCGAAGTCCGATGCGAAGGCGGCTGCCGACAAGAAGAAGGCCGACAAGCTCGCCGCCGAGAAAAAAGCCAAGGCGGAGGCTGACCGCAAAGCCAAGGCCGAAGCCGCGAAGCTAGGCGTCGGTGGGAGGAATTGGGTGCAGCTGGCAGGCGGCTCCAACGAAGATCGGATGGCGGTGGAATACAGGAAGCTGGCCGCCAAGGCCGGCTCGCTGCTCAAGGCACGATCGGGCTACGTGACGCAGGGCAAGGACTATTTCCGCCTGTTGGTCGGGCCCTTCCCGACCACGGACGAGGCGCAGGAATTCGTCAGGAAGCTTGATAAGGCCGGTGTCGACAGCTTTAGGTGGACGCGCAACCCGGCGCAGATCCGAATAGAGAAGCTCAAGACCTGATGATCCTTCCTGCCGACCTTGCCGCGCAACCCAGCAGGTCTCGCGGCAGGGCTCACCAGGAAGCCGACGGCGGTCCGAGGGGGCCGCGTGACATTTTCCAGCGCGACCGCGACCGCATCGTCCACTCGGTCGCCTTCCGCCGGCTCCGTCAGAAGACGCAGGTGTTCGTCGCCCCCGACGGCGACCATTTCCGCGTCAGGCTCACCCATTCGCTCGAAGTCGCGCAGATCGGCCGCAGCATGTCGCGGGCGTTGGGCCTCAACGAAGACCTGACCGAAACCTTGTGCCTGGCCCATGATATCGGTCACCCGCCCTTCGGCCACGCCGGCGAAGACGCCTTGTCGGCGGCCCTTCCAGACGCCGGCGGCTTCGACCACAACGGCCATACGCTGCGGGTCGTGACCTGCCTGGAAAACCCCTATCCGGGCTTCGACGGATTGAACCTCAGCTGGGAGGCGCTGGAGGGGCTCGCCAAGCATAATGGCCCGGTTGCGGCGCCCGGCTGGGCGATGGCCGAAGCCGATGCCCAGTTCCCGCTAGGGCTGGACAGCTGGCCGTCGCTGGAAGCGCAACTGGCGGCGATCGCCGACGACATCGCCTATGACAATCATGATATCGACGACGGCTTGCGCGCCGGCATCCTGGGGCTCGAGGAGCTTCTCGACCTGCCCTTCGTAGGGCGGCTTTGGCATGCGATCGAGCAGCGCCATCCCGGCCTCGACCCTGTCCGCAAGATCAAGGCGCTCGTCCGCGACGGCATCGGCACCATGGTCGGTGACGTCCTTGCCGAAACCGGGCGCCGAGTGCGCGAGGCGGGCGTTAACACCATCGAAGACGTCCGCGGCTTCGGCTCGGCCCTGGCCGGCTTCTCGGCCGATCTCGCCGCCGAGGAACGGCAGCTGAAGCGGTTCCTATATGACCGTTTTTACAACAGCCCGGCGCTGACCCCCGTTCGCCATGAGGCGCAGCGGGTAATCTCGGGGCTGGCGATGCATTATCTCGAAAATCCGGAAGCCTTGCCCTCGGGCTGGCAGCGCGGCGACGGCGAGCTCAGCCGCCAGCGCGCAATTGCCGATTATATCGCGGGCATGACCGACCGCTTCGCCATCGCCCGCCACGAGGAGCTGGTCGGCCCGGTGCATTTGCCCGACCGATTCTAGCTGCTAGAGGCGCGCCTCGTCCCCATTGCCGGTGAACTTGAATTGAGCCTCTACGCCCGTTTCTCCGCTTTCCTCGACGAGGTGCTTGACGGCCTTGAGGCCGAGGGCACGTTGCCGGCTGGCCTGCCTCGGCAGGCGGTCGCCGTCGAGCCGCCGCGCGATGCCGCGCATGGCGACCTGGCCACCAATGCGGCGATGGTGCTGGCCAAGGGCGCCGGAACGAGCCCGCGGGCACTGGCTGAGGCCATCAAGGCGAAGCTGGAGGCCATCCCAAGTGTCGCTTCGGT
>Ga0307416_100002016_pt1 | contig 11411 bp, 10 predicted proteins | sample DK1Cmetagenome_2_FD_203821 | JGI IMG/M metagenome (GOLD analysis project Ga0307416, IMG submission 203821) | Maize rhizosphere microbial communities from greenhouse at UC Davis, California, United States - DK15-C-3 | ecosystem: Host-associated > Plants > Roots > Rhizosphere > Soil | place...
GCGGGCGTACCTGCTCGGCGTCGCGAGCATTGTCCAGCACCACCAACATGCGGCGCCCCGCGAGCAGGCTGCGATAGAGACTGGCCTGCGCCTCCAGGCCGGTCGGGATCCTGTGCGGCGGCACGCCGAGCGCGTCCAGGAACGCGGGCACCGCCGCGGACGGGCTCGTCGCCGCGCCACTCGGTCCGAAGCCCCGCAGGTTGACGTACAGCTGACCATCCGGAAACCGATGGGCCACCCGATGCGCCCAGTGCACCGCAAGCGCCGTCTTGCCGATGCCCGCGGTGCCCGCGATCGCCGAGATCACGACCGCTGCGGGCCGCGCCTTGTCGCGGCCGCCGAGCAGTGCGGTCAGGCGGTCGAGGTACTCCGTCCGCCCAGCGAAGCCGGCCACGTCCGCGGGCAGCTGCGCGGGCACCGGCCGACCCGATCCCGGCCCACCCGGGACCGGCCGGCCCGGGCCACTGCCCGTCTGGTCGGCCGCGGGGCCGAAGAACCTGTCCCGATCCTGGCCGGTCAGACCCAGGGCATCGGCCAAGAGACGCAGCGTGCCCGGCCGGGGTTGGCCGACCCTGCCACTCTCGATGGTGCGGATGCTGCGGACGCTGACGTGCGACTTCGCCGCCAGCTCGTCCTGGGTGAGGCCAATCCGGTGTCGATAGTCACGGAGCAGATCACCGAACACACCGCATCCCCCAAACCGTAGGACCCATCGACCCGATCATGCAGGCCCGGCCGAGCCGGCCACGCGCGGTCGGTGAACCATGGTCGCACTCGCGATGCGCGGACCGGAACCGACATTGGATCGCCGTACCACGGATGAGGTCCGTTCAGTGGGCAAGGCGTGCGGTGATGGCGCGACGCGCCCGGTCGATTGCCGTGTCGTCGGAGTGCAGGACGGCGATGATGTTCGTTCCGGCGAGCATGGCCGAGATCTCGAAGGCCACCTGTGCCGGATCAAGATCGGGAGCAAGTTCGCCGGCATCGTGCGCCTCCCCGACCGTCCGCTCGAGTAGGTCCCGCCAGTCCTGCTGACAGGTCGCGACCTTATCGTGGACCCGCCCGGGGCGGGCGCTACTCGCCTCGCATCGCACTTTGCGAAAGGTCGCAGTGTCGAACGTCGATACAGTTGATCTCTTGCGCTGATCGGCTCATCGACAAGATCGCGGCACTTGTTCGTGTGAACGTAAGGCGGCCGCCACGCTGATCAACCGAACCATGCACATCGCGGCAAAGTCGCACGTTTCGGTGGCGGCCTTCATCGATTGCCTGGCGGGGCCACCTGGTCCCCTTCTAGGCTCGCTCGATGTGCGCGTAATCCACTCGCTTCTCCACGCCGAGGACCTCGCCCAGCTCGTGGAACGGGAGTACGCCATCGCAGCGCCCGTCAAGGTGAGCTTGCTGAACCGCGGCTTCAACGACACCTACCTCGTCACCGACGTCGAGGGCGGTCGCCGCGTGCTTAGGGTCTACAACCGACAAAAGTACTGGATCCGTTCGGAATCCGACCTCCGCTTCGAACTCGACCTGCTTGAGCACCTGGCCGCGGCCGGGCTGGGCGTCATCCGCCCGTACCAGCGGACCCTCGGCGACCGGCTCGGCCGACTGATGGCGCCCGAAGGCGAACGATGCTTCGCCCTGTTCACCCACGCGCCTGGCACGCCCTTGTACGAGGTCACGCTGACCGCCGAGCAATGGCGCGAGTACGGCTCCAGCATCGCCCGGATGCACCTGGAGATGGACGCCCTCCTCACCAGCCACGACCGCTACCACCTCGACGAACGCATCCTCGTCGAACGGCCGCTGGCCAGCCTGACACCCTATGCCGGCTCCGGCCTGGCCGCGGCCGACCTCGCCGAACTCGGCAAGCTCGGCGAGCGACTGACCGGCGAGATCCAGCGGCTGCGAGCGATCGGCGGCGCATACGGAATCATCCATGCAGACCTGCACCCGGCCAACACCAACATCGACGGCGACGGACGGTTCGTCACGTTCGACTTCGACCACTGCGGGTTCGGGTTACGCGCGTACGACCTGACCGTTTACTATCGCGGGCCGGACTCGCCGGAGGAGGATCGCGAACGCTGGGCAGCGATCCTCGCCGGCTACCAGCAGGCCCGTCCGCTGAGCCAGAGCGAGGTGGCCGGCTTCCCCGTACTGGCTGCCTGCCGGGCGATGTGGGACATCGGTGATTGGCTGGGTGCCACCGACCGCACCGGCGACGCCTGGATGACCGAAGCGGTGATCGCCAGGCTGCTGGCGGACGTCCGCAAAGCAGAATCCGATCCCACACCCCGGCCGGCCGCCGAGGCGACACCGGAGCAACATCCACCCCACGTCGACCCCAGCCCACGCGAACTCTACGCAGCCGACGAGCAACCGCATAACGAATCAGGCGACGCGTAACGCCACACGAGCTCTCGTTACAGACGCCACGATGGGCGATGAGGAGGCCAACTGGTTCAGAGAAGGCACCCACGGCCGATACGTACGGCGCCGGCCGGCATCGGTCGCCTCCCGTCCGTCACCCGGCTACTAACCTGCCCCGTAACCTGCCCCGCCGAAACGGGATTCGACGGCTGTCCCCGTCACTTGGGCTGGGACGAAGAGCGTCGGGAAGCGCCTTCCTTCCTGCCCGGCCATGTCCCGGCCCGGCGGCGACGCTTCAACGAGACCCAGATCCTGGCAGCGGTAGCGAGCGGGCCTGCACTCAACGAATGAAAGACCGGGCTAGGGGATACAAGCTGACGCACCGACCAATCGGCGGCGACGGCGGCGGAGCGCCTCGCGGCAGATGTGCACTCCAGCCCGTCGTCCGTGCAGCCAAGCCGCCCGCCTCGTCCGATGAGCCCCAGGAGGGCGAAGGCAGATACAGTCCGTCCCGTGGGCATCTACGGCTACTACCTCCGCGTCACTCCTGAGGAGCTGAACCGAGCACAGGCCGACGACGGTTGGGCGCGGGAGTTCGTCTATGACCGTTGCCGGTCAGGCGGTCCCCTGGACGAGCGCTGGTTTGGGGTTGACAAGGCCTGGGAGGGCATATTCTACGTCCTGGCCCAAGCCGGGCTGCCACACCAACTCATCGACGGCAGGGTCCTGATCTCGCCGGCATACGGCGAACCGCCGACGCCTCGGTATTTCGACACGGACGAGGTGGCAGCCATTGCCCGATTCTTGGCCCTGCAACCCTTTGCGGAACTCGTGGTAGCCGCGGATGGCGAGACCGCGCCCGGGGCGGGGGTCTACAGGCCCGAGGGGGAGTGCGACGACCTCTACTGGAAGTTCATCACCCAACGCGCTGTGGGCCTCCCGGAGTTCTTCGCCGAGGCCGCCAAGGCTGGTGACGCGGTCGTACTACACCTTGCCTTCTAGTTCTATCGGCTGCAGAATCGGCCGCGATCATGGACTCACAACGGCCGGGGCGGGACGGGGCATGCGGCATGAGCGCTCACCGTCGAGGTCGACGCCGCGAAAGATCGAAGCGCCGAGGAATGAAGTACCCGGCCAAGCCGGGCGGGCACGAACTGTCCGCGGCAAAGTCGCATCTCCGCGACGCGCGCCATGCGGCATGAGCGAACGGCGCGCGCCCTGCGGGCAGCCCCCCGTTGGTGATGATGGGCGCCGCCCGGTCGCGGGCCGCGACGTTCTCCTCGACGTGCGCAGGGCGGCAGATCAGCACACTTGGTTTGCGATTACGGGCTGACCGCAGACGGCTGGCTCATCCCCACAGAATCAACGCGCAGTAGAGCCCTGTAGACGCGTGTGTCAATCGGCTACCTCCAGTGCAAGCACTTTTCGCAGGCACCGGGCCGTTCGCCAATGTGAAACGAGTCCTACCGCCAGACCCACGACCACAAGTACTGACAGGATGTAGTTAATTCTGGGTGAGATTATACGGTGGATGTGGAGACTACCAATGCCAGCGCCAAAGGCACCCGTCGCGGCGGCAGCGCAGCCGTCACTCACGAGGCGTCGTCGATAGTATCGCATCGTTCTCGAGATGTCAGGCTCATGGCCAGCGCTCCGGATGATGAAGTACACCCGCCAGACGGACGCGCTAGCCATGACGCCGAACCCACCGAGCGCAAACCACCAAGCCGCAAATATGTCTGATATTGGCAAGGTGAGGCCTGTGGCCTGAAAGCCGAGAACGGCGAAGAGAAAGAACTCGAACACGCCCAGCGACAGGGGCAGCAGTAAGTCGGTTACCGCCGGCAGCCGCATCGGCAGAAATAGGCTGCCGATCATGGTACCGGCGTATGCCACCGCAGTGGCTAGCAAGCTGGCTAGCCAGAGCAACCAGAACGCAACCTGGTAGCCATGAAATCGCGGCGATGGGGCTATCAAGGTCGCTGCCGTTACACCGCCGATCCCGAGCGCTAGGCTCACGACTGTCATATGGACGGTCGTGTAGTGGTTGGCAAGATACATGTCGTAGCGCTGGCGCAGTCGCGCGGAGTCGAGCTTGCTGATCGCCGCAGATGTGTTGGCGACATGATGGTTGGCCGTGGTTGGTTGGCCCCCGGCCGGGACTGAAGTCTCGCTGGCCTCGTTCTGGTCTGAAGGCGACACGTCTCACCACCTCGGTCACCCAAAACCGCATCATCTCGGATTTGCGTTGTCGCGCCAGCGTCGCATTGTGTGTCGCAGCCCGTCGCCCTGCGTTGAGACATGGCGAAAGCGATGATCGGGGAACCGTCGTGCCTGAGTATCGATGAACCTACTACGATCGATCAGGCTGGTCCACCCACATGGCTACGGATGCAAGCGGCGAGGAAAGGTGGGCGCCGCAATCCCGGGAGCGAGGCTCACATCGGCCAGCGCGCGAGTGCTGGAGCTTGCCGGAGGGCAAGATCGCAGTGTGCACTCTCATCGGCATGGTCGCATCGATCCGTGCGTGTGCAGATGACGCCATCGCCTGGATCCGCCGGCCCGGACGGTGGACAGGTTCGTGGCGGTGCCGCGGCCTGGGGAGTGGCCTGGCCTACCCGACCAGAAAGCGTAGGTGGGTGCGGACCTCGGTCATGGCGTCGGTGGCGACGGTGCCGGCCGAGCGCACCAGCCAGTGCCTGGGGTGCATGGCGATCCGGTCGGCGTAGACCGTGCCTAGCCCGGTGGAGACCGCGAACGGGTCGAACCCCTCCGGCGGCTCACCGACCACAGCCGTGATCACCCGGTTGAGCGCGCCGGCGTTGTACGTGCCTGGCGACAACACCAGCCGACGCGACCCGTCGGCAAACTGCCACACCTCACTCGGGTTCACGCCGCGGCACCCGGATCGGCCTGCCACCGCAGCAGCGCCCGCAGCTCGCCCTGGGCACCGGCCTCCTCCTCGGCTGGCACGGCTGGGCCGCGGTCCTACTCGGTGTGACCGCAGGGTTCGCGCTCACCGCGCTGTTCGTGGCAGCGATGGTGCTGGCCGGCAGGCTCAAACGCGGCGAGCACCTCGCCCACGGTCCAGGGGGACCGCCACGTTGTAGGGCAGGTTGGCCAGCGCCGTCGGAGCCGGGCGCAGCTCATCGGCGGCCACGGCGAGCGCGTCGCGGTGGTGCACGGTGAGGCGCCCACCGAGATCGGCGGCGAACCGGGCCACCGTCTGCGGTAGGCGGGCGGCCAGGGCCGGATCGATCTCGACCGCGTGTACGTGCGCGGGCGCCGGCAGCAGGGCCAGGGTGAGCGATCCGAGCCCGGGACCGACCTCGAGCACCACGTCGTCGGGCCCGACAGCGGCCGTCCGCACGATTCGGCGCACCGTGTTGGGGTCGTGGACGAAGTTCTGTCCTGACGGAGCACACCGAGCCGTCCGCGCTGGCGGCTCCTTCCGGTTGCGGTAGCCACTGGGTCGGATAGGTGCCGCGGTGGCGTGAGGGGACGCGCGACCATCTGGCATCGGTGTAGCTAACAGAAACCACTGCACTTTCGCGCCATCCGTCTTTTCGATCCGGGTCTGGAATTGTGTTATGGACCGCGGCCGTCGAAAGTTGCACTCCCAATAAGTCGCAGGTTGGCCGAAATCGACTGCGCGGCGATGTCTCCGCTTGACCACTCCGAGGCGATCGGGGAACCTGACGGTATCGATGTACTTCGTTCCGTCTGTCCCTGAGCCTTGCGAGCGAAGACTCGCCCACCTGGTGATGTTAACGCTAACACAGCGCACTGGCTCGATTTCGAAAGGTAGCTGACCATGAGGAACTTCGTCCATTCGGGCGGTCGCCGCCGGAGACGGCGGACCAGAGCGCTACTGCCGCTGTTGGCGGCCGGGGTACTGGCGGCCGGCCTGGCGCTGGTGTTCTCCGGCTCCGCCAACGCGGCCACCACGTTGGGCGCTTCGGCGGCGGAGAGGGGCCGCTACTTCGGCGCCGCGGTCGCGGTGCAGAAGTTGTCGGACAGCACGCACAACTCGGTGCTGAACCGCGAGTTCAACAGCCTCGTCGCCGAGAACGCCATGAAGTGGGACGCGACCGAGCCGCAGCGGGGCGTGTTCAGCTACAGCGGCGGCGACCGCATCGTCAGCCACGCCCGGGCCAACGGCATGAGCATGCGCGGCCACGCCCTGCTCTGGCACGCCCAGCAGCCCCCGTGGGCGCAGGGCCTGTCCGGCGGCGACCTGCGCAACGCCGCGATCAACCACGTTACCCAGGTCGCCACCCACTTCCGGGGGCAGATCCACTCCTGGGACGTGGTCAACGAGGCGTTCGCCGACGGTGGCGGGGGCGGCCGGCGTGATTCGAATCTGCAGCGCACCGGCAACGACTGGATCGAGGCGGCCTTCCGCGCCGCCCGCGCGGCCGACCCGGGCGCCAAGCTCTGCTACAACGACTACAACACCGACGGGATCAACGCCAAGTCGACCGGCATCTACAACATGGTCCGCGACTTCAGGGCCCGCGGTGTGCCGATTGACTGCGTGGGCTTCCAGTCCCACCTGGGCACCTCGATCGCCGGCGACTACCAGGCCAACCTGCAGCGCTTCGCCGACCTCGGAGTCGACGTGCAGATCACCGAGCTGGACGCCACCCAGGGTGGCAACCAGGCCAACGTCTACGCCACCGTGACCCGCGCATGCCTGGCGGTGTCGCGTTGCACCGGCATCACCACGTGGGGCGTGCGGGACTGTGACTCCTGGCGCGGCGCCGACAATGCCCTGCTGTTCGACTGCGCCGGCAACAAGAAGCCCGCCTACGAGGCCGTGCTGGCCGCCCTCAACGGCGGCGCCGTCACACCCCCACCGGGTAGCGGGAACCGGCTGCGGGGCGAGGCGTCCGGCCGCTGCCTGGACATCAGCCAGGCATCCTCGGCCAACGGCGCACAGGCGCAGATCTGGGACTGCCACACCAACGCCAACCAGCAGTTCGCCCGGAACGGGACGGCCCTGCAGGTGATGGGCAAGTGCCTGGACGCGCCGCCCAACGCCGCCACCGGCACCCGAGTGCAGATCTGGGACTGCTGGGGCGGCGCGAACCAACAGTGGAACCTCAACGGCAACGGCACGATCAGCAACGCCCAGACCGGGCTGTGTCTGGACGTCAACGGCGCCGGCACCGCAAACGGCTCCGCGGTGATCGTGTGGACCTGCCACGGCGGCGCCAACCAACGCTGGGCAAGGGCCTGAGCTAAGGAGTACGCCCCGCGCCGCCCACAGGGTCAATGGCCGCAACCAGTACCTGCTCCTGCAGGAGGCCATTGGCCCTGATGGGCGGCGCTGGTACCGGTCGTTCACCTCCGGCAGGCGCAACGGGTCGTGGACGCCCACGGTCTCCTCGGCCACGACGACGAGTTCCGGCTGTGCAGCGGAGTGGCGAGGATCGAGTCGTAGAACCGCTCGAACTTCAGCCGCCACCACACGCCGCCGGTGGTCTCGTTCTCGGCGCTGTTCATCGCCGAGGTGGCCAGCAGGGCGGGAGCGACGAAGGCCGCGTACGGTGTGCCGTCCGGCCCGGCCTCCGGCAGGGCATCGACGACGTTTCCGACGTCGCCTGCTCGCGGAGGCCGGGAGAGCGGCGCCTGCTCAACGCCGGTAGGCACGGGCCTCGATGTCCAGCGTGATCTGAATCAACCCCTCCGTCGGCGTCTGTGGGCCGTGCGCCTCCTCGGATGCTGAGAGGTGAACGTGCCGTGTGTATACGTCGGTGTGGGTCACGTCGTGGGCTGGGACGCCGTCGATAGCTTCCACGTGCTGCGTCCTGGTCCGCACGCAGTGGCCTTCCGGGGGACACCCTGCGGGCGGCCGGGCGCCGCCCTCCCACGCGATGCCGACCATGATCTCGTCGATCACGCCCAGCTCAAGATAGTTGCCGAACTCGTCGAGCTCGGGTGATGCGGTGTAACGGATGCTGCACAACATCGCCCGGTCGTCGGCGGCGATGTCCTGCTGGCCGTCGTAGTGGGGCGCATGCCGTTGCACGACGTCGAGGACGTCGGCGCAGTCCCGCACCGGCTCCACCTGAGGGTCCCGATCGCAGAGTTCCTCAACGGTGGTGGCGGTGAGGGTGACGGCCGCGCGGTCGGTGCCGCCGGTCAGGGCCACCGAGATGGTCGACGGGGCCGGCATCTCGTGCGCGTCGGGTGCGGGCCCCCCGGTGCCGGGGCAGGTGCACTCTCCGGTGAAGCAGTACCAGCGCGTCTGCCCTACCGGCGCGTCGAACCACTCGGTCCGGCCACGCTCCTCAAGCTCCGGGCCGAGCCAGTGGAAGGCGCCATGCCCGGTGATGTCGGCGCGTAGCATTTCGATCTTCTCGAGCACAAGCACTCGGGCCCGGACGATTCCTGGCGGCCGGTCGAGCTCCATGGCGGCCGGGTCGCCGGCGCCCAGCTCGTACTCGTCCACGTCACTGAGGCCGAGGTCTGGCATGCCGGGGGCGCTAGTAGCCCACTCCGATCCCAGGTCCGGATCCTGGAAGGTGCCCATGGCCCACCGCCGCAGGAACGTCGCCTCACCGGCCTTCACAGCGATGTCGAACGCTTCGTCGTTGGACGGTGCCACCAGCATCGCGTCGATCGTGGACCAGATGTCCCCGCCGTGCCCCATCGCATCGTCCAGGTGGGCGAAGAGGCCCACGGCGTCATAGCCGAGCCGGTACAGCGACCGGCGCGGCTCTTCCGCCGCCCAGTCGAAATAGGACTCCCACCATCCCCATCCGCTGACATACCCGGGACGGACGTGGTCGGCGTACCAGCCGCCGGCCCATTCGGCCGCACCCTCCACGAGCCAGTCCGGGAGATCACGGTCGATGCCGGCCTCGTCCGCCACCAGGTACTGGTGGCAGTGGTACAGCTCGTGGGCGACGACGTCAACGAACTCCTCGCGTTCTCGTGGGCTTCCCTCCCGTGCCTCTACCGCTGGCGGATAGAACGTGATCACACACGTGGACGACCGGCCATCTCCCCGCGGCGACCCCGGGGCGGCCGAGGTCCGGTCGGCGGCACTCGCATATGTACCGTCCTCGTCGGAAACCAGGCTGACGACCACTCGCACCCGCGGCATCTTCGCGCCGGTGCGCGCGGCGAAGTCCTCGGCGATCGCCTCGACCTCCGGCTGCAGTTCGGCCTCCAGGTCTGGATCCTGGTCGGAGGGTTGCGCCGGCAGCGACAGGGAGGTCGCCACGCGCGTGGTAGTGCCGGCGGGCGCGTCCTCGCTGTACACCGCTCGCCGGAACGCGGCCCGCTGCGCCTCGTCCAGCTCGTCCCATTGGGACAGCATCCAGCGCACCGCCGGCGTTGCCGAGGTGGTACCCAAGGCGTCGGCGGCGACCGGGTGACCACCCGGCACGGGCGCGACCATGGTCGCGAACGCGTCGAGCGCCAGCTGCGTGGACAGCCCATCCTCGCCGTGCCGCGCCAGCAGCTGCTCCCACGCCGCCGGCCGCTCACCGCCACCTTCTCCGTCGCTCGCGGCGACGACGACCACCACGGCGATCGCGAGCACGACGACCAGGGTTACTCCGGCGATCAGCCACCAGGGGACGACCGCAGCTCGTGAACGCGACCGGTACTCCATCTCAGCCCTCCGGGCAGCCGTGCTCGTGGGGCAGGAGCGGTCGAACGAACACCGTCCACTCCCGACCGTCGATGGTCCAGTTGTCGCCCGGATTCCGCTGGGCCGCGCGCAGCAGTGTGCCGACATCGTCCCCGGCCGCGATGTGCAAGCACCGGGGGTTGTTGCCGTTCGGCGCCTCGAGCCGGGGCTCGTCAAGCGGCCACGGCGTGGCGTCGGCCGCGCCCGCGAACGGTGCACGCACGTAGGCGACGAGTTCGTCCGGCCCGTACTCGCTGCCACCGGCGTCCTGCCCGGCCAGGGCGAACAGCCGGGCCCACAGATCCGAGATTGCCTGACGCGTTCGGATCTGGTCCTGGGTGAGGTCGCGGCCCAGGGCACCCAGCCCCATGACCACGAACTCCTGGGCCATCGCCGCGTCCGCAATGACGACGTTGGTGTAGGACATGTCACAGCACACCACGCCCACGTCAACCGGCTCGGGCCCGAGCAGCCCGGCGACGCGCGCATCGGCAACCAACTGGGCCAGGTCGGTCTCGCTGATCGTGGCCTGGCGCAACCCGGGGACGCGCCCGACGTTGGGTCCGCGAACAACGACCCGGCCGTCGCCGTAGGCCGTGATGTCGGGCACTGCCCACGGCTCGCAGCAGGGGCCCGCGAGACCACCGCCGGTCTGGAACTGGAAAACGATCGCCTCCGGACCTACCGGGAACGCGGGGGGATCCGCAGACGGGCCCTCGCTGCCGGCGCAGGCGGCCACGGCCGCAGCGATCACCAGGTGGAGCACGACGATCCGCCACCCACGCAATGTCGATTGGGCCACTTCGGACTGTGAGCCGTTCATGCCCACTGTGACGCCGCCGGCCGGCGGTCGGTTCCACCACGAGGCCTGACGGGCAGCTTGCGGCATGTAGCTTGCGGGACGACGGCGGTCGCGATCTCCCGCCGCCACCGCCGAAGAGCCCCGGACGCGGCGACTTCCTAACGGGGCAGCGGCGGGTCGAAGTGCAGGGCCATCGTCGGGATCGACATGGCCGACGCGAAGCAGATGGTCGTGGTCACCGATCACGACTCGAAAGTGTTGGCCCGCAAGACCTTCCGGTGCCGGGCCTGGCAGATGGGTGCGGCGTTGGACTGGGCCGCCGAGCAGGCCGCGGCCAAGGGCTGGGCCGGGGTGACGGTGGCCTGCGAGCCGACCGGGCACCGGTGGCGGGTACTCGGGCAACTGGCCGTGGACCGGGGCATGCCGTTCGTGTGCGTGCAGCCGGCCCTGTCGTCCTGGGCGCGGCGCAGCGAGGACCTGACCACCGACAAGACCGACGAGAAGGACGCGGTCCTCATCGCCGGCTCACCGCGCAGTTGCGCTGCTACGTGCCTGAACCGGTCGACGAGACGTGGGGCCGGTTGCGACACCTGG